>ENA-OROK01004399-OROK01004399.1-human-gut-metagenome-genome-assembly--contig:-NODE-4399-length-10325-cov-2.443817_pt1 | contig 10325 bp, 9 predicted proteins | sample MGYA00242127_ERZ509046 | MGnify/ENA primary metagenome ERZ509046 (study PRJEB26280, sample SAMEA2338728) | human gut metagenome | biome: human gut; feature: human-associated habitat; material: faeces... | reverse complement strand
ATCTTTGGCCGAAGACAGAAACGTCTGGTCGTCGGCCGTGAGAAATCCGTTACGGTAAGGTAAAAGCGCTTTGGCAAAGGCTTTGACGTCAAATGTCTCCGAAGGCGGAGATGCCCGTAGGCCTTCTTGCGCCAACGAATGTTTGAACACTTGTGTTCCTGCTGCGGCTTTGTCGAGAGTTTTTGAGCCGATCAAAACCCAGATGTCGCGGGAGGTCTCCGCGCTGTGAGCGAGGATTTTATCGGCTGATACCGAGTTGCCTGAGGTCGGCAACAGGGCTCGGATATCGGTGTGAATGTGCGATGGCGTAAATCTCAATGCACCCAAGAGCACCACGACCGTAAAAAACAAAAGCCACAGCTTGCCGACGAGCTTCATGAATTTTTCACCTTACGCGGGCAAAAAGGTCGTTGTCATGTGCCGAAACTTCAGCAGGCAACTTTACGTTGTAAAACTGTAGACGTGTGATTGTGCCGTCGGTTTGCGTGATGGTGGCGTGTGTGATTTTGCCGTCCTGAGCGGCAAGCGCAAACTCTGTTAAATAGTTGGCAAGCGTTCCGTTTTTGGGCGAAAGAATGAGGGAATACGACTTATCCTTTTGTGAGCAGGAAACGAAGAATGAACGGTTCAGTCTCGTGACGAGTTCTTCGGGCGACTGAGAGGCCAATTCGCTCATGAAGTTGGCGGCCTGATGGTCCTGTACGCGCAGTTCCCCCTTTTCATCAGTGGCTGCATAGCGTTTTTTGCCAAAAACACGAACATGTTGCAGTGGAAAAGTGGTTTCCCAGATCAGACCTTCGGAAGGATCAGACACGACTCGTCCTTTTCCCGGTAACGGGCGGGAGACACCCGGCACATGTTTCTGCATCCGGAAGTCGGCAGTCAATCGTGCCTGAGGCTGTAATGCGCCTGCGAAGCTGCGCAGACAGGCGTCAGATGCGGAGGGAACCTGGCCGAACGCGGAAACGGCAGCCATCAGAAAACAGGGCAGGACGAAACGAAGACGCATGGGACTGGACAAAGAGAGGAGTCTCGACGAAAGTCGAGGCAAATTGTAGCCTGCCGGAAATGAATAACCCGCAGCACCTTCCGATGCTGCGGGTTGGAATATGGTGGGAGCGCAGAGACTCGAACTCTGGACCGACGGATTAAGAGTCCGCTGCTCTACCAACTGAGCTACGCTCCCAGGCGATTAATCGAAGTGGTGGGTCGTGCGAGATTCGAACTCACGACCAACGGATTAAAAGTCCGCTGCTCTACCGACTGAGCTAACGACCCCCGTTTTCAGGCGGTCAGCCCTAGTTCGCAGAGGAACGACGATCAACCGAGAACCGCATTATGAAGAACCCAAAACAGCTTGTCAAGAGGTGTTTGCAAAATTTTCTCAGTCCAGAACTGGATCATAGAAATTTTTATTTTTTAAAAATTTGAGCTTGTCTCATTAGTATGGGTAAACCCTAACAAAATTGACTCGGAAAATTCTCGCTTTTCAAAAAAAAATCGTGCATCATGCGCGTTAACGATGCGAAATATTTTTGATGTTGTCGGCTTCGTTATTGGGATTGTGGATCAAGGTTGATCTGAAATGATCAAAGATTGATCTACATGATGACGGGAATAAAGTACAAGAAGCTGTTGATAGAAAATTTCTATCAACATTTTAGGCAGGACCGCTTCTTGAAAGAAGGAAACAGAGAAATGGCTGAGAAAAAAAAGAACACGAACGCGGAAACTCGAGTCGAGCGTGTCAATGATGCGGAAGAACGTAAAAAGGCGTTGGCTGCTGCCCTGTCCTACATTGAAAAGGAATTTGGCAAGGGCTCCATCATGCGCATGGGGGAAGGCACCCAGACCGAAGATGTCGAGGTTGTGAGCACCGGCTCTTTGGGACTCGACCTGGCATTGGGGGTGGGTGGTTTGCCGCGCGGCCGTATCGTTGAGATCTACGGACCGGAAAGTTCCGGCAAGACGACACTGACGCTGCACATCATTGCCGAGATGCAAAAAATGGGCGGTACGTGCGCCTTCATTGACGCCGAACACGCACTTGATGTCACTTACGCTCAGCATTTGGGTGTCAAGCTTGAAGACCTTTTGCTGTCGCAGCCCGATACCGGTGAACAGGCTCTCGAGATCACGGACGCACTGGTGCGCTCCGGTTCGGTTGACCTGGTTGTGATTGACTCGGTGGCGGCTCTGACGCCGCGCAGTGAAATCGAAGGAGATATGGGCGAAGCGCTTCCTGGTCTTCAGGCCCGATTGATGAGTCAGGCACTTCGCAAGCTCACCGGTTCGATCAAAAAGACCAAGACTCTGGTGGTCTTCATTAATCAGATTCGCATGAAGATCGGTGTGTCCTACGGTAGCCCCGAAACGACGACCGGCGGCAATGCTTTGAAGTTCTACAGTACGGTGCGCATAGATATTCGCCGCAAGAACAACCTCAAGAAGGGCGAAGAGGTGTACGGTGCCGAAACTGTCGTCAAAGTTGTCAAGAACAAGGTGGCTCCGCCCTTTAAGAAGGCAAGCTTTGACATTCTCTACGGCGAAGGTATCTCGCGCGAAGGCGAGCTTTTGGATATGGGAGCAGAGCTCGAAGTGGTCGGCAAATCGGGGGCTTGGTATAGCTACGATGGTACCCGCATTGGTCAGGGAAAGGACAAAGCACGCGAATGGCTGATTGCCAATCCGGACAAGGCGCTTGAAATCGAAAACAAGATTCGTGAACTGCGTGGGATGAAGGGGCGTCCGACGTCGCTGACGCCCGGAGAGCCGGCTCCCAAACCTGAACCTGCAAAGCCTGTCAAGAGTACCAAGGCTACGCCCGTGCGTGAGCCGTCTCCTGACGAAGATCTGCTTGAACCGGAAGACTTCTACGAATAATGACGACGGACATGAAACGTCCGACGCAGCAAGATCAGCCCCGCAGCCTTATGGCGCGGGGCATTGACGCTTTATCGCGCCGGGAATATTCGCGAAAAGAACTTCGGGAAAAACTTGTGCAGGCGCTTGAGGCGGGACAATCCGCTTCCGAAGTAGACGCTGTGCTTGATGAGCTCGAAAGCAAAAAGTATCTGAGCAATGAGCGCTACGCCAGAAGCCGTGTGCGAATGCGAAGCGCCCGCTATGGCAATCGACGTCTGGCATACGAATTGGCCATGAAGGGAATTGATGCCGAGGAGGTGCAAGAAGCTCTGCAGGAGGCCGGAGATGAATTTGAACGTGCCTGGGCGGTATGGAGCCGACGCTACGGGAATCCTCCTGAAGACTACAAAGAGAAGACAAGACAGGCGAGGTTCTTAGCCGCCCGCGGGTTTGGCTTTGATATGATTGAAAGAGTTTTTGACAAAGCTCGTGAAGAAGCTTGCGAAGACGAGGATGACTAATCCGCCATCAAATCAAAGGAATCTGCCGTCGGAATCCCCTCGAGTCGCCCGTGCCTCCCGAAACTTCGACCGCAGTATTTATCACTCGAAGACACAATCACAATAAAAAACGGTCAGTTTCATATGTCAGGTAGCACCAAACAGACAAACTTCGGATCACGCCTGGGATTTATTTTGGCTTCGGCGGGCTCGGCCGTTGGGCTCGGAGCCATTTGGAAGTTTCCCTATATGGCCGGCACCAACGGCGGCGCCGTGTTCATGCTTCCCTACATTTTCTTTACCCTCACGGTTGGCATGGCGCTGTTGTTGGCCGAATTTGCGATGGGACGTGCCGGCCGCAACGGCCCGGTGGGCAGTCTCAACAACGTTTGCGGCAAACCCTGGGGTATTTTCGGCGGCATCGGCGTTCTCACCGTCTTCTTGATTCTTTCTTTTTATTCCGTTGTCGGCGGCTGGTGCCTGAAGTACACAGCAGATGGTCTTAAGATTGCGCCTGAGCAACTGGGCGCTTATTTCGGTTCGTTCGTTTCCGACGGCGTGAGTTCTTATCTCATGTTGCTGCTCTTTTTGTTCATTACGGCCATCGTTGTATTGCGGGGCATCGACAAGGGCGTGGAGCGTTTTGCCAAGGTTCTGATGCCGGCGCTCTTTGTGCTGATGCTCGTGCTCATCATTCGCGGCGTGACGTTGCCCGGTGGCTGGGAAGGCGTGGAGTTTCTTTTTAAGCCGCGTTGGGAAGACTTCAACGGCTCGGCGCTCTTTAACGCTATGGGCTTTTGCTTCTTCTCGCTGTCGCTTGGTGCGGGCACCATGATTACCTATGGCACGTATTTGTCCGACAAGGCCAATCTGCCTGGTAGTGTCGGTTGGGTGGCTGTACTTGCCATCTTGTCCTCTTTGTTGGGCGGATTGATGGTAATGCCCGCCGTATTTGCTTTCGGTCTTGACCCGGCTGCAGGTCCCGGCCTCACATTCGTGACGATGCCTGCCATTTTTGCCAAGATGCCGATGGGCCAGCTTTTTGCTGTGTTCTTCTATCTGTGCCTCGTGGTGGCAGCCTTGACGAGCTCGGTGTCAATGCTTGAGGCCTGCACGGCGCTTTTGAGCAAGGAATTCAATCTGCCTCGTCGCACAGCTATTTTTGCGACGGTGGCCGGTGCGGCGGTCGTCGGTTTGATGGCCAACTTGTCGTTCGGTGCCTGGTCCGACGTGAAGTTCTTCGGCAAGAACATTTTTGATCTGCTTGACTTTGTGACAAGTAACGTTGGTATGCCTTTGTCAACCTTCGGCATTGCAATTGCCGCCGCCTGGGTAGCTTGGCCCGTGATGCGTAGCCAACTTAACTACGGTGGAGGCGTGTCGCAATCGTGGCTCATGGCTGCGCGAATTTTGATCGGTGTCATATCGCCGTTGTTCGTGCTGATTGTTGCGCTTGGCGGCTTGCTCGGTTAAGCAACAAATTTATTTGACAGGGAGAGGGACCGGCTCAGAGGGAGCTTGATTCGAGACATAACGAATCCTGTGCCGGTTCCGAAATAAGAAATGAAAATTCACGAATACCAAGCTAAGGCGCTTTTTGCGGCGGCAGGCATTCCTGTCGCTGCGGGGCGCCCGGCTTTTTCCGTCGATGAGGCGGTGGAGGCTGCCGAGCAAATCGGCGGCAGCTGTTGGGCCGTCAAGGCTCAGATTCATGCGGGTGGCCGCGGCAAGGCGGGTGGCGTCAAACTCGCTCGTTCCTTGGATGAAGTGCGAGTTGCCGCGTCTGACATTCTCGGGAAAGTGTTGGTGACCCCGCAGACGGGGTCTAAGGGGAAGCGCGTCGAGCGTCTGTACATTGAGGCGGCAGCAGACATTGCCGCAGAGTTCTATGCCGCAGTGCTCGTGGATCGCGTTTCGCAGACGATTTGTCTGATGGCAAGCAGCAGCGGCGGGATGGATATTGAAGAGGTTGCCAAGACCAGACCCGAAACGCTTTTGAAACTGTCCGTGGATCCGGGCATTGGTTTGACCGACGAGGCGACGAGGTCGCTCTCGAAGGTGCTCGGGTTTACCGGTTCGACGGTTGAGAAAGCGGCGGATTTCTTTCAAAAACTCTATCGCGTCTTTGTAGACAACGATGCGTCCCTTGTGGAAGTCAATCCGTTTGCGTTGCTCTCCGACGGTTCGCTATTAGCACTCGATGCCAAGATGACGTTTGACGACAACGCTCTTTGGCGTCATCCAGAATTTGAAGCGCTGCGCGATGCAAGTGAGGAGGATCCCTTGGAGATGCGCGCCAAGGCAAGCTCCCTGAGTTATATCGCGCTCGATGGCAACATCGCTTGCATGGTCAACGGAGCGGGGCTCGCAATGGCTACGATGGACGCCATCAAGCTTTACGGTGGCGAACCGGCTAATTTTCTTGATGTTGGCGGTAGCGCCACGGTTGAGAAGGTGACAGCGGCTTTTGAGATCATGCTTTCCAATCCCAAGGTGAGCACGGTGCTTGTCAATATTTTCGGCGGCATCATGCGTTGCGACACGATTGCCGAAGGCATCGTGGAAGCGTGCCGCCGAGCCAAGTTGACGATTCCGTTGGTGATTCGCATGAACGGGACCAACGAAGAGATCGGACGCAAGATTCTTGCTGAGAGCGGTTTGTCGATCATCACGGCGGACAATATGGCGCAGGCGGCACACAAGGCTGTTGAGGCTGCGCAAGGAGGTGCGGAATGAGCATTCTTGTGAACAGCACCACGCGCGTGATCACGCAAGGCATGACCGGCAAGACGGGGGCCTATCACACGCGGGCTTGCCGTGCATATGCAAACGCCGACAACTTTGTGGCCGGTGTCAATCCCCGCAAAGCGGGCACCGACATGGACGGTATCCCGATTTTCGGGACAGTGGCCGAAGCCAAGAACGCTACGGGAGCCAATGCGTCTGTCATCTATGTGCCGCCCGCCGGAGCTGCGGCTGCGATTTTGGAAGCCGTGGAAGCGCAGCTTGATCTGGTTGTCTGCATTACGGAAGGCATTCCGGTCTTGGATATGCTGCGTGTTAAAAGCCGTATGCGCGAACTCGGTAGCAAGACGCTTCTGCTGGGACCCAATTGCCCGGGCCTGATCACTCCCGAGGAAATGAAGATCGGCATTATGCCGGGGCACATTTGCCGCAAGGGGCGCATCGGCGTGGTAAGTCGCTCAGGAACGCTCACCTATGAAGCGGTAGCGCAGCTTACCGATCTCGGCCTAGGGCAGTCGACGGCCGTAGGCATCGGCGGCGATCCCGTCAACGGCCTCAAGCACATTGATGTGCTCAAACTCTTTAACGACGATCCGGAGACGGACGCCGTGGTCATGATCGGCGAAATCGGCGGCAGCGATGAAGAAATTGCGGCGCAGTGGGCCAGAGACAACATGACCAAACCCGTGGTCGGCTTTATCGCGGGCGTAACGGCGCCGGCCGGAAAACGCATGGGCCACGCCGGCGCCATCATTGACGCGGGTCGCGGAACGGCCGAAGAGAAGATCCGTGTTTTGAACGACTGCGGTATCCGAACAACAAGAGATCCGTCGGAGATCGGCAAGCTGCTTGCTTCCGTCCTCTGAAAAACCCGCAAAAGCCTGTCTAAACAAAGACAAGGCTAATTTTGTTGAGATAGGATAAGCAAACTCAATGCGCCGACCGGTTGCGAACTGGTCAGCGCACGAAATCTGTAAATCAAAAATTCAGGAGCATTTTCCACCATGGAATGGCTTTGGGACCTATTGGTTAATCTTCATTGGGGCGCCGTCGGTCAAATCATCATGATTGACATTCTCCTCGGCGGCGACAACGCGGTCGTTATTGCACTCGCTTGCCGCAATCTACCGCATGAACAGCGTCTGAAGGGCGTGTTCTGGGGGACGTTTGGCGCCATTGCGCTGCGCGTGGTTCTCATTACTTTTGCCGTCATGTTGCTTGATTTGCCCTTCCTCAAGATGGTAGGCGCAGCGCTTCTTGTGTGGATCGGCATCAAACTTTTGGTGCCTGAAGATGAGCATGAAAGCGAAAAAATCGAAGGCTCGGCCAAGCTCTTAGGGGCGATCAAGACGATCATCGTGGCCGACTTCGTGATGAGTCTCGACAACGTGATTGCTATTGCGGGAGCGGCGCAGCAGGCCCCCGATGACCACCAGACGATGCTGGTTATTTTCGGCCTTTTGGTTTCTGTGCCCTTTATTGTGTTCGGCAGCCAGGTGGTGCTCAAGCTTCTGGATCGTTTCCCCGTGATTGTGTGGATCGGCGGGGGTCTGTTGGGCTGGATCGGCGGCGGTTTGGTGACTTCCGACGGCTTTGTCGTCAAGCACTTCCCGGATGCCGCAGCCTATCACTATCCGGCTGCGGTTGTCGGTGCCGTCCTGGTGGTGTTGTTGGGTTGGATTTTTGCGCGACGCGCAAAGGCTAAGGCCAAGGGACGTCCGGCGCATCAGGTCGGAGGCGGCACGACATCATAAGGCGCACGTCTCGCGCAGAAGTTCAAGCATAACGGCAGAGCAGCTTTTTGTGCGGCTCTGCCGTTTGTTTTACAGCGTTGCAAACAAGGCTCAGAGGCCGAGTTCGGCGACTGCTGTTGCGAGGGAGCGAGAAACGTCTGTACCGGCCACGGTGGTTTGCGGTGCGTTAAGTCCGTCTTTGCCAAGCAGAATGCGGCGGGGGATGCCGGCAGCCTGAGCAGCCTGCATATCGCTTTCCTTGTCGCCGAATAGAATGCTTTGAGACAAGTCGATAGACATCTCTTCGGCAGCCCGCAAAATCATGCCGGGCTGAGGCTTGCGGCAGGTACAGGCAATCTTGTAAGCGCCGATTGCTTTTTCCGGATGATGGGGGCAGAAGTAGATGCCAGCTAAAGGCGCACCCGCTTCCTCAAACATCCTGCACATGTAAACGTTGAGCGCTTCGAAGTCGGTTTCCGTGTAGTAGCCGCGGCCGATGCCTGACTGGTTGGTGACGACGACAAGTGCGTAGCCCGCTTCGTAAAGCTTGCGGGCGGCGTCCAACACGCCCTCAACCCATTCAAAATCCTCGCGGCGGCTCACGTAGGCATGATCAATGTTGATCACGCCGTCACGATCGAGAAATGCTGCCTTACGCATCGTTATACACGCTCACCTGTGGGATAGGTTTCGCTCAGGTACTGCATGTATTTGGCCGTACCCTGCTGCACGGTGTGCAGTTCACCTTCGTAGCCGGCAGCGCGCAGGTTGGTGAGATCGGCTTGGGTGTAGGCCTGATACTTACCCTTAAGAGCTTCGGGGAAGGGAATATATTCGATTAGTCCCTTGGAAACGGCTTCTTCGAGCGTGTAGTCAGTGCCGGAAAGCGAATTGACTACGGTGAGAGCCACGTCATTGAAGGGCTGAGCGCGACCCGAACCACAGTTGAAGATGCCCGATTTGCCTGCCGTCATAAAGTACATGGCGATGTCGATGACGTCTTCGACAAAGACGAAGTCGCGCATCTGGCAACCGTTGCCGTAACCGAGGCATCCTTCAAAGAGTTTGACTCGACCTTCCTTTTTGAATTGGAAATATTGGTGGAAGGCGACGGAAGCCATGCGGCCCTTGTGCTGTTCGTGCGGACCGTATACGTTGAAGTAGCGCATGCCGGCAACGGGTGCGGTGAGCGACTTCATGTTGGCGCGTACGACCTGATCAAACAAGTACTTCGAGTAGCCGTAAACGTTAAGCGGTCCTTCGTAGGCAACATCTTCGACAAACACCTGGGACGCACCGTAGGTAGCAGCCGAACTTGCGTAGATGAAGGGAACGCGGTGCTTCTGCGCCCAATGGAAAAGATCGAGCGTGTAGCGGTAGTTGTTTTCCATCATGTAGCGGCCGTCGGTTTCCATTGTGTCCGAGCAAGCGCCTTGATGAAAGATCACTTCGGGAACGGGTAGCTCGTCACGGCGCACGCGTTCGATGAAGTCGTTTTTGTCGAAATAGTCGCTGATCGAGCATTTAGCCAGGTTCAGAAACTTTTCGCTCTTGGTGAGATTGTCCACGGCAATGACGTCCTTAAAGCCGCGGCGATTGAGTTCGAGCACATTATTGCAACCGATGAAACCGGCAGCACCGGTGACCAGAATGGACATTATTGTTCCCCTTCGAAAAGTTCTTTGTAGCTCACGGAAGCAGTACCGAGTTTGCCTACGACAATGCCGCCGGCGCGGTTGGCGATGCGTACGGCTTCCTGCAGGTCGGCTCCTGCCGCAAGCATGGCGGCGGTGACGGCAATCACGGTGTCGCCTGCGCCCGAAACATCGAACACTTCGCGAGCCTGCGCAGGGACGGTGAGTTCGCCGTCGGCTGTGTAAAGCGTCATGCCTTCTTCACTGCGCGTCAGAAGCAAGGCCTTCAGATCAAGCTCTTCGCGAAGGCGTTGCGCCTTGTTACGCAGCTCTTCTTCGGACGACCAACATCCGGTAACCATAGCAAGCTCTGCACGGTTGGGCGTGATGAGAGTGGCGCCCTTGTAGCGGCTGTAGTCACTGCCCTTGGGGTCGATCAAAACGGGAACGCCGACCTGACGGGCATGTTCAATCATTTGACGAATATGGTTGAGCCCGCCTTTGCCGTAGTCGGAAAGAACCACGGCGTCGGATCGTTCGATCTGATCGTTAAATGAACCGAGAATGGCTGCGAGTACTTCTCGCGTGGGCGCATCTTCAAAGTCGGCACGCAACATCTGCTGCTGACGCGCAATGATGCGCAGCTTAACGGTTGTTTTGATCGAAGAATCGGTCTGAAGCAGAGATTCAATGCCGGAAGCTTCCAAAAGCGAACGCAACGTGTGGCCGGCTTCGTCTTCGCCGGCAACGCTCATAAGAGCGGCTTTGGCACCGAGTGTGGTGATATTGAGGGCGACATTGGCTGCGCCGCCTAAACGGGCGTCGGTGCGCAGAACTCGCACGACGGG
>ENA-OROK01004398-OROK01004398.1-human-gut-metagenome-genome-assembly--contig:-NODE-4398-length-10325-cov-3.011392_pt1 | contig 10325 bp, 6 predicted proteins | sample MGYA00242127_ERZ509046 | MGnify/ENA primary metagenome ERZ509046 (study PRJEB26280, sample SAMEA2338728) | human gut metagenome | biome: human gut; feature: human-associated habitat; material: faeces... | reverse complement strand
CCGCCGTCACCATGGGCATTAGGCTCGCAGACGACTACGACGAACTTAAACTCCAAGCCGCCCGCGAAATCGGCAAAAATATAGGGCTCGCCTTCCAAGTCATCGACGATATTCTCGACGTCACAAGCGACGAAGCAACACTCGGCAAAACCACGGGGCTCGACGCCGCAAACGAAAAAATGACTTACGTCTCCCTATACGGCATTGAAAAATCGAGGGAAATTGCCGCCCAGCTTACACAAAAAGCAATTTCCGACTGCGAAAAGCTCAGCCCGAACTGCGACTTCCTAAAAGCGCTCATCTCTTACATGCAAAACAGAATCAATTAGCCTATATAATATTTTAAGAAAGGACTCTCCAATGATTGTCGAACCAAAAGTAAAAGGCTTCCTTTGCATAACCGCCCATCCCGAAGGCTGCGCGGAAAACGTGCGCGAACAAATCGCCTACGTCAAATCGAAAGGAGAAATCAAGGACGGCTGCAAGTCCGCTCTCATTATCGGCGCCTCCACAGGCTACGGCCTCGCAAGCAGAATAACGGCGGCTTTCGGCTGCGGCGCCGCAACCGTTGGCGTATTTTTCGAGCGCCCTGGCGACTCCGCGCGCCAGCGCCCAGCAAGCGCAGGCTGGTACAATACTGCCGAATTCACTAAACAGGCAAACGCCGCAGGCCTATATTGCGCAAATATCAACGCCGACGCATTCAGCGACGAATGTAAAAAACAGGCAATAGACGCCATCAAAAAAAGCCCCCTCGGGAAAGTCGATTTAATTGTCTACTCTCTCGCCTCACCGCGCCGCACGGATCCAAAGACGGGCGAAGTGTACAAGAGCGTACTAAAAACTGTCGGCGAACCGCGCAAAGACAAGTCTCTCGACACCGACAAAGCGCAAGTCATAGAAGTCACTGTGCCCGCCGCTACCGAACGGGAAGTTTTTGAAACCGTAAAGACAATGGGCGGCGAAGATTGGGAACTTTGGATAAACGCACTCGACGAAGCGGGTGTCATCGCAGAAGGCTGCACAAGCCTTGCCTACTCTTACATCGGGCCGGAACTGACTTACCCCATATACCGCAGCGGCACTATCGGGCTCGCAAAAAAAGATCTCGAAGCCGCCGCGAACAGAATCGACGCCACGCTAAAACTTAAACGCGGCAAGGCGTTCATATCTGTAAACAAAGCACTCGTCACTCAGGCGAGCAGCGCAATCCCGGTTGTTCCGCTCTACATATCAATCCTGTATAAGGTCATGAAAGAAAAAGGCGTTCATGAAGGGTGCATCGAGCAAATACAAAGGCTTTTCTCTACGCAGCTTTACAACGATAACTGCCTTGATTTCGACGATGACGGGCGCGTGAGAATCGACAACCTTGAATTGCGCGACGATGTCCAAAAAGCCGTTTTTGAAATTTGGCCAAAAGTGACAACCGAAAACTTGAACGAGCTCACAGATTTCGCCGGATATAAGAAGGAGTTTTTAAAGCTCTTTGGTTTTGGGCTTCCAAACGTCGACTACAAAAAAGACGTTGAAATATAAATTCCCGCGCGGATATTTCCGCTTTATTCCAATCAAAGAAAGGCGCTGATTTCCAACCAGCGCCTTTTTATTTTCCCCTAAAAATCAGCCGCTATCCTACAAACAATATTTGCCAGGACATATCGAAAAAAATCCGCATTTTTATCGCTGATTGGAAATATATGCGCGCCGTTCTGGATATTTTTTTGGAATCTTCCGTTTACTTTTTGGCTTACAAATCTTATGCAAAAAAAATTGCCGTCGAAAATTCTTAATACTTACAATTTGCTGCCTTACTGTTCTACGTGGAACATTTTTCAGTCCGCCTAAATGCGGGATAATCCGGCAGCAAATTTTCCACTTTCTCGAGAATAAAAAAGCGCGCATATCCGCGCGCTCGCACAGTCTTTTTTTTGATTAAAAGAACACCGAATGCGTCGGACTCATATCTGTTGACCCGCGTTTAAAATTGTCGCCCGCGCTTGCGAAATCGCACACCTTTGTTTCAATTATCTTCCCGTCGTCTGCCGTTATTTTAGCCTTCCACTGTCCCCATGTATGGCTCGGTTTTTCGGGAATGAGCTCGCACTTTGCCCCTGCATTGTTTACGCTCGGAGACGAAAACATTTCCGCGCTTGTGTTGCCGATATACTTACTGCGCGCAAGCAACAGCGGCCCTTTCTTTATCGTCGCAGCCGCCGAATGGCGCATTATCGGCAAGAAGTCTTTGCGGCATGCTTCGTCGTACCCGAGCCAGCGCATAACTCGCATATCTCCGCTGGCATAATACTCGGAAGATAAATCCGAATTTATTACCCGTGGAGTCATATCAAATTCTATTTTTATAGAAGTTTCGCCTTTGCCGATATTCAGCTTGTGCCAGCCGGCATTCGCCACCTTGCCGTTTATCAGAGTTTTCTTGCTCCACGAAGGCACCCTAAAATTTACGGCGACCTCCTCCGGAGATTTTATCTTTACCTCGGCAGTATCCGATACCGGGTAATTCCCCAAAACCTCGACTTCTACATCGCCTACCTTACCTTTGTAAGGAGAATAAAAATTCACAAACAATTCGCCGCCCGACTTTGCAAGAGAGGTTCTCGCAAAATCGAGAAACGCCCTCGGCATATTGTCAACACAGCAATGGTTGTAATTTAGCTTGCACTGCGGCTTTGCTATGTAGTGGCTGCCGTGCGAGCGAACGCATCGCGCGCCCCATTTGCCGTCGCGCGCAACTCCCGCCAAAAATGCGTTATAAAAAGTGTCTTCTATTTCGTCGAGGTATTTTGTATCGGAGGTAAGCAAATAAAGCTCGCGGTTTATGCGCATCCAGTGTATCGCGTCGCACGGCTCGGTAATGCCGTTAATCTGACGCGCCCCGCCTACAAACATATCGTTATATCCAACGCTCGACAGGATATTTTTTTCGTCTTTAAGGAGCTTTTCGCGAATTTTAACAACGGCGTCCAACGCCTTTTTGTCGCCAGTCACACGGTGGTATTCCGCCAGCCCCTCCAAGCACGACATCATCTCATAGGCTTTTTCCCAATTTTTTAGCTGCGGATACCAGAGCCTCACTGGCTCCGCGGAAAATGCGTTTCTCAGCAAATTTGGCGGCGGATTTCCGTCTCTATCCCAATACGATACCAACTCCTTCGCGAAATCGAGATACTTTGCGTCTCCAGTCTCACGATAGAGAATTAGCATCGGTTTAAGTATCGACATGCTCGGCATTCCAACAAACGTTCCAGTGTCGCATATCTTGACGTTTTCCGACTTTAACATGGAAATGTATTGGTCGGTTGCGCGCTTGGCCGTTTCCAACACTGCGGGGTCTTTATTGAGTTTGTATATTTCAAGGAGCCCCCACAGAGTGTATTTTCTGCACCACAAATTCCAGCACCAGTTGCAATCCCAGCCGACTGCCTCGCGCGCTTTGTCGAGGTCGTTTACCCTCAAAAAGTTTTTCTGTTTGTACGAACCTAAATACCCGTCCGTATCTTGCAATGAAGCCAATACTGCCGCCTTTTTGGAAAGAAAATTCTTAAGGTTTTTATCTCCCGTATATTCGCATACGCCGCTTGCTGATATTGCGAGCTTCCCCCAAAATTCTCCGCGCCAATAGCCGACATATACGGATTCGTCGTCAATCCTTTCGCTAAACGCCTTTTCCGCCTCTTCAAATATTTTGTTTTTTGCTTCGTCGGAAAGAACGCGATTTTTGAAAAAAGCGTCCATTTTTTCTCCGACATAGCCTCCCATTTTTATATCGGAAAGCTTTGCGCACTCAACTTTGTCATTTACGGCGGGTTTTACTTCCGCCGCATTTTTATCTGCGCCGCCAGCCGCATTTTCATTCGTAGCGCAGGCTGTACACAGCGCGGCCACAATTATACCATACAAAAATAATTTATTCATTCCCCTTATCCTTAAATTTATAAAAAGAATAAATCCCAAGTATTTCAACGTCAATCAAAATTCAAGATATTGCCGCATTGCGGCCTTTATTCGCGCGAATTTTTGATTTTGACCAATTTTTATAATAAAGAAAAAGCCAAAATTCCGCGCTATAAAATACTGCAATCTCCGCGCACCAAAGTTTTTTTTAGAGTGCGTAAAAAAAACGCCCAGATATATCGTCCCAACCTGTACGCTCCCATTTTGTGGAAAAGCGCAAATATTTAACGCATTGCCCGAATCGACACTCTCGATACGCAGCCTTTACCAAGCCCCAGACATTCTACATCGGTTATAGTTCCGTCGTCCGACGGGTATGTTTCCCCCATCGCATAGGAAAATTTATAGCTTCCATCGGGCTGTTTTACATATAGCGACGCCAATTTAGCGCGCGCGGGCACGCACTCCAAAAATTCGGAATTTTCTGAAAAATCCGCCGGATAATTCATATTGCGGATTTCCCCGTCGGCGAAATTTTTTTCCGCCAAAGCCTCGGATATATATTTTGCCGCATGCTCTGAAGCCGCCCTCAAATGCGGCAAAACCTCTTGCGGCACGCCTTCATGGCGGATTCTGCAAATCTCATAATATTTATGAAGCAGCCTCATCGAACACGCAAACGAAGGCAAGCCCCAGCCTGCCCCTTCCACGGCAGCAGCGAATGTCCCGCTGCTCCAAAGAAGCGGCAACGCAACATTCTGCCCAATATTCAGCCCCGACACCACTGCGTCTGGGGGATTGTCCGCGTAGAGATGCCCAAGCGCTATATTCACGCAATCAGACGGCGTGCCCGACACTGTCCGGCACTTGAATCCGCAAAATTCCCTCTCCTCCACCACTATGTCGCAATGGCGGTTGTAGGCCCTGCCAATCCAGCTTTGTTCGCGCGCGGGCACGACAATTTCAACTTCGCCAATTCGCGAAAGCTCCTCGGCAAATATTGGCAGAAACGGGGAATCTGCCCCGTCGTCGTTAGACAGTAGCAGGCGCATCTTTTAACGGCTCGCCGCGCAAATACCTGTTTATGCTCCGGGCGGCTATCTTCGCCTGCCCCATTGCGCTGATTACGGTTGCCGCGCCACTTACGACGTCTCCGCCGGCAAATACTTGCGGTATCGATGTCTGCAAGGTTTCAGGGTCGCATTCTATCGTCCCCTTCCTCGTCGTCTTCAAATCCGGACTCGTCATCGGTATTAGCGGGTTCGGGCGGTTGCCTATCGCCACAACCACTACATCGCACGGTATTTGAAATTCGCTTCCCTTTATTTCTATCGGCGAGCGGCGGCCTGAGGCGTCGGGCTCACCAAGCTCCATTCTTACGCATTCGAGCGCTACCACCTTGCCGTTGTCGTCGAGCACAACCCTCTTTGGGTTTGTGAGCATCTGAAATACAACACCTTCGTCTTTTGCGTGGTGTATTTCCTCTTTGCGCGCGGGCATCTGTTCGAGCGCGCGGCGGTAGACTATCGTAGATTTCGCGCCTATGCGCAGAGCCGTTCTGGACGAGTCCATCGCGACATTTCCGCCGCCAACGGTTATTATGTGCTTCGCCCTGATTGGAGTCGTTCCGTGCTCGGGAAAATCGTAGGCCTTCATCAGGTTAAAGCGCGTCAGAAATTCGTTAGCTGAGAACACCCCAACTCCGTTCTCGCCGTGTATGCCAAGGAACATCGGCAGCCCCGCTCCGGAACCCAAAAATACCGCGTCAAACCCCTCATCGAGCAGGCTTTCGAGCGACCTTAATTTTCCTACAACATAGTTTAGATGTATCTTAACGCCAAGCTTTTTGAGCCCTTCGACTTCGTGAGTGACAATCTCCTTTGGGAGCCTAAATTGCGGAATGCCGTACATCAAAACTCCGCCGGGCAAATGCAAAGCCTCAAATACCTCTACTTCATGCCCGGCTATCGCCAAGTCCGCCGCAGCCGTTATTCCGGCGGGGCCGCAGCCGATTACCGCAACCCTCTTCCCGGTCGGGGCCGCCTTCTCGGGCGTCTTTTCAAGATTGTGTTGGCGCACATAGTCCGCCGCGAACCTTTCAAGCGCGCCTATCGCAACTGGCTCTCCGCGGATTCCAAGCACGCAGCTTCCCTCGCACTGGTTTTCTTGCGGGCAGACGCGGCCGCACACTGCCGGCAGCGCCGTTTGCGTCTTGAGCTTTTCGGCGGCCGCCTGCGGATTACCCTGCGATATCTCTGCTATAAATTGCGGTATGTTTATGTTCACGGGGCACGCCGTCTTGCAGCGGGGCTTCGGGCATTGCAGGCAACGGCTTGCTTCGTCCATCGCCATTTCAAGAGTTATACCGTAGGGAACTTCCTCAAAATTGGAAGCTCGGCGCGACGGATCCTGCTCGGGCATCTTCATGCGCGGCAGCCCGGACGCCTTTATTTTCCTTGCTTTCTCTTCTGACATTTCAACTCTCCGGAAAATTTTTTATTTGGATTGATAGCATTTGCTATTCAGATGGCGGGGCATTGCCTCCACCTCCAGAAGCCTGTACGCCGAACGCCTCTTTGACAGCTCGTCGAAATCGACCTTATCGAGCCGGAAGAACGGGCCTTCGACGCATGCGAACTTTGTCTCTCCGCCAACTGTCACTCGGCACGCTCCGCACATTCCGGTTCCGTCCACCATTATCGGGTTCAACGAACAGAACATGTCTATGCCGTCTGAAACGGGCGCCTTTGAGGCGCACTGCTTCATCATAAATACGCACCCGACAGCTATAATCTCGTCGAATTCTCCGCCGCGCTCCTGCATAGCGTTTATGCAGCCGCCCTTGCGGCCCTCGCTGCCGTCGCGCGTGAACACCATGAGCTCGTCGCTTACTTCAGAAAGCTTGTCTTTATAATAGAGCATGTATGACGACGACGCCTCGATAGCGCTGACTACCTTCACCCCGCGCTTCTTCAATTCGCGGGCTATCGAGTATATTGCAGCTATGCCGTAGCAGCCGCCAAGAAGCAGAGCCTTGGAGCCCGGCTTGAATTGCTCCATGTCAAGCGGCGTCCCGAGCGGCCCGCTCAACACAGCGAGCCTGTCGCCCTTTTGCAACGACGCTATTTCCGCGCTCGAGCGGCCAACCTCCTCTATTATGAACTTTACCCAGCCCTCGTCAGCATTCCAGTCTATGAGCGTAAACGGCGACCTCTCGCTGTTGGAGTTTGCCATAAGTATTGCAAACTGCCCGGGCTTGGCAAATTTTGCGGCCTCCGGCGCCTTTACCGTAAGCTCGTGGAAGTTCGGGACCAACATCTTGTTTTCGAGTATCTCGAAGCCGTCCGAATTTTTGGCGGCGTCCGCCGCGAGCCTCTCATCGGATTTTTTAAGCCCCAGCATCTGCAAGTCGGGCGCGTAATCGGCAAAGAAATGCCCAAGAAAGCGGTTTGGCAGAGCCGACTTGTCTTCCGTGGGAGATTTAAAATCGGCAGGCAGCGGTTCGAGCTCGAAATCGTATTTCTTGACGTCCGCCGCAGTCTTCTTGCACACATCGCACATATAGCCGTTGAGCGGGCGCTGCTCGCCGGCGGAAGCCACCGCCGCGGTCACAGCTATCTTTTTGCCGTCCGCGTCGCCTATCGTTCCGGACGTCTCGGCAAACAGACTTATCGGCATTACCACCTCCGCCAATTTCTGCACGGGCGTTTTCAACACGTCGCACACAGCCAAATGCGGTATCTTCTTTGCAATTTGCGGCGTAATGTAGTTGCCGTACACCAAAACTGCGGCGTATTTGCCATTTTCCAAATCGGCCAATACGTCGGCAGGAAGGTCGGCCGCCGAGGAGTCAAGAGGCATTTCTATCTCCTTGCCCCCAAATTCTCCGGCGATTGCGCGCATTGCCTTTCGGCTCTCGTAGGTCGCGCCCTTGTTGGATATCACAAGCAACGACCCCTTATTTTCGGAAAGAATTTCAAAGAGCTTTTCGACCGCGTCCTCGGGGCTTGCGGGAACCTGCTCCTTGCCGCGCCTCACCGCCGCCCTGCGCAGCCTCGTAGGCGCGTTTATTATCTGGGGAAACGCAAACCTTCCAAGCGGGCATATCGCGCTTTCCTTGTTAAGCGCAACCATTCCTGCAGATATGATTTTTCCGCCCTTTATGCGCAGGTTTATTTTGCAATGTTTCGGGCACATTGCGCACCTGCTCTCGACAACCTTGTCGGGCTCGCCAAACCATTTGCCCCACCTGTCCGTCAGGCAGCCTGTCGGGCAGGCGTCTATGCACGCTCCGCAAAACAGGCATTCCTCCGAGCTCCAAGACCTTCCGAAAGCCGCGGATATGCGCGCCTTCTTGCCGCGGTTGGCTATGCTTATCGCGGGCTTTGAGTGTATTTTTTCGCACACCCTAAAGCACCTTCCGCACAATACGCATAAATTGTGGTCTTTGTCGATAAAAGGATCGTCGCGCTCTACTTTCGACGGGTCGTATATCATCGGAAGCCCTATGTCGCGCACGTATGTGCCAAGCGCCATTTTGCGAAGCTCGCAACCGGGGCGGTTTGAGCACGACCCGCACCGCGTGGCGGACGTCGCGCGCGTGGGTGTCTTTTTCTCGCTCTCGCACTCCTCGCGCGATTCGCACACCAAGCACGGCGACGGATGGGAGCTCATCATCAGCTCTATCGTGCGCCTGCGCTGCGTCTCGAGCTGCTCGGACGTCGTGCGCACAACCATTCCGTCGGCAACGGGCGTCGTGCAAGACGTCGGCGTTCCCCTCATTCCGTCTATCTCGACAACGCACAAACGGCATGCTCCGTACGGCTCAAGCTCATCGTGCGCGCAAAGTGAAGGTATGAATATTCCGGCTTTCTTCGCCGCCTGCAATACCGTCATTCCGGGTTCTGCCTCTACTTGGCGGCCGTCTATTGTAATCTTAAAATTGCTCATGCTCTTATCTCCTCGATATTGCCCCGAATCTGCATGTCTGATAGCAGGCTCCGCAGGATATGCACTTGTCGGCGTCTATTGTGTGCGGCTTTTTCACTCCGCCGGATATCGCGCCGGTCGGACAGACCCTCTCGCATGCAGTGCAACCCGTGCACTTCTCGGCATCGACCGAAAAATGAACAAGCTGCGGACAGACCAACGCCGGACAGCGCTTTTCTTTTATGTGCGCCACATATTCGTCCTCAAAATACCTGAGAGTCGTCAGCACGGGATTAGGCGCAGTCTGCCCAAGCCCGCATAGCGACGACTGCTTCATCGTAAACGCTATTTTTTTCAGGCGCTCCAAATCCTCCATTTCACCCTCCCCGGAGGTTATTTTCTCGAGAATTGTATGCATGTGCTGCGTGCCCATTCGGCAGGGTATGCACTTTCCGCAAGACTCGTTTTCCGTGAAGTTGACGAAAAATTTTGCGACTTCCACCATGCAGGAGTCTTCGTTCATAACCACGAGACCCCCCGACCCTATTATCGAGCCGACAGCCGCAAGGTTCTCGTAATCCACCGGTACAGATAAATGCTCAGGCGTAAGGCACCCTCCTGATGGACCACCCGTCTGCACGGCTTTGAATTTTTTGCCGTCCGCGCAGCCTCCGCCTATCTTGTTTATAATGTCGTCAAGCTTCATTCCAAGCTCTACTTCTATCAGCCCTGTGCGCATTATCTTGCCCGCAAGCGAAAACGTCTTGGTTCCCTTGCTCTTTTCAGAACCGAGGGCGGAATACATTCCGGCACCTTCGCGCATAATTGAACTCACCGCCGCAAGAGTCTCCACATTATTTATATTAGTGGGTTTGCCAAAAAGCCCCTTCGCCGCCGGGAAAGGCGGTTTCGGGCGCGGCATTGCCCTGACGCCCTCTATGCTCGCCATTAGGGAAGTTTCTTCGCCACAGACAAATGCTCCGGAACCTTTCTTAATTTTTATCTCAAACTTAAATCCGTTCGGAAGCTCCTTCTTTAAAAGCCCGGCTTCCTCGGCCTGATTTATAGCCTTCTTTAAACGCTGTATCGCAAGCGGATATTCGGAACGCACGTATATGTATGCGCATTCGGCGCCTATCGCATAGCCCGCTATCATCAATCCCTCAAGGACACTGTGGGGATCGCCTTCAAGGACGGATCTATCCATAAATGCGCCCGGATCGCCCTCGTCGGCATTGCAGATTATATATTTTATCGGCGAAGTCTTTGAAGCGCGCGCGAATCCCCATTTTACTCCCGTCGGGAATCCGGCGCCTCCCCTGCCGCGCAATCCGCTTGCCTTCACTTCCTCGATTACCTCTTCCGGCGTCATCGAAAAAGCCCTTTCCAAGCCTTCATATCCGCCGCGGGCGAGATAATGCCCAAAATTCTCGGGATCTATAACGCCGCAGTTGCGCAGCACAACCCTCTTTTGAAGCTCC
>ENA-OROK01004394-OROK01004394.1-human-gut-metagenome-genome-assembly--contig:-NODE-4394-length-10332-cov-18.885959_pt1 | contig 10332 bp, 13 predicted proteins | sample MGYA00242127_ERZ509046 | MGnify/ENA primary metagenome ERZ509046 (study PRJEB26280, sample SAMEA2338728) | human gut metagenome | biome: human gut; feature: human-associated habitat; material: faeces... | reverse complement strand
TTTCGGCAATATATTTTTATTTCTTCGAGTATGTTTTTAGGTACTCTTAGAGTTGATGTTTGCATATTCCGGCGGAAACCCGTTCAGCATTTCCGGTGATATCCGTTCACTCCCCAGTTAGTATTCAGTGTCGTTGGCAAAGTTAATACTTCTTTCTTAGACTTTCTCCCGATAAAGTAAATTTAATGGCCTTGTGCACGATTCTGTCAAGGCATGCTTCCGCAATAAGCTCGCTTTGGAACACATCATACCAGTCTGTAACAGGAAGCTGGCTGGCCAGAATGAGTGCCTTCCGGTTGTAGCGGTCATCTATGATTTGTTCAAAGTCATGCTGTATCTGGCCGTCAAGCTTGACCATCCCAAAGTCATCGATAATCAGCAGATCATGTGCGTTCAGTTTGCGGAAGAAGTTTGTCTCCCGTCCTTCCAGATGTGCAAGCTTCAGGTTCTCGATGAGCATGTTCATCGTGAAGTACAGTACCTTCCGGCCGTTCCTGCATGCCCTGTCACCCAAGGCGCAGGCGAAGTAGGACTTTCCGGTTCCTGCCGGTCCGGTAATGATGACCGTCATTCCGCCCGTAATGTAATTTCCGGTTGCAAGGTCGGCTGCAGAGCAGGCCTGTATTCCCCTTGCCGTATCCGTTTCAAGTTCTTCCATCGAGGCTCTCAGACGGAAGCCGGCATTCTTTATAAGACGCTGGATGCGGTTGTTTCCTCTCGTGTCACGTTCATACTGGAGCATGATCTGCATACCTTCACGCAGGGTAAGCTTGTCCAACTGATGTGTTTCTTCAAGTGAGCTCCAGCAACTTGCCATTCCGGGAAGCTTCAGCTCGTGCAGTGTTCTTTCTGTTTCGTTACTCATAATCATTTATTGTTATTTGTTCATGTCATTTCCTGTAAAATAGCTTTTTCCACGCATGTTTCCGTGGTTTGAGGGTGTAGGCGCATGGAAGATTACCGTCTCGTCGGCAGATGCATTCATGGCGTTACGTCTGAGTATGGCTTCAAACTTGCTGTAGGAGTAAATACCGTACTCCATGCACTGGCGGCAGGTAAGGTCAAAAGTGGCCAGGTCGTACTTCCTTCTGAGGCTGACTATGGAGTTGCACAGCTTGTAATACACCTCTTCAGGCTGTGCGGTACGTTTGGGATCAAATATGCGTTTTACATACTCATGGCAGTCAGGCGATATGTCCTTTGCCTTTTCCACATAATAGGCCGCCGAACGCTCCATGATTGCCCTGCAACTGGATGCGAGATGTTCCCTGACTGTGGTATAGCCGTATGTATGGCTGCGGATATGTGAAGCTACCAGTTTCTGCTCCACATAGACCTTGACCCATGAACGGGTAAAGACTACTCTTGCCTGTTTTCCTACATGGATATAAGGGACGGAGTAAAAATGGGTCACTTTGTCCTGTCTCAGCTCCACATGGCAGTTTGCCTGTACTTTCAGATCGGCATACAGGCGCATCTCATAGGGTTCCGGTTTCAAGGGTTTGAGCAGCTCCTTCTCCATGGCATGAAAACGTTCCTCACGGCTGTAGGGACGCTTCTGCATGCGGGTCTGGTTGTGCCTTTCCATCAGCTCCCATACGGCACGGTTCAACTCTATGAGTGAATGGAAGGTGCGGTTACGCAACCTGGCATAAATACGGTTGTATGTGATTCTTACAGAGTCCTCTACCAGAGCCTTCTGTGTCGGTGATGCCGGGTCACATGGCAGCACTACAAAATGGTAGTAGTTGCCCATGTCCTCAAGAGCCTTGTTCAGCTTCGGCTCATGCCTGTCATTGCTGATTACCGCAGATTTGAGATTGTCCGGAGTCAGTATGGGAGGTACACCGCCCAGATGTTCCAGGCACATCCTTATGGCATACAGGAAGTCCTCCGTCTTCTGCGAAGGTACGCATATCGCATAGGTATAGTCGCTGTAAGGCATACAGGCGACAAACACTTCCACCTTGATAATTTCTCCGGTTTCGGTATCCACATAGCTGAGCTTGTCACCGGCAAAGTCGACCATGAGTTTCTCGCCCGGTTTGTAGGTGTTGGCCAGTACGGCTGTGACATCCTTCTTCGCAACGAGATTCTGTTTCAGATGATAATAGAACTGTGACTTGCCATAACCGTCGGGATGAGTCGCACGGTATTCATCGAACAGGACCTGACGGCTTATATGGGATTTGGGATCCGCCAGCAGCTCCCTGTATCTGGGGAGCAGACTGAGGAACTCTTCCATTCTCCTGTCCGTATATGCCGGTGAACCGGCATGGAACATCCGTTCCAACTCGGGATCGTCAATCTCAAGGAGGTCGCTGATGTTCCATCCGTTGGCTTTTACTGTATTCACATAACCGTTGACGGTTTCCTTGTCTATCGGTAACTTGCGGCTTACACCGCGGTTGGATTCTCCGGCCTGCTTGAGCTGGAGTACTTGTTTTATCAGACTCATATCCTTTGTTGTTCCTGCCATGACTGTGCTGTTTCTTGTTAGCTTACCAGCACAAAGGAAACTGAAACCGGGGAAAGAATGAACGGATATGCTCCGGAAACGAAGATATACGCGGACAATTCCATGCACGGTTGAACGGATATACTCCGGAAAATCTGAAAGCATACGTCTAAAGTGAACGGGTATGCCCCGGAAAAAAGGTGCTACAACGTGCAATTCTCGGAGGTGAACGGATATGCTCCGGAAAAATTGAGATTTTAATGTCTGGTTATCCATTTTTTCATCCTTTTTAGGGGATGAACGGATATAAAATTGTGCTTTTAAAGGCTATTTTTATGCTTTATAGGCTACCGGAATGTGAACGGGTATGCTCCGGAATATGCAGATGTTTGTATATTTGTTTTTTCTTGCATATCAATGATTTATGTGCAAAAATATAAAGAATATATTTATCAATATACATTTTCTACAAAAAATATATAGTCTATACCATGCTAAGAAAACCACTTACTTGTAGGTTTAATAACTCATTTTCCATATAACTCAAATATGAAACGATATATTTGTCTTTCCCATATGGCTTATAGTTCTGCCACGGGTCTCCGTTGATATATGGTTCCGTATATGAAGCTGCATTTGGGTATAGTGTTTCATATTTTGTTATATCATCCGATACATGTTCGGCCATCATTACCACATCATGGAAATTTGGTAGAGGTGCCTTTTTAAATTTCCAAGCGAAATATTTTTCATATTGAGGTAAATCTATATTCCCAGAAGTATAGTCGTTGCGAAACTTCTCTATAAATTTATCCAATCTGTTTTCTTTGTCATTCGTTCCCATCTCTTTATATAGTTGCATATTTATCAAGTTCTTGTATGCGTTTGCAGATAATCTCAAACCGTTTCTTTGTCAGTGGTGTAAGTGTGTCTGGATTCTCTCCATCGAAGTCATCGCCATAGATAAGTGCGTCCACTCCTATACCGTGATTATAGTTCTCCCTGATGCAGTTCCGGAGCGTCCAAAGGTTCTCCAGGTTCACCCAGTCGGCGGTACGGTTTCGAATCCGCCGGAACAACACAATGGCAGAGCGCATATAGTGTCCCACGTGGTCATAGTCATGTAGGACACGTTCGCCCAAGTAATATATATCTATATCCTGGTTATCTTCATCCTCGACCACCTGGCAGAGGAAGAACGGGATGTTCTTCAGATTATCCCAGTTGATGTATTGCATTGATTTCATAGGCTTGAATGTGTTACGGATTCAGTTATTTAATTCCAAATTCTTCTCTTAACATTTTAAGCAGTGCATTTTCTGCGTGTTTTCTTGTCATTTCTCCTGTACATACTCTGTCATCGTAATAACAGCACCTTTCATATACATTTTTCAGCCTTCCGAGTTCTGCTATTTTATCTACAGCCTTTACAGCTTTATTGTTTGTAGGGTTATCCATTGCATTACTGATCCACCTGTAAGCAAATGAATATTGTTCGTATTGCTCCCCTCCTTCTTCTCGTGGATGGAGAGTGTTGATATTGAATACAACTGTATCAGCTTTAGGCTTCCTTCCCTTAATTGGGTATTTGCAAATCAGTTCATAGTCAAACCATACATCAGAACCGCTTTCCTTGATGCGTTCCTTTGCCGGACGTAAAATTTTCTGGTCTATCTGGGCATTAGAATAGACTTCCGGTATCTCCAAATCTTTTCTTAGCTGAAGTATCGGGTAGTAATACTGTTTTCTATCCCTTTGGCTACAAATTATCTTATACAGTCTTTTTGTGTAGTTACCACGAAGCCCAAGCGCAAGACCTTTGGAATATCTTGTTCCTCCGACACCAACGCCATAATAAATCAAGAACGGAATAGCCCAAGGGTTTATATTAAGCATTACCTGGTTAGTCCCCTTTATGTTGTGTATCGTTGTGATGATTGCGCCAACGGTTTCTATTGTCTTGTGTATTTTGGGATGAACCCAGCGGAAGGAAAAATTCTTTTTTGTCAAGTCCAGAGCTTCTTTTAAGACCTTTGTTTTATTGTTTCTTCCTCCAGCTTCATCGCATCTGATAGTAACATAAGGCTGATTAAATAAGTCACGTGGCAGCTCCTCTTCTCTTGTCATGTGCTTTTGTATCTTGTCACTGATAAGAGTAAGCAAGTTTTCTTGCCATTCAGAAATATTGTACTGCCCAAAAGTTACATTATTAGGCTGAATGAGCATTATTTCTTCTTCTGTAGGAGGTATGAACGGCACCAAGTCTTTTCCTTTTACCATATTCTTGATTTTTAGGGGGTACTTTGCAAATATAGACAATAAAAAGTAACATACAAAAAGAAAAGGTATTTTTTATCGGTATGTTTAGTAATTTGAGTATCTTTTATAGGGGGTAATTTTAGTAATTTGAGTATCTTTTATCCCTTTTATTTAGTAATTTGAGTATCTTTTATCCCTTTTTACCATTTATAAAACACATAAAATCAGCCTTTTACAATGCTAAAAACACGTTTGTACAAGATATTCTGCAAAGACATTCTAACAAGAAAGCGGATTTTAGGATGAAAGTGACCTTGCTTGTCCATGTGGAAAACCGCACAAAGAAGGAGAAAAAGAGAACCCTCCCTTTAGGGAGTTAGGTGGGTTTAGGTAGACAAATTTTCTGGCGCGTTAAAAAGTGTGTATATTGGTAATTTTATGTTTATTTTCTTTGCTTTTGATATACATTGTTATACATTTGCGATAAAAAGTATAACAGTATGGAAGTGACAATAAAAAAACTAACTGCATTCAGACTTGACAGCAACCTTCTGGACATGCTGAAGAGTGCTGCCAAACGTGAACATCGGAGCTTAAACAACTTTGTGGAATGTCTTCTTATGGATGCCATGTACACAGAGCCAAACGAAGAGACCAAAGCGGCTATAGAAGAAGCTCGTGCTGGGAAAAACCTGAAGAAAGTTGATACAAGCAGCTTCGAGAACTTTATAAAATCCTGTAGTGAATGAGAGAAGTTAAGACTGGTGGTCAGTTCCGGAAAGACCTGAAACGATACAGGAATGATAAAACCAAACTTGAAAAGCTTTATGATATTGTAGGATACTTGGAACGTTGTGAGGACGTTCCAAAAGAGTTTAAACCTCATATGCTTTCAGGTGATTATGCAGGTCACATGGAATGTCACGTAGAAAATGATTTTCTTTTGATATGGATCGATGATGAAGTCGTAAAGCTGGTTAGGCTTGGCAGTCATTCGGAATTGTTTGGAAAGAAGAAAAAATAACATAACTATTTTAGAAAGTCAGTAGATCTTCAATAACAAAGTAAGTTCTGCTGACTTTTATTTTGGATATGCACTGCAAATGGCTGCACTCGTCGGGACGGGTGGTCCCGCCCCTTGCCGTGCGGCGCTCCCCGACCGATGAGTTTTTTGTGGTGTTCCGGAAATGGCCTGTTGTGCGGTTTTCGTGGGTGTTCACGTGTGTGGGATAGGTTCTATCTCTCCCCGTCCCCTTTGCTAATTTCGCGCTGTGGAGGGTGTTCGATAGAACAGTAAGAGGAAACCGGGCAAGCCCTGTTTTTTCCTCTTGCCCTACGGGGTTTTTAGCTGTAAATCAATTATTTAGGAAATTATACTAATATAATTTGGCTATAATGAATAAATATACTATCTTGTAAACCAATAAGTTAGTATATTAATTCATTATAATAAGCCTTATAATATCATGGAAAAAGACAGCAAAACAACGGTAGCAGTAGAACGTACTACTTTTACTAAACTTGACCGTCTGGCCAAGGCAAACAATGTGTCAAAAATGGAGTTCCTTACACATGCTATAAACTATTTTGAGAAGTACGGTATAAACCCGGTCGAGCATGAAAGCCCGGCACAGGAAATGCAGAAGCTTATCAAGCGCATGGATCAGGTGTTCGCATTCCTGAAGAAACAGGAAACGGATCTTGTGCGTCCGGCTTGTGAAGCTCTGGCCGGAGCCAGCACACAGATAACCATAAGCCTTTCATCCTTACTTTCGGAAGAAAAGTTCAGGCGGTTCCTGAAGGAGAACAGCGAACTTTTCATCGAGGTGATGAACCAATCCAGCGAAAAGGGAAAAGCTATTGACAGAGCTGAAAGAGCGGTACGGGATTCTGATGCAACTATCAGGAAGAACCAGCAGGCCATTTTCAAGCGGATAGAAGCCAACGAAACAGCACAACTTAAAGCCATGCAACATATAGTTTCCTTCCTCGATGCAAAAGGAAAGACCGGGCTGCTCGATGATATAAACAAGGTCTATGAGAGGGAAAAGGAAAGGAGGGGACTATGAATATAAAAATTCAGGGTGGCGGTTCCGGGACCTATGCCAATACAGGGAGCTGCACAGGAGTAACGACCTACCTCCAGCATGAGGATCTGGAGCGCATGAAGAACGGCCAGGAAGTGCAGCCGTTTTTCAATAACTCACGTGACTATATAAGCGCACAGGAAGTAACCTTTAAGATAGACAACAACAAGGCAAAATTAAGCCGGAACGATGCGAAGTTCTATGTGATCACGGTAAGCCCTTCCAGCCGGGAGCTGGAGAAAATGGGCAAGACCGAGAAGGAACAGGCTGAAGCCATGAGAAAGTATGTCCGTGATGATGTGATGCAGCACTATGCGGAAGGGTTCGGAAAAGGCTTGAACAAAGAGGATATCGAGTATTACGGAAAAATCCATTTCGAGAGGAAGGGAGCCGACCGGTACGACATGCACGCACATATCATCGTCAGCCGGAAGGACAGGAGCAACACCAGGAAGCTAAGCCCAAAGACCAACCACACCGGGAAGAAGAACTGCGGAAACGTGAAGGGAGGTTTTGACAGGACAGATTTTTTCCGAAAGTGTGAATCTTCATTTGACAAGCGCACAGGGTATGACCGGGCTCCGGAACAGACCTTCGACTATCTCAATACCATGAAGAACGGAAGCCCGAAAGATATCTTCCAGAAGAAAGAATGGGCGGAACGTGTGAACCATGAACGGCTTGAAAAGATGAAAGCCGAATGGAGCCGGGATCTTCAGCAACCGCACCAGGAACAAGGCCGGGAAGAGAGCCAACAACAGGGAAACAGTATTTCCCAAGTTCCGGAAATCAACCAAGCACCACAGCGGAAGAAGCAGCTGGAGGAAGAACTCGACCAGCCCAGGAAAAGAAGCCGGGGGTTTGGAATGGGTATGTAATTTTGATTCTGTAACAAAATCAAAGATGTTAGATGTGGATACTCTTATTTACGAAGAGAACTCCGAAACGCTTACATCATTGATAAATGCACGTTTTGAACTTATGGTAAAGCGGATTAATGAGCTTGACGAATATGCCATAACATAGCATTTAAAATGTTAAAATCATAGATAATCTATGATTTTAATTTTCTTTTTATTAAATTTAGAAGGTTAATTTTTAAAAAGGAGGGTTTATGAAAAAAATCATGTTTTTTCCTTCATTAATGGTAGCATTAGGTATACTCTTTATTTCTTGTTCTTCAGATTCGTTAGATGATTTACAATCAAGAAATAATACGCCTAATCAAAAACCAGTATCAGCATTAGTAGAAAATTTTAGAAATTCTTTTAAAAGTGTAACGACCCGTAGTAACGATGGTATTAACTATCCAAGTTATTTTGGAGGTTTATACGCAACTAATGAAAACGTATTAACAATTTTAGTTACTGAAGATCCTTCAAACTACAAAAACGACTTTATACAAAGATGTCAAGGTGATAACATTGAAATTAAACAATGTGATTACTCATATTCTGATTTATTTAATGTCATGAATATCCTTGACACATACAAAACTAACAATGTAGAACAGGCTCAAGATTTAAAATTTTACGGTTATTATTTAACAGAAAACACAAATAGCATTCATATTATACTTGGTGATATTTCAGAGAATAATATAAGCCTTTTCAAAAAAGAAGTGAGCGACTTTCCAAATTTAATATTTGAAATTGGTCAGCCAATGATAGTAGAAGCAACATTAGATCCAGGCAGTCAAATAGTACGAGCCTCTGATTCATGGATGTCTTTTGGTTCTGTAGGGTTTAGGGCCACCAAACAAAGTGCAATGGGAGGGACAGTAAAAGGGTTTGTAATATCAGGTCATGTCGCACAAGCGACAAATGTACCTATCTATAACGATCAAGCACGTACAACAATTGTTGGACAAGTCGAAGATTTAAGTTTATCAGGTGAAGTAGATGCTGCCTTTTGTTCAAATAGAAATGGATATGAAGTAGGAGTTCGAATACCAGGTACATTTTTTGATTTAATACCACAAGCTATTTCTACTTCTTCCATGTACACTGGTATGTCAGTTAATTTAGCTGGCTATAAAAACAAAAGTAATGGCATAATAACTACTACTTTTGGCTCACTAGATGGAACTTACGACAGTGTAATAGATGGGGAGTCCAAACCCTTAAAAATTACTGGAATGATAGGAGCTACTTATGCATCAGACAAAGGAGATAGTGGCGGCGTTATTTATTCTAATGATTATAAAATAGCAGGCATACATGAAGGTGTAGCAAATGGTATACACTTTTTTATTCCCGTTCAGAAAATATTAGACAAGTGGGATTTGTTACTATATTAAAAAATTATATGAAGTGCATTTTCAAATTCATGCGTGAATTTGAAAATGCACTTCATATAAAGAAACTTTTACTGAAAGGTTATGATGAAAGTCCTATATAATACTTTATTAATTTGTATCATGTCATCATGTCAAATCAAGCCATATTCCAACAATAGTTACCCTACAATACCTCCAGATGAATTAGCGAAAAATCTATTAAAATCTTTCTATAATTCGACTTCTGATACTATTACTTATCCTCAATATTATGGTGGAATGTATGTCGATCATCAAAATAATAAATGTGTTATTTGGGTGATAGGAGATACTATTTCTGCTAAAAACGATTTACTTAAACGTTGTAATGGCTCAGGTTTCATTATTAATAACAGTAGTGTTTCATTCTCCTATTTAGCAGAGCTAATAAAAATAATAGAAATGTACATATCTACCCCTTTAGGAAAAGGGGTCAAACTTCATGGAGTATATTTAGATGAAATCAATAATAAAATTAATGTTATATTAGGAGATACAACTACTCAAAATATAGCTTACTTTAAAAATAATATAATGGATTCCCCTTTTTTATCTTTTGAACGAGGAGAAGGTCTTAAAGTAGATATGGAATTTAAACCAATAAAGTAAATATTAATTTTCCAATTACTTATATTTAAATCGCAAAACAATATCAACCTATTAATTATTTAAAATCGTTATTTTGTTTATTTATTTAAGTTTGATAATATTCTTCCTATGATATAAGCATATACCAAACTACAGTTCTGTATTTACTTTTATTTTTCCGAATGTTTTTTGTTCATCACGTACCCGGCACAGTTCCCGGTATGCTTTTTCCTTATACTCCTGAAGAACTTTGATTTCGTTACGCAATCGGTTGTTTTCTTCCTGAAGAACCTGGAGCTCTTTTGCCTGTTCTTCAGCTTTCATTTCAGCACGTACTTTTTCTTCAGCTGCCTTTGCGATAAGCTCTGGAGCCGGAAGCTGTATCTGCTTCTGTGCCGTTATAAATTCACTCATAAGCATACACAAGGCTTCTACCTGGTTCCTTTCCTTCTCGATGTCTGGAGGAACAGGAAGAAATGGTGTTGTTTCCTTGTCATAGATATCGAAGTCGTTCTTTTCTATGAATTTCCAGGCTGTTTCAACCCATTCACCGACAGGCTTCCCGGCTTTTCGGCAATATATTTTTATTTCTTCGAGTATGTTTTTAGGTACTCTTAGAGTTG
>ENA-OROK01004390-OROK01004390.1-human-gut-metagenome-genome-assembly--contig:-NODE-4390-length-10349-cov-2.786769_pt1 | contig 10349 bp, 5 predicted proteins | sample MGYA00242127_ERZ509046 | MGnify/ENA primary metagenome ERZ509046 (study PRJEB26280, sample SAMEA2338728) | human gut metagenome | biome: human gut; feature: human-associated habitat; material: faeces... | reverse complement strand
AGCACGGAGCAATCCGTAGGCATCAAAGTCGGGGGCTTTTGACCCCGACATCATAAGATATAGAAAAAGACGTTCCGGTGACAGAGTCACCAAAACGCCTTTTCAAGGGGCTGTTCATAATTCCAGTGCTTCATATCTGTTCCACAGATTGCAGCCGCTTTGATCTCAAGGATGATATCCTCCGGTCCGCATGTTGGATACGGTACTTCTACCAATTTGTAGCTTCCAAATTCTTTACCAAATCTTGCGATTGCTTTCATTTTCATAGTTCATTTCTCCTCGTCTGAATTTTGTTCTTAATGTTACATTTACTTTTTTCTTTTTCGGCCGAAATCATTTGTTTTTTTCTATGGTTGTATTTTACCGCTTTTCTTTGTTTCAAAGAAAATAAGGGTATGGATTCTGGTTTTCAAATCCCAAATCCATACCCCTGAAAAACTGCCGGAATATTTCTCAAAATATCCCGACAGCCTTCTGTCATTCTTAACTTTTCACAGATCCATATTTCATCACGTTCTTTTTCTGAACATCAGGATCAGCTTCTTTTTCTGCGGTACACCAGTGTTGCGATCACTGCTCCGGCTGCTGCCATTGCCATTCCATACAGTGCGAAATTCGTTGTATCTCCTGTCTTGGTTGCCTTTACAGTTCTCTGGTCTGCATTTCCATTATCACCCTTATTCCCACTGTTGTTGTCATTATTTCCGGCATTGCTATTGTTATTGTTATCGTTGTCGCTGTTATTACCGCCATTATTTCCATTATCCGGTTTCTCCGGGTCTGGATTCTCCTGCTCACCGCTTCCTTCTACCATAACCTTGAAGTCTGCATAGGAAACACTTCCATCCGTTCCGGTTACTTTTACTGTCACGATAACTTCTGTATCTGCCTTCGGTGCAGTCACCTCACCATTCAGTGCAATGATTCCTTCCGGATTTACGCTGCTGATCTCAATCTGTGCATTTTCCGGTACTCCCGGTAATGTCAGCTTCTTCGTACCTTTCTTAACAGAAGTTGCGAAAGATTTATCCGCAACGATCTGACGTACGATCTCTTCTGCGGTGATTACCTGCTCCGGCTCCTCATCCTTTTCAAAGACTCCGATCAGTTCAACATTCTCGCTGATCGTAAAGATATACTTCGCATCTGTACTTAAGATGTCTTCTGAATCTTTCAGCTTCCATCCCACGAAATGATATCCTTCTGCTGCTGTTGCAGTTACTGTTACGTCTTCCCCGTCTTCGTAAACACCATCCTCATGATCCATGCTGACTGTTCCCATAGCTGTATCACTGGATGTTACTGTTACACGATACTGATTCTTTACTACAGGAATCAGACGGAACTCTGCTCTTAAATGGACATCCTCCGTTACTGCAAATGTATACGCAACCTCTGCACCTTCTACTTTTTCTGAAACTTCTGTTCCATTGTTGTCCGTAATTTTATTCCACTGAACAAACTCATATCCTGCATTCGGAGTTGCTGTTACTGTTACCTCTGTATCTTTTACATATACATTTCCTGATGTCTCCGGTGCAACACTGACTGTTCCCATTACCTCATCAGCAGATTCTGCCTGTACGTGATAAGACTTCTCTTTCTCACGGAAGTTTGCTTTCAGTTTTGTATTTCCTGTGATCTCAAATGTATATTCTGCTTCTGTACTTACTTCTGCATTTGTATCCGGATTCGTCCAGTTTACAAATTCATAATCATCCGATGCCGGAACTGCTGTCACTGTAACACTTGAGTTTTCATCATACTCACTCTGTGAAGGTGTTACTGTAACACTTCCCATTACCGCATCATTCACTTCCGTTGCCAGTGTATACTTTGTAACAGGGTCTGCCTCAAAGTTTGCTGTCAGTGTCACATCCTCTGTCACACCAAATACATATGGATTTGATTCGCTGACTACTGTTCCCTCTGCATTTGTCCAGTTTACAAAATGGTATCCTTCATTTGCTGTTGCAGTTACCGTAGCTGTATCATACTTCTGATACTCATTCTGATCTGCTGCAGCACTTCCCATTGCCGGGTCATTTGCCCGAACTGTCACAGCGAATGACTGTGGTGCTGTAAACGGTTTTGTCAGTTTTGCATTTGCCCAGTCACCATGATCGCTCCAGTTATTTGTACCTTTTTCCATAACCAGCTTCAGCTCTGTTGCACCGGTTATATCGATATCACCTGTAAATCCTTTTGCTGTGTTGGTTCCCATTTCGGCACTTGTGAACTTCAGATTTCCATCCACATACACTTTAAATGTAATACTTGCCTGAGAAGGATTTACTTTTGTCTCACGGTCTACACCATAGTAAGATGAAAAGCTTGTATATCCTTTCCCTGTCAGATCATAAATGATCGTAGAATCCGCATGGCTTCCGATTCCCTTCTCAAAGGTTTCTTCGGCTGAACCATCCCATAAGGTCAGTGTATTATTTCCGCAGCTCTTATCTTTTCGTGTCGGATTTCCTGAATCTCCTGATGTCTGCGACTCCCAGTCAAGATCAGACAACCAGGTCTCTCCTGATGCATGAACCGTTACTGTATAAATCTTTTCTGTAGATCCATCAGCAGAAGTGACTCTCACTTTCACGGTGTTGTCACCTTCTGTCAGTCCCAGTTCTGCTGTAACACTTCCGGTTCCTGTCTGGATGACTTTGTCTTTCCAGATCACCCGTACCGTTGCATCAGTCTCTTCGGCTGTTGCACTGACTGTCACGCCTGACTCAGTTGCTGTTGCTGTATAACTTACTTTATCCGCATCAAAGCTTTCTGCTAATGTTACATGATCACCAAAGTTTAATGCTTCGAGCCGTGCATTTGATGCATTCGGCACTTTCAGTTTCAGTTTATAGTAAACTGGTCCAGCACTCGTCTCCGGTGTCACACGGATCGTGATCTCATTTGTTCCCGGCTCAACCGTCACATCACTCTGAACTGCCTGTACTGCGGATGTAACTTTTGTTCCGTTCACGATAGAAACGCTTGCTCTTGTGCTTTGTGCTGTCGCTGCAACCTGTGCTGTTGTTGTTCCTATTGCAAGTGGAAGACTATATTCATAAACTCCCTCTGTCAGCTCGATCGCCTGTCCATTTACCTGCAGGCTTTCCAGTAATGCATTATTTTCTCCCTGACGGCTGATCGTAAAACGGTATCTTTCCACTGTCACCCCATCTTCTGCGGTAACTTTTACCTCGATCAGGTTTCTTCCGTTCGTAAGAACTGCACTGCCGCTCAATTCCTCTGTTTCTGTTCCGTTCACGACCACTTTTACTGTTGCCTTTGCATCTTCTGCTGCAAAGGAATACCGGATCTGCTGAACATCACTTCCTGCGGTTGTCTGATAGAAGCTTGTTCCTTTCACGAACTGGAACAATGCTGTATTTTCCCCTGTGGTAATGTCAGCCGTTGCAAGTTCTGCATTTGCAGATTTCACTGCTGCAGCACCTGACTCTGTACCATTTCCGGTTACATGAACTGCATCAGACCATACAATGTCTCCTGCTGCACCGGTTCCGATCAGCGGTACATAAGCAGCCTTTACATATTTGCCCTTCATTGCTTTAGAAGCGGTCAGGGAAGTTCCCTCTGCTCCGCTAATCACGGAGTAGTTTCCATTTTCTTCATCAGCAACTGCCCATTTGACAATTACATCCTGTCCTGTTGTATCTCCTGCAGCAGTCAGGCTGTTGGCATCTTCGTCATAGGTTACCTCAACATTGGAGGCAGTCGGTTTCACTGCGTCTTCAACCAGTTTTACTTCTTTATCATTGACTGTAACATCAGAGTATGTAATGGATCCTGATGTTGTTCCCTGGCTTGCGATCGCCAGCTTAAAGTTATCACTCAGGAAACCACAGTCAGTTCTTGAACCGATGGTTGTCCACGTACTATTATCTGCACTAAAGTATGCTGTCACTGTAGAATCTTCCTTCACCAGCTTCAGCCAGATTGGATTCGTGCTTACATTTGCCCAGTTATTATATGGTACCTCTACTGCGGTTCTGTTCTGCTCTTTTACAAGTGCCACTGCACTGGTAGAACCGCCACGGTGCTTCTTTTCCAGTGCCACATAATTGTCCGCATCATCATAGAGATAGATTCCTGCATCTGCCCATGTATTTGCAGGAGTTGCACCTGTCAGCTTGAAAATAAGGGTCAGGTTAGTTCTGTCTGTTCCCTCCGGCAGTGCTTTTACAAGGACATTGCTCGGAGTCTGGTTCTGGTAAAGTCCCTGGCCTGTGAAATCCTGCTCCAGTCCCCCTTCCACGGTTGAACTTGCACGGTATTTGTCGGATGATGTCGGATAATCCACTGTAATATCCGATGCGATCACCTTTCCATCCTGCCAGATCGATACCAGTTTGGATGCTGCATAGCCGTTAACTGTAGATGCTGTCACTACAACACTTCCCGGTTTTGCCGCTGTCAGAAGTCCTTCTGTAGTAATCGTCGCTTTATCTGTCTCTGCACCTGTCTTCGCATCATAGACTTTCCATGTCACTGCATTGGTCTGCTCTGTGCCGGTCTCGCCGTCATTCCATTTCAGACTTGCAGTATACTGGATCGTATCATTTACTTTAATATTTTCTTTATTATCAGCTGCTGTCAGCTCAATTCCACTCGGAAGATTTCCAAGATCACTTCCACTGACTGTAAATGTCACTGCATTCGTCGGGAATTTACGTCCTCCCACAACCATATAGCCTGTTACATTTGCTGTTCCTGCTCCTGCCGCAGTTACTACACCGGTACTAGAAACTTTCACTACTTTTTCATTGTCAGATTCATAGTACACTGTTCCGTTCGCTGCTGTGGTAGAATCTGCATTCACCTTCATTGCGTCATTGGTGACTGTAATATCTGAAGCACTCATATTGCTGATCGAACTTCCGGCATTCATTCCGCCGTCATACTCATTTCCTTCGATCACTACATTCTTACAACCATTAAAGTTATACAGCTTTCCTGATAAGGTATTCCCACTTCCGCTTACTGTCAGTTCTGCACTGTCGGCTACATTCAGCTCTGTAGAACTTCCGTCTTTTACTGCCAGACTCAGAGATCCATCTCCGTTGATCGGATCCTGTCTGTAAATTTTATTATTTTTAAAGGTAAGGTCTTTTACACTCTTTGCATCAAGTACTCTTTTGTTGTACATAAAGAACGTATTGTTCTCGATCTTAATATTAGAATGTACGGTCTTTTCCGTAGATACGGTCGGATTTGTAGGCTCAATGAAGATTGCCTGTGCATTTCCTCTTGTAAATGTATTATTACGGATGGTCACATCTCTGACCGGACCTGACTCATACCAGCCCTGGGCATCATCAGAAATATAGATGCCTGCCATATTCATTCCGTCAAATGTATTATTTTCAATGACGATCGGCTTTCTTGTCGTTACAAGGATTCCTCTTGTCGGAACTTCCTTAAATTCACAGTTTGTAATATTCACCGTTGGTGTATAAGTGATATTTTCTACCACGTGCTGATTTACCTGAACATCGGAAGGAACTGCCTCATTCAGTGTCAGCTTGATCGTTGTCAGGCTTCCTGAGCCATCGCCCATATTTCCACCCATTCCGTCCGGTCCGTCAACTTTGGTTACTGTACGGACAGAATCTTCAACTGTGATCATATTTCCCTTTGTCATGAACTCGATCTCGTCCCCTTCAAAGAAGTTCGGGAAACCTGCTGTCTCATTATGGTTATACTGTACTGTGATCGTTCTTCTGTCAGAGCTGATCGCTGTAACCGTATTAAATGTTCCGTGAATATTGATCGGGTCATCATGCGGACCTGCAAACGTACAGTTGCTAATATTGATCGTGCCTTTGCATCCCGACATTTGTACAAAATCTGCATATCCGGCTGTCGTTCTTCCACTTTCTTTCGGTGCTTCAAAGTCAACATCATCCATTGTGATATTTTCAGAATGCTGACCTACCATACCGAATCCATGAAGGAAATGAATATCAAGGGACGTCATCGTAATATCTTTGCTCTTCCAGAAAAATGTTCCTGCATGGTCACGGACAGTCGGTCGTGACTGGAAACACATTCCATTCTGGACTTCACTGGCTTTACTGCTATAGGTAATCTTTACCCGGTGATTTCCAAGATCCTGGATTGAGGATACATTCTTTAATGCTGCGTTTCCGTTTCCTGCACCATATTTAATCCCTTTTACTGTATCTTCCCGCTGGGTATGATAGTTTGACAGGTCGGAGATACTCCAGTAACGCTGACCTGTATAAGGGCTTACATCACTGTACCAGGTGATTGTTGTTCCTGAAACCTCATAATTGTAACACTCAGGAATGTAAATCGTCGCTGTATTTCCCTCTACACTTTCAACCGTCATATCAATTACTGTCGGCACCTGAAAATCAACCGCAAAATCTTTAAATTCAACATCTTCACAACCGATTGTTGCAAAGGTCGTCATTTTGCCATGGAACATGAACAGGGAGTCATTTCCCTCTACCGTAACATGATCCATATCTTCCAGAAAAATACCGATCTTCTTCATTTTATAATTCTGATCAGCACCTACGGTATTAGAAATATATAATTCTCTTTCCACCGCTTTATCAGGGTAGATATCATAGCGACCTTCCGGGAAATTAATCGTAACTTCCTTTCCCTCATCAGTCGCTTCTTTCGCAGCTGCGATCGCTTCCTGTATTCCGACTGCACTGTCCTTTCCGCTGTCCGGATATACCCCGTAATCCGTGACATCGATCACTTCTGTCTCTGCCGCAGCTTCTGCCTTCTGCACGCCTGCTCCCGGAACAAATCCCGAGATCACAAGACACGCTGCAAAGACAAGCGATAAAATTCGCTTTCTTTTCTTCATTTTTTCCTTACCTCTTTCCTTTTATATATAAGTAATTTTATTATCTCATAAAAAAAGGAAAGAGGCTTGCACTTTCCGTGTACCCCCCCCCCTGAATTTTTGTCAGATTCGGAACTTACTGTAAATCTGATCCTGTATTTCCACTTCCGCTTACTGTCAACTACATTTAGCTCTGTAGAGTTTCCGTCTTTCTATGTAAATTATTATTGAAAGTTCCCGTTTCTGATCTCCATCCACATCAGATTTCTATTCCTGCCAGCTCTGTCATTTTTTCTTTCGTAAAATGATTAAAGACTGCGATCGTTCTTCCAACTCCGATCACGGCACAGACCGTTCCGATTCCAATCCCGATCAGATGTCCTCTGCAAAGTAAACTGATACAGATCGTCACTGTCACATTAAAAACATCAAAACAATTCTTTGTAAAACCAACGCTTTTATGAATACAGTCTGCGATCGCCTGCACGATCCCGTCTCCCGGGTTTGGAATGATCCTCATATTCAATGACATAGCCGCTCCGATCCCCGTCAGGATCAATGCAAGGATCAGCACTGCAAACCGGACTGCATACTGCTTTCCGTCTGCCTCTCCTTCTGAAAAATCCGGGATAACTTTTGCAAAAAGATTTAAAAACCGGGTAAATATCATACTCAGCGGGATCTGTAAAACATCCATAAGGAAAACCAGCTTTCGGTTCATCCGGTTCGCATGCTCCAGTACTGCCCCTTCCGTCTTTTCGCTTCTTCTGTCCCTGATAAAATGCAGGATCAGTTCCACCACAACAAAAACGCAGTAAAGCCCCATCGTTGTATTTCCGAAATTCATCCCCGTGATCTGTGAAATACTGTAGGACACCGAAATGATCGGAGATACCCCCAGTCCTGCCTTCGTATTTAATGTCAGTCCCATCGCAAGGATCAACAATCCTGTAATGTAAAATATGATTCTGTTGATCGTCTGTCTTCTCATTTGTCTTTCTTTAATTCCTCTATCACGCATTCATGGTCTTTAGTTCTGATATTATAATTAATCCCGACCAAAAGCATATTTCCCTGATATTCTTTTAAACTCTCAAAATATTCTTTCTGCCGGATCTGCTCAATCGCTCCCCTGGCACTTTTATCCCACTTTAGTTCTACAATCAACGCTGGTTTTTCCTGAAATTTCTTTCTTGGTACAAATACAAGATCAGCAAATCCTTTTCCGCCTGCCAGTTCCCGGTGTACGGTATAAAAATTTCTTGCTGCATATAATGCCAGTGAAATTGTATAACTTAATGCATTTTCGTCATTGTATTGTATATGTGCTGTTTCAAAATGTGCCTGCCTGATTCCCTCTGCTACCTGCAAAGGTCGTTTCTGCCAGATTGCATTTAATGTATCTGCAGAATTTTTCAATGCGGTCGACACTTCTCCCCATTCTGATACAGCTACACTGTTCACATATTCTCCCCGTATTTCGTTATTAGGGATCCTTACGGTCTTATTTTCATAATCATATGCCAGGTAACCAAGGTGGATCAGCAGGGTCAGCACATCATCTTCCGTCCTGAATGTAGCCATATCATTGATAAAACTACCAGTATTTACAGGAACTGATTCTCCTGCCATCATGCTCAGTACATCTTCCCTCAATCCATCAAAATTCATATCAATATAAATCTTCAACGCTTCAAACGTCTCCGTCTGATTCCAGTAATTTCCGATTTTACCAAATCTCATACAACTGACAACCGATCTTGGACTGTAAACAGCCGGAACTTTATCAAAAGAATACCCGTCATACCAGCATTTTACTTCTTCTCCGTCCATCTTATATTTTTCGCACAATGAAGCAACTTCTTCTTCCGTAAATCCAACATACTCTGCCATCGGTCCGGGATCGATCATTGAAAATTCATCAAACATATTCAAAGCTGAATGAGTCCCATATTTTTTTATAGGAAGAATCCCCGTCATATATGCAAGATGGATACACGGCTTATCTTTCAACATATCTCTCAGAAAATCAAGATAAATCTCCTGTGCTTCTTTGTCTTCTTTATACTCCCGAAAAATGCAGTCCCATTCATCAATAATGACAACAAACGGTCGTCTTGTCTCTTCATATACATCCTGCATTGCCTCGATCAGATCATTTTCATCAAAATAATCCACATCCGGATACTCTCTTTTCATATCGCGAAGCACCAGTTTTTTCATCCGCTCCAGCAAGTCGTATACATCCCTGCTTCTGCTCAGAAATTCCTGCATATTAAGAGAAATCGTATTATAATGATTCAAATATTTTTCAAAATCTTTGTCTTTTGCAATTTTGAATCCCGAAAAAAGTGCTTTAGAATCACACCCACAGCTATAATATGCTGTAAGCATATTTGCCGCTGTCGATTTTCCAAATCTTCTCGGACGGCTAACGCAAAGATATCCCTGCATTGTATTCAGTACCTGATTCGTATAGCTCAACATACCCGTTTTGTCCACATAAATTTCAGAATTAACGATTTTACCAAATCCATCTGCATTGGAATTTAAATATCTGCCCACGCATCTTCCTCCTGCTTTTCTTTTTGCATACTATTTTTATTATACACCATATTTGATGCTATTTTCTATTTTTTCAGGAAATCCTGTTCGTTTTCACAATGCACTGCTCTCTTTCATGATATACCGTTTTCTTTATACATCACATTGCATTTTCAGCGATTTTTTTCTATTTCCATGGAGATTCACACTCTTTTTGATCATTTTCACAAGAATTTTTTCAATTCTTTTGTTGAAAATCTTAATTTTTTTATTTTTCAAGGCATTTTTCAGAGAAAAAATCTTAATTTTTCAGCCTGTCTGATTCTTCTGCTTTTCCAGACCCTTGACATTCGGTGCTATAGTGTAACTGTAGCAAAGAAAAAGCACTTAACAATACCTACTTGTACAGAAAGTTGAAGGCTGCTAAGCGGATTCAGAATTTGGAGGAAAAGATAAATGAATACTTTTAAAGCTGAAAAAAGAGACTTGGCCGAAAAGGCGAAAAAGCTTAGACGGGAAGGATATGTAACCGGTAATAATGCAAAGAAAGGCGCTGATGATGAAAACCACCAGCGCATTGGTCTTTTGGCGGGTCAGGTAGCTGCGGGCGGAAAATCCGACGAGTGTTCCGACCAGTACCAGCAGCATGGAAAGGGGATCGCCGGTAAAGATCCGGCAAAAACAGGCGTTGGCTATCCCCACCAATAGCGTAACGGGCAAGGTGGCATACCGGGGACGATGGACGATTTCGTCGAATCGGCGGCGGAATTCCTCGATCGAGATGAGGTTATCGTACGCATACCAGGTCAGGGAACGGATCGAGGAAACGATGCGAAAATCGATGGGACGCGGGGTGATCTTTTTGACGGCCGTCAGGCGGATCTCTCCGTCGCGGTTGTCCCGCAGGGTCATGGTGATGTTTTTTTGGAACAGGGTAATGTCGGTGGAGCATCCG
>ENA-OROK01004384-OROK01004384.1-human-gut-metagenome-genome-assembly--contig:-NODE-4384-length-10364-cov-4.848288_pt1 | contig 10364 bp, 10 predicted proteins | sample MGYA00242127_ERZ509046 | MGnify/ENA primary metagenome ERZ509046 (study PRJEB26280, sample SAMEA2338728) | human gut metagenome | biome: human gut; feature: human-associated habitat; material: faeces... | reverse complement strand
TAAATATGACAGCTTAATCTTGGGAGATAACATTACCAAAGAAAAAAATGCACGCATTGATGCTGATAAAGCAGAAGCAGCAGCTCGCAAAGATGCTGACAATGCACTGAGAACAGACCTTAATCAAGAAACTATTGACAGAGTAGATGCAGATAATCGTTTGCAAACTGCAATCAATCAAAAAGCTGACAAGACCACTGTAGCAGAAAACACTGCAGCAATTGAGTCTAACAAAGCTGCAATCGCTCAAGAGAAAAAAGATCGTGACCATGCAGACCAAAAACTGCAAGATCAGATCACTATCAATAAAGGTCAAATCGAAAACGAAGCAACCAACCGTGCTAATGAAGACAAACGCATCGAAGGTAAATTTGATGGCGAAGTTTCCCGTCTGGATGGCAGAATCGATGCTGAAACTGACGCTCGCAAAGATGCTGACAATGCACTGAGAACAGACCTTAATCAAGAAACTATTGACAGAGTAGATGCAGATAATCGTTTGCAAACTGCAATCAATCAAAAAGCTGACAAGACCACTGTAGCAGAAAACACTGCAGCAATTGAGTCTAACAAAGCTGCAATCGCTCAAGAGAAAAAAGATCGTGACCATGCAGACCAAAAACTGCAAGATCAAATCACTATCAACAAAGGTCAAATCGAAAATGAAGCAACCAACCGTGCTAATGAAGACAAACGCATCGAAGCTAAATTTGACGGCGAAGTATCCCGTCTGGATGGCAGAATCGATAAACTGAATGATAACGTACAAAAGGTTGGCGCTATGGCTGCTGCTATCGCAAACCTGCACACCATGGGTTATGATCCGGAAGCTCCGACCGAAATCGCTGTAGGCGTTGGCCAATACCGCGACAAGACCGGTCTGGCTCTGGGTGCATTCCACTATCCTAACCGCGACTTCATGCTGAGCTTCAACGTATCCACCGCTGGCGACGAATTCATGGGCGGCATTGGTGCAACCTGGAAATTCGGCCGTAAATCTCCGGAAGAACTGCGTCAAGCTGAAGCTGAAAAAGCTGCAAAAGCAAAACTGGCTAAAGCAGAAGCTGCTAAAAAAGCTGCAAAAGACGCTCGCGTAGCTGCTCAACAAAAGAGACATGCAGAAATGCTGGCTGCTCGCACCGGTAAATAATTAATTTTAAAGAATTAATTTAAAATCCACTAATCATTAAGAGGGCAAGGGTGACTTTGCCCTCTTTTTGTTATATAATGGATATAATAAAACTGTTGATTATGCGAGGTGCAAAAAATGCGTTACATTAAGCTTTTGATAATGCTGATATTATTGAGTATTGCCGCCGTAGGCAACTGCCAGAACCTGCAGAAGGCAGGCGAAACCGATGTCGGTACACTTTATGTGAATGTTGATTCGGTGCAGAGCCTGAGCAAAAGCGGACAGCTGTATCTGGCTGTGTTTGCGGAGGAGCAGTTCACAGACGCTGAATTTTTAAAGTCACTGCGCGAGGAGGAATCGCTGCAGAATGCTGTAAGTGCCATGTATTTATATCTTTTTAACAACAATGGTACGGAATATACTGTAGCGGCACATTATATAATTGATAAAGACGGCAAAGTGTGCCTTGATATGGGCGGTGAAACAGCAGTGCAGCAAACAAAGGGCAAAAAGGAAATGCTTAATGTATATACCAAGGCCTTGGATGCATTAAATAAAAAGGCACAGCAAAGTAAATGGCTGCGCAAATAAAAGCCTGCTGCAGAACCCGGACTGCGTGGCACCTGCGGGAGCATTGCTTGTTGCGGTTGAGCGTTCGTGCCGGAGGTTAAAGAAAAAAATTTATACACTTTAAACTGACAGATTAAGAAAGAAGCGTACGTACGATTTAAAAGTATGTACGCCTTTTTATATGCGTGATATAATAAATACATTAGCAAAAAGCTTATTAATTAAGTAAAGAAGAGGGAAGTAAGATATTCATGCGTAAATTAAAGTTTGTTTTTCAGATTATTATAGCCTTTATCGTGGCGCTGGCTGCGTACAGCGGTCTTTATCAGCCAAACGCCGAAAGTGTGCGCGCGGCGGTAAAAAATAACCTGCCGCAGAGCATGCAGCAGAAGCAGGACACAGGCACAGCGCAGGGCAGACTGCGTATCAGCGTGCTGGATGTGGGGCAGGCAGATGCGATTTTGCTGCAGGACGGCAAGCGCAATATCATGATTGACGTGGGCAACGACGTTAAGGACAAGGTAGGCGACAGCGGCGGCAGGCAGGCGCTAATTAAGGCGCTCGACAGGGCTGGTGTCAGCAGAATCAAGACTGTTTTCGTGACGCATCATCATCGTGACCATATGGGCAATATCATGTATGTGCGCGGTAAATACGGCGTCAGCAATATTTATGACAGCGGTTATGTGAACAACGGCTACAAAGCTTCCGTGGCGCTGAACAGTGATTTGCGCGCCGGCAGGTATAACGGACAGGCACTGAAGGCCGGGGATACGATTAAAATTGATAAAAATTATTATATCGAGGTGCTTGCGCCGGGAGACTTCCTCAGCAAAAAGGACCTGAAGAATATGAATAACACCAGCCTGGTGCTGATGCTGCATTACGGCAGCTTTAAGATGCTGCTGACGGGTGATGCGGAGGCGCCGGTGGAGGATGCGCTGCAGCAAAAATATGGCACTGCGCTGCAGGCGGATGTGCTGAAGGTTGGTCATCACGGCAGCAAAACATCGTCCTATTGGCCGTTTGTCAGCAAGGTTAAGCCTAAATACGCGCTTATCAGCTGCGGTGATTTTTCGATTTACAAGCATCCGAATAAGAACGTGGTGGGCAGCTTAACGCATCTTGGCGCGAAGGTGCTGACGACGCATGACCACGGTACGCTGACGGTGACGACAGATGGCAAAAGCTTTGAGGTGAAGACGGAGCGGTAGAAGGTTGCCTAAAGAGAAGATGTGGGGTAGAATAGGGAATAGAAATTCTTTACAAATAACAAGATAATAGATAAATGAGTTTGAAAGGTGTGTTTGTGATGAAGAAAATATTGTGTTTGTTGGTTTTACTGCTGTCGCTGACTGCAACGTGTGCAGCCTTTAATCCGCCGCAGCCGCCGAGATGGTATTGGATAGGTTCTGATGCACATTACGGGGCGTGGATTGATACGGCAACGGCAAGATTTTATACAGGTAGTAAAGAGTATGGGCATAGTAATCATCAATGTGCGCTTGTATGGGTGGAATGGTATAACGCAGATAAAGATGAATATCTTATTTCGCATGATGAATATGATCTTGACTGCAGAATGAGTAGAACACTGCATGCTACGTTTTATAATAGTCAAAATGAAGTTATTAATTCGTATAACAGAAGCTATGCTGATTTTGAGGATATTATTCCCGGTACTAATGGAGAAGCGGTATATGATGCAGTAGTGCTGCTGAAAGAAACAAGAGAGAATGCACGGAGGTTGTAATGATGAAGCATTATGAGGTAGTGGCAGCAGTAATTGAGCATGACGGCAAGATTTTGTGCATGCAGCGTAATAAAGGCAAATTTGATTATGTAAGCTATAAATTTGAGTTTCCCGGCGGTAAGGTAGAGGCCGGCGAAGAGCGTCACACTGCGCTGGAACGCGAGCTGCGTGAAGAAATGGATATGGATATCAGCATTCCTGAGGATGCGTATCTGATGACGGTGGAGCACACCTATCCTGATTTTGCGATTACTATGCATGCGTATGTGTGCAAGCTGGCACAGCCCAAGTTCGTTATGAAGGAGCATGTGGCAGCAAAATGGCTGGCTCCGGCAGATTTAAGCATCTTAGATTGGGCGGCAGCAGATATGCCGATTGTAGAGCGCCTGCAGCAAGAGGAGATTGAATAATCGTGAACAGCAGTGAACTTGCCTTGTATTTGGAGGCGGGCTTTATTGATTTTAATATTGAAACTGACGAGCGCTTTTTGCCGAAGATATTAACCAATAATCAGCAGGAGCAGGTAAAGGTATTGGAAAACCTGCTGTTTGAGCTGGAGCATTGTGATGAATTTTTCTTTTCTGTGGCGTTTGTAACCAACAGCGGTATTGCCTGCTTAATTGATACGCTTAAGGAATTGGAAAATAAGCATATCAAGGGAAAGATTTTGGCTTCGCAATACCAAAACTTTACGGAACCGCGTGCATTGCGCAGATTACTGCAGTTTCCTAATCTGGAATTGAAGATAATCACCTCTGATTATAATTTTCATGCTAAGGGTTATCTGTTCCATACACATGCAACCTCTGCTAAAGATGAAAATTACACCATGATTGTTGGCAGCAGTAATTTGACGCAAAGTGCGTTGACGGTTAACCGTGAGTGGAATGTGCAGCTTTCTTCCATGAAGGACGGCGCTTTAATCAGGCAGATGCAGGAGGAGCTTAATCAGGCGTGGGATGATGCTACGCCTGTTACCGAGGAATGGATTGCTGCCTATGAGCGCATTTACGGCGAAGCGCGCAGTCAACGACAGCGTGCTTATACCAAAATACATAAGCTGTACAAAATCAATCCTAATAAAATGCAGGCAGCAGCCTTGCAAAATATTGCTGCACTTAGGGCAGAGGGCAAAAATCGCGCTTTGCTGATTTCTGCTACTGGTACCGGTAAAACGTATCTTTCGGCCTTTGATGTGAGGGCAGCGCAGCCGAAACGCTGCCTGTTTATTGTGCATCGCGGGCTGATTGCGCGTAAATCTAAGGAGAGCTTTGAGCAGATTATTGATGAGCATATTACAACAGGCTTGTTTACCAGCGGTCACAGAGAAATAGACAGGGATTATGTTTTTGCTACGGTGCAGACCTTGGTGAAGGATGAAAACCTGCATGCCTTTGCGCCGGATGCGTTTGACTATATTATTATCGACGAAGCACACCATGCAGGAGCAAAAAGCTATCAAAAGGTGCTGAGCTATTTTAAGCCTAAGTTTTTATTAGGTATGACGGCAACGCCGGAGCGCTCCGATGACTGCGATATTTTTAAAACCTTTGACCATAATATTGCTTACGAAATCCGTTTGCATCAGGCCTTGGCTGAAAATATGCTGGTGCCGTTTCATTATCATGGCGTAAGCGAAATTGTTGTAGATGGCGAGCTTTTAGATGATAATGCTGATTTTGTACGCCTGACGAGTGAAGAACGTGTCAAAAATATTCTGTATTATGCAGATTTTTATGGCTGTGACCAGGGGCGCGTCAAGGGTATAGTCTTTTGCAGCAGGATAGAAGAAGCGAAAGCCTTGTCAGAGGCGTTTAATAAGCATGGCAAAAAAGCAGCCTTTTTGGCTGGTGCTACCAGTGAGGAAGAGCGCGCAAGGCTTATCAAATGTCTTGAAAGCGACGAAGAGGGCGTAGATAAGCTCGATTATCTTTTCTCGGTTGATGTTTTGAATGAAGGCGTAGATATTCCTTCTGTAAATCAGATTATTATGCTGCGTCCAACACAGTCTGCTATTGTCTTTGTGCAGCAGCTTGGCCGTGGTCTGCGTAAGAGTAAGGCAAAGCGCTATCTGGAGGTTATTGATTTTATCGGTAACTATGAAAATAATTATATGCTGCCGATAGCCTTGTATGGCGACCGCAGCTGCAGTAAGGAAAAGCTGCGTCGCATTGTGCATAATAACTTTTTACCGGGGGCGTCGACGGTTTATTTTACCGATGTGGTTCGTGAGCGTATTTTTGAATCCTTAAATAAAAATAATTTTCTGGAGCTGCGTCAGCTAAAGGAATCCTATCAGTTAGTTAAATCTAAGCTGGGGCATGCACCGATGATGCTTGATTTTCTGGCTTTGGGTGACAAGGATCCATATCTGTTTATTCATAAGAAAAAATCCTATTATAACTTCAGGCAGTACGCAGATCATTACGAAAGCACGTTAAATGCCTCTCAGTGCAAGCTGTTGGAGTTTATCTGCTTGGAGCTTGCTAATGGCAGACGTTTGGAAGAGGTTGCGCTGCTGCGCTGTTTAATGCAGCATGCCAAAATTGATGTGTCTGCATTTATGCAATATATGCAGGATAAATACCAGCTTACTACCTCGGCAGCAACTGTTGCCAGCGTAGTGAATGTATTGAGTATGCAGTTTTTTAAAACTGCGGATGCCCAAAAATATGGTAATATGCCGTTGGTGAATGCGAATGCAGACAGCATTTGCTTAAGTGAAAAATTTAGCAGCATGCTTGCAAATAAAGAATTTTACAGCTATGTTACTGACGCTTTGGCCTATGCGGAAAAACGCTTTTTAGCTGATTATAAGCCAGCAAAATTTTATCATGGCTTCAAGCTGTATGGTTCGTATACGCGTAAGGATGTCTGCCGTATATTGAACTGGGCGAAGGATGAAAGCGCTGTTGTTTATGGCTATAGGGTTAAATACAGCACCTGTCCGATATTTGTAACCTATAAAAAGGATGAAAATATCAGTGAAAGCACTAAATACGATGACAGATTTGCCAGTCCTACGATTTTTAACTGGCAGACGCGCAGCAGAGTTAATATTGATTCGCCGGAGGTTGTGGCGATTGAGCAGCCGGAAACACTGAAGCTCCTGTTTATCAAAAAGAGTGATGCTGAGGGTTCAGAGTTTTATTTTATGGGTGAAATGTTGCATAAGCAGAGCATTGGTACAACAATTACCGGTAACAATGGCGAAAAGCTTTCTATTGTGCAAATGTTTTATGAAATGAAAACGCCGGTAGAAGCAAAGATTTATGATTATTTTGAAGGATGATTGCTTTTCCAGGCATTAAAAAACTACTCCCGGAGGTACACCATGGAAAAACCAATAATTAGAGACGAAGCCTTTTTGGCACAAAAATCGCAGCCTGCAACCTTTATGGATATTGCAGTAGCGCAGGATTTATTAGATACGCTCGCAGCTCATGCGGACCGCTGCGTGGGTCTGGCAGCAAATATGATCGGCGTGCAAAAATGCGTTATTGCCGTAAATATCGGCCCTACGAATATTGCGATGCTGAACCCGGAGATTATCAAGCGCTCCGGCAAATATATGACGGAAGAAGGCTGCCTGTCGCTGGAGGGCGAGCGTGCTGCAGTGCGTTACGAAAAAATTACAGTTTCCTATCAGGACATGCAGTTTAAAAAGTGCAAGCAAAGCTTCAGCGGCTTTACGGCGCAGATTATCCAGCATGAGATTGACCATTGCCATGGTATTATAATTTAAGCGCAGGATGGCCCGAGAGGCTGCAATGTGCTTGTGTATTCAAAAAGAATGTTAGAAATTATCTTAGAAAATATCGTCACTGCTCCCGAAAGGCTTGGTCTGCCTGCAGCGTATGCAGAGTCCGACGTGCTGCTTTACAGGCAGTACGGACGCTATGACACGGTTGCCGTGCAGCGCGAGGGCAGGCAATTACTCGAGCGTGCGGAAGCATTGCAGGAGAAGTATGACATCGCTGCTTTGCCAAGGCTGGCTAAGCAATATGCCGAGTGGAGCAAAAAGCTGCAGCAGCTAAAGTTTAAACGCTTGCTGCACGGTGAATTTACTACGGCTAAAGGCATTACGCTTTATGTGAATGCTATCAGGCAGGAATGTGCTGAGCATGGCTGGGATTACGCAGCCTATTATGATTCCGTGCTGGTGCATGAGCGTGTGCATCTGCTGCATTATCAGGCGGTGCTGGCGCACTTTGGCGCTGCCGACGCAGCGGTGCAGAGTGCGGAGTACAAGCAGACGCAGCGCTATTGGTACGGCCGGCAGACGGAGGCGGCGCAGGCTGCCGTGGTCAAGGAAACGTTGGCGGAGTTTGCCCGCTGGCTGTGGTGCCTGCAGCAGGGGCATTTGGCGCTGGCGCAGGCGCTTTTGCAGACGCCCGAGGAGGCGCAGGCGTGCATTCCGCACTATCCTTATGCAGGAGTGCGGGGACTGTGTGCGTTGCACGCAAGTTCGCCGCAGGCTGCAGTGCGGGCGTATAGCGAGCTTTGGCAGCTGTCGCTGACGAGCTGGCAGCAGGCATATGCGTTGATAAAGCAGATGAACGCAGCAAAATAATCTTTGCAAAATCAGGAGCACCCGTCAAACGGGCGGTTTGATGACGGGCTATAAGCCCTTAATAATAGCCAGCACCTCAAGATGCTGGCTTTCACTTTTTTCAAGCCACATTGCACTTATCACCTTCGCCGCTCCTGTTAGGGGCGTTTTGACTACTAGTTACCCTTGAAAGGGGCTTCGTACTCTTTTACACTTAATTTATCCAAAGCTATACCTAAATTGCAATAAGAAGTAGCATACTTTTTACTGGATTCACAAATTGGCAAGCAGTATAAGGTGTACCACTTCACATATTTTCTCAAATTTCTCTGAAAGTCAATTTCCGAAATTTGTTTGTTGGGATGACATTATAATCCCCTTCAGTCGTATCAGAAGATGCTGTCTGCTCGTTCCACATGAACATTTACATGAAAAATCTCCGTCATTCTACAACAGAACAACGGAGATTTCAAAATAAAATATTTTCTTTTACTCTTTTACAATCCAACTGCCAGTTTTCTTTGAACCAATTCTCTCTAATCGTCCTAATTCAGACAACTCTTTGATCATTCTCTGAACAGTGCTTCTCGACAAAGAGACTCGTTCAATAATTTCTTTTTGCGTAATTGTTGGATCATTGCGCAACATATCAAGGAGCATTTTCTGATTATCAGTTAAAGCTTCATTTATTGCCTCATTTAAAGCTTCATTACTTGATGCTTTAAAATTCAGATTTGGAAGCTTTACAGTAAATTCCATTCGATTGGATCGGAAGGTCGGTTCCAAACCCGGTTGATAATTTGCTGCATTTTCGTATGCGGTACGGATTTTACTTAATCCACTGCCTTGACGTTCCATATATCCAAGGCGGGCAAAAATATCTGCAAGGATAGGATTTCTTCTGGTTGAAGGAATATCATCAATATCACGCCCCTGAATCTGTGTTCCATCAGGCATTCCACCCGGAGAATAAATTAAAAGGCGGTCATCAAACATATCCACATGAACTTCACTGCCATTAATCAGATAATCCCTATGAATCAACGCATTGACCAAAGCTTCGAAAACACTTCGCTCGCAATAATCCGGCATTTCAATTCTGGAATCAGGTGTTTTCTTCCAAATGGTTTTCATGTTACGCTTTACAAAACTCATGCCCTCATTCAGAAGAATGATAAGACTGCCACTATACTCGGCACTATCCAAAGCATCAACCTGTCCGCCACTTTTATCTAACCCATTCCATCTTGTGCAGAAAAGACGAGACCAGCGAATGGGTGCATCATCAGCAAGCAAAGCGCCTGCATTGGTAAGGTGTCCATTTGCATCTCGGATACCGAAAGACTCAAAACTTTTCTCCGTCATACTGTTGCCAGTCCAGGATTTATAGCGTTCTCTCAGCTTACTGAAAGAAAAGTCCTCATAATTGTATGGTGACATCACCGAATCATAAGAAGAGTTTCTACCACGCATAACCAAGCGTTTCAGTTCAGTAGCATCAGCAACAACGCTTTCATTACCAATACGAATGTAAGCTTCTGTCACACCATCGCCAGTATAATAGTAAGGTGTTTCTGCACCTGCCGGTACATAAAGTAACAAAAGGTCTTTTTCATCTTCGGTTTTACTAAGCTTCATTATAACTTATGGAAATGGTGAAATTCTTTCTTTGATTTTCTGGCTAATAAATTCAGAATCGGATTTAATATCTTCCAATCCAACAATTTCTTCACCATCTGTAATACCAAAAATTAAAGTTCCGCCCGCTGTATTCGCAAAGGCACTGACACTTTTAAGCCAACTTTTCACTTTCTTATGTTCAACTGCCTGCTTTTTATCATATTCTGTTGCTTCTCCAAGAAGATCTGTTATCTTCATGCGCAGTCCTCCCTTCGTGTTATATTGGACATTTCCGCAATGTTTGTATTATAACATATGAAATCATGTTTTAATAGAGGTATGCATAATTCATTTCCCATCAAATCCATTCTTTGGCTACATCATAAGGGATAGGGTATTTATTCTGTTCATACATCAGGATAGTAGCAGGAACAACATCCATTTTCTCGGCAAGCTGTCTGGTAGTTAATGATTTTCTCTGACGATAATATTTCAAATTATCGCCCGGAAGTTTATTCTTAGGCTTTTCCGCGAATGACAAAGCTACATGGAGCAAAAGTCTGCCTCGATAGAATTGACACAACGATGTATGATTGAAAATATCATTGCAAAGACAATATGATATTTACATACCCATTTTGAATGTGATAATTCGTTAGTTTTATTTGCTATTAATACGTCATTCCTTATATAATGTATTTAGGTTGATAAAGGTAACCTATAACCCTTATTGACTG
>ENA-OROK01004383-OROK01004383.1-human-gut-metagenome-genome-assembly--contig:-NODE-4383-length-10365-cov-4.562949_pt1 | contig 10365 bp, 8 predicted proteins | sample MGYA00242127_ERZ509046 | MGnify/ENA primary metagenome ERZ509046 (study PRJEB26280, sample SAMEA2338728) | human gut metagenome | biome: human gut; feature: human-associated habitat; material: faeces... | reverse complement strand
ATAGGAAAAAGTCATGCAGTTCATACGGGCCGACGAGATCCTCTGTCTTCTGCGCGATTTGCCCATTTTCATCCGCAGGCAGAAGTTCCGGCGAAACGGGCGTATCGAGAATATCCAGAAGAACCTCCCGTAGTGAGGGCGCGCTGCTTCCGGCCTCGTACTGCACGATGTACCGCACCAGCGTTTTGGGAACCGAACAGTTGACCGCATACATGGACATATGGTCGCCGTTATACGTCGCCCAGCCGAGCGCAAGCTCGGAAAGATCGCCCGTGCCGATGACCAGCCCGCCGGACTGATTCGCAATGTCCATCAGGACCTGCGTGCGCTCCCGCGCCTGACAGTTTTCATAGGTCACGTCATGCACGGCTTCGTCATGGCCGATGTCCGCAAAATGCTGCCGGACAGAGGCCGTGATATTGACCTCCTGTACGCTGACGCCGAGTTCTTCGCAAAGTTTGACCGCGTTGGATTTTGTCCGCTTCGTCGTGCCGAAGCACGGCATGGTGACGCACAGAATTTCTTTCCGGCTGCGCCCGGCCAGATCAAATGCGCGTACGCACACCAGCAGTGCCAGTGTGCTGTCCAGTCCACCGGAAATGCCGAGCACGACCGTTTTCGCGTGCGTATGCTCCACGCGCTTTTTCAGTCCCTGCGACTGGATGCGCAGAATCGCCTCCGCGCGGGCGCGCAGCTGCTCGTCATACGGCGGAACGAACGGGTTGGGTGCGATGTGCCGCGTCAGCACAGTCTCGCGCAGCGGCTGATCGAAAACGACCGGCTGAAGGCCGGGAACGGAATCGTAGCTCGTCGTGCGGTGCCGCTCGTGCATGAGCCGCTGCACGTCGATCTCGGAGACTGTCAGGGAAGCACTCGCAAACGGCTCATTTTCTGCAAGAACCGTCCCATTTTCCGCAATCAGATGGTGCCGTGAGAAAACCATGTCCTGTGTGGATTCTGTCGGCGACGCGCTGCAATAGATATAGCCGCAGGCCAGCCGCGCCGACGTTGCGCCGACCAGCATCCGGCGGTAATCCGCCTTGCCGATCACCTCGTCGGAGGCAGAGAGGTTCAGAATGATCGCCGCACCGCCTGCACAGAGCCGGGTAGAAGGCGGGCAGGGGACCCAGAGATCCTCGCAGAGTTCCACGCCGAAGGTATAATCCTGCATGCCGGAGCAGCAGAACAAAAGGGCTGTTCCGAACGGCACGTTCTGGCCGCAGAGAGGGATTGTATAGGCCTTTCCTTCCAGCGTTTTCGCGGAGGAAAACTGCCGCAGTTCATAGAATTCACCGTAATTTGGAAGATGCGTCTTCGGCACCACGCCGAGCAGCTGTCCCGCGTGGATGACCGCTGCGCAGTTATAGAGTTTTCCGCCGAAGCGCAGCGGAAGCCCGACTGCCGTGACTGGGTAAAGGCCCTTCGACGCCTCCACAATCTGCGCCAGCGCAGGTTCGACCGCGCCGAGCAGGCAGTCAGAGAAAAACAGATCGCCGCAGGTGTAGCCCGTCAGGCAAAGTTCCGGCAGCGTCAGCAGATTCACGCCCGCCGCGTCCGCCTCACGCATCCGCGCAAGGATTTGCTCCGTATTGTACTGCACATCCGCGACCACGACATCGACTGTCCCTGCCGCAACTTTGATAAAACCATCTTTCATGGAACTGCTCTCCTGATATCGTATTTGGTTTGACACTATATACGATACACGGTTTTCTCAGATTTATCAAGAATAAAAACCGCAGTCGATCTACGCTTTCCAGACGTTTGCAACTGAAAAGCTGATGCGGATCCGGCCATTTGCTTCCGCAAACGTCACCATGTCAGCCAGCCGGAACAATTCGGATAGACGGTTCCGAATGCTGTCGTTCAGAATGCTGACGGGGAGCGAAAATTCCACATAGATGAGCGCGTTCTGCTCCCGCAATTCCAGACTGTCTGCGTGCATCGGCGTCCGAAGCGTTTTGGCAATCGCCGCAGCATGTGCGCGAAGCTGATTATATATCGTGACCTTTTCGGGTACCTGTTCTGTTCCGCGGAACGCTTCATTTTTTGCGGCCATTACCGCAGCCATATCCTGAATATTCATCGACATTCGTATATCCTCCTTTGTTCGTTTGCCTTATGGGCTTGTTTTTTTATTCTGCTGCAAAATCAGATTTGTCCCGTACGGTTTTAAAATTGTTTAAAAATGCTTTCAAAGTAATTTACCGCACTTGTCTGCTTCCCGCCATACAGCAGGCCCGAAAGGAGGCTGCGTTCTGTGCTTGATTCGGTCATTACAACTGAAATTACATTGAAAATTTTTTTGCTGTGTTCGGCAGCCTCTGTGCTGCTCGGCATTGCTGCGGCCTTTGTCATGACAAGAAACAGCTACAGTTCACAGAGTTTCTGCATCACGATTGCGCTGCTGCCGCTGGCCGTTCAGATGGTCATCATGTTGGTGAACGGGAATCTTGGCGCAGGCGTCGCCGTTGCAGGTGCGTTCAGCCTGGTTCGGTTCCGTTCTGTGCCCGGAAGCGCGCGGGAGATCGCGGCAATCTTTTTTGCCATGACGCTGGGGCTGGCAACAGGCATGGGTTATCTCGGTCTGGCGGCGCTGTTCTTTTTCATCTTTGCAGCGTCCATGCTGCTGCTTTCTGCGCTGAAATTTGGAAAGGGCGATGAGGCGGAGCGTGTGTTGAAGATCACCATTCCGGAAAACCTCAACTATGAAGGCCTGTTCTCTGACGTGTTCAGCCAGTATCTGTCTTCCTGCTCGCTTGAGCAGATCAAAACCACCAACATGGGGACACTCTATGAACTGCAGTACCGCGTCGTATTTCGGCAGACACCGCCGCCTATGGCGTTTTTCGACGAACTGCGCTGCCGCAACGGAAATCTCAACATTTCCTGTTCGCGGATGTCAGAAAAAGAGATGCTCTGACGCTTGCGGTCTGCGGAAAACGCTTGTATAATCAAAATAAAAGGGAAGGTGCGGCAGTATGCGGCTGTTGCTTGCAGAGGATGAAGCGGATTTGGCTGAGGCGCTCGGTGTGTTTTTTGAGAAAAATCATTTTTCAGTCGATATTGTCCATGATGGACGCACGGCATGTGAATACGCTGAGTCAAGCGTCTATGACGTAATCATTCTCGACGTCATGATGCCGTATATGGACGGCTTTACGGCGCTGCGCCGGATGCGTGCAGATGGAAACAAAACCCCAATCATGATGCTGACGGCCAGAGGAGAGACGCGCGACCGCATTGAGGGATTCGATTCCGGCGCGGATGATTACCTCCCGAAGCCGTTCGACCCGGACGAACTGCTCGTCCGCGTTCGGGCGATGCTTCGCAGGAGCGATACTTACCGGCCTAGCATCCTGTCCTTCGGAGATCTGACACTTGACCCGGCAACGGGCGATCTTTCCTGCGGCAGCAGCCGCGTCCGTCTGAGCGGGCGGGAATTTCAGTTGATGGAGTTGTTTATGCGTTCGCCAGGAATGCTTTTTTCCGCTGAATATCTTATGGAAAAGGTCTGGGGATGGGACAGTGAGGCAGAGATCAATGTGATCTGGGTCAATATCTCGAATCTCCGGAAAAAAATCAGAGCCCTCAGTTCGCACACGCAGATCAGCGCCAGCAGGGGGCTGGGGTATCTATTGGAGGCCGGAGCATGATCCAGCGTCTGCGCAAACGGTTCATTCGTATTGCGATGCTTTCGGTTGCGCTGGTGCTTCTGGCGCTGACGCTAATCGTGAATATCGCCAATTTTGTATCCACGAACCGGGATATCAATGAAATGCTCGACCTCATTTATGAGGGGCCGGATCCCGGCACACCTGCAGAAAAGCCGCAAACCGGCCCGGAAACGGGGCGGCCTATGCTGCCGCAGGAGCCGCCGAAGGGGCCGTTCAATCAGGAAACGCCGTATTCTATGCGCTATTTTACCCTGACGCTTGATGCGGACGGGACGGTAGCGGACGGAGATTTCACGCACATTGCCTCCGTGACGCAGCAGAGCGCCATCGCGTATGCAGCTGCCGCGCTGCGTCACGGCAAGGGCTACGGCTTCTATTCCTCCAGCTGCAAATTCCTTGTGACTGCGCAGGAGAACGGGCAGTATCTTGCAATTTTCCTCGACTGCTATCAGCAGCTGCGCGCCGTGCGGATGCTGGCGGTCTGGTCAAGCGTTTCCTATGCGGTCTGCATCGCGCTCGTGTATGTGCTGGTGGTGCTGCTTTCACGTCGCGCCATTGACCCGGTTGTGCAAGCGTCCGAGCGGCAGAAGCAGTTCATCACGGACGCCGGACACGAACTCAAAACACCCATCACCGTGATCGGAACCAGCCTGAAAGTGCTGGAAATGGAGGTCGGAAAGCAGAAATGGATCGACAAGGCTCGTGTGCAGACCGAAAAGCTGCGTGAACTTGTGCAGGCACTCATCACGCTCTGTAAGTACGACGAACAGACAACGCTGCTGCATCCGCAGCCGTTCAATGTTGATGAAGCTGTTCGAGATACGGTTGAGTCGTTTGCAGAACTTGCGCAGGCCAAGGACTGTTCTCTGGATATTTCTTCGCTGCCGGAACTGATTTTCTGCGGTGACGAGGCGGCAGTACGGCAACTTGTGTCGATCCTGCTTGATAACGCTGTAAAATACGCGGTGCCGGATACCGTGATCCATGTTTCGCTGGAGCCGCTCCGGCGCGGTGTTCAGCTGGCAGTGGAAAACGACTATGTCCAGCCTATAGACGTGCCGCTTGATCGGCTGTTTGACCGCTTTTACCGCCCGGACGCCTCCCGCACCGCCGCGACCGGTGGCTTTGGAATCGGACTCTCCATCGCCAAGAGCATTGCCGAGGCGCATCACGGAACTATCTGTGCCAGCACGAAGGAGAATCGGATTACGTTTACAGCAGAATTGAAATAGTCACAGAGCAAAATCCGATGCGTTTGCATCGGATTTTGACGCTTTCTGGAAGATTGAGCCTTGACGTCACAGAAATTTCTGGCTATACTATTAATTCAGAGATTAAGATCCGCTATAAAGGAGGAGCCGTTTATGCGGAAGATAAAAAAGCTGTCAACCGCGTTTTTTGTGCTTGTTTTATTTCTTACATTGTCTGCACCGGCGATGGCCGCTGCGGTGATTGATACGACACACCCTGTCAGCCTGACGATCAGCTACCAACAGGACAGAAAACCGATTCCCGGCGTGCCGTTTGCGCTTTACCGTGTGGCGGATGTCAACGCGTATGCAGAGTTTACGCTGAGCGGCGATTTCAAAAACTATCCCGTCAGACTAGACGGACTGGACAGTGCGGCATGGCGCGCACTTGCGGAAACACTGGCTGCCTATGTCCAGCGCGACCGGCTGACGCCCCTGGACAGCGGCGTGACCGACCGAAACGGAGAACTGACCTTCCCAACGAATGGAAAGACGCTCCTCCCTGGGCTGTATCTCGTGATCGGCCAGACATTCTCTGATGGAAGTTTCGTATATACAACAGAACCGTTTCTTATCTGTCTGCCGAATCTGGACGAGAAGACTGATACATGGCAGTATGATGTGACGGTTTCACCGAAGCACACGCGCACGCCTATCCCTGTGGTACCGCCCGATGATACGGATAAGCGCAAAGTTTTGAAGGTCTGGAACGATGCGGGACAGGAGCATGACCGTCCGGAAAAAATCACGGTCCAGCTGCTGAAAAACGGCGAAGTTTACGATACTGTGATCCTCAATGAACGCAACAGCTGGCGCTATATTTGGAATGACCTTCCGAAATATGACAAGAACGGGCTACCCATTGAATGGCGCGTTGTTGAACTGACACCGGAGGGATATACCGTCTCTATTACACAGGAATCGGGAACCTTTGTTGTGACCAATACGCCGAAGCAGCCGTCCGTAACGCCGCCTACAGATCAGCCGAAGGAGCCGACGCTTCCGCAGACCGGCGAACTCTGGTGGCCCGTTCCCGTCCTTGCCGCTGCAGGTCTCCTGCTGATTGCGGCAGGTGCTGGAAAAAACGAAAGGCGTAACAAATTGCCGCACAGTTCAAATGAACCGTGCGGCAATTCTTCCTTCTTTGAGGATTTTTATGACGTCTTTCGGAGAAGGTATTCAGATTCTCTGTGGCAATTTACTGCAGGCCTTTACCGGATCTGACCTTATCGAACTCCGCCTCAATCTGCGTGTCAGGCTCTGCTGTGAACAGGGAGACGACGACGATCACAATCACACTGAAGACGAATGCAGGCAGAAGTTCATAGATTCCGAACAGACCGCCGAGGGGTTTCAGGACAAGCTTCCAGAAGAAGACCATTACGCCGCCGGCAATCATACCGGCAACTGCACCCTGATAGGTTGTGCGTTTCCAGAACAGGCACAGGAGCATAAGCGGGCCGAAAGCCGCGCCAAAGCCTGCCCATGCAAACGACGTAATACCGAAGATTGTGGAGTTGGAATTCCACGCGATTGCCATAGCAACGATGGTGATGAGCACCAGTGTGATGCGTGAGCACCACATGACCTGCTTCTCTGTCGCATTCTTCTTGAACACGCCGCGATAGAGATTCTGACTGACGGCGCTGGCCGAGATCAGCAGATACGAGTCAGAGGAAGAAATCGCAGCAGCCAGCACGCCTGCGCAGGCAAAGCCTGCAAGGATCGGTGGTAAATAGGACGTTGCTGCGTCGATGAAAATATTCTCTGCGTCGTTGTTGGACAGATAATCAAGCCCCGCGACACTGCGGCCAACAACGCCAATAAACACGGCGGCGGCCATGGAAATCACGACCCAGATGATTGCCACGCGGCGGGAACGGCCCAATTCATGCTCGGAGCGGATACCCATGAACCGCAGAAGAACCTGCGGCATGCCGAAATAGCCAAGCCCCCATGCAAGGCAGGATGCGATGGACAGCGCACCATAGGGCTGGCTTGCGCCGAAGACATTGACTTCTGTAGTAGAGGGCGTTGCTGTGCGCACCATGGAGAAGAAGCCGTCAATGCTCTTTGCGTTCTCAATGACGGTGTTCAGGCCGCCGGCTGAGACGACGGACAGGACGAGAATGAGTACCAGCACCGTGACCATCACGACACCCTGCATGAAATCAGATGCGCTTTCGGCCAGATACCCGCCGAGGAAGGTGTAGACCAGAACGAACGCCGCAGCCACAATCATCATGCCGCCGTAAGAAAAGCCAAACAGGTTCGCAAACAGTTTGCCGCAGGTGGACAGGCACTGCGCGGCATAGACGCTGAAGAAAATGATGATAATGAGCGAGCAGATCGTCATGATGATCTTTTTCTTCTCATGGAAGCGGTTTGAGAAGAAATCCGGCAGCGTGAACGCGTTCACGGCGATGGAATACCGGCGCAGCCGTTTTGAGACGATCAGAAAGTTGAGATAGGTACCAATCGCAAGACCGATGCACGTCCAGCCTGCGTCAGCAAGGCCCGTCCAGTATGCAAGGCCGGGCAGACCCATCAGAAGGTAACCGGACATATCGGAGGCTTCGGCGCTGAATGCCGTGACCCACGGGCCAAGACTGCGCCCGCCAAGAAAATAGGACTCTGCGTTCTTATTCGCACGTCCGGCAAAATAAACGCCGATGCCGATAACCGCTGCCATATATAAAATCATGGCCAGCAGATGTTGTAAATTTGCTCCACTCATAAGTGCTTTCTCCTTTTCTTTTCCTTGACACATTACAAAATATCATGTATAATATCAAGTAATCTCATGACATGCGCGTATGATAGCACGTTAAAGTGGAAAAAGCAAGAGGTTTTTTAAATGGATACCAAGAAATATGAGGTTTTTGAAAAAACAGTGGAACTCTCCTCGCTGACGAAAGCTGCGCAGGAACTGGGACTCACGCAGTCCGGCGTCAGTCATATGCTTGCCTCCATGGAAGCGGAACTTCAGCTGCCGCTTCTGAAGCGCACCCGCACCGGTGCGCGGCTCACGCCGGAGGGCGAGCAGGTGATGCCATATATTCATGAAATCGTGCGGCAGGAAAGACTGCTGCGGCAAGCTGCAGCTGGCCTTCATACGCTCGTCACGGGCAAAATCCGCATCGGGACATTTACCAGCGTCGCCACACACTGGCTGCCCGCTATGATGATGCAGTTTCAAAAGGAGCATCCGCAGGTAGATTTCCAGCTTTTCAACGGAGATTATCACGATATCGACACATGGCTCGGGAATGGAAGCGTCGATCTTGCGTTTACAACGCTGCCTGCCCGCCCGGGCTGCCGGTGTACGCCGCTGTATGAAGATGCGTTGGCCGCTGTTCTGCCAAAGAATCACCCGCTGGCAGAACATCCGGTCTGCCGTGTCGAGGAACTGGCAAAGGAGCCGTTTATCTCGCTTCTGGAATCCTCCAACCACGATGTGCGCCGCGCGTTCAGCGCCGTCAGGGTCAAGCCGAACATCCGGTTCGAGACGAAGGATGACTATGCCGTCATTGCCATGGTTCGGCAAGGGCTTGGCGTGAGCATTATGCCGTCGCTGCTGCTGCGTGGAAATACTGACGGTGTGGAGATCCGCACTATTGATCCCCCAGCTAGCCGTACTATCGCCCTCGCCGCTGCGACAGATGCCCCGGCTGCTACCCGATTTGCGGAGTTTGCAGCCCGATGGGTCAAAGAGAACACATAAAAATCGGGGCCGCTGCAAACCGCAGCGGCCCTGAAAATTTATTTCCGGCTCAACCGGTTTTCCATATAGTTGTGTGCGGCGGTTTCAAATTCATCAACGAGAGGCGGAAGGTTTGCTTCGCCGTATTTGCGCTCGAGCGCGGTTTTGAGAATCAGGTCAGCCAGTTTCGGGTTTTTAGGAAGCAGACAGCCGTGGGAATAGGATGCAAAAACGTTTTTGTAGTGTGCACCTTCCGTTCCGTCCTCTCCGTTGTTGCCATAGCCTTCGAGTATTTTGCCGAGCGGCTTTACACCGGAACCGAGATACGTCTTGCCGGAGTGGTTTTCAAAGCCGACGATTTTGCAGTCTGCTTCTTCACAGGTGAACATATAATTGCCGATCATGCGCTGCTCGGAGCCGACGGTGTAAAGATCAAGCGCGCCGGTAAAGTCACACTGTTTGCCGTCCCATGTTTTATAGTACTGGCCCAGCATCTGATATCCGCCGCAGATAGCGAGCACAGGGATGCCGTCTTCGATGGCGGCCTTAAGTTCGGCGGTCTTCTCGCCCTTGAGATCGTGCATCAGAATCTCCTGCTCAAAGTCTTGCCCGCCGCCGATAAAAATCAGGTCGCAGTCCTTTGCAATGAATTTCGTCCCGATAGGAACAGGGAAAACATTAGCCTGCATGCCGCGCCATTCCAGCCGCCGCTGCATACAAAGAACGTTTCCACGGTCGCCGTAGAGATTCAGAACGTCGGGATATAAATGATAGATGTTCAGTTCCATAGCTTACTCCCAGAATTGCTTGTAGCCATACGTTTTGCTGATCGTGCTGCGCAGAGCCAGCATGGCCGTGTACGTCGGCATGACGAAGACCGGCAGCTTATGCGCCGTCGCCTCCTCCATCAGCACGCCGTAGTCCTTCTGCACGTGCAGCTTTTCCTTCGGGAATCCGGCGTAGAGGAAGCGCAGGGCCATATCCTCCGCACGCGTGCCGGACAGATAGACCTCACGGAGCGTATCGCCCATGTCTACCAGACGCTCAAAGGAGACGTCCCAGATCCAGCTGACGTCGCGGCCGTCCTGCGTCCGGTCGTTGAGACAGGCGGCGAAGACGAACGGCTCGGTCCGCTGCGTCAGGAAGCTCAGCACCTGGTTGCAGCCCGCCGGATTCTTGATCAAAATCATGCGCACGTCCGTGCCATTGATCTCGAATTTCTCCATGCGCCCAAAGCCGCAGGCAAAGCGGGACAGCGACTGCGCCGCCTTCGGAAGCTCCAGCCCCATGGCCTTTGCTGCCGCCATGGCCGCGCAGGCGTTATAAATATTGTATCCGCCCGGCAGATTGACCGTTGCGGGGATCTCCGTTTCGCCGTCGCGGAAGACGACCTCGGAGCGCTCCTCGTCGCTCAGAATGACCTTGCTGACGCAGATATCCGGCTTCGGACGGGCATAGCCGCAGCGCGGGCAGCGGTAGCCGCCCAGATGGCCGTATGTCACAAAGTCGTATTGATATTCGCTCTTGCACTTGATGCAGTACGGCGCGTCGGAGAGGTCCGAAACCTGCTCCTCATAGAGCGGCGTGCTGATGCCGTAGAAAATAACGGGGTTCGGCACGTCGTCGTGCAGGCTGGTAATGAGCGAATCGTCCGCGTTCAGGCACAGAACGGCGTTCGGACTGTTCTGCGCGCCGACGCGCAGCTTGCTGAGCGTATGCGTGACCTCGCCGTAGC
>ENA-OROK01004382-OROK01004382.1-human-gut-metagenome-genome-assembly--contig:-NODE-4382-length-10369-cov-8.674617_pt1 | contig 10369 bp, 5 predicted proteins | sample MGYA00242127_ERZ509046 | MGnify/ENA primary metagenome ERZ509046 (study PRJEB26280, sample SAMEA2338728) | human gut metagenome | biome: human gut; feature: human-associated habitat; material: faeces... | reverse complement strand
TCCTCGTGGGCAGGCCGGGACTGGGCAAGACACCGCCGCTGGAGGCGGCATACCGTCCCATACGGAAGCACGACTATGCCCTATTCAAGGCGTATGAGGCGGAACTGGAGGCATGGAAAGCTGCCGGGGAAAACGGGAAGAAGCCCGTACTGCGGCGTACCGTCGTGTCCGACTTCACCCCCGAATCGCTCCTGCTGACGCACAACAACAATCCCCGTAGCGTGGTCATCCTCGTGGACGAGATCATGGGGATGTTCAACTCTGCCAACCGCTATACCAACGGACAGCTCATAGAGCAGCTGCTCACGGCATGGAGCGGCGGTGCTCTGGATGTGACAAGGGTCGGCAACACTGTACCCGTACATATAGAACAGCCATGCATCAATATCGTCGGAACCACGCAGACCAAGCGTGTACACGAACTGCTCACGAAAGGCTTCGAGGAGAACGGACTGCTCGACCGTATCCTGTTCGTGCTGCCCAAATCCCGTGAAGTGTCAAAATGGACTGATTGGGATGATGGCGGGGAGGACAGGGCATCTCTGGCAACGGCACGCTGGGAGCAGATACTTGGCAAGGTACTCGCCCTGGACTATGACACGGGAGAGGAAGAAAGGATATCCCATGTGCTGTCCATGGACAGGGAGGCAAAAGAGTACTTCTTCTCATGGTGGAACAGGAAAGTGGAACGCATCAACCGGATAGAGGACGATGCCGAGGTGGACAGCCGTGAGATGAAGCATCCGGCGCAGGTGGCACGGCTGGCCCTGCTCATGCAGGTGCTGCGGTATGCTTCCGGCGAGAGCCATCTGCAGTTTGTGGATCTGGCTTCCGTCAAAGCCGCCATCCGACTGAACGGTTATTTCGAGGACTCGTACCGCCGCATCCGCTCGTTCGTGGCGGAAGACATGTGCGAGGATCCGCCCAAGGTGCTGCTCTCGCTGCTGCCGGACACGTTCGACACGAAGACGGCCATCGCCACAGGCAGGGAACAGCAGAATGTCAGCGAGCGCACGGTGATGAACTACCTCAAGGAGTTGTGCCGGAGCAGGCTACTGCGTAAGGCCAAGGCCGGGCATTACGAGAAAATCAGATATGATAAATCTGGAAAATCTAATGAAAACGATAATGAACCGCCAACCCGAAACTGCAACGGATGACCTCTTGTTGCAGCCTGCAGTCTTTGCAGTTTTGCAGTCTCAGAGTACCGGAAAGGTAAAATTCCTGCAAGATTGCAAGAACTGCAGACTGCAAATGGCCGTTTTCATTTGCAGGAATCCACAAAAAAGAACATCATGAACGGATACAGATTCCATCTACAGAAATACCGTCCGGGCAGCAAGACCGCCTGTCCGGAGTGCGGCAGGAAGTCCTGCTTTGCCCGTTATATCGACGAGGCGGGAGAGATTTTCTTCCCTGACAATGTGGGCATCTGTGACCACATCAACAGTTGCGGCTACCACTATACTCCGAAAGAATACTTCCGGGACAATCCGGCTGTCAAAGAAAAATTGAATGAGCAGGAAAGGAACGGCGGCACACCGATAGTTGCAAAAGCGTTGGCAAAGCCACAGCCCGAACAGGAGCCACAGATTTCCTTTCTTCCCTCCGATTGGGTGGAGCAATCCATGCGCAGGTACGACATCAACCCCTTATACCGCTACTTCACCAAGGTGGCCGGCAAGGAGGATACGGACAGGCTGTTCCGTCTCTACAGGGTCGGCACGTCAAGGATGTGGAACGGGGCGGCCGTATTCTGGCAGACAGACCGGGACGGCAATGTGCGTGCGGGCAAGATCATGGGCTACGATGCCGCAACCGGACATCGTATCAAGGAGCCTTTCAACCAGGTCAGCTGGGTACATTCGGTAAGGAAGGTGCCGGACTTCAGGATGAAGCAGTGCCTGTTCGGAGAGCACCTGCTGTCGGACACTTCCGCCGCCATGTCCGCCAAGCCCGTAGCCGTTGTCGAGAGCGAGAAGACGGCACTGGTCGCCGCCCTTTTCATCCCGGACTTCATCTGGCTTGCCACCGGAGGGATGCACGGGTGCTTCAACAGCGAGACCATGCAGGTATTGGGCGGCCGGGAGGTTGTCCTCTTCCCCGACCTCAAGGCGATGGAAGAATGGAGGCGACGGCTGCCGATGCTGGAATCCTTTTGCAGGCGTGCCACATGTTCCGATATGCTGGAGAGGATTGCGACCGGTGCGCAGCGTGAAGCCGGACTGGACATCGCAGACTTCCTCCTGATGGAGGACACGCCGCAGATGATCCTTCAACAGATGATAGAACGCAATCCCGTATTGCGGTCCCTCATCGACGCTTTCGGGCTTGAACTGATTGATGCGAAAAAAACGGAATGACAGGAAGGTACCGGACAGCTTGCTGTCCCAAGGGAAAGGGGTTGTAAAATCCCGTAGCTTATTAGGGCATTTTCACCGCCTCCACTCCGCGTCCGGCAGTCAAAAAGCCCATAAGCCGAGGGGCTCCCCTTCGGATTTAAGTATATGCCTCCGGCAATAAAACGGGATTTTACAACAGAAATGACAACCATAAAACGAACAGATATGAGCAATACACAATACGCGGTTTGCCACTTGCAGCGTGGCAGCGGTAATGACAGCGGAATGTCATGCCATATAGAAAGGAAGGATACCAAGGGAAAAATTTATGTGCCGGTCAATGCCAATGCGGACCGGACACATCTCAACCGTGAGCTGGTCAGGTTCCCCGAGGGAGTTTCCAATCGTACCGAGGCGATACAGCACCGCATCGACACGGCCGGGCTGCGCCGCAAGGTCGGTAAGAACCAGACAAAAGCCATCCGTATCATCCTGACCGGAACGCATGAGCAGATGATGAAGATTGCCAATGACGACAGACTGGACAGTTGGATCGATGCCAATCTCAAATGGCTAAAGGGGACCTTCGGCGAAGAGAACCTTGTATCGTGCGTACTGCACATGGACGAGAAGACTCCCCACCTGCACGCCACCATCGTTCCCATTGTAACCGGTGAGCGTATCCGCAGGAAGCGGGAGGGAGAGAGGAAGTACGAGACGAAATCCGGTCCCCGTTTGTCAGCGGATGATGTGATGCGACGCACCAAGCTTCATGAATACCAGAACAGTTACGCAGCAGCCATGAAACCGTTCGGGTTGCAGCGTGGGATTGTCGGCTCCACAGCCAAGCATCAGGCGAACTCAGAATACTACAGGCAGCAGGTAATCCAATATGAAGAGGATATAGCCAAGTTGCAGGCTGATGTGGAGAAGGCGCAGGAAGGCAGGAGCACCATCCTCGCGTGGTTCGGCAAGGGAGACCTTGCCAAGGCAAAAAAGGAACTTGCGGACAAGGACGGGCAGATTGCCGAACTTAATAGACAGATTAAGGCTCTTCAGGCAGAAAAGATCCGATTGCGGGAACAGCATAAATCAGAAATCAGGAAACTGCGAAACGGCTATCAAGTGGAGATAGACAAAGCCATCCGCAGGGCGGAAACCGCCGAACGGCAGTCAGAAGAGAAAGATGCCGTCATAGACAGGCAACGAAAGCTGATAGACCGGCTCGACCGGATGGCAAACCCTCATCGTTACAGCCTCTCATCCGGTGCCGAGCTTGTCCGAATCAACGTGTCCAACTACCGGAATCCGTCGCTCCATATCTGGACACGGGTCGGAGAGGAACTCTATGAGGACACCAAGTTCCAGATAGACTATGATGTGGCCAAAAGACATTTCAACGGGCAGATCACGGACGAGGAGTTTGTCAATGCCGTATTCGAGCCGCAGGAACAGGTAAGCGGGAAACAGGCGGAACTACTGGGTGCGGCTTTTACCCTGGCCGCCGGTGGTCCGGCAGAGGTTCATGTCGGCACTGGTGGAGGTGGTTCAACTTCGGATTTGCCGTGGAACACGAAAGAAGATACTAAACGAAAGCGTTAGCATTTTAAAGACATATAATTTCATAGTGGCCCTATCTACTTATTGTTTCTTCCCTAAAAACCTATGATTGCTTTGGACAGGTGTGGATCTCTAAATGCTTATAATCAATCGATTTTGTTTTAATTGTTTTCATCGAACTTACATAAATAATATCATTTCTCAATTTCATACACTTTCCAATTACCATCTCCGGTATAGACTGCTTTCGCATTCACATAACAATTGGAAGTAATGTTATATTTTTCCAGTATAGTTTTATGGACATAGTAATCACCAATAAATGCAAAATCTGGTTCTTCTCCATCATACCTATCTTTATATTTGAGTTCCAAATTACCGGAGAAGCGTTTTACTAAGTCACTATTACTCCCGTCAGTCAACTCTGCCCTAAGCACTTCCACTAATTTCTTTTGCTTACCCGGATTCTTCTTGTCACTGATTTCCTTGACAAAATAATGAATCTTAATGCAATCACCAACGGATGGACGCAAATCCGTCTGATCATAGTGTAGAATACCCGAAGCCTGTTTGGTACCTAATACAAAATGGAATAGTTTACGCTGATTATTGACATCATCTACTGCTGCAATCCTACACTTGAACTTCTCAATAGCTTCATCCTCAGCACACTTTTGTATGTTACATAAGAAAGTCTTGCTCTCTTCCTTGACTTTCTTTTTGTATTGGCGCAGTTTGACAAAATCTCCTTTTTCAAGTTCCTTCCGCTCATAGTGCTCATAAACGAGTGTTGAATCGGTCAAATAAATATGATAGACCTTTTTCTCTGTGTTTATATACTGAACATAGCCATATTGAATCGGCAAATTAAACCAATCTGCCGTTTCTGAGGGAATGGCAGTCAAAGGAATATATTTGATTACTGCTTCTTTCTTGGGCTGCTGCCATGGATAATCACCGGGAATGGTTCGGATTGTTTCATCTTTATACAATTTGAATTTCCAAACTTGTCCTTTATGACTATCGCTTAGCCCTGGGAATCTCTTCTTATCGGTAGCAAATTCAATTGCTTTACCGTCGACAAAAACTATCATGGTCTTTCCGTTCCCGTTTTTCCATTTGTCCACAAGTACAACTTCCGTGAAAGAAATATCTTCGTAAGCGTATTCTTCCGCTCTTGAGATATTTTCGGCATAAAGTGCCGCATTATTGTCAGATGCAGGAGTAACCGAGGAGCATTGCTCAAGAAGAGCATCCACTTCTGAATCAATACGCCAGCCCTTTTCAGCATAGTGTTTCTTATATTGGTCAAGTTCAACTACTGCATTTGCATATTTCTTGGATTTAATTAGTTGTTGAGCCAATTCCATTCGTATCTTCCCTATGAAGTCTTCATTCTTCTCTAAGCTTAGAGCTTTGCAAAGAAAAGCAATCTTTACATCCACATCTTCCCAACAATCGGCAAATTCACTCCAGATGTAGTATTTCTCTCCCATCTTCTGGCAAAGCTTTTTATAGATATCCTTTGCTTCTGCTTGCTGACCAGCGCGCAGATGAAGTAACGCTTTCGACCTGATATTCCAATCATCATCCGGTATCTTCTCTATGGCTATTCCATAGAGGTCAATAAGCCATTGGAGGTCTCCTAGTTGTTCATCAGAAAGATTCTCAAGAGCTTCTTTTACTCTTTTCAGCGATTTGACAGCTAACGGTTTATAGGTTTCCCCATTATCTCCTTTCTCTTCTTGCCAGTCAGCTGTTCTTAGTTTCTCTGGGTTCCACCCTCTAAAAAAATCATAGAATCGCCATGCATTGTTTTCCTTCATTGTGCGCTCGGCTAACCCAAGAACTTTCGAATGAGAAGTAGAGGCCGGAGTATCATTGGATAACTCTATATATTGGTTAAACAGCTCCCATGTAGATGAAGAAACACCGTCCTCAGTACTATGATACAGTTTCCAGAAGAAATGGTTTTTTATCATTTCGATAAAATCGTCTTTCCTATAGGGGATAAGCCTAACAAATTCTTGAATCTCATCTAAAGGATAATCAACAATAGCCTTTGCAATTCTCGACATCAACGATGGAATGGTTTTGCCTTCGTTGCTACGTGAATCTTCAAAATCATCCAGTCGCAAATTGTTCGGATTCCATAACTTGAGAAACGATATGAGTTTGAAATTGCCATCTTGTTTAGAGTAATTAAGGGCGAAGTTCAATATTTGGGAATGCAGCATCGAAGGGCGCTCATTATGAAGGTAAATATAGTTCTTCAGTTGCGTCCGCACCTGTATTGAATCAAGTTGTGCAATGTGATCTCGCAAATAACGGTATATTGCCCATCCATAGCTTTCATGCGCTTCTTCAGGAAGATTTCCGTCTACTGACAATTGGGTAAGAATTCCCCATGCTTTATCATTGTTGCCTTTCTGACTCAATTCTTTAGCTTCTTGAATCTGAGCGTAGAAAGGATTCACCATTAGTCTAAGTGCTTGTATTTTTCTAACAAGCATTTCCGCAAACTCATCGAATTGGGTCTCGAAGTGCATACGCGACAGAAGAGCTGAAATTTTTCGCGCATCTACAATATTTCCTTTCTGTTGCTCCCTTTTGCAGATATCAATCAATGTCCAAGCATAGGCTTTCAGAACATCTATATCTGTTCTGTTTTTTTGAAGATAATCTTCAGCCAGTTGTCTGGCATCATCCAATAAACCATCGCGACGGAGAGCATAGATTTTAGTTGATATGCGAGGGGAGTAATCATTCTTATTATGAGAACTAAACTTTGCCATTTTTACTGTCTAAATTATAGTTTTGTTGATTTAAATACAATCATTTCCCGCACCTCACTTGCAATGGTGGTATCAGTAACGTCGAACATCTCAATTTTGTTGATAAACCCTTTGCTATGGCTTTCCAAGCTGGTTCCATACCATAGGCGGAGCATAGCGTTGCCGTTATCAGATGTAACCTTGCAGACAATCTGATAATCTTTACTGGACACTACCTCAAGCTTGAATCCCCGCTCTTTCATCTGCTCACCAAATACCTTAACGACTTCCAAAATATAATCAGGAGTATCCACAGATTTATTATATGACACAGCCTGGGAGAAGACTGTGTCGATGCACTGCTCAATACAGGTGGCATCAACTAACTCATTCGGCTCCATTCTAATTGCCGAGATACCATAAGAATCCTTAGCACCCTTGTTATGAATATCAATTACCAATTTCTTTTTTATCCCTTGTGGTACTGAAAATACGGCCTTGGTCAAATAATCATTGCACGGTTTGACCACCTCCAAGATATAACCGCTTGGTTCGATAAGCTTTGCCAATTCACAAATAGCAGCTGACGCATTGACGTTATTAAGAACCATATCGGAAAAACGGGATGGCACTTTATACCCATCATATATAAGCAATTGCTTCGGTGGGTTAACACCTGAATCTGTTTCGCTCACGGTACAATTCATAAATGGATGGACATATTGCGGTTGTGCAATATAGAATACTCCTGCCGTAACACAGAGCCCACTGTATAGCCATCTGAAATAAGACTCATTGCATATTCCGTCATTCTCCGTGCGGAATCCTTTCAAGATGACATTGTCAAATTCGGAGCCGACAGCCTTATGAACAGTTATAGCCCATGCATATTTCGCATACATTACATTGATAAGCGGATCGTTCTCACGGGAAGACCGTTGAATGTCACTCTCGTACCTATCATAATAACATTTGAGTAATGAACGGGCCACTTTCGTTGTTTTGACCGGTACCCTATCTTCTTTCTGGACAGAACGGTTTTGAATAATGTTTTCTATCGCTTCTTTCTCATCATTAGAGAGGGCTTGATAGTCCGCATCAGATAGTAACTGACTATAAAATTCAGTCTTGGCAAATGGTGACGACTTCTTTCGTTCAGTAATACGACGATTAATGAAGACATTAACTGCAATCTGTTCCTCCTTAGTCAATTCATCTGAACAATCCAAATAATTGTCAAGTACCCAAATTTCGGCATCCTGCCCACTTAGGCTCAAACATTTAACAGATATTTTTGTAAAAGACAGAAACATTGGACGAGGATAAGCCTTAATGGAGATTGTTTCACTATGCTTCTCAAGCACATCCTTTACAGTAAAATACATCCCGTTCAGCACTCTTTTGGGATTACCAAACCCGGTCTCATCAGGGATATAGATATTATTATTGGCAATAAGAAGGTCGCCTGCTGCAAGTTCCTTCCCATTATTCAAACAATGATGCTTAACCCAAAGATTGGTTTTCAGACAGTCGCTTTTCTTGAAAAACAGGACCGACTGCTTAGGTTCTTGCTGCAATGGAGCCATAAACCATTCTTTCATTTTGTCGGTAATCGCATCTTTCCTGATCTCAACGATAGACCCGTCATCAAAGGCATAATTCAAGTTGTTGAACAGCTGTGCATCCATACTCTTGGCGAGACTACATTTTAGAGACTCCTTGCAGGACTCATGTGAATCGCAGGCCGGCTGATGATAGTAATGAATAACCCTATCCTCGCAGATAGTTTGAAGATTAGCCACATTGATAGCAGAATCGTCGGAAGAGCCGAAAGATAGCATATAAGGGTCACCGATGAAAACGATTTTCCGCTCAGATGCCGGATTGGCAAAGGCGATGAAGTCCTCAAGCAAACGCCCTGTTCCAAAGCGAAGCAAATCTGATTGAGAGAGGCTGCGGCTTACAAGATGCGCATCATACACCATTAACAATGCTCGCTCATCCAATCCGGCATCCGAACGGATGGGAATAACCTGCATGGCCTCATCGTCTTCTTCATCTTCGGATGTCTCGTTCCCTCCGTATATGAATGAGTAAAGGCTGGAAGCCTCTATCCCGCGCTGTCCCAACCGGCGGCTAATTCTATTTGAATGACAAAGTCCTTGAATTTCAGGAATTCTGTAATTATCTGCAATAGAAAAAATGTATTTTGCCCAATTATCCCGTTCTTCTGCATCCATCGACGTTAAGACAAGAAGGTCGTTGCCCTCTGTTTGCATAAAGGTATCGATAGTAGATTTTGCCCCTTTCCCGACAATGATGTCTTGCTTGCAAATCACCCCCGTATCAAATGAATAGTCTTGAATATATTCATCGGATGGGAAGATGCTTTTAATCGCCTTGGCTATCTCTTCATCGAAAGCATTATCATTATTCAAATCATAAAGCAAGGCCCCTATCTCCGATTCTTGTACAATCTTATAATAAGGATATTTCCCCGGAACCTTATTGCTGAGCTTAAGCGGTCCTGAAAAGATATTTGCTATGCACACCCGGGATGAATTGATTTTTTGCCCGAGAATTGGATTATGCTCAACGATTTCTCTGAATGCGTTTCTATATGAAACAAGCTGGAGAAACGGATTCAAGAAATGGGCACCTGCCTTAACCTCTATATTCTGGCAGTCCGATACTTTTTCTGCATACCAAGGATAACTCTTAAATTCATCATCGCCCCGTGGAATAATCAGTTGACCCGAATAGTCTTTGAAGTCAATAATTATCACTCCATGATTGAAAAAGAGAATCGCATCTGCACGAAAGCGCCGATATTTCTCATTAAATGGATTACCAATAAGAATGCCATCGTAATTGTGCTTTTTGAACGCGGCATCTACTATCTTGACCACGCGGCGGAATTGCTCATTCTCGTGCGTTGCTGCCTGCTGATGTAAAACCTCTAACGCCATAAGACCTTAATTATTTCTAATTATAAAATTTTGCAATTCTTCCTCAATTGGATTTAATCCATACATTATGCAAGATAGTTAATGAATATCTCAGTTTCGTTTATATCAACATTAATGTATGCCATACGTCAACGATTATTTTTCCATTCCAATGCCCTGAATCTGTCCTGCAACTCATGCAACTGCTCCATAATCTCATCAAACGAGGGCGCATTAGCATAAATAAAGCCGATTTGCATCTGCTTATAGTCGTCCCGCAAAGCCTCTTCAATGCTTTCAGGAGGAAGAAATGATATTGTATGCGGAAGATGTGTTGTGTAATCCAGTCCGCTCCATGCCGTAAACTTATTGCGATGAGCCACAATGTCTTCATATAGTTGTACATTTTGCATTGCTTCCATAGCAAACGGTTTATCCATCATCTTTACAATGTCATACATGTGTCGTGTGATACGTTCGATATGCGTACAGCCATTGGGACGGTTAAACTCTTCATGCAAAAGAAAAACCTTTTCCAAGAATGTCCGTCCTGGCACTACTGTGGGGACTGTAAATATCGGCAATGAAAAATCTTCATCCGGATAGGCATCTTCTATCATAGAACGCATTTCTATCTGTTCCGACGGTTCCATGAGAGAACGGCAACTTATCTCAACTTTGACTCGCTCCGGTATATATTGCATTTTCGTTTGCAGCACTGAATTATACTCGACAAACAGGACTA
>ENA-OROK01004374-OROK01004374.1-human-gut-metagenome-genome-assembly--contig:-NODE-4374-length-10382-cov-4.029437_pt1 | contig 10382 bp, 8 predicted proteins | sample MGYA00242127_ERZ509046 | MGnify/ENA primary metagenome ERZ509046 (study PRJEB26280, sample SAMEA2338728) | human gut metagenome | biome: human gut; feature: human-associated habitat; material: faeces... | reverse complement strand
GACAAAGGCGGTGGTCATCTCGGTGCCCAGGTCGTCCAGGATCAGCAGGTCGCAGGCCATGCAGCGCTCCACGCTTTCGTCCGGCTCGTCCACGTCGTCCCGGCGGAACTTGGCCGCCTCGAACTGGGAGAAAATATGCCCCGCCGTGTCGTACACCACGGAGAAGCCGTCCTCGCTGACCACCCGGGCGATGCAGGCGGACAGAAACGTCTTGCCCAGGCCCGGCGCGCCGAACAGCAGCAGATTCTGCTTCCCGGGGCGGAAGTCCCGGGCGAAGGACTGGCAGATCTCCAGATTCCGCTGGGCCGCCTCCCGGGGGGAGCGTGGCAGGCCGCCCCGGTCCGTGGAATAGTAGTCCAGGCGGAAGGTGTCGAAGCTCTGGGAGCCGATGTCCAGCATATGGGACAGCTCCGCAATCTGCTCCCGGGCGTAGTAGCTGCGCAGGCAGGCGCACATGGAGCCGTCCGGCAGGAACCCGGCGTCGCCGCACCGGGCGCACCGGGGCTTTTCCTCCAGATAGTCGGCGGGACAGCCCATGGCCGTGAGAAGCTCCCCCCGGCGGCGCTGGAGGGCCAGATTCTCGTCCCGGATGGCGTGGATGGCGGGCACCGGGTCCTGCCCCCTTTGCAGAGCCCTGGTGATGATCTGGCTCATGGTGCCGCGCAGGCGGCGGTCGATGTCCGCCAGCTCCGGCTCCCGGGCAAACAGCTGCTGCTGACGCTCCCGGAACTGCCGGGCCCGGCGCTGCTTATCCTCGTCAAAGCGGGCCATGGCCCGGCTGAGAATTTTTCCGTCGTAGGGCATGGGGTTCCCTCCTTTACCGCTTTATATTACCACTTCATGTATTTTTCCATGCGGGAGTTGTTCTGATCCGGCTTGTCCGGCTTCGGGGACGGCTGGGCGGGCTTTCCGGCGTCGCCCTGCTGGACCTCCTCCGGCGTGTGCCAGCCGTTTTCGTGCCAGCGGCGGAGGATGCCGTTGAGATACCGCCACTCCAGCTGTTTTTTATAGAATATGGTCTTGTCGTAGGCCAGGGCCACCGTTTCCGGCGGGAAGCCCTTGTCCATCCAATCGGAGATGTACTTTTCCTCGCTGGCCACCGGGCGGCGCTGGCCCAGGCCCAGCACCTGCATATAGGCGGCTTGATCCTGCTGCTTATCCCGCCAGGTTTTCAGATAGCGGGCGGCGCTGTCCTGGTCGAACAGGCCCTGGCGGGCCCAGTAGTAGCCCTCCTTCTCGATCTGGCGCAGGGTGGGGCGGCGGCCGGGGCCGTAGCGCTCCTCGGACCGGGTGATGCAGTGGTTCACCAGCAGATAGATCACGTCCGCCGGCATGCCCAGGTCGTCATACAGCCCCGCCAGCACCTGCAGGTCGGCGGTTTTCAGCTTGCGGCCCAGCTTCTCCTCCACCTGGGGGATCAGTATCCGGAAGGAGCGGTCGTCCTCCAGAAGGGCCGCCAGGTCCTGGGCGCTGTATACCGGGCGCTCCTCCGCCGGGGCCGGAGGCGGCGTCTCCGCCGGGCGCTGGATCAGGCCCAGCCGCTGCCGGCCCGTTTCCGCCGCATTCAGCCGCAGCTGGCTCCAGCGCAGCCGGGACTGAAGCTCCTGCTCGGTGATGCCCCGGTCCGCCCGCATCAGAAGCAGGTATAAAAGCGCGGCGTCGCCGTCGCCGTTTTTCACCAGGCGGTCCACTTGGTCCGCCGTCAGCACGATGCTGGGGTCATTTTCCCGCAGGATATAGCCGCTCATAGCCGCGCCCTCCCTTCTGTTTCCTTCGGAACCCCTTTATTTTACACGAAATCCCCCGGTTCGTAAAGCCGCCCAGGCAGGTTTTTCACAAAATTCTCCTTTTCGGCAGAAAAGGCTTTTCCCGGCGGGATTTTGTGGTATAATGGATTCTGTATCGGTATGACTCTTTTTGCGGTTTACATAAATAGGAGGATGACATGGCAAATAAGGTGACAATGAACATCTGCGGCCAGGAGTATACCCTGGTGGCAGACGAGAGCGCGGCATATATGGAGAAGGTAGGCGCACTGGTGGACGAGAAGATGCGCCAGGTGCTGGATGCCCTGCATGTGAGCCAGACGGACGCGGCGGTGCTGGCGGCGGTGAACCTGGCGGATGAGCTGCTGAAAAATCAGGCGGCGGCGGAGAATCTGCGCCGCCAGGTGAAAAACTATCTGGACGAGGCCACCCAGGCCAAGAACGAGGCCTCGGAGCTGAAGCGCCAGCTGTTCAAGGCCCAGCAGGGCCGGGGCCAATGATGGAGCTGCTGAGCCCCGCCGGGGGCTGGGAGGCCATGGTGGCCGCCGTGCAGAACGGGGCAGACGCCGTGTACATGGGCTTCGGCGGGCTCAACGCCCGGCGCAGCGCCCGGAATTTCACGGACGAGGAATTCCGTGCCGCCGTGGCCTACTGCCATCTGCGGGGGGTGAAGGTGTATCTGACCCTGAACACCCTGGTGACGGACCGGGAGCTGCCTGCCGCCGCCGAGGCCCTGAAAAAAGCCTCGGACATGGGGGTGGACGCCATCCTCATCCAGGACTGGGGCATCTGGCGGCTGGCCCGGGAAATTGCGCCCGATGTTCCCCTCCACGCCAGCACCCAGATGAGCCTGCACACCCTGGGCGGGGCGTGCAGGGCGGCGGAGCTGGGCCTGGAGCGGGTGGTGCTGGCCCGGGAGCTGAGCCGCCGGGACATCCACACCATAACCCGGGGCTGTCCCGCGGAAATCGAGGTGTTCGGGCACGGGGCCCTGTGCATGTGCTACTCGGGTCAGTGCGAAATGAGCGCCGTGATCGGCGGACGCAGCGGCAACCGGGGCGCCTGCGCCCAGCCCTGCCGCCTGCCCTACGGCGTCAACGAAAAGGCCGCCGGAGGCCATCCCCTGAGCCTGAAGGACGCCAATCTGGCGGACTATGTGCAGGAGCTGGAACAGATGGGCGTGGCGTGCCTGAAGCTGGAGGGCCGCATGAAGCGGCCGGAATATGTGGCGGTGATCACGGGGATCTATCGCCATCTGCTGGATGAGAAGCGGGGGCCCAGCCGGGAGGAGTCCCGGCAGCTGGAGGCCGCCTTTTCCCGCAGCGGCTTCACCGACGGATACTATAAGGGGCGCACCGGGCCGGAGATGTTCGGCACCCGGCCGGAGAACGCCCCGGAGCCCAAGGAGCTGTTTGCCCGGGCCAAGGCCGGGTACAGCAGGGAGGACAGCCGCCGGGTACCGGTGGACATGGTCTGCACCCTGCGGGCCGGGGAGCCGGTATCCCTGACGGCCAGCGCCGGGGGACACACCGTCCGGGCGGAGGGTCCCACCCCGGAGGAGGCCCGGAACCGGGCCCTGACGGCGGCGGAATTGCAATCCCGGCTGGAGAAAACCGGCGGCACCGTGTTCCGGCCCCGGGAAACCCGGGTGGAGCTGGAGGAGGGGCTGATACTGCCGGCCAGCGCCGTGAACGCCCTGCGGCGGCAGGCCCTGGAGGGGCTGGAAGCCGCCCTGGCCCAGCCGCCGGTGCGGCGGACGGGTACCCCCTCTCCCCTGCCCCAGGCCCAGCCGGGGCCTGACGCGCCGGTGCTGACCTGCTCCATTATGCGGCCGGAGCAGTTGACAGAACCCCTGGCCCAGTGTGAGACGGTGTATGTTCCGGCGGAGCTTCTGGAAAAGCTCGACCTGGACCGCTGGGCGGAGATGACCCATATCTGCGCCGTTCTGCCCCGGATTTTCCGGACGGAGGACCAGGCGGCGCTGCGGGCGCTTTTGCAGCAGCACCGGCAGCAGCTCTCCGCCGTGGCCATCGGCAATCTGGGACACCTGCCCATTGCCGAGGGGCTGGGTCTGCCCCTGTGGGGAGACCTGGGGCTGAATCTTTTCAACAGTGAGTCCCTGCTGTTCTGGAAGGAACTGGGGCTGGAAGCCGCCGCCGTGTCCATGGAGCTGCGGTGGCAGCAGCTCCGGGACCTGCGGAAGGTTCTGCCCTGCGAGGCGGTGGTATACGGCCGCCTGCCGCTGATGATCATGGAAAACTGCGTCATCCGCAACGAGCTGGGCTGCCGGGACGCCGGGCGGGACTATACGGACCGCTCCCCTGCCTGCCGGTGCGGCCAGGAGAACGTCCTGGTGGACCGCACCGGGGCGCAGTTCCCCTTGGTGGGCCAGTGGGGCCATCGGTGCGAGATCGAAAACAGTAAGGTGCTGTTCCTGGCGGATAAGCCGGAGTGGCGGCAGCTGGGGCTGACCCGGGCGCGGCTGCGGTTCACCACGGAGTCGCCGGAGGAGTGCGTCCGGGTGCTGCGGGCCTATCAGGGCCGCAGCGACTACCGGCCGGACCAGCTGACCCGGGGCCTGTTCTACCGGGGTGTGGAATAAATACGGCCGGTTATCAACCTTTACAATCTTTTCACAGTTTGTTTTCATATTCAATAGGAGCAAGTGGTACAATGGAGCTTAAAATCAAGGCGGTGTCGCCGAAAATAGGCCGGGAGTTCCCGCTGCCCCAGTATAAGACGGCGGGAGCGGCGGCCATGGACCTGTGCGCGTGCATGGAGGAGGACGTGACCCTGGCCCCGGGCCAGCGGATGGGCATCCCCACGGGAATTGCCATTGCCCTGCCCTCCCCGGACTATGCGGCCCTGGTGTTTGTGCGCAGCGGCATGGGCTTCAGGCACGGGATCGGCCTGAGCAACGGTGTGGGCGTTATCGACAGCGACTATCGGGGGGAGATCTCCGTGGGGCTGGTGAATCTGTCCGGGGAGGACTATACCATCCGGCCCGGGGACCGCATCGCCCAGCTGATGGTAGTGCCGGTGGTGCGGCCGGAGCTGGTGCAGGTGGACGCGCTGGACCAGACGGAGCGGGGCGCAGGCGGCTTCGGCTCCACCGGGAGGTGAGGCCATGGCAAGGATCGTGCTGGCCTCCGGTTCCCCCCGGCGGCAAGAGCTGCTGACCCGAATCGGCATCCGGGATTTCACCGTGCGGGTGCCTCAGGTGGAGGAATGGTACCCCGAGGGCCTGACGCCCCCGGAGATCGTGTCGTATATCAGCCGGGAGAAGTCCCAGGCGGTGCCGTCGGAGGAGGACGAGATCGTCATCACCGCCGACACCATGGTGTTTCTGGACCAGCAGCGGCTGGGAAAGCCCAAGGATGAGGCGGATGCCCTGCGGATGCTGACGGACCTGGCGGGGCGGCGGCACACGGTGTGCACCGGGGTTACCCTGCGGCAGGGACAGCGGTCCCTGACCCGGGCCCAGTCCACGGACGTGTATTTCCGGCCCGCCGGCCGGGAGGAGCTGATGGCCTATATCCGGGGCGGCGAGCCCATGGACAAGGCCGGGGCCTACGGCGTGCAGGGCCAGGGGGCCCTGCTGGTGGAGCGCATTGACGGGGATTTTTTCAACGTGATGGGTCTGCCGGTGCTGCTGCTGAGCCGGATGCTGGCGGAGTTCGGCGTGACGCTGCTGTGACCAGTTTGTCAAAAAAGGCTTTTTGACAAGCTCGACGATAAGGAATACACTATGAAACGATTTTTTCAGAAAAACGGCATTATGATGCTGGCCGCCGTGGTGGTGGTGGCGGTGGGCCTGTGTATCGCCAGCGCCGTCAGCAACCAGACGGGATTTTTGCAGAACGCCGCCGGGGTGGTCACCTATCCCTTCCGGGCGGCGGGCTCCGCCGTGGCCGGATGGTTCCAGAACATCGGCCAGCGGTTCGAGACGGTGGAAGCCCTGCGCCAGGAGATCGAGGAGCTGCGCAAGGAAAACGCCCAGCTGAAGGAGGATGCGCGCCAGGCCAAGACCGACAGCGAGGAGAACCAGCGGCTGCGGGACCTGAACGGTCTGAGGCAGCAGCGGCGGGACTTTACCTTTGAGGCGGCCCGGGTCATCGAGCGCAGCACCTCCAACTGGTCCAGGACCCTGACCCTGAACAAGGGCACCGGCCTGGGCGTGGCCATCGGCGACTGCGTGGTGGATCAATACGGCTATCTGGTGGGTGTGGTCACCGAGGCGGGCGCCAACTGGTGCACCGTGACCACCATTCTGGACACAGATTCCCAGCTGGGGGCCCTGGTGTTCCGCACCGGCGAGGTAACGGTGGCCATGGGCGACCTGGCCCTGATGGGGCAGGGAAAGCTGAAGCTGTCGTACCTGGAGGGGGAATCCAGCCTCATCAACGGCGACATGATCGTCACCTCCGGCCTGGGAGGCTACTATCCCTCGGGGTTGGTCATCGGCTCCGTGGAGGAGATCAAAACCGACGACAACGGCCTGACCCGCTATGCCACCATCATCCCCAAAACCGATATCACCCAGCTGGTGGAGGTGTTCGTGATCACGGACTTCACCATCGTGGATTGAGAGGAGCGGCCATGAATCAATCCATGAACCAACGGGACATGTTCTTCAAATGGCTGTACTACGCCGGGGCGGTGCTGCTGCTGGTGCTGGTGCAGTCCCTGGTGCTCAACCGCATCTCCGTGTGGGCGGTGCACCCGTTTCTGCCGCCGGTGATCGCCGGGATCATGGCCATGCTGGAGGGTCCCGCCGAGGGAGCCGTGTTCGGCGGCATCTTCGGCCTGCTGTGCGACCTGACTATGCCGGGGGTCATCCCGTGCTTCTATACCCTGGCGTTTCTGGCGGCGGCGCTGCCGGCGGCGATGATCGCCAAGCGGCTTCTGAGCCAAGGATTCCTGTGCGCCGTTCTGTGCGCGGCTCTGGCCCTGGTGATCACGGACCTGCTGCACACGGTGCTGCTGACCTTCCGGCAGGGGGTGGAGCTGAGCGCCGCCCTGTCGCTGACGGGGCGGGAGCTGGCCGTGACGGTGGTGCTGTCGCCGCTGGTGTATCTGCTGCTGCGCAGTGTGCACAACCGGATCCTGAGATAGGAGGCGTGCCATGAAGAAAAACGCATTTGACCCGGTGCGGGCCCGCATCTGGGCGCTGACGGGGCTGATGGGCCTGTGCCTGCTGGCCTTCGCCGGGGTGATGTACTATACCCAGATCCTTCACGGGGAGGAAAACCGGGCCAAGTCCCTGGCCAGCAATTCCGCCAGTGAAACGGTGGAAGCGTCCCGGGGCATTATCACCGACCGCAACGGCAAGGTGCTGGTGTCCAACCGGCTGACCTATACCCTGATCTTCTCCGCCAAGGATTTTGAGAATGACCAGGATCTGAACGCCGCCATCCTGCGGCTGACGGACCTGTGCACCGAGAACGACACCGTTTGGAACGATACCCTGCCCCTGAGCAAAACCGCGCCCTACAGCTATACCGACGCCCAGGACAGCGAGGGCTTCGCCCTGTTCCTGAAGAACAAGAGCATCCCCTATTCCAAGCTGTCCCAGGTGACCCCCACCCTGCAGCCGGACCGGTTCATGGCCGAGCTGCGGGAGCTGTTCAAAATCGACAGCAGCTATACCGACGACCAGGCCCGGACCATCGCCGGGGTGCGGTATGAGCTGGCGGTGAAGAGTCTGACGGACGCACAGTACGTCTTTGCCGACGACGTGTCCGTGGAGCTCATCAGCCAGACGGCGGACGGCCAGTATCAGGGGGTATCCACCGGCACCTCCTCCGCCCGGGTGTATAACACCGAGTACGCCGCCCATGTGCTGGGGCGGCTGAGTCCCATCTACTACGAGGACTGGGTGGGCGACCCGGAAAACGGCGTCACCGGCTATCGGGACATGGAGGGCTACTCCATGAACTCCCTGGTGGGCCGGGAGGGCGCGGAGAAGGCCTTTGAGTCCTATCTCCACGGCACCAAGGGCACCCGGATCATCACCACCAACGAGGAGGGGAAGATCACCGGCGAGCTTTACACCAAGGAGCCTCAGCCCGGCGGCACCGTGGCCCTGACCCTGGACATCGACGTGCAGGAGGACACGGAAAAATCCCTGGCCCAGACCATCGAGGCCATGACCGCCAAGGACGGCATTGTCCGGGGCGGCGCGGCGGTGGTGGTGGGGGTAGGCTCCGGCGAGGTGCTGGCCATGGCCAGCTATCCCACCTATAACCTGTCCACCTTTGACCAGGATTACAGCAAGCTGGTCAGCGACACCGTGGGCACTCCCCTGCTGAACCGGGCCATCGGCGGCGCATACGCCCCGGGCTCCACCTTCAAGCCCTGTACCGCCGTGGCGGCCCTGGAGTCGGGGATCATCACCCCCTCCTCCACCATTGTGGATCGGGGTGTGTATGACTACTACAAATCTCCCCAGCCCCGGTGCTGGATCTACAACGAGTACGGCGGCACCCACGGACGGGTCAACGTGTCCCAGGCCATCACCGTGTCCTGCAACTATTTCTTCTATGAGGTGGGCCGGTTGACGGGCATCAAGACCCTGGCGGACTACGCCAGGCAGTTCGGTCTGGGCGAGTATACCGGCATTGAGATCGGCGGGGCGGGAAGCGCCGAGGCCAAGGGCTCCATGGCCACCCCGGAGTTTGCCGAACGCAACGGTCTGGAGTGGACCGACGGCCAGACCCTGACCGCCGCCATCGGCCAGAGCTATGACCTGTTCACGCCCCTGCAGCTGGCCAACTACATCGCCACCCTGGTGGGCAGCGGCCAGCACTATGAGGCCCATCTGCTGAAAAACGTGAAATCCTACGACAACTCCTCGGTGATCTACGCCTATGACAAGGCGCCGCTGAACACCGTGGAGATGAGCGACAGCACCTTGCAGGCGGTGAAGGAGGGCATGCACAACCTGACCACCGGGAGCCTGTCCTACTACTTCTCCAATTGCGTGGTGTCTGCCGGCGCCAAGACCGGTACCGCAGAAACCGGTATCGCCAACACCAACAACGGCGTGTTCGTGTGCTTCGCCCCCTATGACGATCCCCAGATCGCCGTGGCCGTGGTCATCGAGAAGGGCGGCTCCGGCGCGGCCCTGGCCTCCACCGCCGTGGACATTGTGAACTCCTATTTCTCCCAGGAGGAGATCGGCGCCGTGGTCATCGGCGAAAATACCCTGCTGAAATGAGGCATTCCATGAGCAAGATCTTTGACTCCCGCGATACGGAATATAAGTCCCCCTTTGGCGCCGCCGTGTGCGGCGCCACTGTCCGTTTCGCGGTTCGACCGGGGGATGAAAACGTTACCGGCGTGACGCTGCTCCTGCGGCGGGAATTTGCGGGTACGGAGCAGGAGGTGGCCCTGTCCCCCGGCGATGATGGCCGGTGGCAGGGGATATACACCGCCCCGGAGGAGCCGGAGCTGGTGTGGTACGCCTTCCGGTTTTCGTATCCGGAGGGGCAAAGGCTATACGGCCTTCACGGCTTCGACGACCAGGCCCGGTGGCAGCTGACGGTCTATGACGACAGCCGCCCTACCCCCGCCTGGTTTGGCCGGGGGATCACCTATCAGATCTTCCCGGACCGGTTCTGCCGCACCCGGGTGCCGGACCCCGCCGGGATGGTGGGGGACCGGGTGGTCCACCAGGATTGGGACGACACCCCGGTGTGGCGGCCCGACGCCCAGGGGATCATCCGCAACAACGATTTCTTCGGCGGCAGTCTGGCGGGGATCACCTCCCGATTAGACTACCTACAGAGTATGGGAGTAGGTACGTTGTACCTGTGTCCGATTTTTGAGTCCGACAGCAACCACCGGTACGACACGGCGGACTACCGGCGGATTGACCCCATGCTGGGCACCGAGGAGGACTTCCGCACCCTGTGCCGGGAGGCCGGGTGCCGGGGCATCCGGGTGATGCTGGATGGAGTGTTCAACCACACCGGCAGCAACAGCCGGTATTTCAACGCCCAGGGGTTCTATCCGGAGCTGGGGGCGGCCCAGAGCCGGGAGTCCCAGTATTATAATTGGTACTCCTTCCACCCCTGGCCGGAGGATTACGACGCCTGGTGGGGCATCAAGACCCTGCCGGCGGTGCAGGAGTCCGCGGACAGCTATCGCCGGTTCATCATCCGGGACGGAGACTCCGTGGTGCGGCACTGGCTGCGGCAGGGGGCCTCCGGCTGGCGGCTGGACGTGGCCGATGAGCTGCCGGACGACTTCATTGCCGAAATTCGCAGTGCCATGGACCAGGAGAAGCCCGACAGCTTTCTGCTGGGCGAGGTGTGGGAGGACGGCAGCAACAAGATCGCCTACAGCCAGCGCAGGCGGTATCTGCTGGGCAGCGAGACCCACGGACTGATGAACTATCCCTTCCGGACGGCGGCCCTGGACTGGCTGGGGGGCGGCGACGCCGCCGTCTTCCGGGACACCATGGAGGTCATCCGGGAGCACTATCCCCGGCCCGCCTTCTACAGCGCCCTGAACATTCTGGGTACCCACGACACCCCCCGGATCCTGACCCTGCTGGGAGCGGAGGATGTGCCGGATACCAAGGACGGCCGGGCGGCGTACCGCCTCTCCCCT
>ENA-OROK01004372-OROK01004372.1-human-gut-metagenome-genome-assembly--contig:-NODE-4372-length-10387-cov-3.053717_pt1 | contig 10387 bp, 12 predicted proteins | sample MGYA00242127_ERZ509046 | MGnify/ENA primary metagenome ERZ509046 (study PRJEB26280, sample SAMEA2338728) | human gut metagenome | biome: human gut; feature: human-associated habitat; material: faeces... | reverse complement strand
CCGCCGATCCGGTCGCGGCATACGAGCGGTGCTGTGCGGAATTCCTCGGCTGATGGCGGACAGAATCGCCGCACGCCATACCGTCCTGTTTGATCTGGACGGCACACTGACAGACCCCCGTATCGGTATCACCGGATCGGTAGCGTATGCGCTGGCAAAATTCGGGATCTCGGTGGACGACCCGCATCGGACACTGACTCCCTTCATCGGTCCGCCGCTCCTGGAGAGCTTTGAAAAATACTACGGCTTTTCACAGGACGAGGCGCGCCGCGCATTGGCTTACTACCGGGAATACTTTGCCCCGACAGGCATTTTTGAAAACACCGTGTACCCCGGCATCCCGGAAGCGTTGCAGGAACTGCGCGCCGCCGGTCGGCGTCTGTGCGTGGCAACCTCCAAGCCGGAGGTGTACGCGCGACGCATTCTGGAGCATTTCTCACTGGACTCCTGCTTTGATGCCGTCTGCGGCGCGACGCTGGACGAAACGCGGGTGCGCAAGGCGGACGTCATCGCCTACGCGCTGGAAACGCTGGGCGCGGAGCCGGACGCCGCCGTCATGGTGGGCGACCGCCTGCACGATATAGAGGGCGCACACGCCTGCGGACTGCCTGCGCTGGGTGTTACCTACGGCTACGGCTCCCGCAACGAACTGACGGCGGCGGGTGCCGATGCACTTGCCGACACGCCGGCGGACGCCGTGCGCGTTCTGCTGGGCAGGTCATCCTGACGCCGCCGGACGCATCCGCCCCCCACAAATGACATCTCCGGAAGCCGGTCTTACAGAAAAGCACAACAATACTGCATTATAAAAGAAGCGAGGAGAAAGAACCATGACTGAACTGCAAAAACAAATCGCCACTGACCTCCTGTCCATCCGCGCCGTATACTTCCGCCCGGAGCAGCCCTTCACATGGGCAAGCGGCATCAAAAGCCCGGTATACTGCGACAACCGTCTCACCCTGACCGCCCCGGCTGTGCGCACGCACGTTGAGGAGGGGCTGGCACAGCTCATCCGCGAGAACTACCCCGACGCGCAGGTACTCATGGGAACTGCCACCGCCGGCATCGCGCACGCCGCCATCACCGCCCACCTGCTTGGTATGCCCATGGGCTACGTTCGCTCCGGCAACAAGGATCACGGTATGCAGAACCGCATCGAGGGCAAGCTGGATAAGGGCGCAAAGGTCGTTGTCGTGGAGGATCTGATCTCCACGGGCGGCAGCGTGCTGGAAGCGGTGGACGCCCTGCGCGAGGCAGGCGCCGAGGTGCTGGGCATTGTGTCCATCTTCACCTACGGGATGAAGAAGGGCGCCGAGCGGCTGGCGGCGGCGAACGTACACAACGTGTCGCTGACCAACTTTGACTGCATCGCCGAGGTGGCTGCCGAAACCGGCTACATCCGCCCGGCGGACGTCGCGCGCCTCCTGGCGTTCCGCCGGAATCCGTCCGATGAGTCGTGGATCCACGCCCACGAGGCGTGACCGGACGCGCACGCCGGAAGGGGGTACTGTCCGATGAACGGAAAACCGAGAAGCCTGTTGGCAATCGAGGATCTGTCGATCGAGGAGATTGACGGACTGCTGCATACGGCGCTGGACATCATCGACCGCCCCGCAGCCTATGCGGATGTCTGCCGGGGGAAAAAGCTGGCGACGCTGTTCTTTGAGCCGTCTACCCGCACGCGGCTGAGCTTTGAGGCAGCCATGTACGAGCTGGGAGGCAACGTGCTGTCGGTGGCAAGCGCCGCGTCCTCCTCCGCCTCAAAGGGCGAGAGCGTGGCGGATACGGCACGGGTCGTGTCCTGCTATGCGGACATCATCGCCATGCGGCACCCAAAGGAGGGCGCCCCGCTGGTGGCGGCGGCGCACGCATCGGTGCCTGTCATCAATGCCGGGGACGGCGGACACAATCATCCGACGCAGACGCTGGCGGATCTGCTGACCATCTACCGCCGCAAGGGCAGCTTCGCGGGACTGACCGTCGGATTCTGCGGCGACCTGAAATTCGGACGGACGGTGCATTCGCTCCTGCACGCGCTGTGCCGCTACGCCGGGCTGAAGGTCGTGCTGATCTCGCCGGATGAGCTGAAACTGCCGAGCTACGTCAAGGATGAGGCACTCCGCGCGGCGGGCGTCCCCTACGTGCAGACGACCGACCTGTCGGCTGTCATGCCGGAGCTGGACATCCTGTACATGACGCGCGTTCAGCAGGAGCGGTTCTTCAACGAGGAGGACTACCTGCGGCTCCGGGATCGCTACATCCTGACGCCGGAGAAGCTGAAGACCGCCAAGCCGGATATGTGCATCCTGCATCCGCTGCCGCGCGTCAACGAGATCTCCGTGGCGGTGGACGAGGATCCGCGCGCCTGCTACTTTGAGCAGGTGGAAAACGGAAAGTATATGCGCATGGCGCTGATTCTGATGCTGTTGGGGGTGAGGGTATGACTGTTGATTCCATACGGAACGGAATCGTGATAGACCACATCACGGCGGGGCGCGGCATGGAGCTGTACCGCCTGCTGGGGCTGGGGGAGCTGGACTGCCCGGTCGCACTGCTCAAAAACGTAACCAGCACCAAAATGGGACGCAAGGATCTCATCAAGATAGATGCGGACATTCCGCTGGACACCGACATTCTGGGCTATGTAGATCCCGGCGTGACCGTCATCACCATCCGCGACGGAGCGGTGGCGGACAAGCGGCAGATCGCACTGCCGGAACGCATCACCAATGTGATCCGCTGCCGGAACCCCCGCTGCATTACCTCTACCGAGCAGGAGCTGCCGCATATCTTCCGCCTGACCAACGCCGACCGCCGCGAGTACCGTTGCCTGTACTGCGAGGTGCGGGCGGACAAGACAGCGGCAGACACCTGAGAGACTTTCCGGGCTGTTCCCACTGTCGCAGGGTTGTTCAGAAACTCGCAATGAGTTTTTGAACAACCCTTTTTTTGCTTTTCCGACCGAGCCCGGACCGCCGGAATACCGCCCTCCCGGGCGAAAAAGATGACTTTACACAGACTTTACAGAATCAAAACTCCGCTTTGATAGCGCTATTTTGCGAAACGCGCTATACTTGTGCCGTAATCCGGAAAGATGAAAAAGAAAGCAAAAGGAGTTTGCGAAAATATGAAAAACGGTATCAAGAAGATTGTTTCGGCAGCGCTGGCAGGTCTGATGTGCCTGGGCGGTGCGGCGCTTGCTTCCTGCGGGAACAGCAATGAGAAGAACATTACGGTCGTTGTGCGTGAGCAGGGGAGCGGCACCCGGGAGGCGTTCGACAAGGTCGTCACCGACGGGACGCATTTCCTGGAGGAAAAGAACAGCGCGGGCAAGAAGGTGTACAACACCGCCTCCACTGCCGTCCAGCAGACCAAGACCGGCACGGTGCTGTCTGCCGTTGCGGCTGATAAGAACGCCATCGGGTACATCTCGCTGGGATCGGTCAACGACACCATCCGTGTGCTGAAGGTGAACGGCGTGGCGCCCTCCGAGGACACCGTCCTCTCCGGCGCGTACAAGATCCAGCGTCCCTTTGTGGTCATGACTCACAAGGGGCAGACGCTGACCCCCGTTACGGCGGATTTCATGAGCTACCTCAAGAGCGCCGCCGCCAAGAACGCCGCCGATGCGGCAGGATGCATCTACCTGTCCGACCCCGCCAAGCGTGCCAATGCGGGCGCGGAGGCAATCCCGGTTGTGAGCTTTGAGAAGCAGGCGAGCCTGCCTGAGGGCGGCAAGATCGTCGTGCGCGGCTCAACCTCCATGGAGAAATTCATCAATGCCGCCGCCAAGGCATACGCCGCCGTGTACGGTGTCAAGCCGGAGGATGTGTTCGACATCCAGCTGGAAGGCTCCTCGGTGGGACGCAAGGCGGCAGAGAATGATACGGTCGGCAATGTGATCGGGCTGTCCTCTGCGGCGGTCAAGCAGGACAACATCGACAGCTTCAATGTGTGTCTGGATGCGGTGGCTGTCATCGTCAACAAGGAGAATACGGCAGTTTCCGACCTGACGCTGGAGCAGCTGTACGCCATTTTCTCCGGCAAGACCACCAAGTTCAGCGAGCTGTCCAAGTAAGGGATCCTCTATGACTGCAACGAGACTGAAGGAAAGGATCGGAAAAGCAGTCTTTGCGGCGGCGGCGGTCATTTGCGTGATCGCCGTAGTCGCAATTTTCGCGTTTCTGATCTACAAGAGCATCCCCGCCTTCGGCAAGCTGGGCGTGTTCCGGTTCATGTTCGGCGACAACTGGTCGCCTGACCGCCTCGACACCTACGATTCGCCGCTCTCCGGAACCTACGGAATCCTGACCATGATCGTAGGCACGCTGACCGCTACGGTAGGCGCCCTGCTGGTCGGCGGTGTGCTGGGATATTTCACAGCCATCTTCCTGGCATTCTACTGTCCCCCTGCCCCGCGCCGGGTGCTGTCCGCCGTCATCAATCTGCTGGCAGGCATCCCCTCGGTGGTATACGGCTTCTTCGGCATCGTGTTTCTTCTCCCTCTGCTGGCGCGCATCGCCCCCAACAACGGCAGCGGACTGCTGGCAACCTCCCTGATTCTGGGCATCATGATCCTGCCGACCGTCGTGTCGCTGTCACGCACCAGCCTGGAGGCAGTCCCGCGCTCCTACTACGAGGGATCGGTTGCCATGGGTGCCACGCACAGCGAGACGGTGTTCCGCATCATGTCACCGGCGGCACGCTCCGGCATCACGGCGTCGCTGATTCTGGGCATCGGACGGGCTTTGGGCGAAACCATGGCAGTGGTAATGGTGGCAGGCAACGCGCCCGCTTACCCGAGCGGTCTGTTCTCCTCCTTCCGCGTGCTGACGGCGAATATCGTCATGGAGATGGGCTATGCGGGTGAAGTGCAGGAAGGTGCCCTGGTGGCAACCGGTGTGATTCTGCTGCTGTTCGTGCTGGCGGTGAACCTCCTGTTCGGCGCCATTTCCTCCCGCGCGGTCAGGCGGATTTCGTCCCGTCAGCCGCGCGGGAAGCGTCCGGCACGGGAGAGCCGTCTGCGCGGCTCTGCCGCGCACCTGGCGCGCCGCATCCGCGACTGGTTCGGTGCGCTGGGCAGCCGCATCCGCATCTGCCGCATCGGGCAGGGCGTGGCGGTCTTTGCCGGCGTGGCGGTCGCGGCGGTGCTGGTCGGACTGGTCTCACGTGAGTCCGACGTGAAAAGCATCACGCGCGGCGACACATCCGTGACCTATTTGGACGGGAAAAACGCCGAAAGCGTGCTGCTTGCGCCGTGGTGCAGGCTCGGAACGCTCCGAGAGGGCTGAAAATGCGCGATGCGAGGATGACAAGGGCGCTGCGGCGCACCTTCGACCGCACGGCCTGCGTATTTCGTCCGTTGTCCGACGGGACGGAGCGGGCGGTCTATGCCGATATTCCCTGCGCGCTCAGCCGCAGCGCACTCACGAGTGCGCCGTCGGTCGGTGCGGAGGGCGCGGCGCTGGTCGAGAGCCGCTACGCGCTCTCGCTCTACACGATGCCGGAGATCTGGCTGCGGCTGGGCGACCGCGTGACGGTGTCGGACAAAAGCGGGCGTGTGTACCACGCCCGCGCCAGCGACAGCGTGCGGTACCCGAGCCATTGCGTGACGGTGGTGGAGGTTACGGAGGTATCCGTACCTGCTTCACAGGGGAGTGCCGAGGGCGGCACGGCAGATCAAAAGGGCTGACGCCCTCTGACGGCCAGCAAGGGGAGGTCTCTTTGCGAAAGAGAACCCGCTTTGCGCGGAGCCGCGCGGGGAGTGCCGAGGGCGGCACAGCAGATCAAAAGGGCTGACGCCCTCTGACGGTTCGCAAGGGATGGTCTCTTTTGAAAGAGACCACCCCCTGCGCGACCCCCAGAGAAACACAAGGGGCAAGCCCCTTGACCCCCGGACTGCCGAGGGAAGCCAACTTTTTGGGAACAGTACGGGGGTGCAGGAGCTTCTGACGACTTGGTGTGCTTCTTGTTCCGCTCAGCCGCTGCTGCGTATCTGGTACGAAAACTCATGTGAGTTTTGTCCGAAACTCCGCCGCAGAGCGGCAGCGGCGGCAAGGAGCAGACCAGATCGAAAGCCGCAAAAAAACCGGCAGGCAGTTCTTTGCACAGCGCGGGCAGCATCAGTGTGGCAGGGGCGGACAATGAATGGGTCACGGGCAAAGCCCGTGCGCGTTTTCCCACCGCTTTTGCGCGGTCAAAAGCGGTGCTCGCGGAGCGGGGACGCTTCGTAACGCCGCTGGGAGGCGGCGGACAAGACTCACATGAGTCGGAGGTGAGAAATTGAACGACATCAAAGAGGGCGTGCGCGCCTATCTGGAGCGGGAGAGCGGCATTCACGCCGTGTGCGCCCCCGCAAGGCACACGGGCGAGTACCCGCTTCTTACCGTGGACGCGCGGGAGGACGGCGCGGTGCTGTGCGCGGGCGGGGCGCAGGCCGAGCATCGCTACCGCGTGAGCATAAGGTGTGCGGGCGACCGCGAGCGGTCGGACAAAAACGGAAGGCTCGCGGCGCTGGTCCCCGTGCTGCTGCGGGGCATTCCGATGGCGCTGCCCTCCGGCGTGCCGGGCGGCGGCAAGGTGCGGCGCGTACTGTCCCCGCAGGGCTTGGAGACAGAGGGCGACGAGCTGCGCTTTACGCTCTCGCTGACGCGAAGCGTGCCGCCCAAGGCGGACGGCGGCGGCGCGGGCAGCGAAACGATGCAGGTGCTGCATTGGAACGAAAGCAACTGATTTGATAACAGGAGGAGAAACCGAAATGGGTTTACCGGAAATTTACATTTCCTTTGAAACGGCGGCGGTGAGCGCCGTCAAGCGCTCGAGCCGCGGGGTCGTGGCGCTGGCTGTCACGGACGCGACCAAGGGCGGCGCGGCGAGCGCCGTGTACCGCAGTCTGAGCGAGGTGGACGAGAGCAAGTTCACGAAGGAGAACTACCGCGTGCTCTCGCTGTGCTTTCAGGCCGGGCCGAGCAAGGTGGCGGTGCTGCGCATCGGCAGCGATGAGGCAGACACCTTTACCGCGCTCGACACGCTGGACTTTGACTACCTTGCCGCGCCGGGGCTGACGCAGGCGAAGGTCATCAGCTACATCAAGGCCGAGCGCGCCAAGGGCCGCGGCGTGAAGGCGGTCGTCGCCAACGCGACGGCGCCCGACGACGAGGGCATCATCAACTTCTGCGCGGAGGACATCGTACTCACCGACGGCGCGGTGACGGCGGACAACTACGCCGCGCGCATTGCGGGTCTGCTGGCGGCGACGCCGCTCACGCGCTCGGCGACCTATGCCAAGCTGAGCGAGGTCGTCTCCTGCGGCGCGCAGAGCGACGCGGACGCCGCCATCGACGCGGGCAAGCTCATCCTTGTGCCGAACGGCGAGGGCTACTGCCTCGGCCGCGCGGTCAACTCGCTGACCACGGTCACGACCGCGCACGGCGCGGCGTTCCGAAAGATCAAGATCGTGGACGGCGTGGACCTCATCCGCGCGGACATCACGCGCACCTTCCGCGAGGGCTACATCGGCAGCGTGCTGAACGATTACGACAACAAGCTGCTGCTCGTGACGGCCATCAACGCCTATTTCAAGGCGCTCGAGGGCGATGTGCTGGACAAGACGGCGGACAACGCGTGCCGTGTGTCCCTGTCCGGCCAGCGCGGCTGGCTCGAGAGCCACGGCACGGACACGAGTGAGATGTCCGACGCAGAAATTCTCCGCGCGAACACCGGCAGCGAGGTCTTTTTGGAGGCTTCCCTGACATTCTGTGACGCGATGGAGGATCTGACGCTCAGGATCGCGATGTAAAAGGAGGGTAAAAATATGGCACAGTTACAGGCAAACCGCACGCTTTCCGGCTCGTTTGCGTCCGTCTGGGTGGACGGCGCGCTGATCGCGGAGCTGGAGAGCATCACGGTCAAGGTCAAGCTGCAGCGCGAGCGCGTGCAGTTCGGCATGGATGTGGACAGCAAGATCACCGGCTATTCCGGCGAGGGTACGATGAAGCTCAAGCAGGTCTACACGCGCTTTTACGAGGTGTTTGACGAGGCGCGTCGCGGCGTGGACAAGCGCTGCACCATCACGACCGCGCTCAAGGACCCGGACAGCGTGGACGGGCAGGAGGAGCGCTACGCCATTGCGGGCGTGGCGTTCACGGAGCTGCCGTTCATCAACTACAAGATCGGCGAGGTCAACGGCCAGAGCCTGCCGTTCACCTTCCGTCCGAGCGAACTCAAGAGCCTTGACGCCATCGGCGTCGGCGAATGATGGCGCTTGGGGACATTCTCGCGGCGCGGGCGGACAACGCCCGCGCACGCGGGACGGTCGAGGCCGGTACGCTGGGGACGGTGACGGTCGAGGCGCTCCCCGTCCGCGAGCTGGAACGGCTCATGCGCGGCGCGGACGGCGACCGCGCGGTGTTCTATGCCGCCTGCCGTGAGCTGCAAGGCGCCGGTGCGGCGCTGTTGCGCGCGGGCAAGGTCTACCGCCCCGATCAGGTGATGGCGCTCGTGTCCGACGCGGAGGCGGCGAAGGCCGCCGAGGCGGTGTGCGCGCTGTCCGGCTGGACGGGCATGGACGGCGGCACGGCGCAGAGGACGGACTTCCCTGCGGGGAACACGGCTGGCGACAGCGCGGGCGCGGGCAAAGCCGCGGACACGGGCGTTTCCTCCGAGGCATCGGACGGGACAGCCGGTGAAGCCGCGGCGCACGGCACGGACACGAACAAAAAGGCGGCGTTCCCTGCCGTGACATTGGACGGACGCACGGCGGATAACGGGCGGTCGGGAGATTTGCGGTCCGAGGGTGCGGGCGGCGCGGACGAAAAAGCGGGCGGACAAGCCTCACATGAGACGGACAAGAAGGCGGAAATCCGACCTGCCGTCGTGCAGGAAAATGCGGAAGTCCGACGCGAAGCCGTGCAGAAAAAAACGGCGGACGCAGCGTTCCGACCTGACACCGTGCGGGAAAAAGCGGGTAAAAATGCGGAAATCCGACATCGTTCCGTGCATGGAGAAAAAGCGGGCGGACAAGCCTCATGTGAGTTTTTGGCAGAATATGGCGAACCGCTCTCGCCTGACGGCAAAACACAAGTCCTGCCCGAAAAATCGCCCGATGCACCACAAAATGTTGGGGTTTCGGACAAAATGGACGGCAGTTTACAGAAAACGGAGCGGGAGTTTTTATCGGAACGCGCCGCGCCGGAGCGCGGATATGCGCTCGGCCTGCACGAAAGTAAGTCGGAAATCAACGGGCGGGACGGAGCGAGTTTGCACGAAAGTGAGTCGGAAAACGGTGCGGGAAGCGGAAACGCGCTGCACGAAGGTGAGTCGGAAATCACGAAAACGCTGCACGAAACCGAGTCGGAAAACGGTGCGGGAAGCGGAAACGCGCTGCACGAAAGTAAGTCGGAAGTCACGGAAACGCTGCACGAAACCACATCGGAACTTGCCGAGCGGGTCGCGCGGGAGCTGCTCGACGGCCTGCGCCGCGCGGCGTGGGTGCGATAGGGGGGAATATGGCAAAGAGTCGGACAATTTTGATTTGGCACAACAACGGTGAACAGCAGTTTACCTTTACAGTCAACCCCGAACGGCTGCGCGTTTCGCGCCCCAACTGCAACCGCGTGGAGCGGCTGGCGATGGGCGGAACGGTCAATCTCTGGGGCGGGCGCGGGCTGCGCGAGGTGTCGTTCACGACATTCCTGCCGGAGGAGCGCTCGCCATTTTACGGCGGCACGGACGGCGCGGAGGTGCTCTCGCTTTTGAAGGCTTGGCAGGACAGCGGCGACCCTGTGCGCCTGATCGTTTCCGGCAGCGACATCAACGACGCGTTCCTCATCGAGGATGTGACCGAGACGCTGCGCGAGGGCGACGGCGACATCACGCTGACGCTGACGCTGCGCGAGTATAAATTTGCGTCCGAGCTGGCAAAGGACGCAGACGGCGCGGTGCAGAGCGCGGGGAAAACGGCGCGCGCGGACGAGCGCGTGCTGCCGAAAACGCGGACGGTCAAGCGCGGGGACACGCTCTGGGGCATCGCCTGCGAGCTGTACGGCGACGGGACGCGCTGGCGCGAGATCGCGAAGAAGAACGGCGTGACCGAGCCGCGAAAATTACCGGTCGGAAAGGTGCTGGTGCTGTGAAGCTGTATGCAAACGGGATATTGCTCAATGCGGCGGCGCAGAGCGTGACGCTGGAAAAGAGCCGCGGCGACGCGGCGGCGATTCGGCGTACTGTGCATTGTATTTATGTGCGTGTCGTTTTATCTCGTATTTCTGACGGGCAGGACGTATTCAAACGTACGCGAAGAAAAGCTCATGCCGGCGGAGATAACGGCCGAAATCACGGGATACGATTTTAATATCTCCGATATCCCACCCGTCGGCGGCGTTGTAAA
>ENA-OROK01004370-OROK01004370.1-human-gut-metagenome-genome-assembly--contig:-NODE-4370-length-10395-cov-1.980754_pt1 | contig 10395 bp, 11 predicted proteins | sample MGYA00242127_ERZ509046 | MGnify/ENA primary metagenome ERZ509046 (study PRJEB26280, sample SAMEA2338728) | human gut metagenome | biome: human gut; feature: human-associated habitat; material: faeces... | reverse complement strand
AATAAATAAAATTATGAATAAAAAAACTTGTAAATTTATTGTTATTTGCATTAAAAAATCCCCCTAAAAATCTAAAATTAAATCCGGATCCACATACCTATTTTCTTTTCTTATCTCAAAATGCAAATGTGGTCCTGTAACATTTCCTGTTGCTCCAGTTTCTCCTATTTTTTGTCCTTGTTTTATTGTGTCACCTTGATTAACATATATCTTACTGCAATGAGCATATAATGTCATAACATCTCCATTTGTTATTTTTACATGATTTCCATAGTTGCCTTCTGCTGAAACCTCTTCTACCACTCCGTCCATAGAGGCAATAAAAACTGTACCAGTATTTACCGCAATGTCTATGCCTGTGTGATATTTAGGAACTTTTGGATCTGTTGGGTTTCTTGGTCCATATCTTGAGGTAATCACTCCCATTAGTGGAACTATTAATGATTTTGTAGCAATTATATCCTTAGCATCTTTTTCCATTTGAGTTAAATTTTCATCTGTATTTGCAACTTCTTCTCCACCAATATTTTCTGCATTATCATTTTGTGTTTCATTAGCATTCTCTTCTAAATTAGTACTTTCTGTTTGATTGTTTTGTTCTTGATTTTCATCTTTGTTTTCTGCTGGCAATTCTTGATTATTGTTTTCATTATTTTCTTCTTGACTCTTAGCAATAATCCCATTTATGTATTCTTTGGATTTATTATACAGATTTTGAATATTAATATCATAAGAAAGAATTTCTTTTGTTTTGTTAATTACATCTGCTGAAAAAATATATTCTGTATTTTGAATCATATAGAAAATACTATATATTACAACACAAATTATAATTTGTAATATCATCTTTTTTATTATTACAAAATTTGGCCTTGTATTGTCATTACCTATTCTTATAGAATTCCTGTCCAAATTTTGGTTTCTTCTTCTGTAATAAATCTCTTCTGCTCTTCTTATTCTTTCTTCGGGGGTCATGGTTCTTTCCATAAAAAAACACCTCTTCCTTTGTAATATACTTTTGCAATCTCTTGCTTAAATATATTCAAAGGAAGAGGGTTTAGAACATTTGTAAAACAAGTTATTTTATCAAAAAAGTAACTAATAGCATTATTCCTAAAAATATTGCTATTCCTCTTGCTCTTTTATATTTGTTTTCTATTTTTTTATTTATCTTATAATTATGTTTTTTCTCTTTTTCAATGTTTGATAAATAATTGCTAACTATCATTTCTGCTTCATTTACAATGTATTTTCTTGAATCCTGTTTTGTTTTATTTTCACCTTTTTTATTTGTAGCTTTATTTTCTGCCAAATCTAAATTTTTTAATTTCACATTTGGTTTTAATATAACAATAGCTTCTTCAACTATATTTGATGGTAAATTTCTAAGTACAACCATATTTTTCATACTTTCAATGCTCATATTGAAATCCTCCCACAAAAGTGTATATATAAATTTTTTCCACTTTTTATGAGATTATACATTTATTACATTATATATTCCTGTTGAAACACATTCTGCCATATCAATTATTATATTTAAGGGCATGTTTTGGAGTGCATTAAAGTTATTTCTCGAATTCTTAAAGTCTTTACCTACAATTCCCTTTATACTTATATCTCCTATGTATAGTTGTTTTTTATTCATAGAATTCCCTACATTCATTTTATTTTGATTTACAATTATTTTACCTATTCTATTACTATTACAGGATAAGGCAGCATCAATTGCTATTACAAAAGAATTCTCATTTTTTAGTTTTCTTATAATTCCTGTTACATTTTGAAAAGAAACAATGTTTTCTATATCTCCCATAACCTCTATGCCTTCTTCATGTATAAAAAAATGCTTTAGTTTACTCCCAACCAATGGTCCAAAGCAGTCCCCAATTACCCTATTTGTTCCAACACACAAAAAAACAAGTTTTGAGATTTCTGTATCTTGAATTTTTTGTCTTAGATTATTGCTAAAATCACACACAAAGTTGTTATACATTTCTTCTTTAAAAGCCATAAATTACTCCTGATTTATATTTTACAAATTCCAATTTGCTTATCTAATTTTATGTGTAATTATCTTTATTATGACCTGGTGCAATAATTATATTTACGTTTTCTATTCTGTTGTATTTTTTTATAATATCTTCTGAAAAACTTGCTACTTCGTTCGAAACTACAATAGTTGTATAGTTTTTGTCTACTAGTTCTCTTATTTTTTCGTCTGTTTTTTCTAAATCATTTATTTTATATACATCCATTCCAAAACTTTCAAATATTTTAAAACTTTTTCTATCACTTGAAGCTTTTAACCAAGAAATGCTCATATAAATCACCATATTTATTTTGGCTTTTTTTATTATAATTATTCTTGTTTGTTTGCCAATTTTCATTGACTTTATTTTCCATTTTCTGTATAATGTTTTTGAAATAGGAAAAAGCAGGAATGTAAAAAGCAAAATCACATCTCTGCTCGCTATTAGAGATGTGATTTTTATTCACTAACTGATGGCAACCACATTTTTGTGGCTTTCTATTTCTTTTTTATTATACCATAAATTTATCTTTTGTAAATACTTTTTGACAAGTTTTAAATCTCTCTATTCAAGTTTCCATTTGTGTAATCTTGTCCTTCTAGTCTTTCTCCTCTTTTTTGTATATCTATAATTCTTTGGATTTCTTCCCTTGTTTCTTCTAATATATCTATTTTTATTGAGTCTGTTTGTAAGTCTTTATAGCTTATCGATGTTATTTTTGAATTGTATATTAAATTGTTGCAATTTATTCTGTCTGTATATATCGGAAATTCAAATCCCATTCTATCTTTTAAAGTATATCTTCCTTTTTGACACATTGCAGGACAATTCTTTAGTGTCCCTATTGTACAATATTCTGTCGTCATTAATAAAGTTCTTCCATACACTATTGTTTCTTTTTCTATGTTTTCTGTTAATCCCCTTATTGTTTCTTTTTCTGCTTCTGGCGGTACTATATATTTACAAACTCCAAGTCTTTTTAGTTCTTCTACTGTAAAATTATTTTCTATGTTCATTGTATAATTTGCAACTAGCTTTTTGCCATTTATTCCAAGCTTTTCTATTTCATATATCTGAGATAAATTTGATATAACTATACCTTCTACTCTTTCTGCTATTTTAGGCAAATTGTTATATAATAATTTTTCATAATTTGATTTTGTTATAGCTGGAAGTAGTATATATGTACTAAATTTTTTAGATATATTTTCTATTCTTTCTTTTAAATCTTCATCTAAAATAGAAGTATTAGTAGCTGGACCATCAATCTACATTTTTTAGACTAGCATAATCAATTTCCTTACTAATTTTATTCAAACATAATGTAACTTTTACTTCTTCTTTTGGTATGAATTTTTCTTCCTTAACATCTAACTTTAAATTAACTTGCTCTCTTTCAAATGATTCTAATAGTTTATGTTCTAGCTCTTCTAACCCTCTTCTTCTTATTTCATTTAAACTACTTATTGTAACAATTATACTTTCATCCATTTTTATATTAATATTTTCAATTTTAAAAATCGTATTTCCTGTTTTAGATAATTGTTCTTCAATTCTTTTACTAGTTATTCCTGCATTATCTGCTTTTTTTACAACAGAATCTCCTTCTAGCTTTACACTTATATTTGTATCCATATCTTGCAGTTCTAGTTTTATAGTTTCATCTTGCTTTAGCTCTATATTGCAATTTACTTTTCTTTTTATATTTTCTTTACCTATTTTCTGATCCATTTCTTGGTTTAGTTTTATAGATACAGTTTTATACACTTTATCTTTTGGCTTTATTTTTCCTTTTATTCTACCTATTGTTACTATATCATTTGTTTTTGCCATTTTTATATTATTATTTTTTTGCATAAGCTCTGAAATTTTACAAGTCGAATCTCCTATTGCTATACTGTCTCCTAAATCCAGCTCTTTGCATAATTTTATTTTTACATGTCCCTTATTTGGATTATATGATATTACCTCTCCTAAAAGAGTTCCTATATGGTTTGGTCTTTTGGTATACATCATATTTTTGCCAAGTTTTCCTTTAAGATATCCTGTGCTAAATCCACCTCTATTAAATATTTGCATTAGCATTTCTCTATCTTTTTTATCAACCACATATTCTTGATTACTTTCTGCTAAATCAATATATTTTCTATAAATGCTTGTTACTATTCCAACATATTCCTTTGATTTCATTCTGCCTTCTATTTTAAACGATTTTACTCCTGCTTCTATTAATTCTGGTAAAATATCTAATGTACATACATCTTTCGGGCTTAAAAGATATCCTTTTTCTTTCTCTTGTCCATCCTTTAATAATGAATATGGTAATCTACAAGTTCCTGCACATTTGCCTCTGTTGCCACTTCTTCCACCTATTAAACTACTCATTAGGCATTGTCCTGAATAGCAAATACAAAGCGCACCATGAATAAATACCTCTATTTCTATATTGGTATTTTTACATATATTTTTTATTTCTTCTATTGAAAGTTCACGAGCAAGCACACATCTTGAGTAACCTAGTTTTTCTATCTCTTTTACTCCGTCTAAATTGTATATTGTCATTTGAGTACTGCTATGAACCTCAAGCTTTGGAAATAGTTCCATTATTTTTTTAGCTAGTCCTAAATCCTGTACAATTACTGCATCTATTCCACTATTGTATGCAAATTCTACTAGTTTTAAGGCTTCTTCAAATTCCTTGTTTTTTATTAATATATTTAATGTTAAGTGTGTTTTTACATTGCGAAGTTTTGCATATTTAATTGCCTTTACTAGCTCTTCATCTTCAAAATTTCTACCATTAACTCTTGCATTAAATTTATCTAGTCCAAAATATACTGCATTTGCTCCATTTTGTACTGCTGAAACCAAGCACTCAAAGTCCCCTGCTGGGGATAATAACTCTATATTACTCATTTAACTCTCCTTTGTAGTACTATTATACAGTATTTTTAATATTGCTTCAATAAATTCTATCTATTCTCCTAAAGTTTGAGCATTTTTTTCTTTTTGTTCTTCTGCTTTCTTTACTACTTCCTCTTCCACTTCTCTTATTTGTCCTTCTCTTACATTTATTCCACTTGATATTTCTTGTGGAGTATGTTTGTTAGTTCTTCCATCTATTTTTAAATCTTTCGAAAATCCCTTAAACCAAGATATTATTTTCTCTCTTTTTTCTGTATTTGTAGAATCAAATTCTTGGTAGTATTCAAATATTGGTTCCATACTTCTTAAAATTCTAAGTACTTCTTCTTGCCTTTTTGGTGTTAATTCAGATAGGATTTTTTCTTTTTCTTCTTGACTTAAATCTCCACCCACTATTCTATGGATCTCTTCCTTTTCTATATCATATTTACTTTTGCTTGGAAGTAGAGTATATCCATTGTTAGTTGGTTTAAAGTAGCCATCCACTATATAATACTTTTTTTCTCCATCACTTAAATACTGGTGAATACTTTCTTCATTAATCATCAATTTAATTTCACCATTTTCATCGTACTCAAAATATTCTGCTCCAACAATACCATTATCTCCTAATGCAATCTTTTTTCTTCCATTTTTGTCATATTGGTATACTATACTTTCTTCATCTAAAGGTATACGTTTTCCAGTATCCTTTAAAAATTTTCTTTCTACCAATTCTATATCTTGTTTTTCATTATGGCTTCTTTTTTGGCTAATAATTTCACCCCAATTTGGATAACTGTAATAGTAAACCACTTGTCTCTTACCATTATTATCAATTCCTTCCATTACTGTAACTTTATCTGTTGGTTCTCCAATATAACACATATCTGCATTATAAGTAGAACATTCTGGATCTAAATCCCCTTCTAATTCCTCTTTAGTTTTAATGTATACTTTTGCATCTTTCATTTTTAATTCTAATTTATCCTGTTCTATAAGTTCATTTGTTAAAATTTCATCTACTATATCATTTATAGCTTCTGGATAAATTCCGGCTATATATTCTGTTGTACTTACCTCGCCACCAACTTGCTTTTTTAAATCTCTTAGTTTTTCTTCTACCTTGTTTAGTATTTCATTATTTCTTTCTACATATATTAGTTCATCCTCATATTCACTTATTCTTTCTCCTATCTCTTGTATTTCATATTCATTTTCTTCATATTTCCATCCATCAATAATAAGTCTTGTTCTATCTTCTTGTGCTATTAAATACTCTTTTATCATTTCTTTCAGTTTTTTTATTGAAGTTTTTTCTTCCATAATATACCTCTTTCTTTATTTTGTTAGTTATCACTTTGTGTTTGTTCTTCTTCTTTTTCTCTATCTTGTTCTAATAATGTTTCATTTAGTATTTCTTCTATGTTCCCCTCTCGTGCTGATATTCCCTCTAATATTTCTTGTGAGGTGTGTTCTACTAAAGGTTCTGATTTTCTAATATCTTCAAATTTTAATTCTTTGCGTGCAAGCATTCCAAAAACTTCTTGCATATTACTACTACAAATATATTTCCCATTGTCATACAAATATTGCTTTGCATATTGTATATGTTCATCTGTTATTTCTATAAAATCTATCTCCCCTGTTTCTTTATTTATACATCCAATTTTTTGACATTCGTCTTTCTTAAATTGTTTTTTATATTTCCCTAATCTTGTTTCTTCTTTTTTTAATTTTCTATATATCTCTAGTAATTCTTTATGCTTTAAACACTCCTTCTCAAAATCCATAAATTTTTGCATAGTTCTCTTGTATACAGTGTTATCATATTTACCTTTTTCAAATATGTTAATATAGTCCATCATATCCAATTTTTTACTAGTAAAAGCTTCTCCAAAAAGTCTATATAATTTAACTTCACCTTCAGTTCCTTGTAGCTCACTTAATAAGTCCTCAAATTTTATTCCTTTATTATTTTTGCAGTACTCATCAAAAGTTATTTCTCCACTTATTAATCCATTTGCAATTTTTTCTCTTTTTGCTAAATAAATTGCTGAACTTTTTTTTGCTTCTCTATCTATATCATCTTTTGTTATATCAATATTTGGATATATACTAAATATTTCTTTAAGTAGCTTATTAAACTCATTTAGATTTATATTTTTTTGTTTACAATACATTTGTTTACTAGTGTTACTGTCTACAAACTCTTGTACAAGAACAATTCTGTCATCTATTTTTCCTGTATCTATATTAATGCCTTCTCTATTTACTCCATATTGATTGTATCCTTTTTTGTTATATCCTTGTTTGTCAAAACCTAGTCTATCATAGCCTTCTTTATCATATCCATCTCTATCTCTACCGTTCTCGTCATATTTTGTTCCTTTTCTATGAATTCCCTCTTCATTAAATCCGTTCCTATCATATCCGTCTCTATCCCTACCTGATTCATTAAATCCTCTATAATCATACCCTTCTTCATCATAATAATATTCCCCATTTTCTCTATATCCTCTTTCATCAAATAGAGCACCTGTTCTATAATGTGTCCCTTCTTTGTTAAATCCTTTTTTATTTATTCTTCTATAGTCATATCCTTCATCATCATAATATGTTCCATTTCTATGTCTTTGATATCTATTAAAGCCGCATATATTATATCCATCTTCGTCATAGTCAAATCTTCCACTTTTATTTAAACCTTTCTCATCATATGGTTTATTCGTTTTATAGTGTAATCCCTCTTTGTTAATCCTCTTCTATTTATTCCTTTATAATTATATCCATCATTATTATATCCTTCATTATTATAATAAGTACCATTCCTATTTAACCCATATCTATTAAATCCGTCATAATTAAAGTGCCTTGCTCTTTTTATTCCATCTTTAAGCTCACCTGCATCACTAAAATATTCTAATTGTTCTTCTAAAAGTATATTGTCTAAAGTAATAGGTCCAAATTCTTCAATAAATTCATCTATATTTCTTTTTTGGTTTTTACTCTGTTTTAATAATTTTACTCTTTCTTTATCTGCATCTGAAAGGTACATTGAATTTACAAATACATTGTTTAATCCCTTTTCGGCAAACGCTTTTAAATCCGTAGTAGGATCTGCAATATAATATTCAATCCCTTCACTATTTTTATATACAACAGCTGCATGTAAAAATTTATGGTCTCTTTTGGTAAACACTATATATGTCTCATAACCATTTTTTCTCATTTGATTTGATAAATATTCACAAATGTCTAGACTTCCGCCTTTATAGATGGAATTACGATCTCCTTCTGCAAATCTTCCTCTTTGTTTCCACTCATATTTCTCCTCATATTTTCCCTTTAAACATAAATCACTATAAATTTCATCGATGGTTTTCACGATTTTACCTCCTAAATATTTCTTTTATTTTTTGTATTATTCTTTGTATAAAGGTTTCTTTTTTTACTTTTTGTAATGTCATATTTGTTTTATTATCGTCACTTACAATTATCTTTTCTTTATTTTTAAACAAATTATCTGGATTATACTTTTCATTTAATTCTTTTTGATAGTTAACCTCATTTTCTCTTGCTTTCTTTCTAAATTCTAGTTTTTCTTCTTCATTTGCCCAATACTTTAAATATATTAGTCCAAGCAATGCTTGTGTCTTAGGTTTTAATTCCATTTCTTTTATTGTTTTTGTATGGTCTAAATTTGCGATATATGTTTTTGATTTATTATTTTCAAGAAACTCTATAAATTTTTTTGGAATCTTATTCACGTCTTCTTTCCTTGTATGTTTTAAAATATCTAAAACCTCTACTGCTGCCTCGCTATATGCTACACTTACCATTTTTATCTCTCCCCTTTTTTAATACTTTTACGCAATATTTATAAATTGATTTATTTTTTTATTATTTTCTAACTTTGCTATATATATGTTATACGTAGGTAACTTTTCTTTCAAAGGAATTTCTATAAATAAGCCTCTGTTTAATTCTTGTTTTATATTTTCTTTTATTCCTACTGCTATTCCTAAATTATTACTTACAAATAAATTTCTTATATTATAATTGTCTACTTCATTAATTGATTTTATATTTATTTTGCTTTTCAAAAAATATTTGTCTAGTTGTTCTCTTTCTAATGTTCCTTTTGTTGGTAGAATGTAATTACAATTATTATTCTTATATAAATCTATCTTATTATTTTCAAGATATTCTTTTGATGTATATAGCACCTGTTCTAATTTATCTTGAAGTACAATTTTTATGTTATTTTTTCTTATATTATATGGTCTATCAAATATTAATAAATCAATTTCTTCATTTGACAGTGCTTCTAAACCAGATTTTATATTTGAATTTTCTAAAATCTTAATTTTTATGTTCTCATTACTTGCTAATAATTTTATAATTTTGCTGTATATGTATAGATTATTATTTGAATTTGTTGTTTGAATTTTTATTGTTTCTTCTTCCACTTTATTATTTATATAATCATAAAAATTCTCTTCTACCTTTTCCATTGTTTCCATACTATTTTTTATGTCTTCAAATAACTTTTTTCCTTCTTCTGTAAGTCTTACTCCACTTGCATTTCTGTAAAATAATTTACAGTTTAGTTGATTTTCTAAAATGTTTATTCTTTGTGTAATAGCAGGTTGTGATATATATATTTTTTTAGATGTTTCGGAAAAGCTTTTATATTTTGCTACATTATAAAATACTTTAAAATTCTCTAAGCTAATGTTCACTCTTTCTCACCTTTTTACTATCTTTAATCTAATTATAAAATATGTATTTTTTAATGTATAATTGTTTTTTCTTATACAATGTATAAGCATTTGTTTTCGCCTTCCGTTTACATAATTATTTTAGCATGTATTGCAATATTTGTAAAATTATCATTTTTTATATTGCATATAAGTTGTACTTATATCAAAAAAAGAATCAATACTTTTTTAGTATTGATTCTTCCACATTATACTTTATAAAATTTTTTTATGTCTTTTAAGAATTGATATGTACAATTATTCATTAATTCTTTTTTTAATACTGCAAATCCTTCTTGTACATTTTTATTTTCTACCTCTTTTATTACTTCTACTTTGTTTTGTTCTAACAAATCTTTTATATCTTCTATATTTGTAAACCCAATTCCTATATTATTTAATACGAATGATTTCATTAATTCTATTGTTGTTATTTGATAATTTGCCTTAACCTCTGTTATTTTTTTATTGTTAACTAACTCTTTTAATATTCTTCCCCTTGTTGTCATCTTATTTGGAACTATTAACTGATTTGGCTTTAAATTTTCTACAGTCTTAATTTTATTATTTTTTATATATGTTTTTGTTGCAAAAAAGCAGTACTTTGCATTTTTTATTGGTATAAAATTGATATCTCTATAGCTTTTAATATTTTCTGGTAAATTACAAACTAAAATATCTAATTCACCATTTGC
>ENA-OROK01004366-OROK01004366.1-human-gut-metagenome-genome-assembly--contig:-NODE-4366-length-10407-cov-3.405429_pt1 | contig 10407 bp, 9 predicted proteins | sample MGYA00242127_ERZ509046 | MGnify/ENA primary metagenome ERZ509046 (study PRJEB26280, sample SAMEA2338728) | human gut metagenome | biome: human gut; feature: human-associated habitat; material: faeces... | reverse complement strand
CGGCCCACCGCCCGCTGCAGCAGCGCGGCGGCCACGGAGCTGTCCACGCCGCCGGACAGAGCCAGCAACACCCGGCCATTGCCGATCTTCTCCCGGCACTGGGCCACAGCCTCCTCCAGATAGGACGCCATGGTCCACTCCGGCCGGAAGCCGCAGATCTTATACAGGAAGTTCTCCAGGATCTGGCGGCCATACTCGGTATGCACCACCTCCGGGTGGAACTGCACGCCGTAGAGCTTCTTTTCCAGACACTGGACCGCCGCGTGGCGGCAGCCCTCGGTGGAAGCGATGATCTCGAAGCCGGGGGCCAGGCGCTCCACCTCCACCCCGTGGCTCATCCAGTACACAGCCGTCTCCGGCACGCCGTCGAACAGGGGAGAGGCGGTATGGGTCAGCTCCGTCTTGCCGTACTCCCGGGTGTCCGCCTTGCAGCACTGACCGCCCAGCAGGTGCATCATCAGCTGCAGGCCGTAGCAGATGCCCAGCACCGGCACGCCCATAGACAGCATCTCCGGGTCGATCATGGGAGCGCCGGGGTCAAACACCGTGGCCGGGCCGCCGGTGAAGATGATGGCGTCCGGGGCAAAGGCCCGGACCTCGTCCATGGTCATGCGGAAGGATTTGATCTCGCAGTATACGCCGCACTCACGGACGCGGCGGGCCACCAGCAGGTTATACTGGCCGCCGAAATCCAGCACTAAAACCTTTTTCATACGGGGTCATCCTCCCGGAAGGTGATGTGGTCGGGGGTCGCTTCCTCGATGACGGCCAGGGAGTGGATGGGATAGCCCTTCTCCCGCAGGGCGTCGCCGCCGTGCTGGAAGCCCTTTTCCACTGCCACGCCAATGCCCACCAGCTCTGCACCGGCGGCCTTGACGATGTCGATCAGGCCCTGCATGGCATAGCCCTTGGCCATAAAGTCGTCGATGATCAGCACCCGGTCGTTGGGACCCAGCCACTCCTGGGCCACAATGAGGGTGACCTTTTTCTTATAGGTATAGGAGAAGATCTCGCTCTGATACAGGCCGCCCTCGATGTTGTCGCTCTTGGCCTTCTTGGCGAATACCATGGGAACGCCGTATTTCTGGGCACACACGGTGGCCAGAGGGATACCGCTGGCCTCCGCCGTCAGCACCATGGTGATGTCCTTCACGTCGAAATACTTGGCGAACTCATCGGCCAGCTGGCTCATGAGGGCGGTGTCCACCCGGTGATTCAGGAAACCGTCCACTTTGATGATGTTGTCGGGCAGGACCTTACCCTCCCGGCGGATACGCTCCTTCAGCAGTTCCATATACTCCTCCTATTAATTTCACATTGCTGTGAATAATGACATTATTCTGCCCTATTCCTCCTATAAAAGCAAGGGGGCGAAAGGGCGAAGTTCCCGGACCTTTCCGGGGCGGCTTTTGTCACATATGACGGGGATCAGCCCCGGTGCAGGCTCCCGCGGACAAAATCGCTGAACCGCTGGGCCGCGGACGTCAGGGGCACGTCCCGCAGGACGCACAGATCCACGCTGCGGGCCGGGATATCAAAGGATGTGCGCAGCTTCCGCAGACGGCCGCTGTCCAGCTCCCGGTGGACGAACTCCTCCGTGACTCCGGCCACGCCGAAGCCGATGGCCGCCAGGTCTACCAGCAGGCTTCGGGCGCCCAGCTCGATCTCCGGGTGCAGATGCAGACCGTTCTGCAGGAAATACTTTTCCAAAAACAACCGGGAGGACGCCTTCCGCTCCAGCAGGATCAGCGGGAACTGGGCAATCTCCTCCAGGGAATAGACATGGTCAAAGTCGCAGGGATACTCCGCCCCGGCCACAAAGATGGAATGGGTGGTCAGGCACGGGAACGTCTCCAGAGACGCCGCCTCCTGAGGGGTGCTGGCAAAGGCAATATCCACCTTGCCGGATTGCAGCAGGCCCAGGACCTTATGGCTGCGGCCAGAGATGATCTGAATGTGGATGGCCGGGTACTGCCGGTGGAACCGGTCCAGGTACGGCAGCAGAAACTGGCTGGTAACGGTGTCGCTGGCGCCGATGGTCAGGTGGCCCATTTGCAGATCCCGGCTCTGGGACAGCTTTTCTTCGCCGGTTTCCAGCAGGCCCATGGCGCTGCGGACGTATTCATACAGCATCCGCCCATCGGCGGTCAGGGTGACGCCCCGGGAGTTCCGGGCGAACAGCCGGGTCTGCAGCTCCGCCTCCAGCTGCTTGATGGACTGGCTGACGGCGGACTGGGATATAAACAGAGTCTGGGCGGCGGCGGTGATGTTTCCGGCCTCCGCCACCTCCTTGAACACACGATAAAGCTCCAGCTTCACGGACATGACAGCACCTCATTAAGAAAAATAATGCGTACAGTTTGTATCATCTGCTGTAATTATATCAAATATTCCCGGGAATGCAACCCCTATCTTTCCTTCCCCGAAGGATTCGGCATTTTTTCCGATTTCCCTTGCTTTTTCCCGGCGGCTTCTGTATAATCATGACTGGCTTTTGCTGCAAGAGTAGAAGCGGCGCGTTAAGTGCCGGTCGGATGGGAGGTTGCCGCCGGACGAAGGAGACCTGTCTCCGCGGTGCCGTCTTCGCATCCGCTTTGGCAGCCGGCCCGGGGGTTCGCGCCCTGACAAGTGCATACTCCCCAACCTCCTCCCAATTTTTACCCGAATTAGGAGGTATTTTTTATGTCTGAACGTCACACCCATGCATCTGCCCACGGCAGACCCAAGTGGCCCGTGCGGGCCATGGTCACCTGCGCCCTGCTGACCGCCGTCAGCGTGGTGCTGGCCCGGTTCCTGATCCCTACCCCCAACGAGGTGACCCGCTTCTCCCTGGAGGCGGTGCCCATCTTCCTGGCCGGGATGCTTTTCGGGCCGCTGCCCGGGGCGCTGACAGGCTTCGCCGCCGATTTCATCGGCTGCCTGTTCTCCCCCTATGGCTACAACCCGATTTTCTGCGTGCCCCCCATTCTGTATGGCCTGTGCGCCGGGCTTTTCCGTCCCTGGCTGACCCGCAGGTGCAGTCCCCTGCGGCTGGCGGCGGCGTTTTTGCCGGCGGTGGTTCTGGGGTCCATCCTGTACCAGAGCTTCGCCTTGGCCATGATCTATGGCGGCGAGGCCAGGCTGGCGTACTTTTTGGCCCGGTTGGCGGCGCGCAGCGTGCAGTTTGCCATTACCGGCGTGCTGGACGTGCTGGTAGTGTGGCTTTTGCAGCGCTCCGGCGCTCTGCGGGCTGTGGGCCTGCCGCCGGTGCAGCCGAAAGGAAATGATAACGCATGAACATTGACGAGACACTATCCTATATCCACGCCGTCTGCTGGCGCAGCAGCATCCCGGGGCTGGAGCGCATCCGGGCGCTGCTGGCACTGATGGGGGATCCCCAGAAGGACATGAAGTTCATCCACGTCACCGGCACCAACGGCAAGGGCTCCACCTGTGCCATGATGGCCAGTATCCTTCGGGCAGCCGGTTATCGCACGGGCCTGTACACCTCGCCCTTCCTGATCCGGTTCAACGAGCGCATGCAGGTGGACGGCCAGCAGATCGCCGACGACGAGCTGTGCGAAATCACGGCCCAGGTTCGCCCTCTGGCGGACTCCCTGGCCCCTCACCCTACGGAGTTTGAGATGGTCACGGCTATCGCTTTCGCCTATTTCGCCCGGCACAACTGCGATATCGTGGTGTGCGAGGTGGGTATGGGCGGCGAATTTGACGCCACCAACGTGATCCCCGCCCCGGAGGCCGCCGTGTTCTGCAACATCGGCCTGGACCACACCCAGTATCTGGGGGACACCATTGAAAAAATCGCCGCCACCAAGGCCGGGATCATCAAGCCCGGCTGCGACGCGGTGCTGTACCGCCAGTCCGCCGGTGTGGAGGAGATCATCCGCCAGCGGTGCGAGCGTTTGGGTGTTCCCCTGCACCTGGCGGATTTTGACGGCATCCGGCCGGAAAGCGCCGGGTTGGAGGGCCAGGTTTTCGATTGGGAGGACCTGGACGGCCTGCGCCTGCCGCTGCTGGGACGGCACCAGCTGTGCAATGCCGCCGTGGCCCTGACGGCCATCCGGGTGCTTCAGGCCCGGGGCTGGGCCATTACCGATGCCCACATCCGCCGGGGGCTGGCCTCCACCGACTGGCCCGGCCGGTTCCAGATCATCGGCCGGGACCCGCTGTTCATCATCGACGGCGGCCACAATCCCCAGTGCATCCAGGCCCTGGAGCAGAACATCCGGGACTATCTGCCCGGTCGGCCCCTGACGGTGCTGACCGGGGTCATGCAGGACAAGGACTACCACTGCATGTACCGGGGCGTGGCGCCCTACGCCAACTCCTTCATCACGGTGACGCCGGATAACCCCCGGTCCCTGCCTGCCGGTGAGCTGGCGGCCTATATCCGGGAGCTGGGCTGTTCCGCCACGGCCTGCGGCACCATCCGGGAGGGGGTGGCCCTGGCCCTGGAGCAGGCAGGGCCTGACGGCACGGTGCTGTGCTACGGGTCCTTGTACCTCATCGGAGACGTGGAGCTTCAGCTGCGGGAGCTGAGAAAATAAAGGAAATGAGCGTGCATCCGCCCTCTTTACCCGGATGCACGCTCACTTCATAGGCACGGGAGGTAAGACCCTCTCCACTCATGATTATATTTGATTTTCATATTTTCGTCAAGTACAAAATTCGAATAATTGTAAGCTTTCTGTTGATAAATATTCTGGAGGCTGTCGGAAAAACCGGAAATCTTCCGCCATCGGAAAGGAAGATGGTTACGAAAGAAACCCATCATGGGCGCCTTTCGTTTGCAATCGCAGGTTTTTCAGAACTTTTCAGTTCTGAAAAACCGCACGCAGCTTGTCAAAAAAACTTCTTTGACAAGCTGGTTATTGACGCAGCACCCCCGATGGACGTATAATCATCCTGACGAAAGGAGGCCCGGCACATGACCCAGTGCGAAGCCTGCTGCTTTTATAACTACGACGAGGAATACGACGAATACATCTGCGACGTGGACCTGGACGAGGACGAGATGGTGCGGTTCCTGTCCGGACGGGGGGACTGCCCCTACTGGCGGCCCGGCGACGAATACCGCACCGCCCGGCGTCAATAGGCGGAAATATAGGTGGATTTTTCCACCGCCCTGTGATACAATGACCCTGCCGCACACGCGGCGCAAAGGGAGAGTGAGAAAATGGATAAGCTATGCGACCTGCTGGACATCCGGCCCGGCGTCACCGCCCTGATCGGCGGCGGCGGCAAGACCACCCTGATGTATCACCTGGCCCGGGAGCTGCGGGAGCGGGGCACCGTGGCGGTGACCACCACCACCAAGATCTGGCCCCCCACCGGCATCGCCGTGGCCCAGGACCCGGATACCGCCCGGGAAATTCTGGCCCGGGAGGGCCTGGTGTGTCTGGGGGTCCCGTCGGCCCAGGGCAAGCTGGTGTCCCCGGGCTTTGAGGGCTGGGACGCCCTGGCGGACTATACCCTGGTGGAGGCGGACGGCTCCGCCGGAAAGCCCTTCAAGGGCCACGAAAAGCACGAGCCGGTGCTGCCGCCCCGGCGCAACACCACCATTCTGGTGCTGGGAGCCGACGGCTTCGGCCGTCCCATCAGCGTTGCGGCCCATCGTCCGGCCCTGTATGCCCGGCTGGCCGGTGTGCCGGAAAACCGGCCCGTGACCCCGGCCATCGCGGCCCGGGTGGCCGCCCGGGAGGGATTTCATGACCAGGTTTTCGTGAACCAGGTGGACCAGGAGGAGGAACGTCCCCTGGCCCGTCAGCTGGCGGAGCGGCTGGACTGCCCGGTGGCTGCCGGTTCCCTGCGGTCCGGCTGCTGGGAAAAGATCAAATAACAGGAGGATTCAACTATGGAACGTACCTATGCGGAATACGCCGCCCACCAGGCGGTGGAGCTGCTGGCCATCGACAGCCCCACGGGCTTCACCCGGCAGGCGGCGGAGTGGGTGCTGAACGCCTTCCGGTCCCTGGGCTATGAGGCCCGGACCACCGTCAAGGGCGGCGTTCTCATCGACCTGGGCGGCAGCGACGAGAATGACGGCCTGCTGCTGGAGGCCCATGCCGACACCCTGGGCGGCATGGTGGCGGAGATCAAGGGCAGCGGCCGCCTGCGGCTGACGGCTCTGGGCGGTATGCGTCCGGAAAACGGCGAGGCGGAGAACGTCCGGGTCTACACCCGTTCCGGGCGGGTCATCGAGGGCACCTTCCAGCTGTGCAACGCCTCCGTCCACGTCAACGGCGAATATGCCAACGCCAAGCGCAGCTATGACACCTGCGAGGTGGTGCTGGACGAGGACGTGAAGTCCGCCGATGACACCCGCACCCTGGGCGTGGAGGTGGGCGACGTCGTCTGCTTCGAGCCCCGGACCCGGATCACCGGCTCCGGCTATATCAAGAGCCGCTTCCTGGACGACAAGCTGTCCGTGGGCATTCTGCTGGGCCTGGCCAAGTTCATGAAGGACAAGGATCTCATCCCCCGCCGCCGGGTATACGCCCATGTGACGGTGTATGAGGAGGTGGGCCACGGCGGAGCCGCCAGCGTGCCCCAGGGTGTCACCGAGGCCATCAGCGTGGACATGGGCTGCGTGGGCGACGGGCTGCGCTGCACCGAGCGGCAGGTGTCCATCTGCGCCAAGGACTCCGGCGGCCCCTACAGCTATGAGGTGGTGGGCAGGCTCATTGACGCCGCCCGGCGGGAAAAGGCCGACTACGCCGTGGATGTGTACCCCCACTACGGCTCCGATGTGGAGGCCACCCTGTCTGCCGGAAACGACCTGCGCCACGGGCTTATCGGCGCAGGCGGCTACGCCAGCCACGGCTATGAGCGCAGCCATATCGACGGCGTGTGGAACACCCTGAAGGTGCTCAAGGGATATCTTGAAATCTAAAAACAGCCCCTTATGTTAGACAGCCCCTGCGGGATTTTCCCGCAGGGGCTGTTGTTCGATTTGGGATGCTTTACCGGCCGGCAGACTCCTCAGCGATCATTCTGGCGACTTCCTCGTCAGTCAGATAGGCGCTGGGGGCGGGAGCCACGCCGCGGCCCCACTCGATCCAGTTGACCACAAAGAAGGAGATGGTGCTCACCAGGCATCCGGCCACCACCGGCATCAGGAACATCCAGGTGCCGCCGCCGCCCATGATCTGCCACACCACAAAGGCGATGGTGCCGCAGATGATGGAGATGATACCGGAGTTCTTGGTGGCCTTGGGCACTGCCAGGCCCAGGCCATATGCGGCGAAGGGACCGGCGCAGCGAATGCCGAAGGCGAAGGTGTTCATGGCCACGATGGACACGCCGAACAGAGAGATCAGCATGGCTACAACGGCGGACAGCACGTTGCAGGCCCGGGTATAGAAGATGGTCTGCTTGTCCGTCAGCTGCTTCTTGCCGCCCAGACCGGTGTACAGGTCGTTGATGATCATGGTGGACATGCACAGCAGGTTGGAGTCGGCGGAGGACATGGTGGCGCAGATGATGGCGGCGGAGATCAGGCCCGTCACCACACCGGGGGCATAATGACCGGTGACGATCATCATGGCGTTGCTGCCGTTCTCGGCCAGGCCGGGCAGCTGATCCTGCAGAGCGAAGGCAGCCAGACCCAGCAGGGTGGGGAAGATGGACATGGCGGCCATGAGGATAGCGGAGACAAACGCAGCGTTCTTGGCGGTCTTTTCGTCCTTGGCGGTCTCAAAGCGGGAGACCATCTCGGGACCGGCCAGGAAGGTGCAGAAGTAGTTGAAAATGTAGCCGATGATGGAGGCCCAGCCGATCTGGGTCAGGTTCAGCTTTTCACCGGGCAGAGCCGCAGAGATGGCGCTCCAGCCGCCGGCATGGTTCAGCACGATGGGAGTGGCGATGGCCAGGCCCACCAGGATGATGCCGAACTGCACCAGGTCGGAGATCTGGTCGGCGATCATGCCGCCCATGGTGGTGTACAGAATGATGACGATGCCCGCGAAGATCAGGCACACATTCAGGGGAATGGAGGGGATCAGTGCGTTGATGACGCCGCCGGAGGCGGCGATCTGGGAGGAGGTCAGGCAGAACAGCGACAGCACGGACAGGATACCCGTGAAGTTGCTGGAGAACTTGCCGAACCGGCGGCCCACCACCTCGGGGATGGTCACGGCCATGGTCTTGCGGATCTTGGGAGCGAAGTAGGCCAGGGGGATCATGGCGATGGAAGCCGCCAGGACGTACCACACGGCGCTGAGGCCCCAGTCGCCGAAGGCCTTCTGGGCCAGGCCCGTGGTGCAGCCGCCGCCGATGTTGTTGGCGGACAGGGAGAACGCCACCATAAACAGGCCCATGCGGCGTCCGGCCACCATGTAGTCCTTGGCGTTCTTGATCTGGACCTTGCTGACCACGGCGCCCACGGTCAGCATGCCCACCAGATATGCGACAACGATAATCAGGGGCAGAATTTGAATTTCCATATGCTTTTCTCCTTCTTTTTTCCCGGATTCCTGCCGGGTACTTCACTACTTTACTCGCAAATATTGCACCATGCAACAAAAATCTCATCAACTTGTTAGCTTTCTGTGAATTCAACAAAACATGCCGTTTATAATCGTCTATAATGCATAAAAACGCAGAATTGCGCTAAATTATGTCATTATCGACAAACATCCCTGTCATTTGCTGGAATTATACCGGCATGATGCACTCCTCCGCCGGGCGAAAAAAATCCCCCGGTTCAATGTGAACCGGGGGACAGGCCTTACTTCTCCTTATAATACAGACGGCAGTGGCAGTACCCCTCAAAGTCGGGGTCTGCGATCTGATCTTTGAATTCCTTGCACATGCAGCGGTTTTCCTCCGTCCGGGCCAGGCGGCACGGGCAGTACCCGCCGGTGCGCTTTAACCCCTCCCGGATGGCGTCCACCACCTGCCGGTCCTCGTTGAGCCGAACCTTCATGGCGCGCCTCCTTTCTGATTTGTACACTCACTATAACATGTACAGGCCCCGTCCGCAATATGCAGATGCAACACTTTGTCCCGGAATGATTTTCATGTGCCGAAATTTATTGTATTTATACGAAACAATTTTCGTCACAATCTTGGCAATGGAGTGGGAAACGTTCCCGGTTTTCCGCCGTTTCCGAAGATTTCAAAATTTCAGGCCGCCCTATGGTTCCGTGAATTTTTCTGCAATGTTTTCTCATCAATTATGAAAATTTCTCATCGGATAGACAACTTTTCTGAAACAATTGACTTTTGAAATCAATTGTGGCATTCTGTAGCTGTAACCAATATCAGTCCGTCTGCGGCGCACAGCCAAACGCCGCAAGCGGACGGAAGGAGTGGAACTGTTTTGAGCAGACTTGACATCAAAACCCCCAGCAGGGCTCAGACCGTGGTAGAGGGTCTTTACCGCGATGTGGAGCGCCGGATCGCCGCCAGCCCTCCGGGCCTGTGCCCGGTGGAAATGTCTCTGTCGTTTCTGCAGCTATGCCATGCCCAGACCTGCGGCAAGTGCGTTCCCTGCCGCATCGGCTTGGGCCAACTGACCAAGCTCATTTCCCAGGTGCTGGACGGCACCGCCAACATGGACACCGTCCGCATCATCGAGAAAACCGCCCGCAGCATCGTGGACACCGCCGACTGCGCCATCGGCCGGGACGCCGCCCGCCTGGTGGTGGATGGCCTGGAGGGCTTCCGGGATGACTATGAGGAGCACGTGCAGCACCACCGGTGCCTGGCAAGCCTCCAGAATCCCGTGCCCTGCGTTGCCCTGTGTCCGGCGGGGGTGGATATCCCGGGCTACATGGCCCTGGTGGGGGCCGGCCGCTACGCCGACGCCGTGCGCCTGATCCGCAAGGACAACCCCATGCCCACCGCCTGTGCCTACATCTGTGAGCATCCCTGCGAGGCCCGCTGCCGCCGGAATATGATCGACGATCCCATCAACATCCGGGGCCTGAAGCGGTACGCCGTGGACCACGCAGGCGTGGTGCCCAATCCACCCTGCGCCCCGGCCACCGGCAAGACCGTGGCCATCGTGGGCGGCGGCCCCAGCGGCCTCAGCTGCGCCTATTACCTGGCCCTGATGGGCCACAAGGTCACCATTTTCGAGGAGTGCAGCAAGCTGGGCGGCATGCTGCGCTACGGCATCCCCAGCTACCGCCTCCCCCGGGAGAAGCTGGACGCCGAGATCGACTCCATCCTGTCCCTGGGCATCGAGGTCCGCACCAACGTCCGCATCGGCCGGGACATCTGGCTGGAGGAGCTGGAGAAGCAGTTTGACTGCATCTACATCGCCATCGGCGCCCACCAGGACAAGAAAACCGGCATTCCCGGCGAGGACAGCAGGAACGTCATGTCCGCCGTGGAGATGCTCAAGGCCATCGGCGACGACGTGATGCCCGACTTCACCGGCAAGCAGGTGGTGGTCATCGG
>ENA-OROK01004363-OROK01004363.1-human-gut-metagenome-genome-assembly--contig:-NODE-4363-length-10415-cov-2.464189_pt1 | contig 10415 bp, 9 predicted proteins | sample MGYA00242127_ERZ509046 | MGnify/ENA primary metagenome ERZ509046 (study PRJEB26280, sample SAMEA2338728) | human gut metagenome | biome: human gut; feature: human-associated habitat; material: faeces... | reverse complement strand
TCGAAACGTTGCCGACTTAGCTCAGCTGGGAGAGCTACTGATTTGTAATCAGTGGGTCGGGGGTTCAAGTCCCTCAGTCGGCACCATAAAAAAAGCCTCCCATCGCGGAGGCTTTTTTTATGGTATTAATCTGGGAACTTGAAGCAAAGCGGGCGTGAACCGATAGAAACACCGTTGTTCCGGTGTTTTCGTTGTGAGCGGTGAGAGTTTGTCGGCAAGCAAATGAGCGTGAGCGAAGTTTACAAACCGAAGTTTCTAAGTTCCTCAGTCGTCACTATAAAAACGTGTATTACGATCGTCAGGACGGAGGACTGTTTTTTGATTTCGGCGATTGAGCCTTTATTAACTTTTTTGCGTTTAAGATGAGGCAGATTAATTGAGCGAAAAGGATTCAGCAATGAAAAAACTGTTGGCTTTGCTGGCCGTGATGTTGGCGGCTTTGGGAATTTGGGGAGCGTACCGGGTTTTGTCTTATGCGGAACCGGATGCGGCTTTTTATGCGGAGAAGGTGAATCGCGCTCTTGAAGAAAATGAGCCGCAGCAGGCCTTTGATTATATTAATCTGGGAATTGAAGCTTATCCTGACCATTTGGATTTGCGTTTCGGTAAAGTTTATATGTGTCAGATGATTGCCGATTATGACTGTATGGGCAATGAGCTGGTTAAGATTCTGGATTATTCGGCCGCTAATGACAATCGTTGGAAATGGCTGAAAGAGGAAGACCGTGACAGGCTTTTTATGCTCGGGGTCGTGCAGAATTATCAGAAAATTCTGTGGGAAGACAATAAGACGGATGTAATGCGCCGGGTGGCGGAGACTGTTCTGCGTTATTATCCCGATCATGTTGAAAGCCTGAATACAATGGCTGTCAGTTATTTGAGCGAAGGGGACTGGCAAAATGCGGAATCATATTTGCAAACGGCTCGTCAGCTGGCACCGGAAGATAACGTCGTACAGGCCAATCTGAAACGCTGGGCGGAGATGAAGGAAGAAGGAAAAGGCAAAAATTAGTTTTTGCCGTTATCTGCACCGTATGATTGCATTTGTAGTTATTCACAAGTTAAATCGGGCTGAAAAGTCCGGTTAGAGCCGCTTTTTGATAATTATAGATTTAATTTGCAATCTTGTTAAAGCTTTTAGTTTTAATTAAATTTATTTATGCTAATTTAGCATTCAGAGGGGATTAGTTGTCTGAGAGAACTAATTCCCTCACTTTGGGAAAACGACGTTTTTTTCGTTTCTTATCCGTTTTGTGTTTCGTTCCGATTTTTCAGAATAACTGTTTATTTGATTTGATTAATCGGGCAAAGCAGTTTATAACGGTTAAAACAGTGCTTATATTATAGTGGAAAATTTAGCAGGAATTGATAAATAATGTCGTTTAGAGCCAAACGTTTGATAAAAAAGATTATTTCCTGGTCAGGGTTGTTTTTCTTTGCCCTGGCCGCTTACATGCTGTATCGGCAGTTGTCGAAATATCATTTGCAGGATATTCAGGATGCGCTGATGAGCATTTCGCGGCAGAATTTGCTTTATGCCTGTGCGGCGTCTTTTATCGGTTATGTGGCTCTGTCTTCTTATGATTTTCTGGCGCTGAAATACATCGGGCGCAAGCTGGCTGCCTGGAAATGGATATTTGTCGGCTTTATCGGTTTTTCGGTCAGCAATAATGCGGGGCATGCCATTGTTTCCGGCGGTGCTATCCGTTATCGTCTTTATACCCGCTGGCGTTTTCATGGCGAAGATATTGTCAAAATGGTGACTTTTTCCGGTTTTACTTATCTGGTGGCCTGTTTCTTTTTGGTGATTATGGGGTATGTTTTAACGCCGGATCATGCTTTCGGCGAAGGATCGGTTTCTAAAATGACGACAACCGTTACCGCATTGTGTTCGGCTGCCGGGCTGGGCGTTTACTTCTGGGCCTCGCTGTTTTATAAAAAACCGATCGTAATTAAAGACATTGAATTTGACATTCCGAGCTTTAAAATGGCTTTGGCGCAGGTGTTTATCGGCGGCGCAGACATTTTAATGGCTTCTCTGGTATTGTATTTTTCATTGATTCCGTTTGTGGACATTCCGTTTGACGTTTTCATCGGGGTCTTTCTGATTGCCCAGGTTTTGGGGGTATTCAGCCAGGTTCCGGGCGGTTTGGGCGTGTTTGAGGGGTTGTTTATGTTTATTATTCCCGGCGAGCACAATCAGGCGATGCTGTTCGGGGCGTTGATTGCTTACCGGATTATTTATTATCTGTTGCCGTTAGTGTTTTCCGGCATTATTTTGCTTATTTATGAGCTGGGCCTGCGCCATGCCAAAAAGCTCAGGCTGCGCAAGTCAGCGGCAAGCCCTTCCTGACGGAGGGCTTTTTTTTGTGAAAATTCACTTGTTTTCTTTAAATTTTGTCAAATATTTTAATTGACGAAGGCAGCCCATTTTGTTACTATCCGCGGGAAAAGGATAGTTTAAAAATGAAGATTGCCAATTTCAGAGATTATGTCAATGTGCTGCGTGAGGTCTATTCCCGGGAAAATATGGATGAGCTGGGAAATTATTATCGTGCTCTGATGGCTTCCGGCAGTGCGTTAAAAAAGCAGAAAGCCCTTTTGCAGAAAGAGGTTTATCATTTGAATGCGGCGATTAAACGGCAGGGGGGGGAAAAGCCGAAGACAAAAAAGCTGCCGGTTTGGCGATGGCGGAACTTCGCCGCCAAAAACAGGAACAGGTCAAGTGTCTGAAAGAGCTGCAGAACAGCGATCATTTCAATGTTCTGAGTGAAGAAGCCAAAGTTTGTGTGTGCAGCGGATTCCTGTTGCAGAAATATATGGCAAGAGAATTGCTGGAGAATAATCCGCTGCATTTTCCCACAGATGCCAAAGGAAACCTGGTGGTGAACACAGATGAACTGCGGCGGTCGGATATTTTGCAAGAGGCGGGACATATCCGCGATTTTGTGGCGGCTTATTTGGTTCATTACCCGGAGAAAGTGAAAACGCCCGGGCATTTCAAAACCATGCTGAACGGTGTGCGGGACTGGCGGGGGCTGCTGGAATATGCCAATGATTTTTTTGAAAAGCTGAATGACAACGATTTTCTGGAAGAAGGACCGGTGAAGGCCAGCAGGCAAGGAACAGAAGTTATTCAGACCTGGCCGGACAGAAAATTGCAGCTGGTCCGGCTGCATACGCAGAAAGCCCTGGATTATGAAAGCGACAAAATGAACCATTGCGTCGGCAAGGGCGGGTATGACAAAGACGTTTTGAGCGGAAAGACCTTTATTTACTCCCTGCGGGATAATTGTGCGGACGGCGAATGGCTGCCGCATGCCACGATAGAATACCGTGACGGCAAGATTAAGCAGATTAAAGGCTATAAAGACAAAGAGATTGACGCGGCTTATCGTGAGACGGCGCGGGAGGCGGTTATGTTTATTCTCGGCAATGATATGGCCGGTTTGGTCATGTCAGACAAGCTTGCCGATGCGCGAAATCTGGGTTATATCGCCGATGTTTCCGGCAAGCTGTATGACGTGTCTTCTTTGCATGAGGAGATTGAGCTGTCTTCTTTTTCGCTGGATGACAAGCTTTTGCCGCCGGAAAAGTTTCCGTTATTGACGGTTAAATCCCTGTCGGTTTCGCGTCCGTTTAAAAACGAAGATTTTGAAATTTTGCGGAAGTTTAAGAAAATCAGATTTCTGGAAAACGGTTATGATTATGACGGAGATGCCTTGTTTCTGCGGCAGCAGATTTTTTCCGTATTGGGAATCCTTAATTACAGGAAAGCGAAAGACAGGGTCGGTGTCAAGCTGTTGCAGACAATGGGGATTATCAGCGACATTCACGGCAAGCTGCATGACGTTTATATGCTGAAGGAAGATATTGAACTTGCTTCGCTTCAACTGGACAGCAAGCTTTTTCCTGAAGACAAGCTGCCTTTTTTGACCGTAAAGACAATGTCGGCAGCCCGCCGTTTGACGGATGCGGATTTTGAAAAATTAATGAAATTCAAAAAAATCGGATTTTTGAAAGCATCGGAAGGTTATGAGGGAGATTACCGTATGCTGCGCCGGCAGGTTTTTGCTCTGACGGGCGGGAAGAGTGCCGAGGATGTCAAAACCAGGGTCGATGCCGGGCTTATGTCGGCAATGGGGTTTGCAATAAAAGTAGAGGATCCCTCCCGATATGACAAACGCGGCCGAATCTGTTTTGATTTGTCGGAATCGGGACAAAACAGGCCTGAAGAGAAATGGGTTGACGTGACGGATTTGGACGAGACGGCCCATATCGGACAGGTTTCGTGCGGCGGAGATGTGTGGCGGGATGCAGATATGTCCCATTTGATTTGTCGTGATGTGAACGTGAAAGGAGAGCTTCAGCCGGAGGATGCGGTGCAGCTTTCCCGTTTGTCGGGCGCTTATGACGTTCATTTTGACCATGTGTCGTTTAAACAGATTCAAACACTTGATTTGAGCGGTTTGCAGATGTTTGAAAGACAGTTGGAAAAAACAGACGTTATGACGGCATCTTCTTTCTTTTTGGAAGGTTATACCGTTTCTCATTTTTTGGCGGGGAGTTCGGTGATATTCCACGGGTGTCGCGATTTGTCGCCTGAGGCAATAAGGCTGCCGCGGGGGATTAAGCATGTTATGTTTGACACGGCAGATTGCGGGACGAAAATAAAATTGCCGGATTTCAGCCGCTATGAAAATCTGGAGAGCTTGCAGGTCAATCATTTTGATTTGTCGGAAAACGAGACTGTCCGGCTGCCGAAGGGGCTTAAGTATCTGGCCTTTTACGATTGTTCGTTCGGTTCGGGAAAAAATATGGATTTGAGCCGTTTTGAAAATTTGTCGGTTTTGCGTGTCAAAGGCTGTGATTTGCAAGGGGTTGAGCGTTTTGCCTTTCCGTCCGGTCTGGAGGCGTTTGCAATCGGCGGGGCCCTCTTTGCCCGGGGAGCCGCGCTGGATCTTTCCGGCTGTCATCAGATGAAAATTTTTGATGTTGACGCTTCATTTGAAAATAAAGAGATTGCATTGAGCCGAATAACTTTTCCGGAGGAAATCGAAGAGATTAAACTGTGCGGGCTTAAATTCAGCGAGATAGAAAGTTTTGACTTGCGCGCTTATCCGAATCTGCGGTGTGCAGACGTGGAGAGAAGTGCTTTCCCGAAATTGCGTAAACTGTTGCTGCCGGCCGGCTGTGAGCTGAAAAAGGACAATTGGGAGATTCCGGCGGAAACAGAAGTTGTCCGGGGCGAGGGAGCGAAAGAGTTTCCGCCGCAGGAAGTTAACTTGTCAGAGCATTTTTTGCGGGAATTGAAGTTTAAAGGCGTCAAAATAATTGATGCCGGCCGATAAAATTGAAATTATTTATTGTGTCACTTAAAAATTTTTGTGTATGGATAAACTGGAAAGAAAACTGAAAAGTTTGGCCGAACAGGTTGAACTTTGGGGCTTGAGCAAAGAGGATGTGGTGCGTTTTATCAAGGATTTGATTTCTTTGCATAAAATCTCATTTACCGATATTTATCCGGCTCTGGGTGAAAATTTTTCCCGGCTTAAGAGTCTGCTGACGGAAGCGCAGACACATGCGTCCGCCATTGAGCTTAAGCAGGAAATCCGTCAGGAAACGGTTGAGAAGAAAGGCGAAAGCCTGTCGATGGAAGTTTTGTATGAAGGCGATTTACGCAGCAAGCAGGTCATTGCCGGCCGTATGCCGATCGGCGTTATTATTCCGCAGCTGGGGATTGTTCTTTACTGGCATGAGAGCGAGGCTCCTTTGTCGCGCCGGGCTGCCGGAAATTATGTTTCCAAGCTGCCGAAGGGGTTTGACTGGCATATTCTTCGTCTGAAAGAAGCGGTCGGAATTCGCAATATGACTTCTTCGGTTAACAGTGTGTTACGAGCCATCGGCGGAGACGCCGTCGGTTCACGCAATTACATGCTGGATGATGACGGCCAGTCCGAGGGTATTGTCCGCTATGCGGCGCCTTATCATTAAATGCTTTTCAGATGTTCAAAAAAAGAGCTCCGTTACGGAGCTCTTTTGGTTTTCTAATCGGTATTGAGGAAGGAGTTAATTTGGTATTGAAGGTTTTCGCTGAAACTGACAGGGTCGGAAATTTGATTTTGCAGATATTCGAGTTTACGGAAAGCCGTCATTTGTCCGTCTTCTACCCGCTGCAGAACAACTTCCAGCGGCAGGCTGAGATTATAGTTTTGAATAAAGTTGTAGTTTTCGTCGTCTTGGTAGTTGATGATGTAAAAGTCATATTGGTCCGCAAAATATTTGTTATAAATATTTTCAATCAGTTCTATGGTTTGCGGGCATTCATAGCAGGGGTTGTTGTCATAAAAGACAAAGATAATCGGCCGCGGATAGCGCGGATTGTCTTCGGCAAGCTGCTGTTGCAATGTTTGATTCGGATTGTAGCCGCCTTCGTAATACAATTCGGCATGCAGCGGCAGGGCGATGGCCACCAAAATCAAAAACGACCAGAATATTTTAAGCATGGTTTTCTCCTCGGATTGACTGTTATCAAAGCGGGGAGCAGGCCTCCTGCAGCCAGTTTCTTTCAGCCGCCGTCAGATAGGGAGACAAAGCTTCTTCACCCTGCCGGTGGTAATTGTTTAACCAGTCGATTTCCCCGTCGTTCAACAGATATTTATTAATCAGGCGTTTATCAATGGGGATGAGGGTTAAATTTTTAAATTTTAAATAACCGGCCGGCAATTCGGGAGCGGCATCGGTAATTTCGGCCAGATTTTCAATGCGGATACCGTAACGGTTTTCTTCATAATAACCGGGTTCGACGGAGGTTATCATTCCGGCGGCCAGCGGGTAAGCTCCGTTTGAGCGGGAAATGCGCTGCGGACCTTCGTGTACGTTGAGAAAACAGCCGACACCATGTCCGGTTCCGTGGTTGTAGTCTTTACCTGCGTTCCACAGGGGAGCACGGGCAAGCACATCCAGTGCGCCGCCGGGCGTATGTGTCGGGAAAACCGCCGAACTCAAGGCAATGTGCGCTTTCAGAACCAGCGTAAAGTTTTCGGCCATTTCCCGGGAAGGAACGCCCAGGGCAACAGTGCGGGTGACGTCGGTGGTGCCGTCCTCATATTGAGCGCCGCTGTCAAGCAGCAACAGAGAATTATCATCAAGGCGACGGTTGCTGTGACTGTCCGGATGATAGTGGACAACGGCGCCGTTCGGGCCGGAAGCGGCAATGGTGGCAAAGCTTTCGGAAAAATAGTTGTCGCCTTTGGCGCGGAAAGCGTGCAGTTTTTCAACAATGTCCAGTTCGGTTTTTCCCTGTCGGTTTGCGTCAAGCCAGCAAAGAAATTTGGTGACGGCGACGCCGTCGCGGAGGTGGGCGCGGCGGATACCCGCAAGTTCGACCGGGTTTTTGACGGCTTTAAACTGTTGAATTTTATCCGGTACGGAAATTATGTCCGTTTGATTGGTTTTCAATATTTCGAGCAATGCCGCGGCATTGGCATCGGGGTCAAGCATTATCTTTTTTTTCTTAAACCGGCGCAGGACGGCGGGAATTTCGCTCAAGGCCAGCAGCGGGTAATCCAGCTTGAGATTTCCTGTGTTCAGATTATTTCCGAAAAGCCAGGCCTTTCCGTTTTTTTCAACCAGAGCCATTGCCCGGAGAATCGGGGTTTCGGGCAGAGCGTCGGAGCGAAGGTTAAACAGCCAAGAAACGTCGTCGGCCAGGCTGAAAAACGCGGCGTCAGCTTTTTCCCTGAGCAGGGCGTTGCATAACCGGCCGATTTTTTCGGCGGCGCTTTCGCCGGCAAATTCGAGTTTGTGTTCAAAAACGTTGGCGGCGTCAGCGGACAGCATCGGCGGCAGAAAGTCAGGCACGGCAGAAACGGAGATACAATTGACGGACAGAGCTTCCTTTTCCGTTTGGGTCAGACACCAGGGATTGATGCCCAGGCGGAAACGGGTAAGGTCTTGCGTGTTCTGAGCCAGCCAGCGGTGAAAAGAACAGTCTTTGGTGCAGAAGACTTCTACTTCGCGGGAATCGGTTTCCCGCGGGGCCTGGAGTTCATAACGCCCGTCCACAAAGAGAATCGCTTTGTCGCGGAGAATAAGCAGGCTGCCGTCCGAGCCGGTGAAACCGGTCAGCAGGCGGACCAGGTTTTCGTCATTGCGGACATCCTGGTTAAGAAACATATTATTGCGGGTAACCAGATAGCCGTCGAGTTTGGCGGGTTTCAGTTTTTTCTGCAAGTCAGCGAGTTTCATGCTTTTTTCTCCAACAGAGCGGCGCGCCAGTTATCGAGTTTGTAAAGTTCAACCAGTTTCAGGCCGAGTTTGGTATGTTCGCCGATAACCCAGTCTTCCTGGTCATCGACAAAGCCGGAAAGAATGCAGAACCCGCCGGGAGCCAATGCCTGATTTAACTGCGGTGCCATTTCGATTAACGGACGGGCGAGAATATTGGCGATGATGATGTCATAGGGGGCGTTGTTCCGTACCAGATCAGAGTTGTATCCGTTGCTGACGGCAACGGTCAGGTATTTTTCCAAATGGTTGTCACGGGCGTTTTGCCGTGTGACGGCAACGGCTTCGGGATCAATGTCTACGGCGGTAATCCGGGCAGCGTCCGGCCAGAGTTTGGCGGCTGCCAGCGCAAGAATGCCGGAGCCGGTACCCATGTCGAGAATGTTTCGATGAGCGGCGCCGAGGCGATTTAAATGGCTGATTGCGCGCAGGCAGGATTTTGTCGTTTGGTGTTCCGAGCCGAAAGCGGTGGCGGCGTATATGCGCAGGGTGACTTTGTCTGACGGCGGAATGTCTTTTTCGTGGATGCCATAGATAATGAAGTCTTCCACTTCAACCGGCGCGAATTTGATGACGTTTTCTTTCAGCCAGTTTTTGCTTTCAAGAAATTCGGTTTGAAAAGGCGGAAGTTCAATGCCTGCCGCGGCGGCTTTCTCCTGCAGGTCATGTTCGACAAAGCCGGGGCCTTTGTACCCGACGTATTGTTCAAGTCCGTCGTCGGTGTAGTTGACGGCAACGACGTCAAAGTATTCATCAAAGAAGAAAGAACGTTCTTCGTCCATGTTTTCGCACGGGGCGAATTTTATCAGCCAGCAGCTTCCGGATCGGGTCATTATTTTTCCTATAACTCATAATCAATTATTTACTAACCGCCGATTATAGTATAATTACTATATTAATTAAAACCCAAAAAAGAGATTATGCGATGAAAAAATTTGCCGCCGGTTTAAGTATTCTTTTGCTGTCATCCTGTCTGCAGGCCGGAGATTATTCGATTTTGCCGCAGAGAAACAGCTTTTTCGAGGCATGGGATTCATACCCCATAGACTATTATGACACTGATTTGCAGCTGGTGAAGTCGGAGTATATTACCGAACGGGAATTTGAACCCAATAAGATTTTGTCGGCTTATGTCGGCTACAGCGTGGCAGATTTGAAAACTTACCGCAAAGATTTCTTTAAAGCGGAATATGTGCGTCCGGCCATGGACGGCGTGCTGAACAGTGCGTCTATACCGGTTGCCTATACCAAGAAAGAAAAACTTCAGGTCATTGGCGAAGTGACCATTGACGGGGAAAGATATATGTTGTTGCCGACCAAGCAGGACAAGGCGGTGGTTTTGATTAACGGCGACGGTGTGCCGTATGAAAAAATGGGACAAATCCGCAACGGGCGTCTGGTTTTGATGCTGCCTGACTATATTCCGTATCCGGCGAATTTTTACTTTGAGCCGGTTATCACTTCCAAGACGGAGCAGACCAAGCCGGTCAAAGGCTACGACATTAAATACGGCGGGGTCAAGCTTGACCGTATGCTGTTCACTTATTACGACTACAGCAGTTCCGGCGGCGACAACGGGCGTTTTGAGAATATCAGTTTTCCCAACAAGCCGGGGCTGATTGATATTTACGGCGTGGGAATCAAGGTTTTGCATGCCGGCAATCAAAAGCTTGATTATATTCTGATGCCCGAATAGATTTCGGCGAAAAATTTTGCGCAGGGGGTTGATTTTCGCTATAATTTGCAGTAAAAGCAATCCGAATTAAAGTTTTTAGGAGAAACGTAAATGTCTGGACACTCCCAGTTTAAAAATATTATGTACCGTAAAGGTGCTCAGGATGCCAAAAAGGCCCGCGTTTTTGCCAAATTGGCCCGCGATATTACCATTGCCGCCAAGAGCGGTTTGCCGGAACCCGATAAAAATCCGCGCCTGCGTTTGGCCATTCAGGCGGCCAGAGCCGAGAGCATGCCGAAAGACAATATTGAGCGCGCTATTGCCAAAGCCAGCCAGACGGCCGGCGGAAACGATTATGTTTCCGTTCGCTATGAAGGTTTCGGTCCGGGTAAAGTAGCGGTTATCGTTGAAGCGATGACCGACAATAAAAACCGTACGGCAGGCGACGTGA
>ENA-OROK01004351-OROK01004351.1-human-gut-metagenome-genome-assembly--contig:-NODE-4351-length-10436-cov-4.333879_pt1 | contig 10436 bp, 8 predicted proteins | sample MGYA00242127_ERZ509046 | MGnify/ENA primary metagenome ERZ509046 (study PRJEB26280, sample SAMEA2338728) | human gut metagenome | biome: human gut; feature: human-associated habitat; material: faeces... | reverse complement strand
CCCGCCGCAGATCCTTCCCTCCCATTGGAATCTGGACAGCTTTGTCAAGGCATTGCAGAGCCTGCCCTTTACCAACCTCTACCTCAATACGGGTCTGCTGATCCTGTTCCGCGTGATCTTTGCAGTGGTGTTCAGCTCCATGGCAGGCTATGCCTTTGCCAAGCTGGAATTTCCCTGCAAAAAACTGCTGTTCGGTCTGGTGCTGATCCAGATGATGCTGCCGAGCCAGATCTTCATTATTCCGCAGTACCAGATGCTGGCAAAGATGGGGGCCACCAACTCCATTTTCGCGCTGGTATTCCCCGGTCTGGTCAGCGCCTTCGGCACCTTCTTTTTGCGGCAGGCGTATCTGGGCATCCCCAACGAGATCGCAGAGGCAGCGTATCTGGACGGCTGCAACAAGTGGCAGACCTTCGTCAAGGTCATGCTGCCGCTGACCGGCCCCAGCATGGCAGCGCTGGCCATCTTTACGGCGGTGTTCGCTTATGCCGACCTGATGTGGCCGCTGATCTGTAACACCGATCTGAACATGATGACCCTGTCTGCCGGCCTTTCTACCCTGAACGGTCAGTACACCACCAACTTCCCGGTGCTGATGGCAGGCAGCCTGCTGGCCATGATCCCCATGGTGATCTTGTACCTGATCTTCCAAAAGCAGTTTATTCAGGGCATTGCCATGACCGGCGGTAAATAAGCAATTCACATTTCTCCTTCATCATAGCCGACAGGCGGGTAGCCGTTCCGACACGACCGCCTGTCTGTCGGCATTTTTATTAAAAATAATCTCGTTGAGGTATAGGATTCATGAGTATTCGATTTGATTCCGAGACCCGCATTTTTGTATTGGAGACTGCCCATACCAGCTACCACATGAAGGTGGATGCGCTGGGGCACCTGCTGCATCTGTACTACGGCAAAACCATCGGCACCGGGGACCTGATGCAGCTGTATCCCCGCACAGACCGGGGATTTTCGCCGGATTACTACGCTTACCGCACCCACCGGGGCGTTTCCCCGGATCTGCTCCCGCAGGAGTATACCGGCTGCAACGTGGGCGATTTCCGTCTGTCCTGCCTGATGGTGGCCGACAGCCGTGGCGCCTTTGGCGCAGACTTTACCTATGTGAGCCACACGGTGGAGGCGAGCAAATATCAGCTGACCGGTCTGCCCTGTGCCCACGCAGAGGAAAACGATGCCGAGACCCTGATTATCCGAATGCAGGACGAGACAACCGGTCTGACGCTGGAGCTGCTGTACGGCGTGTTTGCACAGCAGGATGTCATCACCCGTGCGGCGCGGCTGACAAACCACGGAGATACCCCGCTGCGGCTGGACAAGGCGGCATCTGCCTGTCTGGATCTGCCCTTTGGCAGATGGGATCTGCTGCATTTCCATGGCAGACACGCTATGGAACGGCAGCTGGAGCGGGAAGCTGTGGGCACCAATATCCAGACCATTTCTTCGGTGCGGGGCAGCTCCAGCCACCACAATAATCCCTTCCTGATCCTCTGCCAGCAGGATGCAACGGAGACCAGCGGTGCCTGCTACGGGGTGATGATGGTCTATTCCGGCAGCTACCAGATGGACGTGGAGCGCTCTCAGACCGGGCTTGTCCGGGTAGTGAGCGGCATTCAGGAGGAGCGCTTTGCATGGAGCCTGAAGCCGGGCGAGACCTTTGACACCCCGGAGGTGATCCTCTCCTTTGCGGCAGAGGGTCTGACCCCGCTTTCCCAGCAGTACCACCGCTTTTTGCGGCGCAACATCTGCCGCGGCCCATGGAAGGACAAGCGCCGCCCGGTGCTGATCAACAACTGGGAGGCCACCTATTTTGATTTCAACACCGAAAAGATCGTGAAGATCGCTGAAAAGGCGGCCTCTCTCGGTGTGGAGATGATGGTGCTGGACGATGGCTGGTTCGGCACCCGGAACGATGACAATCAGGGTCTGGGCGACTGGATCGTGAACTGCGAAAAGCTGCCCGGCGGACTGGACCCGCTGATCGAACAGATCAATGCACTGGGCATGAAATTCGGCCTGTGGATCGAGCCGGAAATGGTCAACGAGAACTCCCAGCTGTACCGCACCCACTCGGACTGGGCGCTGACCCTGCCCGGACGCAAGCCTGCCATGGGGCGCAACCAGCTGGTGCTGGATCTTTCCCGCCCGGAGGTGGTGGACTATCTGGCAGAAGCCATCGGCAAGCTGCTGCGGGAGCATCACATCGAGTATATCAAGTGGGATATGAACCGCAGCATGAGCGATGTGTACAGCCGTGCTTTCCCTGCCGAGCAGCAGGGTGAGATCATGCACCGCTATATGCTGGGCGTTTATGCGCTGGCAGAGCGGCTGACGCAGGGCTTCCCGGAGGTGCTGTTCGAGGGCTGCGCAGGCGGCGGCGGACGCTTTGATGCCGGAATGCTGTGCTACTATCCCCAGATCTGGTGCAGTGATGATACCGATGCCATTGAACGGTTGACGATCCAGCACGGCACCTCCTTTGGCTACCCGGTCTGCACCATGGGTGCCCATGTTTCTGCCTGCCCCAACCACCAGACCGGCCGCACTACGCCCATCGACACCCGTGCTGTGGTGGCGATGAGCGGCACCTTTGGCTACGAGCTGGATCTGGGCAAATTAAAGCGCGCCGAGTGCACCGCAGTGAAAAACCAGATCAAGCGATTTAAGCGGCTGAACGACCTGATCCGTACCGGCGATTATTACCGGCTGACCGACCCGGCAGAAAACGCATATTTCACGGCATGGCAGTTTGCCGCAGAGGACGGCAGCGAGGCACTGCTGAATCTGGTGGTGACCCATCCGCAGGCGAATCCCTTGCCCATCCACCTGTGCTTCCGTGGGCTGGAAGAAGATGCTGTGTATGAGCTGGACGGCATCGACTATTTCGGCTCCCAGTATGCCCACGACGTAGAGGACGGCATTCACAAGGGGATGCGGTTCAGCGGCAGCACTCTGCTGTATGCGGGACTTGTCCTGCCGCAGCTGTTTGGCGATTACCCCAGCGTGCAGCTTCATCTTACACGAAAAGGATAAAGAAAGAGGACAAGGCAAGATGATTTTGCAGTCCGGTTTGCCAAGCACAAGGACGAGCTGGAATGGCTGTTCATGGAGCTGTACCGAGTACCCGGCAGGGGCAAGTCTGGACGTTCTGGGCGGCGAGTATCACACCCCGGAGGGCACTTCCATCTGGCTGGCGGATGTGGAGCTGGAGCCGTATCAGGCGCTGCTGGTGCACTGCTGAAAGGAGCAGCCATGGATATTGTAACGGTTGGTGAAGTTTTGATCGACCTGACCCCTTCCGCACCGCTACGCTGGATGCTGCCGTCTGCGCCAAAAAGCTGAGCGCTGTCATTGCTTATGACCCGAATTACCGTCCAAACCTCTGGAAAAACAAAGAGGATATAGAAACTACAGACGCTCGCTATTCCGCCATACAGATTCATCAGTGACTTCGGCGCATCTGCCCCGGCATACCTCCCCATTACGCAGGGCTTTTTGTCCAACTACGCAATGGAAACGCCCAGTTGCGCAGGATGATTGCAACTCTTTCCTGAAATTGCTATTCTTTTGTCAATCGCCGTATACGAACGGAACAACATACCAAAAGGAGAAGATTTCATGGCAAACAAGGTTTCCAGAAGACAGTTCCTGCACACCGCATCCATTGGTGCGCTGGGGGCTGCTATGGCAGGGGCTCTGGTGGGCTGCTCCGGTTCCTCCGGCAGTTCCAGCACTGCTTCTGCCAGCGGTACTTACACTCCCGGCAGTTATTCTGCCACATCCAAGGGCATCAGCTCAGACGTTACCGTCACCATGACCTTTGACGCTGAGAGCATCACGGATGTGACCATTGATGTTTCCGGTGAAACCGAGGGCTTTGGCAAGGACATTGGCGATGAGCTGAAGGAGCAGATCCTCAAGGCTCAGAGCGCCGAGATCGACGGTCATTCCGGTGCGACCATTACCTCGGATGCCGTTAAGGATGCTGTTGCAAACTGTGTGGCACAGGCCAAGGGCGAACCGGTGGTCAGCACCACTCCCGGCCAGAGCACCGCAGAAGGTGAGAGCTGGCGCACCGCTCCCGATGCAATCACCGAATTTGCAAAGGAGTACACCGCCGATGTTGTCATCGTGGGCGGCGGTCAGGCCGGTACGCCGGCTGCCCGTGCCGCTATTGAAGCCGGAGCCAGCGTGATCGTGATCGAGAGCCAGACCGAGGACGCCATGAGCTTCCGCGGCGGCGGACAGATCGGCCACCTGAACAGCGAGTTTTTGGCCAGCAAGGGCATTCCCCGGATCGACATACAGGAGTTTGTTACCGACTGGCAGCTGCGCACCAACAATCGCAGCCGCTGCGGCCTGATCATGGCCTATGCCAAGAACAGCGGCAAGTGCTTTGACTGGATGACCGACAGCTTTACCGCAGAGGAAAAGGACAGCTGGAGTGTACGTCAGTGGCCGCTGAGCAGCAACTACACCCAGAAGAAGAGCGGTATCAGCACCTGGGTGGGCACCCCCACCCTGAACGGTGATGCTTCGCCGGTCAAGCGCTGCATGGAGATCGCCCGCGAGAAGGGCGCAGACTACCACTTTGGCACCAAGGCCTGCCAGCTGATCAAGGACGGCGATGCCGTTGTTGGCGTGGTGGGCAAGGAGGCCGATGGCAGCTACATCAAGTTCACCGCCAAGAAGGGCGTGATCCTTTGCGGCGGCGGCTTTGGCGGCAACGCTGAAATGTGCCGTGACCTGCTGATTGAGATCAGCGACTACTGCTCTGACGATACCGCTATTGGCGGCATGGATGACGATGGCTCCGGCATTCAGCTGGGCTACTGGGCTGGCGGCCGTCTGGAGAGCCGTCCGCTGTCCAGCATGGGCGGTAACTACGTCTACCCCTGCAACAGCCCCGGAGACCCTATTGGCACCACCGCTGCACTGTGGGTCAACTGCCACGGTAAGCGCTACTGCAATGAGGGCTTTGGCGATATCGTGCTTGCAGCAATGGCCGGTGCAAAGGAACCGCAGGGTAAGATTTTTACGGTATTCAACGATACCATCCGCACCGATCTTACCTATCAGGCACCCGGCCACATGGCTGTTGATTATGCCAACGGCGAGGACGAGAAGCTGGATGATATCATGCAGGGTGCCATTGACGGCGGCGATGCCGGCTACGAGGTGACCGGCATGAGCACTGTGACCGTGTATGCCGGCGAGGATGCCCAGCAGCTGGGTCAGCGTCTGGGCTTTACCGGCACCGATCTGGAAAATTTTGTTGCCACCGTAGCACGCTACAACGAACTGTGTGAAAAGGGCGTGGACGAGGATTTTGCTAAGGAGCCGGTGCTGCTGCGTCCGCTGAACGGCAAGCATATCTTTGCCTACGGTGCTGAGAAATCCATGGGCAGTATGCTGGTGACCACCGGCGGCCTGTTGACCGATGATAACAGTCAGGTGCTGGGCGAGGACTTTGAGCCGATCAAGGGTCTGTTTGCAGCTGGCAACAACTGCGGCGGCCGCTTTGGCTTCCAGTATTCTACCTCCATCCCCGGCGAGAGTCTGGGTCTGGCCAACACGCAGGGCATGATGGTTGGTCAGTACGTTGCTGCACTGTAAAAGCGGCATTTCTGAGCGTTTTTCTTTTTTCTTCTTTTTCAGGAGAGCTGCCCCGGTGTCGTTTGCGCATCGGGGCAGCTTTCCCTGTCCGGCTGTCTTTGTGCGAAAGGAGTTTTGCCATGTCTGCCCCGCTGCATCTTTATCTGCACGTTCCGTTCTGCGTCCGGCGCTGCACCTTCTGCAACCAAAAAATCTATCCCGCCACGCCGGAGACCTGTAAGGCCTATGCAAATGCACTGCTGGCTGAGCTGGAAGCTACCGCACCGGATTTTTCCGGCGACCCGGTGCAGACGGTCTACTGGGGCGGCGGCAGCCCTACGGCGCTGTCGCAGGACGATTTTGCACGGATCATGCGCCGGATCAGGGAGCTGTTCTCTCTGTCTGCGGATACCGAGGTCACCGTGGAAGCATTGCCCAACCGTGTGGATGCCTCGTGGATGGTCGCCTTCCAGAACACCGGGGTCAACCGGCTGGTGCTGGGGCTGGCTACTGCTCGCATCCCGGAGCTGGAACGCATTGGCAGCGCAAACAATATGCCTAGTTCCGAGACCAGCCTGATCCTTCCGCAGCTGTTCCATTTGCCCGGGTATGAGGCAACGCTGCTGTATGGGATTCCGGGGCAGACGGCGGCAAATTTTGCCACCAGCCTGCGGTTCGCAGTCAAGTACAAGGTGTCTGCCTTGCGGCTGGACCCCTTGACCCTGCCGAAGGGCGTGGAAGAAACCGTGTGCAGGGACGAGGTTCCGGCGATGCTGGACTATGCTGCCCGCCATCTGACCGAGAAGGGCTACCATGAGTATCTGCCCGGACGCTGGGCAAAACCCGGGCAGGAATGCCGGGACCTGCTGGCGCGCCAAAGCACGGAAAACTACCTGAGTTTTGGCCCGGGCACTACCACCCGGGTAGACGGAGGTCTGTCCCGCACCACAGAGAATATTGCCGTGTACACCCTGCACCCGCAGGAGCCGGAACTGCTGTATAAGCCGGTGACCGGGGCATAAAAGGCACCAGAGGCCGCTGCACAAATGCGCAGCGACCTCTGGTTTTATTTTTTCTCCGGGAACAGCAGGGTGAGCACGAACTCTCCGTTCTCGCTCCGCAGACTCATCTGTCCGCCGTATTTTTCGGTGGCCGAGCGGATACTGGTAAGGCCGAAGCCGTGATTCTCCGGGTCGTCCTTGGTGGTTTTGGGCAGGGCATCTACCGGCAGATGCTGCTGCAGGCAGGCGTTGCGGAAATTGAGCACCACAAACCCGCCCCGCTTCTGGCATCGCACACTCAGGGCGCGGCTGTCCGGATCCGGCAGCGCAGAGCAGGCTTCGATGGCGTTGTCCATGGCGTTGCCAAAAATGACGCAAAGGTCGATGGGCTGTATAAAATTCAGCAGCTTGCCGTCCACTGTAATGGTGCAGGCGATCTGTGCCTGTTGGCATCGTGCCAGCTTTTCACCCAGCAGGATGTCCACGGTCTCGTTGCCGGTGGCGGTCATCTGCTCATAGGGCTGCACCTCCTGCAAGATCTGCCGGATGTGCGCCTGCACGGTTGCCTGATCGCTGCTCTGCTCCAGATAGAGCAGAATATTTTTCAGGTCGTGGTACTTGCATCGTACCGAGTCCACCGCTGTTTTGCGCAGCAGATACTGCTGCTGTTGCTGCTCTGCGGCGATGCGCAGCTGCAGCATGGTGCGCTTTTCCTCCTCGGCGATGGCATAGCTCAGAAAGCTGATGTTTACCAGCAGCGCCAGCACACAGCACCCGGTCAGAAGCACCGGCACGGCGGTGGTCAGTTCTTCATTGGTCAACGGCAGCCAATAGGTGAGCCGCCAGACAAACAGATAGGGAACAGCGGCCAGAACATACAATGCAAGTGCAGCGCTGCGAAGGATGCGCAGCTTTTCAGCCGGGCAGAAACTGCGCAGCAGCCACAGCAGCGTTCCCTGCACGGTTGTCAGTGGCAGATACGCCAGCAGCGCCGCCCAGAATGTGCCGGAGCGTAGAGGGTCGTATCCCAGCAGCCGCATATTAGCAAACCGCATGATGGTGTCGGTGCAGTCGGTGAGCAGAAAAAAGCACAGTGCTTGCTGTAGGGCCAGCCCGATGCTACGGCGCAGCAGGGCATAGGCAGTAATGGCATAAAGGGCGATGGAGCAGACGATGCCGACATATTGTCCACCGAGGGTGGCAAAGGTCTGCTCCCACTGCAATATCACCGTCAGTGCCAGCACCAGCACCACCGGCTGCAAGCCCTGACGTTGCAGACTGCGTCGCAGCTCGGTGCCGCAGACGTAAAAGGGGAGCAGCAGTCCATAGCTGACTGCCCGCAAAAAAGTACACAGGCTGATGGTCATCACAGTGCCTCCCCCCAACAGGCTGCCAGCGCGGCAAGCAGCATCTTGCGGCGGTATTTGCTTACCGGCAATCGCTCACTGCCCAGCACAACATCAGCACCGTCCAGCCGGGTCACCTGCTCCAGATTGATCAGAAAGGAGCTGTGGCAACGGAAAAATCCGTTTCCTAAATCCTTTTCCAGTGCGGCAAGGGTGCCGCTGTAGCTCACCACACCCGCTGTGGTATGCAGTACCAGCCGGTGGCTGAACACCTCCACATAGACAAGGTCCTTTGCACGCAGACGGAATACCCCATCGTTGTTTTTAATGGTCAGGATGTGTTCTGCCTGTTGGCAGATCCGGCGGCAGGCACGCTCAAGGCTGCGGCAAAACCGCGGATAGCTGACCGGTTTGACCAGATAATCCAGTGCAGCGACCTCGTAGCTTTCCAGCGCATAGCCGGTAAGGCTGGTGATAAACACGATCTCCAACTCCGGCAGCGTTCCCCGCAGGCGGTGGGCAGTCTCCATGCCGGAAAGCCCTGGCATCTGGATGTCCAGCAATGCCAGCTGCAACCCTTGGGGAATGTTTTCCAGCAGCTGAGAGCCGCTTTTAAAAAACACCGCCTGCACCGGCTGGCCGTTTTCTGCTTGCCAGCGGTCAAGATATTCCTTTAATGCAGTCTGCGCGCTGGTCTCATCCTCTGCGATTGCAATCTTCAGCATTGATCTTCACCGTCACCCATATCCATAGCGTTTTTTCTATTTTACCATATTTATGCTTGCAGGAAAAGCGCTAAAAGCATCCTTATAGAATAGAAAACCGAACCCTAAGAAAGCAGGTAGAGTAAACCGAAAATAGGGTGCGCCCTGCCCTTGCCTTTCTCTTTTTTATGCCGTTTATCGTGAATGAAATTCATTTGACAAAACAATTTTTGTAACTTATACTGGATGACATCACGAAAAAATAAAGGAAGTATCTGTCATGCTGACTCTGGATAAGATCTACCACGCCGCCTTTGTGCTGAAGGACGTTGCCCGCAAGACCGACCTCATCGAAGCCCCCAAGCTGTCCAAGGACTGCCAGCTGTACCTCAAGACTGAGAACCTGCAGGCCACCGGCAGCTTTAAGGTGCGGGGCGCTTATTATAAGATCAGCCAGCTTTCCGAGGAGGAAAGCGCCAAGGGCGTCATTGCCTGCTCGGCGGGCAACCATGCGCAGGGCGTGGCGCTGGCCGCGACCCGCATGGGCATCAAAAGCGTTGTCTGTATGCCGGACGGTGCCCCTATTATGAAGGTAGAGAGCACAAAGCGCCTCGGTGCCGAGGTCGAGCTGGTCAAGGGCACCTACGACGACGCGCATGACCGCGCCGTGGAGCTGCAAGAGCAGACCGGCATGACCTTCATTCATCCTTATGATGACGAGCTGGTCATTGCAGGGCAGGGAACGATTGGTCTCGAGATCCTCGACCAACTGCCCGATGTGGACGCGGTCATCGTGCCTATCGGCGGCGGCGGTCTGATCTCCGGCGTGGCGTTCGCCATCAAGAGCCTGCGCCCCGAGGTAAAGATCTACGGCGTGCAGGCCGCGGGTGCGCCCAGCATGGAGCACGCCTTCCACGACCACAAATATGAAACGCTGGACAGCGCCGTGACCTTTGCCGAAACCGCTCCTGCGGATGTCACCGGCATGGTCAGCGTGGTCACCGCCAAGGCTACGGCCTACATGCCCCTCAGTGAGCTGGTGGACATTGCCGCGGAGCTGGATCGTATCGCCAAGGAGATCGAGAAGGCTCGCAACGGCCTGCGGATCGTGGAGCAAAAGCTCTCCAACGAAAAATTTGTCTCCCGGGCGCCTGAGGCGGTGGTCAACGCCGAGAAGGAAAAGGCCGCCAAGTACCAGGAGCTCATCACCAAGCTGGAGGCATCCGCCAAGGCCATGCAGGCGTAAATGCCGTATTGATTTGAAAACACCCCTGCGGAGCATGTCCCGCAGGGGTGTTTCCGATTATCCGGGTCAGCAGAGCAGGGCTTAGGAATAGAACGGAACACTCTGTTTCTGCCGGGGCCGCGGACAGTGATAACCATCCACCTGTTTGAAAAGGAGGAGTACCATTGGAGATACGAACTGTGACGGATGACCGCTTGGCGGAAGCCATGGAGCTTTGTGGACGCGTCTTTTCAGAATTTGAAGCCCCGGATTATCCGCAGGAGGGGGTGGAGGCATTTTTCCGCTATATTGAAGATGCCAATCAGGTTCGTGCCATGACAGTTTTTGGTGCTTTTGATGCTGATACGCTGGTAGGGGTATTGGCATTGCAGGGTACGCACATTGCGTTGTTTTTCGTGGAGGGATCCTGTCACCACCGGGGGATTGGGCGTGCGCTCTTTCAGACGTTTGTGGCAGCTGCATCGCCCCGGCACTTGAGTGTCCATGCGGCACCTCATGCTGTGGGGTTTTACCGTCGCCTGGGCTT
>ENA-OROK01004341-OROK01004341.1-human-gut-metagenome-genome-assembly--contig:-NODE-4341-length-10464-cov-3.745028_pt1 | contig 10464 bp, 6 predicted proteins | sample MGYA00242127_ERZ509046 | MGnify/ENA primary metagenome ERZ509046 (study PRJEB26280, sample SAMEA2338728) | human gut metagenome | biome: human gut; feature: human-associated habitat; material: faeces... | reverse complement strand
AAACATGATTGTTTACTGCGGTGGATTCTCCAACTCCGACGTACTCGGTTCGGCCAAAGGATGGGCAGGAGGTTTCTTGTTCAACCCTAAAGCCAAAGAGGCACTTGACAAGTTCTACGCACGTGAAGATACGCTTTCACTGGGTATCTGCAACGGTTGCCAGCTGATGATGGAACTGGGACTTATCAATCCGGAACACGAAAAGAAAGGCAAGATGCTGCACAACGACTCACATAAATTCGAATCGACTTATGTAGGCTTGACAATCCCGACCAACCGCAGTGTAATGTTCGGCTCATTGAGCGGCAGCAAACTGGGTATCTGGGTGGCTCACGGAGAAGGTAAATTCTCTCTGCCTTACGATGAAGACCAATACAACGTAGTGGCAAAATACAGCTACGATGAATACCCCGGCAACCCGAACGGTTCCGATTATTCTATCGCAGGTCTTGCCAGCGCCGACGGCCGCCATCTGGCAATGATGCCTCACCTCGAACGTGCTATCTTCCCGTGGCAGAATGGCTGCTATCCTGCTGACCGTAAGAACAGCGATCAGATTACTCCATGGATAGAAGCATTTGTCAACGCCCGCAAATGGGTAGAAGAGAAGACTAAATAAGATATCTTTCTATCATTGAAACGGAGGCTGTTATTTGTTATAAAGTAACAGCCTCTTGTTTTAACTCCTTTTCCATACCCAAAGTCTGCATATTACAACTTAATTTCCCTAAATAAACAGGATATACAAATAGCTGCGAAAGCTCCTGTATACTTCACTTTGAGAGCACCGTTATCTTAACCTAAAATTTTGTAGTGTCGAAAAATCTTCTTAATTTTGTCAAACTTTCCCCCTCACTAAAGATTCAATAACCCATAAAAGTCCTATTTGTATGAAAAAATGGCTTTTTTTATTATTATTGTTTCCTCTGACCTGTGTCGCCCAGACCTATCAGTATCTAGGAGTGGAAGACGGGTTAAGCAACCGGAGAGTGTACTACATTCAAAAAGACAATGTTGGATATATGTGGTTCCTTACGCACGAGGGAATCGACCGGTACAACGGCAAAGAGTTTAAACGGTATAAATTAATGGACGGCGACAAAGAACTCAACTCGCTGTTAAATCTGAATTGGTTATATATCGATCCGGAAGGAACGCTATGGGAAATCGGTAAGAAAGGCAAGATTTTCCGGTATGACCGTATTCATGACACTTTCGAACTCGTCTACAAGTTGCCGATAGAAGACTTTAAGGATTTACCGGCTCCCATTACTTTCAGCTGGATCGATCATAACAATCATATCTGGCTGTGCAACGAAGAAACGATCTTCCTTTACAACACCCGGACGGAAGAGGTTACTCATGTTAAAAACTGCCTCAGCGAAGCTATAAACGACATCGAACAAATCGACGAATCCCACTATTTTATCGGGACGGAGATGGGTATTCATCATGCCCAACTGAAAAACAACACACTGCAACTTCTCCCCTGCGACAAGCTAGACAACGTCAATATTCAAGTTAACGATTTACACTTCGACCCCAAAATCCGCAAACTGTTCATCGGTGCCTTCGAACGGGGCGTCATGGTTTACGACATGAACACAAAAACCATCACACAACCGGAAGGTCAGCCTGAAAGACGTAAGTATATCACGCATCAAACCACTGAATGCCAAAGAACTGCTGATTGCTACCGATGGCGGAGGTATCTATAAGATGAATGTCGATACGTACCAGACCGTACCTTTTATCGTAGCAGACTACAACAGCTACAATGGCATGAACGGCAACAGCATTAACGACATCTACATAGACGACGAAGAACGGATATGGATGGCAAACTATCCGATAGGAATTACCATTCAGAACAATCGTTATCCGAGTTATAAATGGATCAAACATTCTGTCGGTAATAAGCAGTCGCTGATTAACGACCAGGTGAACTCTATCATAGAAGACAGCGAGGGAGACTTATGGTATGGCACCAACAACGGAATTAGCCTGCAAGACTCAAAAACCGGAAAATGGCGCTCGTTTCTGAGCACCTTTGAGAATGTACAGAACAGCAAAAATCATATATTTACAACCTTATGTGAAGTATCTCCCGGCATTATTTGGGCAGGCGGATATTTCTCGGGACTTTATCAGATAGATAAACGCACGTCGAAAACAACTTATTTTACACCCGCTTCGTATGCTCATGAAAGTATACGTCCGGATAAATACATACGTGACATACGCAAAGACTCACGCGGTTATGTATGGAGCGGAGGATATTATAACCTGAAGCGAATCAACGTACAAACCAAAGACATACGGCTCTACCACGGACTGCATTCCGTTACCGCCATCATCGAAAAGGATGACAAAAGTATGTGGATAGGTACGGCAACAGGCCTGTTTCTTCTGGATATAGAATCCGGGAAATATGAACGCATCCAACTGCCGGTAGAATCTACCTATGTCTACTCCCTGTATCAGACCAAACAAGGCTCACTGTATATAGGTACCAGCGGATCGGGAGTACTGATTTATGATCCCCAGACAAAGTTGTTTACCCATTATTATACAGGAAACTGTGCCATGATATCCAACAATATCTACACGATATTATCGGATGAAGACAATGAAATTCTATTAAGTACGGAGAACGGACTCACCAGCTTCTATCCCAAACAAAAAACCTTCTACAACTGGACAAAGGAAATGGGACTGATGACTACGCACTTCAATGCGTTGTCCGGTACCCTGCGCAGAAATAACAATTTTATCTTCGGTAGCTCGGACGGTGCCATAGAGTTCAATAAAGACATGAAGCTCCCCAGGACGTACTCTTCCAAGATGATCTTCAGTGATTTCAAGCTGTTTTATCAGACGGTATATCCGGGAGACAAGAATTCACCACTGGAAAAAGATATCAACGAAACCAAAGAATTAAGACTAAAATATAATCAGAATATCTTTTCACTGATGGTTTCTTCCATCAACTATGATTATCCTTCCAATGTTCTTTATTCATGGAAGCTGGAAGAATTTTACGAAGAGTGGAGCAAACCCGGCAATGAAAGTACAATCCGTTATACCAACCTCGCTCCGGGAAAATATGTATTGCGTGTGCGTGCCATCTCCAACGAAGACCAACGGGTGATGCTTGAAGAAAGAAGCATTGATATTATCATTGCCCAGCCTTTCTGGCTCACTCCCTGGGCAATGATATTGTATGCAATCCTGATTTCCCTCATTGCTGTTATCATCCTGCGGGTTCTTATTCTGAAAAAACAGCGGAAGGTTTCCGATGAAAAAATACACTTCTTCATCAATACGGCACACGATATACGCACCCCGTTGACATTGATTAAAGCTCCTCTGGAAGATTTGCGCGAAAAAGAAGCTCTGAGCAAGGAAGGCATAGCCAACATGAACACTGCCATACGCAATGTAAATGCCTTGTTGCGTCTGACAACGAATCTTATCAACTTTGAGAGAGCAGATGTTTATTCTTCGGAATTATACATTTCGGAGCATGAGCTAAACACGTTCATGACAGAAATATTCAATGCATTTCAGCCTTATGCCAATATCAAGCATATCAACTTTACGTACGAAAGCAATTTCCGGTATATGAATGTATGGTTTGACAAGGAAAAGATGGAATCTATTCTGAAGAATATAATATCGAACGCATTAAAATACACGCCGGAAAATGGTAATGTGCAGATTTTCGTATCAGAGAACAATGATTCGTGGAGCGTGGAAGTGAAGGATACCGGAATCGGTATTCCAGCCAGCGAGCAAAAGAAACTGTTCAAGCTTCATTTCCGCGGCAGCAATGCCATCAATTCGAAAGTGACGGGAAGCGGTATCGGTTTGATGCTGGTATGGAAACTTGTCCGGTTACACAAGGGCAAAATCAACCTGTCGAGCGTGGAGAATCAGGGATCGGTGATTAAGATATCTTTCCCAAAAGACAGCAAACGCTTCCATAAAGCACACCTTGCCACACCAAGCAAACGCCGGCAAGAGATAACAAGTACAACCAATGTGCCTGCCAGCATCTATGAGAATGTGCATAAGGAACAGAATCCGAATCATCAGCGAATCCTAATCGTAGAAGATAATGATGAACTGCGCAACTATCTGTCACAGACACTGGCAGAAGAATATACGGTACAGAACTGCTGCAACGGCAAAGAAGCACTGACCATCATTCCGGAATACAAACCGGAACTGGTTATCTCGGACATTATGATGCCGGAAATGAGAGGGGATGAATTGTGTGACGCCATCAAAAATAATATCGAGACGTCGCATATTCCTGTTATCCTGCTAACAGCTCTTAATAATGAAAAAGACATATTGTCCGGCCTTCAGATTGGTGCTGACGAGTATATTGTCAAGCCATTTAATATTGGAATATTAAAAGCTACCGTCTCCAATCTGTTGATCAACCGCGCCCTTTTGCGAAGCAAATACGGGAGTCTGGATATGGACGATGAGGATGATCATGAAGACGAATGCATCAACTGCTCGCAGGATATCGACTGGAAGTTTATCGCCAATGTACGGAAGAATATAGAAGATAATATAGACAATCCGGCTCTTACAGTAGATGTGCTTTGCAATCTGATGGGAATGAGCCGTACCAGCTTCTACAACAAACTCAGGGCATTGACCGATCAGGCTCCGGGCGATTACATCCGCCTGATCCGCCTGAAACGTTCGGTGAAGTTGCTGAAAGAAGGTACACACAGTATAACAGAAATAGCAGAAATGACAGGATTTAGTGATGCGAAGTACTTCCGTGAAGTATTCAAGAAGCACTTCAACGTAAGCCCCAGCCAATATGGAAAAGAAGGCAAGCCCCACAAGGAGGGCAAGGCTGGAAAAGAAAACAAGTCCGATAAGGAAGGAGGAGAAAAAGAAGAATGAACATTTACCTCGAATCATTTGGAATCTTTTTTAAAATAGGCGCTTTCACCATTGGCGGAGGCTATGCAATGGTTCCACTTATTGAGAATGAAATCGTAACCAAACGAAAATGGATCGCACAGGAAGACTTTATCGACCTGCTGGCTATCTCTCAGTCCGCTCCGGGTATTCTGGCAGTGAATATCTCTATCTTTATAGGATATAAGCTGCGTGGCATTCGGGGAAGTATTGTCACAGCACTGGGGACTATACTCCCCTCATTTATTATCATTCTGGCCATCGCGCTCTTTTTCCATTCTTTCAAGGACAATCCGATTGTGGAACGCATATTTAAAGGAATACGACCCGCCGTGGTGGCATTGATCGCCGCACCGACTTTCACCATGGGACGGTCGGCCAAAATCAACCGGTACAACTTATGGATCCCCGTCGTATCGGCATTATTGATCTGGCTATTGGGCTTCTCCCCGATATGGATTATCATTGCTGCCGGTGTAGGAGGTTTCCTATGGGGAAAATTTAAAAAAGTGGAGAGTGAACACCCAAGGCTATGATTCAAGATTCATAATTCTAAATTAAAAAGAGATGATTTATCTTCAGTTATTTTATACGTTCTTTAAAATCGGACTTTTCGGTTTTGGCGGAGGTTACGCCATGCTTTCGATGATACAAGGTGAAGTAGTAACCCGTTATGGGTGGGTGACTTCGCAAGAATTCACAGACATTGTTGCCATCAGTCAGATGACTCCGGGGCCTATCGGTATCAATGCGGCTACTTATGTCGGTTTTACGTCCACAGGAAGTGTATGGGGATCGATTGTTGCCACATTCGCTGTTGTTTTCCCCTCTTTCATACTGATGCTGACAATCAGCAAATTCTTTCTGAAATATCAGAAACATCCGGTAGTGGAATCTATTTTTGCAGGATTGCGTCCGGCAGTTGTCGGATTATTAGCTTCCGCCGCACTGGTATTGATGAATGTGGAAAACTTCGGCTCACCTACAGAAGACACCTACACATTTGTCATCAGCATCATTATCTTCCTGATAGCCTTTATCGGCACCAGAAAATACAAGGCAAATCCGATATTAATGATTATCGCCTGCGGGATTGCAGGACTACTGCTTTATTAAAATAAAGTAATAAGAGGCTAACTAAAAAGTCAGTAGTATCTTAAAATCTCCTCCTTCGAGAAGGAGGAGTACCCGCAGGGGGAGGTGGTAGGTGAACATGCAGTCCTTACAGCTTGACCTTCTTACTTACCGATTTTGACTCATTATGAATACGGTCTAAAGCCGTCACCACATAGCGGTATTTGGTCTTACCCGTTTCATACGGCAGTTTGTAGAAAGGATTTCGGGTGATAGCTACGATATGTGACGGATCATCAAGATTCACCTTTTCTTTGGGACCGAAACGGTATACTACGTACTGAATAGCTTTGTCCATTTCAGTCTCCGCTTTCGGAGCAGTCCAGAAAAGTATATAGCCATCTTCTGTCCATACCTTTTTCATCTTACGTACTTTGCCCGGAGCTTTATCATCCATAAAGTCGAATACCGGAATTAAAGCCGGATATTTATGATACTCCTGTACCAAGGCATCCCGATATTTTCCAGCGTTCTCGACTACGGCTGCCGCATACCACTGGCAACTTCCGCCGATAGTCTGATAAGAACGCTGCAAAGCCATCTTTCGTGGAAGCTGGTTGATAGAAGGGTTCTTCGGATCGGCATGCTGAATGGTATTCATGACTGCCTGACCGATAAACAACGGACGGTTTTCCGTATGCTTCGCCCACCAGTCAACCAGTGTTTCGTAATCGGCTGCCTTGTGTCCTATCTCCCAATAAATCTGAGGAATGTTATAATCAATCCATCCTTCACGTGCCCAAAGCAATACGTCGGCATAAAGATCATCATAGTTCTGCAAACCATTTGTGTTGCTGCCCAACGGATCTGTTTTCTGATTGCGGTAAATACCGAACGGGCTGATACCGAACTTCACCCACGGTTTGATGCCCCGTATCGTTTCATGAAGTTTCTTGATCAGGATATTTACGTTGCCACGACGCCAGTCCGCCTTATTGCTGAAACCGCCTCCGTAACGGGCAAAGCTCGCATTGTCCGGGAAATCGACTCCCTTGATCGGATAAGGATAGAAATAATCGTCCATGTGAATAGCATCTACATCGTAACGGGATACAATATCGGAAACAATCTTGCAGATATGCTCACGGCTTTCGGGAAGTGCCGGATCAAAATAGATCTGATCACCATAAGTGACAAACCATTCCGGATGTTCATGATAAATATGTGTCGGTGCCAATTGATTCTTCAATGAAGTCTTCACACGGTAGGGATTGATCCATGCATGGAATTCCATATTCCGTTTATGGCATTCTTCGATCATGAATTGCATCGGGTCCCACATCGGGGAAGGCATTTGCCCTTGTGTTCCTGTCAGGAAACGACTCCACGGTTCGTGTTGTGAAGCATACAATGCATCCGCTTCGGGACGCACTTGAAAGATGATCGCATTAATACCCGCTCCCTGAAGAGAGTTCAACTGACCGACCAGTGTCTGTTTCAGCTTCTCTGTCGGTATGCCACGGAACTGTCCGTTGACAGCCTGTATCCATGCAGCACGAAACTCACGTTTAGGATATGCATTGCCCGATGGCGCCTGCGCTCTTACTCCTGCCGCCAGAAGCAGAACTAATAAGAAAAGATAGTTTTTCAGATTCATAATGTTCTTGAGTCATAAAATAATGTGGTGCAAAGATAATAGATGCAGATACTATCTCCAACTATTATTGAGGCCATTCGACAACAAATCTTGCACCACCCGCGTAGCTGGTGTCCAGATAGACATTTCCATCCACTAATTCCATGATCTGACGGATAATAGACAATCCCAGCCCGGTGCCCTGAGTGAAGGTATCCGCCTTTGCAAAGCGTTCGAAAATCGCATCCCGAAAGTGCTCTTCAATTCCGGGACCGGAATCTTCGATAATGAAACGTACCAGACGATTCGGTTTGTCTTCTTCATAACTCAGACGTATAAATCCGGTTTCCGTGAATTTATTGGCATTGTTCAGCAAACCGAGTAGCACACGCTTCATCCAGATTTCAACCGTACACACTTCGACCGGAGTGGAAGAAGGCATATATTGCAACTTGATTCCTTCTTTCAGATTCTGACGAATCAATCCTAAACATTCCTGACAACACGCATCTACACTCACTGGCTTCTTCGGTATATCATCCGTCTGAGAGTCCATGTCGGCTATATCAATCACATTATTTACCAAATCAAGCAGATATGCGTTGCTGCTCTCCATCTGACGGGCATATTCTTCCATCTCTTCCTGTGTCAGCCCACCGGCAGCCATCAAGGATGAAAAACCGATAATCGAATTGAGCGGAGTACGGATTTCATGTGTGATATGCTGGATAAAAGAGCTTTTCATATGGCTGGCCTTGATAACGGCCTTATTTGCCGCATCCAGTTTCCGGTTCAACGACAAGGAGCGCATATAGTAGAACGTGATAACAATCAACAATATCAACACCAGGCATCCGACAATCACGGAAGTTATAAAGAGATTGCGGTTGACCTCCGCCCGCAATTCCAGCTTATCGTGCTCCAGCTTGTCCACTTCGAATTGCACAGTATATTTGCTTAATTGCTCGTCCAGCTCTGCCGAACGAATGGAATCATTAATATGCGCATAAGATTTATAAACCTCGCAGGCATCTTCAAAGCGTCCCATCTGCTCCATAAACTGGGCTTTCAACAGGTGATTGGCAGGATAACAGCTCCCCACCGAATGATGATAATCCATCAATGAGTCCAGATAGTTGAGTGCCATCTGATTGTCATTCAACGTCCGCGCACAAAGAATTTTATATCCCAACCATCCTTCACGGGGAAAAGCATTCATATTTTCGTGATAAAACTTATCCGCTTCTGCAATAAACGGTTGCGCCTCCTTCTTCCCTTTCAATGCCAGCGTAGCAATCACTTGAAACTGATAATAACGCATGGTAAGCTCCGGTCGGACAGGGATATCCTTACGCTTCATTTTCTCAATCAGTCCCGGCATACGGTTCAAGTATTCCATCGCATTGGCATACTCCCCTCTAGCCAGATAAGTCTGGATGATATTCAGTGACACCACATAGGCATCTTCATAAAAACCCGCATCACTAAATTTTTTCAGTGCGGAAGAATAGTATTCAAGACAGAGCTTGACGTTGTTGCTGAACACCCGATGATTATATCCGATACACATCTCGCTGCAAGCCATTCCGAAAGCACTTTTGGCCGCATCCGCATCCTTCTGAAGAAGTCCAGTCTCACGCATGGCCTCATCCTGCAAACCTTTCTCGGTAAGCAACTGAATATACTGGCGCCACTGCGTATAGCGATTATTGATATTACCACGCTTCAGGCACCAGTCCATATATTCATATGCAACCACTTTCAGGCTATCCGTATTTCTCAACCGGTAATAATGGGAAGCAATCTGAGAATAAGCATCGTCGATTTTAGCAGTATCATTCTGCTGCCTTGCCAATCGCATATATTCCTGATAGAAAGGTATAAAATCTTTCTGACCTATTTTATTTGAGACACTGTCGGAAAGGGCTTCCAACTGTTTTTCTTTGTTTGTGCTACTAAAGGCTAAAGTAGATGCAAAACACAGAATGAATAAGCTAATAACCATCCGGATGTTTTTCACGATTCAAGTCAATTTGTTATTATTTTGAAATGTTTGTTGTAAATTCCGGACCAAGATACGCCAATTATCCCGAAGCAATTTCTTTTTATTACCAATTATAACATATCTTAACCCGACCAAAAACCTTTCTTCTATCAATAAAATCGCTAACTTTGCCGACTATCATAAAAAAGGAGTATTTTATGTCAGAAAACAAACATATTTCGATCAAAGGAGCGCGGGTTAACAACCTGAAAAACATCGATGTAGATATTCCACGCAACAAACTTGTCGTGATCACCGGACTATCCGGTTCGGGGAAATCGTCGCTCGCTTTTGATACTCTCTATGCAGAAGGACAACGTCGTTATGTCGAGAGCCTTAGCAGCTACGCACGCCAGTTTCTGGGACGAATGAGCAAACCCGAATGTGATTTTATTAAAGGAATCCCACCGGCAATCGCCATCGAACAGAAAGTGAACAGCCGCAATCCGAGATCTACCGTAGGAACTTCCACCGAGATTTATGAATATCTGCGCTTGCTTTATGCGCGGGTGGGACGGACATATAGCCCCGTCAGCGGAGAAGAAGTCAAGAAGCATTCGACGGAGGACATCGTCAACTGTATGCTTTCGCATCCGGAGGGGACCAGATATACCGTATTGACCCCTATCCGCCTGCGCGAAGACCGTACCCTGCAGCAACAACTGGAGATAGACCTGAAACAAGGCTTCAACCGGGTAGAAGTGAACGGTGAAATGAAACGTATCGATGAATACAAGCCGGTGGCAGGCGACGAAGTTTA
>ENA-OROK01004336-OROK01004336.1-human-gut-metagenome-genome-assembly--contig:-NODE-4336-length-10467-cov-4.257972_pt1 | contig 10467 bp, 9 predicted proteins | sample MGYA00242127_ERZ509046 | MGnify/ENA primary metagenome ERZ509046 (study PRJEB26280, sample SAMEA2338728) | human gut metagenome | biome: human gut; feature: human-associated habitat; material: faeces... | reverse complement strand
CCGCCACACCGGGCGGCACATCATCACCACCGCCGTGGAGCACAGCGCCGTGCTGGAGCCGTGTAAGCTGCTGCAGCAGCAGGGGTACGAGGTGACGTACCTGGCCCCGGACAAAACCGGCCATGTGACGGCGGAGCAGGTGGCCCAAGCCCTGCGGGAGGACACGGTGCTGGTGAGCATGATGCTGGTGAACAACGAAACCGGCTGCATCTTCCCGGTGCAGGAGGTGGCCCGCCTGCTGCGGGAGAAAAACAGCCGGGCCCTGCTGCACTGCGACGCCGTCCAGGGCTTTCTGAAGGTCCCCTGCGACCCGGTAGGCTGGGGGGTGGATCTGATGAGCCTGTCCGCCCACAAGATCGGCGGGCCCAAGGGCGCCGGCGCTCTGTATACCGCACCGGCCCTGCGGAATCTGCGGCCCCTGCTGCCCGGCGGCGGCCAGGAGGGGGGCCTGCGGTCCGGCACCGAGGCCACCGCCCAGATCGCGGGCTTTGCCAGGGCCGTGGAGCTGCGGCAGGAGCACCTGGAGGAAACGCTGCGGCATATGGCGGACATCAAGGCCTATTGCCGGGAGAAACTTCTGTCCATTCCCGGGGTTGTGCCGGTGGGCGAAGGGACCGCGCCCCACATCCTGGCGGTTTCCCTGGTGGGGTACCCCAGCGCCAACATCGTCACGGACCTGGGGGCGCAGGGCATCTGCATCTCCGCCGGGTCCGCCTGCCACCGGGGCAAGGCCAGCCATGTGGTGTCGGCCCTGCACCTGGACAAAAAGACCGCCGCAGGGGTCATCCGGATCAGCTTCGGTCCGGACACCGCCAGAGCGGACATCGACGGGCTGTATCAGGCCCTTCTGAACCACAAAAATCAACGTTTTCCTATGCTGTGAGGTGTCATATGTTTCGTTGTCTCAAGCGGGGACCGGGCTTCTACGGGTATCTGTGGCGGCTGACGGGGCCCATAGCGCTGCAAAATCTGATCACGTTTTCCCTGGGCCTTATCGACACGCTGATGGTCAGCTGGCTGGGCAACACCCAGATGGCCGCCGTGACCACCGCCAACGTGCCGGTGTTTCTGCTGATCTCCATCGTGTTCGGGGTCCAGAGCGGCCTGGGCATCCTGGTAAGCCAATACTGGGGCAAAAAGGACATGGAGAGCATCAGCCGGGCCATCGGCGTGGCGGCCATGCTGGGCACCGGCATCACCCTGGTGCTGGCGCTGGTGCTGTTCCTGTGGCCGGTGCAGATCATGGACCTGCTGTCCAACAAGCATGAGCTGTCGGTGCTGGGCGCGCCGTATCTGAAGCTCATCGGGTTTTCCTATGTGTTCAATATGCTCTCGTCCATCTATGTCAGCGCCATGCGCAGCGCCGAGAATTCAGGCTTCGGCATGAAGCTGTTCGGCGTGTCCACCCTGCTGAACACCGGGATGAACTATCTGCTGATCTTCGGCAAATGCGGCCTGCCGGCCCTGGGCATCCAGGGAGCGGCCATCGCCACGCTGCTGTCCCGGGTGGCGGAGTTTCTCATCTGCCTGGTGTGCGCCCTGCGCAGCCGCATTCTGCCCCTGGACCTGGCCGCCTTCTTCCGGCCGGGATGGGAGATGCTGCGGCGCTTCGTAAAATACTCCACCCCGGTGATCCTCAACGAGACGGCCTGGGGCCTGGGCAACAGTCTGCTGACGGTGATCCTGGGCTATACGGACAACTCCGTGGAGATGCTGGCGGCCAACGCCGTGATGGGCAACCTGAACCGGCTGTTCCTGGTGGTGTGCTTCGGCCTGGGTGCAGCCACGGCAGTGATGGTCGGCAAGGCCATCGGCGAAGGACAGAGCCACCGGGAGGTCATGGACCTGAGCCGGACGCTGCTGGTGTTCACCCTGCTGGTGGGAACGGGGCTGGCGGCGGTGTCCCTGGCGCTGGTGCCCACGCTGTTCGTGCCGGTGGTGTTCCCGCTGTTCAAGCTGACGGGCCAGTCCGCCGCCATTGCCGCGGCGCTGGCGGTGACGTCGTTTGTGATGATCCCCCTGCACGCCTATTCCATCTCCGCCGTCACCGGCGTGCTGCGGGCAGGCGGCGACGTGGCCTGGTCGGCGGCCCTGGACATTGCGCCCCAGTGGCCCCTGCCGCTGACGGCCCTGCTGGCCCTGGTGTTCAAGGCCAATTATTGGTTCATCGCCGCCGCCATTCAGGCGGAGAGCCTGCTGAAGGTGCCCCTGTGCGCCCTGCGCATCCGCACCGGAAAATGGATCCACGACGTCACCCTGCCCCAGGGGGAGCTGTAACTTTTATATAATTCTGTCATCAAGTTGTAACCAAATTCCCGGCATCTGTAACCGGTTTGTAATTGAATTGCGGCATGCGCGGCGGTATACTTGATTTGTAAAAGCTCATAAGACTCCCGATCCAAATCCGAAACGGAAGGAATGAAGGTTATGTCAAAGCGCTGTTTGCAGATCATCACCGCCCTGCTGTGCGTCCTGCTGCTGGCCGGGTGCGGGGCAAAGGCGGAGGATAAACAAACCGCGGAGTCGTCGGAAGCCCGTCAGACGGTCGGCGTATTCGGCGTTCCCGGAGACAGTCCGGACGAGAACGGCTATTACTGGACGGGCCGCAAATGGGTCCGTCTGCCGGACGGACCCGCCCCCACCCGGCGCGGCAGCCTGACGCCGAAGCTGACCTTCAACATCGGCTGGGGTGAGAGCGCCGAAACGGATGACGGCATTCTGGACACCGCAGGGGCATATTTCACCCTGCTGGCCACGTCCCTGGCCGTGCTGGAGAAGCCGGTTCAAAGCGACCCCGGCTGTACCGATGCGCTGGTGCAGGAGGCGTATATGAGGGGATTCATGTCCTCCGATCTGCTGTATCCTCATGTGGAGCTGCGGGTACGGATCAACCGGCTGACTTTCCCCACGCCGGAAACGGCCCGGGCTGAGATATATCTGAATTGCGAGGTGCTCTCCTGCCTGGACATATCCGGGCGGAGCAACGATGAGAGCAAGCAGGGGTTCGGAGATGACCATGTGGTGACTCTGGCCGAAACCGATGCCGGATGGATCGTAACCGGCGACGACAGCGAAAAATCTGACATTTCCGGTCAATACTGCGGCGGCTATGCCACCGAGAATCCGCCGGAGGAAGATATCCGGCAGGCGGTGGAGGGCTATTTCCAGCTGCGGGCCGGTGAGGTGTCCGGCGACATGAAGAACTCCGACGTCACCGTCAGCCCCCTGCTCAACGATGCCAAGGAGTTTGCCGCCCAGCAGCGGGAGGCAATCGGCTGCACCATATGCAGCGTGGAGACACGGACCGCCCATTATGCGCCGGTGCGTGCCTCCGGCGACTCCTGCACCATCCAGGTCATGGAGGTACTGCGGATAGACTTCACCAAGCCGGACAAAACCATGAACAGCAGCATCTGTTATATCGAGCATACCCTGACTTTGCAATACCAGCAGACGGATAACCGCTATATTGTTGTAGGAGACCTGTACACGCAGCCGTATGGCCACAGCTGCAACATCCTGGATTCCATCAACTGACCGCGCCACGCATTCGACAAGGAGGTTTGTATGAAAGCAATGCTATGCCGCATTTTTGCCGCCCTGCTGTGCGTCCTGCTGTTGGCCGGGTGCGGGACGAAGCCGCAGTCCACCCGGCAGAGCCCTTTGGAATCCCCCGCCGGGGCAAATGCGGAGCGATTTGACCCGCCTGAAACGGCGCGGGCCGCCGTGGAGCATCCGGACATCACCGTTTCCGTCCGGTGGGCGGAGGAGGCGGAGGGCCAGGAAGCCATCCGGACGCTGGCCGCAGAGTATTTCACCCTGATGGGGACGATCCTCGCCGCCCCGGAGGCCTCCTATGAAAGCGTCTGCTGTTCGGAGGAGGTCCTACAGGAGCTGACCCTCTATGGCTGGATGGCCTCCACCAACCTGTATCCCCGGATCAGTATACAAGTCACCCTCAGCCGGCCGGAGACATATCCGGACGGAACGGTCCGGGTGACGGCGGGCCTGAAAACGGCGCTGAAATCCTGCCGGGACATCTCCCGGACGTCCTTTACCAGCGACGCCAATCTGGAGTCCATCGACTTTTCCGAGGAGCACCGGCTGACTCTGTCCGGGGCCGGTGAGAACTGGACCGTCGCCTGGGACGCATTTTCCAGCGACTTCGGACGCATGGAAAGCGGCTACGCCACCAACCACCGGGACGATGCCTTTTGCGCCGAGCCTATCCGCAGCTACTTTTCCTTGCGGGCCAATGCCCTGGATGGAGGCTATGTGGCCGGGAATCCCGAGTTCTGCATCGGCGCTCTGCGGTCGGATGCCTTTGATTTTGCCCAGGCCCTGCTCAAGGACCGCCCGGAGATCCTCCGGGTTTACCGGGCGGAGTCCCGGGCTGTGAACCTGGGCCAGTTCCGCCGGATCGACGGCGACGCCGCCACCCAGGTACCGGTGGATGAGTGCATCCGCGTGGAATACCTTTCGGAAAACTGGATGGTGGAGTGCTCCATCTTCGTGCTCCCCCACACCATTACCACCTTCCCCCAGGCAGACAGCGACCAGGACCTGGTGGTGGGCGATCTGTACAAGCAGTTTGGCCACGCGTGCAGCATTGTGGAGTACCCGGAACCGCTTTGGTCCGACTGACCAGACTATATCACCTAACGGAGAATCAACCATGAGCTTATTCTGCTGTCCCATCTGCGGCGGCCCCCTGGACAGGGGGCCTTCCGCCTATTCCTGCCCGGCGGGGCACAGCTTCGACCTGGCCCGGGAGGGCTATGTCCACCTGCTGCCCGCCAACCGGATGCACTCGAAAATGCCCGGCGACGACAAGGGCATGGCCGCCGCCCGGGCGGCCTTTTTGAGCAAGGATTACTACGCCCCCCTGCGGGACGCCCTGTGCAGCATCGCCCTGGAGCGCACCGGCCCGGCTCCCCGGGTGCTGGACACCGGCTGCGGCGAGGGGTACTACACCAGCGGGGTGTACCGGGCCCTGGTCCGGGCGGGGCGGTCCGTGACCATGGCGGGAACGGACATCTCCAAGGCCATCCTCCGCCGGGCCGCCAAGCGGGAGAAGGACGTGGAGTTCGCCGTGGCGTCGTCGTATCATCTGCCGGTGGCGGACGGGGCGGTGGACCTGCTGGTGAACTGCTTTTCCCCCCTGGCCATCGAGGAGTTCCGCCGGGTGCTGTCGCCGGGGGGCGCTTTCGTGTATGTGGTGCCGTCGGAAAAGCACCTGTGGGAGCTGAAGCAGGTGCTGTATGACCGGCCCTACCCCAACCAGGTGAAGCAGATCCCCTATCCCGGGTTTTCGTACCGGGAGATCCGCCATGTGGAGTCGGTGATCCATCTGCCCTGTCAGGAGGACATCCACGCCCTGTTCCAGATGACGCCGTACTATTGGAAAACGCCCCGGTCCGGGGCGGAGCGTCTGGCGGCGCTGACGGCGCTGGACGTGACCATCAGCTTCGATATCCACGTTTTCTGCCGGGACTGACCCCGCAGCAAAAGCCGTGAGACTCCGGACATCCTCCGAAGCCTCACGGCTTTCTGGTTATGTGATTACAGAATGGACAAGAACCACGCCACGGCTTATCTGGCAGGGGAGTAAGGGGGCGGCAGCGGTACGCCTCTGCGTTTGTCATTGACGGGGCAGCCGGTTCTGATGATCGCAACGTATAACGAGGACGGCAGCGTGAACGTGATGAACGCCGCCTGGGGCACCATGGTGGAGCGGGTCATGGCGGACGGCAAGGTGGATATCTCCCGGGTGGACGCCATTGCCTTTGACCCCTATACCCACGGCTATTACCGGGTCACGGATCGCGTGGGCGAGGCCTTCAAGGACGGCCTGAAGCTGAAAAAATAACGGAGCAAGCCGTCCTTTTTTGACAAGCTAAAGCGGTGCAGAACTTTGTTCTGCACCGTTTTTTTTGCTGGACCGCCTCCGTCAGCTGCTTTGCCGGGACAATTGCCCCCGCATACCGGCAAAAACCGGACGGCCTTTTGGTTATCGGATTCAGAATTGCAGGAAGCCTGCCGGGGCACCCAGATGGCGGGCCAGCAGCTGCCGCACCGGAACGGCCACATCCCCCACGGCCTCCTCCGCCTGGGCGAACACCATCACCATCAGGGCGGCGTTGGGGAAGGGGCAGAACTCCCCGGGGTTACACAGGGAGATCAGGAACATGCCCAGATAGGACAGGGTCAGGATCCGGACAAAGGGGTCCCGGCTCCCCTGGCGCAGCAGGGCGATGCGGTCGTGGAGCAGGCGGCCATAGGCCACGATGCCCACCAGGCCCATACTGCCCATGACCTGGGCCAGACTGTTGTGATAGAACACCATGCTGCCCTCCACGCCGGTGAACACGTCGGCGTTGCGGGTGCTGCACAGGCCGATGCCGAACACCGGGTGCCGCAGGAAATCGTCCGCCGCCCGGGCCAGGAATTGCAGCCGGTCGGAGTTGCTGTCCTGAATGTCCTCGCCTACGCGGCTGTGGAGCACGCACTCCAGCAGGGCCGGGCCCAGGGCCAGGATGCCGATGCCGGCGGCCGCCGCCAGCAGCACCAGGCAGCGCCGGCTGATGACGCCGCTGCGCATCAGGTACACGCAGCACAGGGTCAGGAGAATGCCGCCGAACAGCAGGGCGCTGCGGCTGCCCGTCAGGGCCAGGGCCAGGGCCAGCACGGCGGCGGTGGCCAGGTGGCCCCGGTGCCGCAGGCTCAGGTAAAAGGGCATGGGCAGGGCCGTCAGCAGCACGGAGGTGGCAAAGTTGCGGTAGGACAGGTACAGCACGCCGCCGATGTGTCCCTCAGCCAGCCAGGCCTTGCCATAGGCCAGCAGCACCGCCAGGGCCATGCACAGGCCCAGGGCGCAGAAAATCTCCGCAAACCGGCGGTGCAGGTCATAGGACCGCTTTTCCGTCAGGTGGGAGCGGAACAGCACATACAGCACCAGCATCCCCACGCCCAGGCCCAGGGTATAGTACAGGGACAGAGGCTCCATGGCCTGCTTGCGGGAGATCACGTCGCAGCCCCCCAGCAGAGTGGCGATGGACACCAGCGCCAGGCCCAGGCCGCTGCGGCCGATCCGCAGGGTCACCGGCCAGACAGCGAAGTGCCACAGAAGGGCCACCAGCAGCGGCGGCACCAGCGCCGCGCAGGGCAGGAAATCCGTCAGCTGCCCATAGCACTGGGAGGACATGAGAAAGGCCATGAAAAACGGGCAAACCGGGGCCAGCAGGTCCGGGCAGGCGGCCAGCAGCCAGATGACGATGCACCCCAGGGCCACCACGCCATAGACCGGCTCACCGGCGGCCATGAACGCCGCAGACACGGTCAGAAGAACGGGGAAATAGGCCCGGCTCATCCAAAAGCGCTGGGCAGCCCGGCTGAGCCGGGAAAAAAGTGTATACAAAGTCCGGCGCATCCGGGCCCACAGGCCTGTCGCCAGATCAAGAGACGGCATCCACATAGCACACTGCGCTCCTTTACCGCAGAAACTACCTTTTTAGATACTTAGAAAATCTTTTTTCATCATCCAGGCCCGGCGCATCCCTTCCTGTCAGGTGCGGGGCCGAAAAATCTTACTCTCGGGACATTATATCATAAAAAGTTTGAAGGATTTGTAAACTTTTGGGCCCATTCGCTGCAAGCAGCGGCCTGGTACCCCAGTATCGTGTACTTTATCACGTTCAGTGCCGTCTGTCAAGTTGTAAACTCCACATTTTCCTTCGAATAAACCTGCCATTTACTGTACAGCTTTGCAGAATGTTGCCCTTCTGCAGCAGACAAGCGGAAGGGAAGCACGAAAGCCCTCCCTCTGCCGTTCGGCAGAGGGAGGGCTTTTGCAGCTCTATAAGCCAACGTTATTGATAGCGGTCCTTATAGTATTTCTTATAATAGCCGCTGCTGCTTGTGTGGATATTGTTGCGCACGACACCCAGGATCCGGCTGCCGCATTTTTTCAGCTGGTCCACGACCTCCACCGCCTGGTGGCAGCGCACCTGATGGTCGGAGATCACCAGAATCGCTCCGTCGCACTTGGCGGCCACCACCGCTGCGTCGATGACGCTGCCCAGCGGCGGAAGGTCGATGAGCACATAGTCATACGATTCCCGGACCGTGCCCAGCAGTTTGTCAAAGCTCTTTCCTCCCAGCAGCTCCACCGGGTTGGGGGGATACTTCCCGGCAAACATCAGCTCCAGGTTTTTGTACTGGGTCTCATACAGGCAGTCCGCCATGGCCCGCTGGCCGGTGAGGACCTCGCTGAGTCCGGCGGGACTGGCGGCGGTGGTGTTCCGCCCGGCCATCACCGATTTGCGCATATCGGCGTCGATGACCAGCACCCGCTTGCCCAGCTCCGCCAGGCTTTTGCCCAGCTGAAGGGTCACCGTGGTCTTGCCCTCGTTTTCGTTGCAGCTGGTGATCACCACCGTGCGGATATCCTGCCCGCAGAACTGCAGATTGGTGCGCAGCGTCTTGAAGGCCTCCTGGGTGAAGAAATCGTCAGCCCCCGGCAGCTTTAAAACAGTCTTGTTCACTTCGCCTTTGCCCCCCGCTTCTTCTCTTGATAGGGCCTGCGCTCCTTGGCGCCATAGGCCCGGTAGTAGCCGTATTTCCCCGTCTTTTTCCCATCGGCGCAGGGGATGCTGGCCAGAACGCTGAGGCCCAGCATCTGCTGGATATCCTCGTCGGTCTTGATGCGGTCGTCCATCAGGAAGATCACCAGCAGCACAATATACGCCGCCAGAGCCGCGGCAATGGCCGCCAGCAGGAAGGTCGTCAGGCCGGTGCGGTTGCAGGGCTCGGGATCGGTGGTGCCGAACTCGTAGAGGTTCACCTGCTGAAAGCCCATGGCGTCCTCGATCCGCTGGGCCCCGATGGTGCAGACCTGGTCCACGATGCGCTTGGCGTTTTCGGGGGAATCCGACCGCACGGTCACCTCCAGGATCCGGGTGTCCTCCGGGTTGGAGGTGGAGACACAGTCGTACAGGTCCTCGTAGGAGACATCCAGGTGCAGCCGGCCGATGACCTCGTCCAGCACCGTGTGGCTTTTCAGAAGATAGGTGCAGTCGTTGACCACCTTCAGGGCCAGGGAGAAGTCGGAGCTGGCATCGCTGGCGGTTGCACTGTCTGCCTGGCGCAGAATGTACAGGGTGGCCGTTGAGGCGTACTGCGGCGTGAAGCTGATGCGGTCAACGGCAAGGAACCCGCCGCCGGCGACAACCGCCGCCAGCAGGATGATCCAGAGCCGGTGAACGAACACCTCCCACAGATCCTTCAGCGTGACGATTTTGCTTGCAGAATTCTGTTCCATCTCAAAAAAAGTCCTTTCCTGCGGCGCTGCCGCACAGCAGCTGCTGCGCGGTGTCCCGGCACAAGGACTCTGCACAGGCTCTGCCGTATTTTTTCGTGATATAGTCAAAACAAGCGTCCATCTCGGGGGGGCGGGCGGCACAGTCGTGGGCATCCGAGGAGAACAGGTCGATCAGCCCCTCCGCCAGCAGCTTCCTGCACTGCCGCCGGACCGCGAAGCCGAAGCCCCGGAACAGCGACTGGGTGTCAGCCTGCAGAAGGACGCCGTTGCGCCGGAAATCCCGCAGGGGGGCCAGCTTTCCGTGCAGGGCCTCATACCGCTCCGCGTGGGCCAGAACCGGGGTATATCCGGCGTTTATCAGGCTTCCCAGGCCGCTTTCGATGAGCCGGGCCGATGCGTCGGATGAAAAATCCACCAGAACGCAGCGGGTCTGGCCCAGGGTGCGGCAGTCACCCTCCCGCAGCCAGGAGACGCACTCCGGGCTGTAGCGCAGCTCGTTGCCCAGATGCAGCCGCAGGTCCGGATACCTGTCCCGGACGGCGGCTGGCAGCCTGTCATAGGCCGCGGCGGAGCGCTCCCGGTTATGGCCCCAATAGCCCGGGTGGAAGTGGGGTGTGCAGCACAGAAGCCGGGTTCCGGACTGATATGCCGCATCCAGAATGGCGAGCATCTCCGCCTCGTCCTTCGCGCCGTCGTCCACCCCAAACAAAAGGTGTGTGTGAATATCTGCAAATGTCACGGGTTCACCTGTTTCCTTTTCTGCCTCCCGCTGTGGGAGTCCCGGGAAGGAGTCCATAGAGACTTCTGTGGACTCCTTCCCGTTGTTTACGTTAAGCTGGGGATGATGCGGGGAATGATTTCAGCGCTCCACATAGGCAATGCCGTTGCTGATGGCGTACTGCTTGGCATAGCTGTCCCGGGCCACGCTGAGGACCACCTTGCCGCAGTCCCGGAACGCGCCGCCGGTGATGTAGGACACCGTATCCGGCAGATAGACGGAGGTAAGGCTGGAGCAGCTGCGGAAGGCGTTGCCGTAGATGGTCTTGACGCCCTGGGGCAGGGTCAGCTCCTTCAGACTGGTGCAGCCGTTGAAGGCGGAGCCGCCGATGGTGGTCAGCTGGCTGCCCTCGGCAAAGCTTACCGTCTCC
>ENA-OROK01004333-OROK01004333.1-human-gut-metagenome-genome-assembly--contig:-NODE-4333-length-10475-cov-3.298560_pt1 | contig 10475 bp, 9 predicted proteins | sample MGYA00242127_ERZ509046 | MGnify/ENA primary metagenome ERZ509046 (study PRJEB26280, sample SAMEA2338728) | human gut metagenome | biome: human gut; feature: human-associated habitat; material: faeces... | reverse complement strand
GGCGGGAGCGGTCTCCTCGGCGGGAGCCTCCAGCTTCTCGGCAACAGCCTTGACAGCGTAAGCGAACTTGTAGAGCGGGGACTGGATGCTGCCCAAGAACTTGGCAATCAGCACTTCCTTTGCAGGAATTGCCGCCAGTTCCTTGACACCGTCGGCGTCCAGCACCTCACCGTCCACGTATCCGGCAAGAATCTGGAAGGACTCGATCTTCTCGTCGTACTCCTTCAGAATTCTGGCGGGCGCGATGGGGTCGGACTCGCTGATAGCGATAGCGGTCATACCGTTCAGGTTCGCCTTCAGCGCGCCGTAGCCGCACTCCTCGCAGGCACGTCCGGTCATGGTGTTCTTGACAACCATGTACTTGACGCCTGCCTCACGCAGAGCCTTCCGCATAGCAGTGTCCTTCTCAACAGTGATACCCTGATAGTTCACGATAACACCGGAAGCGGACGCCTTGATGAGAGCGGCAAGGTCGGCAACGACCTTCGCCTTCTGCTCCAGAATAGCATTACTCGGCATTTGTATTTCACCTCCCATATGGAATATAGCGCCGCGTTCGCCGCAAGGGCGGCACGGCAAAAAAAGATCCTTCACCCGTTCCGGCAGACGCCGACCGAGGAAGGACACACAAGGCGACCCCCTGCTGTGGGGATCCCCGACTATGACTCCTCGGCAGGGAAGCGTTCGCTTTTACGGGAACCTGCTGTCTTAAGATGATTGGTATGCGGACGGGAACCCGCCGCAAAACGCGGGTATTATAACACACTTTAACGCATATGTCAAGAGCTTTTGCGAAAAATGATTCAAAAATTGTCTGCCATGCCTTTTTTTCGCGGACCGCTTTTTTGTTATCCGGACTGTTGCCCCGTCATTTTGCAACTTTTTGCAACTTACCCATTGACATTATACAAATCACAGTGTATACTGTTTACGTAAGAGGCTGTCCCCGCCATGACGGCTACGATACGGTTTCAGACTTTGCGGGAAATGAATTTACGAGGAGGACTTCATACATGAAAAAAGCAATCGGAATCATCTTGCTCGCCGTGGCACTCTTGCCAGTCCTGTGCACATTTGCGTCTTGCTACCGCGTCCCAGACGAGGACAGGAAACTTCCAAGCGAGAATTGCGTTATGGTTTATACAATTTCCGACAAAGAATCTATCCGGATACTGTATAACCCTGATTCCGATTACCATTTATATGGTGAATGGATAAAGGATCAAACAACCACCCCGGTTCACTTGGATGCAGACAACATCCCGTCAACGTTTAGTTGCAGTGACGGGGGGTATGTAGTTTCAATCAAAACTTTTGATCCTGATGAAAAGGATGCCACATACGCAAGCGAGAAGGATTGGATTTTTAACAAAGGTGTTCTGAATTCTTCCGAAATCAGGAATGCCGCGACAGGCGAAACAATACCTGTTACGTACTCATGCGAAAGCGGCGGGGAGTCCCACCCTAGCTGGGTATCGGATGTACTGCTTTCTTTCGCAGAGTCGGACGGAAAAATATACGAGGAAAAAACGTTGCATTTCTGGTACGATTTCGAGGCGAAAAAAGGCGAGTGGGCAGCAAAGGATTTAACCATTCCCATCAGAATGCAATTTTCGGGTATCTCCCCTTCCGACGTAAAGCTCCGTATTTACGACATCTCGGGTGAGTGGGAAAAAGAGATTCTTTGCGCGCGGGGAAATCTTACAGATCAGAATACGTATGTTGCGAAAGAAGTATCCGGATCCATGTTTTACGAGGGAACGGTATCGGAAATTACTATCGTAAAGACAGACAGATAATTACCAATCCGCGCCGTCAGTCAACGCCGCACGGTTCATCCGCAGAAATGCCGTGAAAAAAAGAAGTTGGATTCAGAAAAGTGATCCCGCCCCCGGAATTTCGGGAAAATTTCATTTTCCTCTTGACAATTCACCTGAAATCGGGTATAATGGGGGTAGAGTTCGCCTCGTATATCGGGGGGACCATCTCCGGCTGATGCGAGGGGAGGGAAAACAGGAATGGCAGAGGTAAGAGTCAAGGAAGGCGAGCCTTTGGACAGCGCAATCCGTCGCTTTAAGCGTCAGGTTGCCCGCTCGGGGACCTTGGTGGAGCTGCGCAAGCGCGAGTGCTATGAGAAGCCCAGCGTAAAGCGGAAGAAGAAGTCCGAGGCAGCCCGCAAGAGAAAGTACAAGTAATTTGTATTCATCAAGCGAACCGGAAACGGTTCGCTTTTTGATGTTCTGTCAGAAAGGCACTGTTTGTCATGAAATCCGATACGCTCGTCCGCGATGCGGCGTTCTACAAGCGCTTCTTTTCCATCTGGTCCATGCTGGTGCTGTATAACATCATCACACTGGGCGTCAACCTCGCCGATAACGTCATGATCGGCGCATACAGCGAGATCGCCATGTCCGGCGTCAGCGCCGTCAATCAGATCCAGTTCGTTTTTCAGCAGCTCATGATGGGCGTGGGAGACGGCATTGTCGTGCTGGGAAGCCAATACTGGGGCAAGCGCCGCCCGGATGCCATACGGAAATTCCTGCCCGGCGCATTTCTGGTCGGCGCGGGTATCTCCCTGTTCCTGTTCGTGGCGGCTTGCGTGGCACCGGAAGCTATCCTCGCCATCTTCACGCCCGACCCCGCCATCCGTGCCGCCGGAGTGGAGTACCTGCGCATTATAAAATATTCCTACCTCATTTTCGCCCTGAGTCAGATCCTGCTCGCCATGCTCCGGAGTGTGGAAACCGTGCGCATCGGTTTCTGGGTTTCTCTTGCGGCGCTGGCGGTCAATATCTCCCTCAACTACCTGCTGATCGGCGGACATCTTGGCGCACCCGCGCTGGGCGCGACCGGTGCCGCCATCGCCACCGCGGCGGCGCGTACCATGGAATTAGCCGTGGTGCTTATATTTGCTCTGCGGGCTGACAAAAAGCTCGGCTGGCGCATCGCTGACATCTTCCGCCCCGACCGTGCGCTCATGAAGGACTTCCTCCGGCTGATCCGCCCCATGCTGTTCACGTCCCTGATGTTCGGCGTGGCGGTGGCTCTCCAGACCGCCATTCTGGGGCATATGAACGAGAACGCCATCGCCGCCAATTCGGTGGCATCCACACTGTTCCAGACGCTCAAGGTTGCCTCGGTCGGCGCGGCGTCGGCGGCATCCATCCTGATCGGAACCGCCATAGGCAGTGGGCAGATGGATCGGATCAAGGCATATACCCGCACACTGCAGCTCATGTTTCTCGGAATCGGGCTGTGTACCAGTTTGCTTCTGTTCGCCCTGCGTTACCCCATCCTGTCGCTGTATGATATGTCGGCGGAAACCTATCATCTGGCAGAGCAGTTCATTCTGGTGCTGTGCTTTACCGGCTTCGGCACCGCCTATGAAATGCCCACCATCATCGGACTTATCCGAGGCGGCGGAGATGCCCGGTTCGTCTTTTGGGATGACCTTATCAACATCTGGCTGATCGTGATCCCGCTGTCCCTGCTGGCGGCGTTCGTGTTCAAATGGTCCCCGGTGGCGGTCATCTGCTGTCTCAACGCCGATCAGGTTCTCAAATGCATCCCCGGCTGTATCAAAGTCAATCGCTATACCTGGATCAAGAAGCTGACACGCGAGGCGGAATGAGCTCCCGCCTCGCGCAAAAATACTTTTCCACCGCCGCATTTGTTCATACCAAAAACACATTTTTTTGCTATACTGTGGGGTAACATTCCGGACATCGCGGCATACCGACCGCCCCGCGCTCATACACTCTGCCGATACGGTTCTGTAACGGAGGTGTTTGTCATGAGTCACAATCCCGGAAGGTTTCTGCTCCCGCTGTCCGCATTTGCCGCAACCGCCAGGGATACGCTGTCCCGCCTGCCCCTCAGGGGATGGCTGAGCGCGGACAGTCTGATCTCGCTGGGCACGCTGGCAGGCGGTTTCCTGTCTGCACGCCTGTGCATGGACAGCGCCGACGCTATGCGCGTCGTGTCCGCCCATCTGCCGGCAGGCATACATCCCCTCCTGTTCTGGGTGCGGGTGTCGCTGGCGTTGTTGCCCGCTCTCATCCTGTTTGGCGTAGCCGGGCTGTGCTGTTGCGGCGGGGCACTTTGCGCCGGGATTCTTGCCCTGCGCGGACTGTGCGACGGAGCCGCGCTGGGTGCGCTGGTACTGGCAGGCAGGTCGCCGATTCCGTTCCTGCTCCGCACCGCTCTGCTGCTCGTTCTGCGGCTCGCGCTGTCGCTGTGGTGCCGGGCAACGGCAGGCAATATTTCCGATCCTGCCCTCCAGCATCCGTCCGGCGTGCGCGGTCTGTCCCCGCTCATGCAACGACATCTGGCAGGGTTGCTGGCATCAGCGGCGGCAGGTGCCGCTGTCTGCGGACTGTATACAGCACTGGTCTTTCTCTGATCGTAATTCAGAAAGCATCAAGCCGAAAAACAAGAAGGAAGTACACAGCCATGAGTTCCACAAAAAAAGGTAAAGGTCCCCTGCGCCTGCTCAACCCCATGCGGGACGGGCGCGGCGTTGAAAAAGGGGAGGACACCACACCCACTTTGGGCTATTTTTTCAAGCTGCTGGGGCGCAAATTCTGGAAGCTGATATCGGTCAACCTCCTGCTGCTGGTACAGTTTCTGCCGCCCCTGCTGTGCTTCTTTGCGTACTTCACGGGACCTAAGGCGGACAGTCAGTACTTTGCGCTATACCCTGCCCTGCTGGGTGCGCAGACTGCCGCGCCGACGGCAACCGGAAATACACTGCTCAGCCTGTTCTCCGGTCTTTTCCGCGTACACGCGTACAATACGCCCATCTGGTGGATCATCGCCGGACTGGCTGTCTTTCAGGTTGTCACGTACGGCTGGCAGAAGGTCGGCTCTGCCTACATCCTGCGGAATCTGGTCAAGGGAGAGGGCGTCTTTATCATTTCGGACTACTTCTACGCCATCCGCCGCAACCTGAAGCAGGGGTTCTTCCTGGGGCTTCTGGACTGCCTGGTGCTTTTTGCGCTCGGCTTTGATTTCCAGTACTTCTACTATGCGGCGCCGTCCGGCTTCACCAATTTCATGTACATCATGATCGTGGCGCTGTTCATCATCTGGAGCGTGATGCGTTTCTATATCTATGTCATGCTGGTAACCTTCGACATGAAGACCCGCAAGATTCTCAAGAACGCGCTGATTTTTACGGCTCTGGGCATCAAGCGGAATCTGATGGCTATCCTCGGCATCGGTGTCCTGCTGGGGCTGTGCGTGGCAGTGGTCATGGTATGCATCCCCATGCGGATATACGGCATCATTGCCATCCCCTTCTTCATTGTCCCCGCGCTGTCGGCATTCATGTACACCTATGCGGCATGGCCGGTCATCCGGAAATACATGATAGACCCGGTGGAAAAGAAGCCGGCGGAAGCCCCCGCCGAACCGTAAACGACCGGCGGGCAATGCATACCTTTTAACGTACAAAGTGTAATCACGCGGAATTATCGGAAAGCAGGAATCGGAAAAAGACATGAAAATCGTTATCAAGATCGGAACATCTACCCTGACCCATTCCACCGGACGGACCAACATCCGCCGCGTGGCAGACCTGTGCCGCGTCATCAGCGACCTGAAGAACGCCGGGCACGAAATCATTCTGGTATCCTCCGGCGCCATCGCCATGGGCGTCGGCAAGCTGAACCTCAGCACGCGCCCCTCGGACGCTCCGACCAAGCAGGCGGCTGCTGCCGTCGGGCAGTGCGAGCTGATGTACATTTACGACAGGCTGTTCGCCGAGCACAACCATACGGTGGCACAGCTGCTGATTACCGCACCGGACATCGACGACCCGGTGCGCAAGGAGAATTTCCACAACACGCTGGAACGTCTGCTGGCATTCCGCGTTCTGCCCATCATCAATGAGAACGACACCGTTTCCACGGAGGAGCTGGGCATCGGGGACAACGATACGCTGTCCGCAACGGTGGCAGCCAGCGTGAACGCAGACCTGCTGGTTCTGCTCTCGGACATCGACGGGCTGTATGACCAAGATCCGCATATCAACCCGCACGCGCGGCTGATCCCGGTCGTGGAAAAGCTGGATGAGCATATTCTGTCGCTGGCAGGCGGAAAAGGCTCCGCACTCGGCACCGGCGGCATGGTGACAAAGCTGCGGGCGGCGCAGATTGCCGGGGCGGCGGGCGTGGATATGGTGATTGCCAACGGGCAGGATCCGCTCCTGCTGTATGATATCGCGGAGGGACGCCCGGTCGGCACAAAATTTCTGTCCGGAAAGCGGACGTGCGAGGTATGAGTATGCAGACCACCCACGAGATACTGGTCAGAACCAAGGCGGCGTCGCGCGCGCTGGCGTCGGTCGGTCAGGCGGACAAGGAACGCCTCCTGCTCTGCATGGCAGACAGTCTGCTCGCACACGAGGGCGACATCCTTACCGCCAACGCGCGAGACATGGCGGCGTCTGCCGGGGTCATCACGCCCGTCATGGCAGACCGGCTCCTGTTGACCGACAAGCGCAACGCCGGTATGGCGCAGGGGGTGCGGGATGTGGCACACCTGCCCGACCCGGTCGGCGAGGTACTGTCGGAAGTCACGCGCCCCAACGGCATGGTCATCCGCAAGGTGCGGGTTCCGTTCGGTCTGATCGCAATCATTTACGAAAGCCGCCCCAATGTGACATCCGACGCAGTGGCACTGGCGCTCCGGAGCGGGAATGCCTGCGTCCTGCGCTGCGGCAAGGAGGCGCACGCCACCTGCCTTGCGGTCATGGCGGCACTCAAGGCGGGCATTGCGGCGGCGGAAGTCCCCGGCGTATCGCCGGACTGCATCAACCTGCTGGAGGATACCAGCCGGGCGAGCGCAACCGAGCTGATGACGGCGGACGGGCTGGTCGATCTGCTGATTCCGCGCGGCGGTGCGGGACTGATCCGCGCCTGTGTGGAGAACGCAACGGTTCCCTGCATCCAGACCGGAACCGGAATCTGCCATGTGTATGTCGACAAATCCGCCGATTTGGATATGGCGGTGCGTATCATGGTCAACGCCAAGACCTCCCGCCCGTCGGTCTGCAATGCGGCGGAGGTGTGTCTGGTTCACCGTGCGGTGGCTGCGGATTTTCTGCCCCGGCTCCGGACGGCTGTCGTGGACGAACGGACCGCGCGTAGCGAGGTGCCGGTCGAACTGCGGCTGGACAGTACCGCCGCGGCAATCATTCCGGGCACCCCTGCGGGAGAGCGGGATTTTGACACGGAGTTCCTGGATTACATTCTGGCGGTGCGCGTGGTGGACTCCCTGGAGGATGCCGTCTCGCATATCGCGCGCCATTCCACCGGGCACAGCGAGTGCATCGTGACGTCCGATGCCGACGCCGCCCGCCGCTTCACCGCCGCCGTGGACAGCGCCGCCGTCTATGTAAACGTTTCCACCCGCTTTACCGACGGCGGCGAGTTCGGGCTTGGCTGTGAGATGGGCATCTCCACGCAGAAGCTGCACGCCCGCGGTCCCATGGGACTTTGCGAGCTGACCACCTACAAGTACATCGTCACCGGAAACGGACAGATCCGGTAACGGATCACGGGAGGAAAAAGCAATGTCGGACTTTACATTTGCCGCAGGATTCATCGGCGCCGGCAACATGGGGGGCGCATTGGCGCAGGCGGCGCTGAGCGCAGTACCCGCCGACCGCATCGCGGTCATCTGCCACACACCGGAGCATACCCGCGCCGCCGCCGCACGGCTGGGCTGTCCGGCGGGCGACAGCAATGCCGCCCTTGCCGCCACCAGCCGGTTCCTGTTCCTGGGCGTCAAGCCGGGCATGATCGGAGAGCTGGCGGCAGAGATTTCGTCTTCCGTCTCCCCCGGCACGGTGCTGGTATCCATGCTGGCAGGAGTCAGTCTTTCGCGGCTGGAGGAACTGTTCGGTGCAGACAGACCGATCCTGCGCATCATGCCCAACACGCCCTGCGCCATCGGGCAGGGTGTCATCCTGTGCGCTCCCAACGCGCACGTGGCGGCGGAGGATACAGCAGAATTCCGCACCCTGATGGCGGGAGCGGGGCTTATTGACGAACTGCCGGAGAAGCTGATCGACGCAGCCGGAACGCTGACCGGTTGCGGTCCCGCCTTTGCCTATCTCTTTGCCGAGGCGTTGGCGGACGGAGGTGTTGCGTGCGGACTGCCGCGTGCCAAAGCGCAGACCTATGCCGCCGCCATGCTCCGGGGCAGTGCCGCCATGGTACTGGAAACCGGGAAGCATCCCGGCGAGCTGAAGGACGCGGTATGCAGTCCCGGAGGAACGACCATTGAAGGTGTTGCGGCGTTGGAGAGAAACGGCTTCCGGAACGCCGCCATCGAGGCAGTCCGCGCCTCGTTCGGCAAGACGGCAAAGCTGGGCTGAAACAGCCTGCGATTGGTACGCAGGGGAACCGCAAAATCGGGGATTAAAAACTCAAAATGAGTTTTTAATCCCCGATTTTTTGGAGTTTCCCTTATCTGTACAGATACCCGATAGGGGTACTGCCCGTCTTTTTCCAGTTGGCAAAATCATGCCCGTTGCCGTTTACCGTGAATTCGCTGATATAGTATTTTCCCTTATGGCTGACGGCGAACAGATGGCGCCTCACAATGTCGGCTCCCTCCGGAACCTCCAGATACGACACACCCCAGTCGCGTTCCGTGGTCAGCCCGGAAGACTTTACCAGAAACGCCTGCATATTCAGCTCCTGGCAGACCTGCGCGCCGGATGTGCGCAAAGGCTCCTGCGACGCACCGGCAGGCTTGACGAACACCGGCGTCAGGCGCGGCTCGGCAGGATCCTGCTCGTTGCTCCGTCCCCACGGATGATCGCCGGTTATCAGGATGGTGGCGTTCTCATACAGCCCCAGTCGCTTCAGCTCCGCAATATAGTGGTAGATCAGGTTGAAGCTCCCCTTGGTGGCTTCCTCGATGGAGGCAGACAGTCGGTAGCTGCCGTCCTCGCCCATGTGGCAGGGACCGTGACAACCGTTGAGATGAATGAATCGGAAAGCATTCTCCGCGCCCTGTGCGTCTACGGTCAGTCCGTGCTCGGTCAATCCCGCAAAGGTTTCCCAGTCGTTGAGCACGTAGGCGGGGTGCTCTCCCACATACTGCACCAGGCTGTTGAACATGGCAGTCGTGACATGGATTGTATTCTTGAGCAGGTGCGGCAGCAGGCGATAGCCGGCAAGCCCGATCATATACTGCACAAGCTCGCCCCGGTTGGAAATACGGTAGCCGTCCGATACCTCCACGTTCTCCGCAATTCCTGCAAGCGGCTCGGCACTGCGGTAGCCGTAGTAGGGGCCGGGGTACAGCCGGATCTCGTAGCCGTTGGCTTTCAGCTCCTGCAAAAACGGCGAGGTGGAATAGGCGGACGCGAAGTAGGTATCCGCGTCCCAGCCGAACGGGTTCCCGTCCGCATCCTCCTGCCGCACGCCGGTTATCATGGAGCCGATTGCCGGGTAGGTGCGCGAGTACAGCGACAGGTTGTCGTCAAACAACGTAAAGCCGGTCAGGGGCGCAAAAAAGGCAGGATCGTCCTCCGCCACATCGCGGTAGTAGTCGTAATCAAAGCGATCCAGCACGAACACCACCGTGTTCCTGCCGCGCGCGACGCTGTACAGCCCCGCATCCGACAGGTAAACCTTCTGTGCGCCGAGTTTTTCCCGGTCGCTGTGGCGATCCTTGTCCTTGTCATCCCCCGTCTTTTCCCTGCTCTTCCCGTTTTCCTTTTCCCGGGAATTCAGTGCATCCAGCCGGGCGCCATCCCCGGTCAGCCCGGCAGACGGCGCTTCGGATGCCGCACCTGCGGCGGCAGATGTGCCGGCGGCAGCATTGTCCCGTGCAAACACCTTGCCGAAAATCGACACACTGCCCACGACCTGCATACCCAGCACGACTACCAACGCGATACCGGCAGCCGTCCGTATCCAGCTCTTACGCTCCATGTTCAGCGCACCGAGCACGGCGGCAACACCGGCGGCGACCCACAGGGCGGGATCCAGTATATACCACCACAGGGGGGTATCCCCTGCGCCGCCGTCCCCCAGCAGGGACAGCACCCCGCTGGTGCCCTGGCGCAATATGGCCTCCGCTTCCTCCTGGGGAAGCAGCGGGCCCTCCGGACGGGTGTTGTGAAAGAGAGGAGAGATGTCCATGGTTCACGCCTCCGATTGCAGAAGTTTTTCGCCGGCCCGGTAGATATCCCCGGCGCCTACGGTCAAAATTAGGTCTCCGGGCTGGGCGATGGAGCGCAGCTGCTCTGTTACCTTATCCAGGGTGGAGCAGTATACAGACCCCGGGATGTTGCGGCACAGGTCTGCGGAGGAAATCCCCAGGGTGTTCTGTTCCCGGGCGGCAAAGATCTCCGCCAGAATTACCACATCCGCCTGTTTCAGCTCCTCCACAAAGTGGTCGAACAGCTTGGCGGTCCGGGAGTAGGTGTGGGGCTGGAAGGCGCAGATCACCCG
>ENA-OROK01004316-OROK01004316.1-human-gut-metagenome-genome-assembly--contig:-NODE-4316-length-10508-cov-3.432603_pt1 | contig 10508 bp, 7 predicted proteins | sample MGYA00242127_ERZ509046 | MGnify/ENA primary metagenome ERZ509046 (study PRJEB26280, sample SAMEA2338728) | human gut metagenome | biome: human gut; feature: human-associated habitat; material: faeces... | reverse complement strand
ACCCGCCGCAATTTTTTGTGTTTATGTCCGTAAAGACGCTTCTCATGAAAAAAAGTATGCGGGTGGCGGCAAAGGGATGCTGCGTTCTGCTCCTCGCCATCATCCTGTTCTGGTGCATACTCCGCCTTTCCCCGCGTCCTCCGCTTATGCAGGACATCACCTTCTCGCGCGTCATTCTGGACCGGAATGGCGGTCTTCTGCGCATGGGGCTCACTCCGGATCACAAATACCGCCGCCTCACGAGGCTCGAAGATATCCCCCCGGAAGCCATCGCCAGCGTCATCCGCTACGAGGACAGGTATTTCTGGCACCATCCCGGCATCAACGTGCTGTCCCTTTTCCGGGCCGGCCTGGCTATGCTCTCCGGCGGCAGAATTATGGGCGGCTCCACCATCACCATGCAGGTGGCCCGTCTTTCTTCCGGTCTCAAAACCGGCAGCCTGAAGGATAAACTCCGGCAGATCTGGCTCGCTCTCAGGCTCGAACGTCATTACAGCAAAGCCAGAATTCTGGAAGCCTATTTCAATCTGGCCCCTTATGGCGGCAATGTTGAAGGCCTCGGGGCCGCGGCCCTGGTCTATTTCCGCAAAAACGCTTCCGAGCTCACGCCGGATGAAAGCCTTGCCCTCATGCTCGTCCCGCAGAACCCGGGCCGGCGCAGTCCGGCATCGGCAGGTTCGGATTTCCATGCAGCAGAGCAGCGCCTCATCAGGGAATGGTACGGCAGGGAAACGGCCAGACTCAGAGTGCACTCACCGGCCGACATGCCTTTCCGCTGTCCTCATCTTGTCACTGAGATCCTGGCCGACCCCAACGCCCCCGGCACAGTCAGAACAGCCATAGATTTACGGCTCCAAGGACTTCTTGAAAAACAGCTGAAGGATTTCGTACGGCTCGGCAGACAGTCTGGCCTGCATAACGCCTGCGCCCTGCTCGTGCACTGGCCAACCATGGAGGTCCGGGCCCTCGCCGGCTCCGCCCATTTCTTTGCCTCGTCCATTTCCGGCCAGATAGACGGAACCCTGGCACGCCGTTCGCCGGGTTCAACTCTCAAGCCATTTATTTACGCTCTGGGGCTTGAACAGGGACTCATCCATCCCATGACCCTTCTCAGGGATCTGCCCAAAAGCTTCGCCGGCTACACGCCGGAAAATTTCGACGGGGATTTCCGGGGGCCCCTGCCTGCCTGTGAGGCTCTGCGCCTTTCCCGCAACGTTCCTGCCATCACCCTCGCCTCTCAGCTCAGAAACCCTGATCTTTACGACTTTCTCCGGTCCTGTCACGTCGATTTCCTGCGGTACAGGGATCACTACGGACTCAGCCTCGTACTCGGCGGCGCCGAAGTCACTCCGCGGGAACTCGCTGCCCTGTATTGTATGCTTGCAAACAGGGGAATATGGAAACCTCTCCGGCTGACTCTCGATGAGCCTCAGACCGCCGGCCAGCAGAGACTTTCCCCTGAGGCGAGCTTCATTACGCTGGATATGCTTGTTTCAGACGCTTCGGACGAAAACATCCCCAGCCGGGAGGGGAAAAACATACACGTACGGTGCAAGACCGGCACATCCAATGGTTTTCGTGATGCCTGGACTGCCGGCATCGCTGGTCCTTATGTCCTCGTGGTGTGGGTCGGCAACTTTAATAACGATCCGCATCCTCTCTTCGTGGGAGGACGCACGGCAAAACCTATTTTCCTGGCCATAACCAGGAGACTGGCTGCCAGCGAGGCCATGTCCGACATGCTGTCCACACCCTCCCGCGGCACCAATCTGGTCCGCATCCCCGTGTGCACCGCCACCGGCGATCTCGACATTTCGTTATGCCAGGATACGACAGAAACCTGGTTCATTCCCGGCGTATCCCCCATCAGTCCGACAGGCATACTGCGGAAAATCCTCATCGACAAAAAAACGGGACTCCGGGCCTGCACGCCTCAGGAAGGAGGTACCGAAGAGGTTCCCTGGGAGTTCTGGCCCAGTGATCTTGAACGCATGTTCCGCAGCGCGGGGATTAACAAACCGTCTCCTCCACCCTATCTTCCTGAATGCCGTGGAAGGGAAGGTCTATCTGACGGACCAGCTCCCTCCATCGAGCTCCCCAGAGCCGGAATCACCTACAGCCTCGGTACGGGCGGAACGGTGCCGCTTCTGGCTAACTCCGCCTCCGGGGCGGATCTGCTCTACTGGTTTGCTGACAGCCGTTTTATAGGCACCAGCCTCCCGGGCGAGGTTCTTCTCTTTTCTCCGCAGACCAGAAGAACGCTCATCCGCGTTGTTGACAGCGCAGGCAGAACGTCCCAGCGCGTACTCCGCACTGCACCCCTCCCCTAATCTGGAACAGGACATGCCTCTCTTCAAAAAAAACCTTTCCCCAACGCTGTTTGATCTTCAGGAAATACAGACTGCCGGCGTTGGCCGCCTTTTGCTGGAAGCCCTGGCCACGGGTCTTATCTCGGGCTTTATCATCGGTGTTTTCCGCATGGCCTATAATTTTGTGAACGCCACGCTGGTGCGGGAGTTCCGCCTGCACGTGGGCACACCGGAAGGCATGGTCCTGACCGGCGGGGCCATCCTTCTCTGCGCCATCATCGCCTGGCTTATGGTCAGGCACGAGCCTCTCATTTCCGGCAGTGGCATTCCCCATGTCGAGCTTGTCCTGCGAGGCAAGATGCCAATGCCCTGGAGGCGTATTCTCTGGACAAAATTCATCGGTACGCTGGCAAGTCTGTCGGGCGGTCTTTCCGTTGGCCGTGAGGGCCCGTGCATCCAGATGGGGGCAGCAGTCGGCTGCGGCGTAGGCCGCCTGTGGCACGACACCAAGATACGCCCCCGTTTTCTCGCCGGCGGGAGCACGGCCGGCATGACCGCCGCGTTCGGCGCCCCCCTCGCGGGCATGTTCTTCTCCTTTGAAGAACTGCACACCGTGCTCACTCTGCCCATGCTCATCTTTACAGCTATCACGGCAGCCTCCGCATGGTTCGTTGTCGATATGATTCTGAAGCTCGGCCTCGTGTTCCCGCTGAGCACCACAGAACCCTCAATGGCGCTTTTCTGGCTTTCTCCCCTGGCCGGCGTGGCCTGCGGCCTCTTCTCCTGTCTCTACAACTGGTGCCTCGTCTCCCTTACCAACGGAGCTGACAGAACCGGTATAAAGCAGCCATGGCGTCTCAGCATCGCCTTCCTCGCGAGCTTCGCCCTTGTTTACATTTTTCCGGATGTCATGACCGGTCTCGGTCCTGGCATCCCCAATCTCGCGCACGGAACGCTGCCCATCAAAACCATTCTTCTGCTCTGGGCCGTGAAGATATGCTTCAACTGGTTCTCCTTTGCTTCCGGCGTCTCGGGCGGCATTCTCATGCCCATGCTGCTGGCGGGAGGCCTCACGGGAGCCCTTCTTTCCTGCCTCATCGGATACGCCGATCCCGCGCAGAGTCATACAGTTCTCCTGGTCATCCTGTGCATGGCAGGGCTTTTCTCCGGGACAGTCCGCGCTCCTCTGACGGGTGCCTTTCTGATTACCGAAATGACAGGGGCCTGGCTTCTTCTCCCGGCCGTGCTGTGCACGTCCGTCATCGCCAGTCTGCTGGCAAACTTTCTCGGATCTGCTCCTGTTTACAACTCCCTGCGCGACCGCCAGCTGCGCAATTTCCGCAAGGCCCATCCCGGCTGGGAATCATCACCTGAAAACCTGAAGTGACCCGCCAGAAAGAGGACCCGGAACTGCAGGCTGTTATAGCCGCTTTTATTATGACATATATTGGCGGCGCCTTACTCAGGACTCAAGTCACGGGAATGCGGCGCATTTTTCAAATATTGCTATTTTATTATATATTCGTAACACATTTTTTAAGTTCAACATACTGATTTTACACCATAAATAAAAAAACACTTGCAATTCCGCATTTTTTTCCCTAAATATTTTGGTCATTTGCAATTTAGACAGGAGCTTTTGGATGACTCGCAAGGATCGCACTGAGGGTATCTTCAGCCGCCGCGAAGTTCTTGATGCCAATGAGCGCAAGCAATATTACCTCATTCAGCTGAAAGAACTGCTCACGTACGCCTACCGTTATTCTGAAGATGTTAAAAAACGTTTTGATCGTGCTCAGTTCAACGTCGAAAAATTCAAGACCCTTTCCGATATCAAGCACATTCCGATTCTCAAGAAGAAAGAGCTCATCTTCCTGCAGTCCATGGGTCCCCGCCTGGGCGGCCTGCTGACGAAGGATATCGGGGATCTGAAGCGTATTTTCCTGTCCCCCGGCCCCATCTTTGATCCCGAGGACAGGGCCCAGGACTACTGGGGATACACAGAGGCCTTTTATTCCGTCGGCTTCCGCCCCGGTGACATTGTGCAGAATGCCTTCAACTACCAGCTCACGCCAGCCGGACTGATGTTCGAAGAACCCCTGCGCAATCTCGGCTGCTCCGTCATTCCCGCAGGCCCCACCGAAGCTTCCACGCAGCTCGACATCATGCAGAAGCTCCGTGTCTCCGGTTACGTGGGCACCCCGAGCTTCCTTATGCATCTGGCCCAGAAGGCAGAGGAAAAGGGTCTCAACCTGCGCAAGGATCTGTTCCTGGAAGTCGCCTTCGTTACCGGCGAACGCCTTTCCGAAAAAATGCGCAACCAGCTCGAAAAGAAATTCGACATCATCATGCGTCAGGGCTATGGCACCGCGGACGTGGGCTGCATCGGCTATGAATGCTTCCACCGCACCGGTCTGCACATCGCCAACCGCTGTTACGTCGAAATCTGCCATCCCGACACCGGCATTCCGCTGAAGGACGGCGAAGTTGGCGAAATCGTCGTTACGTCCTTCAATAAAACCTATCCCCTCATCCGCCTGGCCACTGGCGACCTTTCCTACATTGACAGAAGCCCGTGCCCCTGCGGACGCACCAGCCCGCGTCTCGGCAGCATCGTCGGCCGCGTGGACACCACCGCGCGTATCAGCGGCATGTTCGTGTATCCGCATCAGGTTGAGCAGGTCATGAGCCGCTTTGAGGAAATCAAGCGCTGGCAGATCGTGGTCACCAACCCCGACGGCATAGATGAGATGACCCTCAATATTGAGGCCAGCGAATTCAAGCGCCGCGATGAGCTCCTGCAGCAGTTCCGTGAGAAGATTAAGCTGCGTCCCGAGCTGAAGGTCCTCGCCCCCGGATCGCTGCCGCCCCAGGTCAGACCCATCGACGATAAGCGCCACTGGGATTAAACCGGAATATCATGTACTCAGAAGCTTGCGCGGTTCGCCCGCGCAGGCTTTCTTTGTACGGGACACCAGAAAAGCAGAGGAACAGCCATGTCAGCAATGAGTGACTTCAAAGCCTTCCTGCAGGAATACCATGACGGGGTCATGGACTGCGAGGCAAAGGCCAACGCAGCTCTCAGTGAAGGCAAAAGCGACGTCTACACGGAATTCATGAAGAAAAAAGCCGAGAAGATGCGTGATCTGTACGGGATCGCTGAACCTTACCTGAAAAAACTCCCTGGAGAACAGCAGGAAGAGTACGGACACGCCCTGCACCGATTCTATGCTTCCGCGAACAACGGGCTGAGGCTTAATTCGCCTTTCTACTGGTCAGCCCTCCTCTGGAATGATGACTACAAGACCGGAGACACGGACAATTTCCAGCTCTTCATCAATGATATCCCCGATGACTAGCCTGTCGGGTCAAAACTTTTTTGCACAAAGAGGAAAACAATGAAACTGCATACAATGCTTCCGGCCATCGCCTGTGCCCTCTGCCTCGGCTTCGCTGCCGGACAGGAAGCAGGCGCCGCGGATCAGGCCATGCCGCCCATGGGCGGCATGCAGGGTGGCATGGACATGAGCAAAGCCGGTCAGGCCAGCTTTGACAAAATGGACGCTGATAAGGACGGGAAGGTGAGCCAGGAAGAATTTCTGAAGGCCCATCCCGGAATGAAGCCCGAAGCCTTCGCCCGCATCGACAAGAACGGAGACAAGGTCATCACCTCTGAAGAATGGGGACAGTTCATGGTCGGTCATTCCAGCATGGGCGGCGGCCAGGGAGGCTCTCCCATGGGCGGTATGGGCATGCCGCCGGCAGGCATGCCCCAATCCGGCAGCATGCCTCCTTCAGGTGAAATGCCTATGGTCATGCCCCCTCAGGGAAAGTAGACACCGCACACGGCACTGATTACAAAAAGCCGCCCCTCCCGCGTGAGCCGGGACGGGCGGCTTTTTCTCAGCATAAGAAAAGGAGAGTCGCGTGAAAACAGCATCTTGAAAGTCTGGAAGGAGACAACTACTTCCTGTCGGAAAAACTCCGGGAGCTCGATGACGTCCTTGTCAGTCAGCAGAAACAGATCGACAGGCTGGAGAAGGCCCTTGAAGAAGCAATCAGCGCCATCGGCCGGCTCAGAGCCAGCATGGAGGAACTCTCTTCCGGCAAGAACGCACAGGAACTCGAGGTACCTCCCCATTACGGCAAATGGTAAGTCTCTAGGCTTTACCCGAGGTCTTCGCCTCCTCCAGTTTCGCGAGGCGGTGACGGTAAGTGCGCTCGAATCCGATCCAGAAGCTGGCCGTGAGGCCTGTGGCTTCCTTCAGGGCAAAAGCGAGTTCCTTCGTGATGGGCAGTCTGCCGCTGAAGAACGATTGAAGTTCTTCCTCGCTGAGATTGAGCAGACGCGCGAACTGCGGCTCGCTCATCTTCATGCGATCCATGCAGCCGCGGGCGAGTTCACCGGGAACAACAATCGATTTTGCTTTGCTCATATCCATGGTGCACCTCCTGCAGGGCGTGGTTAAAAAAAAGAAAGAAGGGGCCGGAGAAACATTCTCCGGCCCCTTCTTTTACTACGAATCAGTCTGAGAGACTAGAAGCCAAAACCGGTGGAATCCTCATCACCGAAACCGAATCCCATGGAATCGTCTTCAGCGGGAGCTTCCTCGGCAGCAGCCTCGCCGCCTTCAGCAGCGGCCTCACCGGCCACGGCGCCAGCAGCGGCAGCACCGCCGGCAGCGACGGTGATGTTCTTGAGGTTGTCCTTGATGGTGCGCTTGATGGTATCAAGCAGCTCTTCCTCGTCGAGGGCAATCTTGCCTTCGAAACCGGCGGCCTGACGGCGAAGGGCACCCATGTCCTTCTTCTGGGCCTTGAGCTGGGCATCAAGCTGGTCAGCCTGCTTCTTCGCGGCTTCAAGAGCGCCCTCGAGGGGCTTCAGAGCCTCGATTTCGGCAGCCTGCTTGGCGACCTCGGCCTTGAGGGCATCAACTTCGGCAAAAGCCTTATCCATGGCATCGAGAGCAGCAAGGCAGGATTCCTTGATGCGTCCGTCCATGGGAGGCAGGGAAATCTTGTCGCCAAGCTGCGCGGCGCAGCGGTTGACAAAAAGTTCCCAGGCTTCACTGCCATCGTAGACCATATCCGCAAATTTGGGATACAGACGGGCAAGCCAGGCGCCAGCGAAAACGGCGACGCTCTTGGCCATCTTGGGGCAGACCATGGAACGGCCAGTGATATAACCAGCGATCTCTCTTACATCAGCGTCTTCCTTGCCAGAGACGAGGGCAAGCACAGTCTCGACCGGAAAGATTTTACGTTCAGAATCAGACATTTTACATCTCCTCCTCGGAGTGCTCATTTTCGTTGTTGTTTAGATGTCCAGCTTAGCCGCGGCCGTACATGCGCACATAAAGCAGAGCGGCGGTACGGTACACGAGATGCCCGAGCTTCGACCAAGGAAGATAGGCAAAGAGCATCCACACAAACACGAGGTGCAGATAGTAAATGAAGTAGGCACAGTGGACGGCGTCAATCAGTCTGAAGAACTGAGAGAAGCAGCCCGTAAGCGCGATACACCAAATAAGACCCAGCAGATACCAGTCCTGATAGCTGGAGGAGAAATATTTGGGATTCTGACGCTTGCGGCGGATCGTAAGCAGGAAGAGGCCGACAAGGAGCAGAATAGCGCCAAAGTTGGCCAGGATCTTAACAGGGAACAGCGTGGGCATGGGCGTGGCGATGGAGATGCAGGGGAAAACCTTGCCTACCCAGTGACCGCCTGCCACAACGGCCGTTACCACCATAAGGCAGATAAAGGCCCAAACCGTGCACATATGTCCGAGCTTGCGGGAGTTTTCGGGCTGTCCGGTCTTGGGGCCGGTCGTGCAGGTGTCGAACTTCTTGTGCGAGCCGATTTCTTCCCAGAGAAGCATGCCAAGATGCCAGTACCAGGGTTTGGTCGGACCGACGACAAGAAGCTTGCCGTCGTTGTTCTTAAACATGTTCCAGAGTTTGCTGCAGCCTTTGTAGAGGATGTAGATGGCTCCGAAGAACGTAAGCATGAAGATGGGGTCGATGGTGTAGTCGCCATAGAAGATCTGGCCGAACACGATCCTGCCGTCCGCGGTCCTGGGGAACCAGGAGCCAACACAGGCCGCACGGATAGCCCACACGATGAGCCAGAGCAGGGCCGGAATGGCGAACAGGATGGGCAGGCCGGAGCGCTTGCTCATAAGCTTGCCAATCTTGGCGGGCTTGCACAGATCCCTGTACATGAGGTTGCGGGCGGCAGCCATCACGTCAGCGGGGTTGGCACCGCGCGGGCAGAGCTCAGCGCAGTTGCCGCAGTTGTGGCACAGCCAGATATCAGGATCGGCCGTGATTTTGTCTTTCAGACCCCAAGAAGCCCAAACCATCTCCTTGCGGGGATACGGATGGTTGGCAGGGGCCATCGGGCAGGCGACCGCACAAGTAGCGCACTGATAGCACTTCTTGAGTGATTCCCCGCCCGCATCCATAAGTTCTCTGGCAAAGCCAGAGTCAGGCGTAAGAGTAACTTTAGCCATTCTGCCTTCCTCCTACATGGCCTTGAACGGGTTGGCGCCGATCTTCTCGATGCGCTTGACAAAGTCGTTGATCATGCCAGGCACCTTGTCATACTCGTCGATGGCGACTTCGAACTGCTCAACACGCTCGGGCTCAACGCCCAGGCGGTTCAGGGTTTCAGCGATGTTCTGCATACGTCTGGAGCAGAGTTCGGAACCCTTGATGAAGTGGCACTGATAATCGTCACCGTACTTGCAGCCAAGAAGCATGACACCATCGTAGCCCTTGCTCATGGCATCGGAGATCCAGATGGCGTTGACGGAACCGAGGCAGCGCACGGGGATAATGCGTACGTAGGGGCTCCAGGTTTCGTGGCGCTGGGCAGCCATGTCGAGGGCAGGATACGCGTCGTTCTCGCAGGCGAGGATGAGGACACGGGGTCCGTCATTCTTGAAGTCCTTGGGAACGGCGACCTGACCGATCATGGAGCCGATCATATCGATATTGTAGTTGGCGAAGGAGATAACGCGTTCGGGGCAGGCACCGAAGCAGGTACCGCAGCGGCGGCAGCGGCCGGGATTCGGTTTGGGCGTACCCTTTTCATCGTCATCAAGAGCGCCGAACGGGCATTCTTCGGTGCAGCGCTTGCACTGCGTGCAGCGGGCGAAGTTGAACACCGGGTAGGTTTTATCACCGGAGCGGGGATGCACGGCAACGCCGCGTTCAGCGCACTCGATGGCCTGAATGGCCTTGAGCACGGCACCGCGGGCGTCCTCGACGCAGCCGTCGAGGGTCATGGGCTGACGCACACAGCCGGCGGCGTACACACCGGTACGGCGGGTTTCGTAGGGGAAGCAGATGTAGTTGGAGTCGACGTAGCCGTCGAAATGATCCAAGTCGGGGAAGTCAGGTCCCTGCCTGTACTCGAACTGCATCACGGCATCCTTGGCGGTCACGGGAACAATACCCGTGGGCAGAACAACGAGGTCGCAGTCAAGGTCGAAGTCCATGCCAAGCAGGGTGTTGGCGCAGGACACGACGACATGGTCGCCGTCTTCCTTAACTGAGGTGACATCGGCCTTGGTCATCATGAGACCGAGGCGGTTCTGCATGGTCTTGTAGAAGCGCTCGAAGATGCCGGGCATGGTCATGTTGCGGTAGATGACATAGCACTGGGTCTTGTCATTGGTCTGCTCGGCAACAGTGTTGGCCAGGCGGAGCATGCCCACGGAGTTGACCACGTTGGAATAGCGCAGGTGCTTGATGGACTCGAGGTCTTCCTTCACGAAGATTTTCTCGGTGCCCTCTTCCTTCTTCTCGTCAGCGCCTTCCTTGGCGGCAGCCTCTTCGGCGGCCTTCCTGGCAGCTTCGGCCTCTTCGGCCTGCTTCCTGAATTCCTCTTCAGCAACGGTGGTGTCGAGCACAAAGGCGATACGCTTGGCGTCAACGCGGCCCTGAGCCACCATCTTCTGGAAGGCAGCGGCGGGCACGATCTTATCGCCGAGACCAAGCGGAGCGAGGTACTTGTCGTCCATGGGCACCCAGCCGCAGGCCACGACAGCGGAGCCGATCTTCTCGACCTTCTCGCCATTCGGGGTAGCAAGGGTGCACTCGTACGCACCGGGCTGTCCGGCCAGTTTGGCGACCGTCGTGTTCATATACACGGTGATGGCCTTCTCGGCTTTGACAGCGGCGATCTTCTCGTCA
>ENA-OROK01004315-OROK01004315.1-human-gut-metagenome-genome-assembly--contig:-NODE-4315-length-10508-cov-5.183966_pt1 | contig 10508 bp, 8 predicted proteins | sample MGYA00242127_ERZ509046 | MGnify/ENA primary metagenome ERZ509046 (study PRJEB26280, sample SAMEA2338728) | human gut metagenome | biome: human gut; feature: human-associated habitat; material: faeces... | reverse complement strand
TGGGGCGACCACCGTGTCGGAGCCGACATCCTCTGCTACATGAACGGCTACAAAGACCCGCGTATGGAGAAGATGTTCCTTGCGAACGATGTCGGCGACTATGTGGGTATCCGTATCGGCATCGATGTGACGAGCAAGTCGCAGGCCATGTCGAAGTATTCGAATATGATCGTTGCGAGCGATACGCCCTATTTATGGTTCAATGCCGCGGAAGCGACCTTCCTGCATGCAGAGTACGAACTGCGCTGGGGATCGGCCGAGACGGCGAAGACGCTCTATGAGCAGGCTGTCCGACTTTCGTTCGAGGAGCGGGGAGCATCGGGGGCCGACGCCTATTTGGTCGACGCCACGAAGAAGCCTGCACCCTATACCGATCCGCTGGGCAACTACAGCGCATCTGCCCGGAGCGAAATCACCGTTCCGTGGGAAACGGCGACGGACGGCAGCGATACGGAGGCCGTTCAGGAGCGCAACCTCGAACGCATCATCGTGCAGAAATGGATCGCTATCTTCCCGTTGGGAGTCGAAGCATGGTCGGAACACCGCCGTACGGGGTATCCGAAACTGCTGCCTGTACCTACCGACAAATCGGGAGGTTCCGTCAATGTGGAACAGGGCGCACGCCGTCTGCCTTACCCTGTCGAGGAGTACCAGCAGAACAACGCCAACCTTCAGGCGGCCATTCAAACGCTCGGTGCAGAGCAACAGAACGGCGACCGTTCGGGCGACGTCATGGGAACCCGCGTATGGTGGGATTGCAAACCGTATAACAAGTAATCGCTATGAATATGAAACCAAACCGAATGATACGTTTCCTCGCTTTTTGCGCTGCCGTCGCAACGTTTGCGGCCTGCAACGACTGGACGGAGATGGAAACGGTGGACAGCAAGGTGGAAAAGCCCTGGGAGCAGGATCCGGCACTATGGGCCGAATACACCGCGGCGCTGAGGGCCTATAAACAGTCAGAACATTTCATTGTTTATGCCCGTCTGCACAACTCGCCCGAGAAAGCATCGAGTGAGCAGGATTTCATGCGCTGCCTCCCGGATTCGCTGGACATCGTGACGCTGACCAACGCCGATAACTTCTCGAAGTTCGACGCCGAGGATATGGACGTCATGCGCGAGAAGGGGACGAAAGTACTTTATCAGGTCGATTATGCCGCACGCGCGGAAGAGTTCGCCGATATGCAGGCGCTCGATGCCTATCTGGATCGGGTTGTCGCCGCCGTCGCCGCCAACGGCATGGACGGCTACTCGTTTACGACCGACCCGCTGGCGACGGATGCCACAGCCCGCATCGTCGAGAAACTTGCTGCGGCGAAATCCGAGGGCCAGCTCCTCGTCTTCGAGGGCAACCCGCTGTCGCTGGCTGCCGCCGACCGTCCCAAGGTCGATTTTATCGCCCTCGATACGGAGAAACTCGAAAATGTGCAGGAGGTGAAGCTCCAGGTGCTGAATGCCACGGGGTATGCCGGTATCGCGCCGGAGAAGCTGCTGCTGGCGGCCGAGATCAGCGCACCCCTGCTGGATGAGGATCGCACGGAGTTCGCGGCCGTCGATGAGATGTCGCGCCGCGTCATCGAATTCGGCCCGCTGGGCGGTCTGGCAGCTTACAACATTTCCGAAGATTACTATCATGCGGAGATGAACTACCAGACGATCCGTGGGGCGATCCAGACGTTAAATCCCGCTAAATAGTGAACGCCATGAAAAAATACGGAAAATATCTGATTGCAGCCGTCGCGGGGCTCGTGTTTTTCGCGGCCTGCGATAATTATGAGGCCGACGACCACAAGTTCGGAAACGCCGTTTATCTCGACGTCGCGGAAACGAACGAGGTGCAGCTTACGACCTTCGGCAACAATAAACCGACTTACGACTGCGCCTTGCAGGCGGAGCTGACCTATCCTGCGGGACAGGATGTGGCGGTGACGCTCACGGTCGACCCGTCGCTCGTCGGGACGTACAACGCCCGCTACGGTACGCAGTGGCCGATGCTCGATGCCAAATACTATAAGCTGTCGGCCGAGAGTGTCACGATCGCCGCGGGAAAAACAACCTCGGATGTCGTGACCCTGCAATTCAAGGAGCTGATGGGCCAAGGCGAGGAACAGACGGGAGCGCTTCCTATCGACGAAACCTATCTCGTCCCCGTGCGCATCGGCCATGCCTCGATGGACGTGCTTCACGGTTCCGACGTCGCCTATTATGTCGTGAAACGATCCTCGGCCATCACCGTCGCAGCGCAGCTCACCGACAACTGGATCGAGTTCCCGACCCTCGACAAGTATTCGGAAAGCAGCAAGGCTTGGAACGGTCTGACGGCCGTGACCTACGAGGCCCTTATCTACCTCGACGATTTTGCGACGAGCAACGCTACGGGCAGCCCCGTCAACATCTCGTCCATCATGGGTGTCGAGCAGTATCTGCTGCTGCGTATCGGCGACACGAATTTCGAGCGTCAGCAGTTGCAGTTCGACGGATCGGGCGCCGGCTCGTCCTTCGGGAAGATTCCCGGACGCGATGCGACGAAGAACCTCGAAAAGGGGCGCTGGTACCATGTCGCCTGCACATATGACCAAGCGGCGCGTACCGCACGCATCTATGTCGATGGCCAGATTCAGAGCGAAGCGACCGATGTCGGCATCTCGGCGCAGAGCAAGAAGAACCAGATCAATCTGGCCATGCGGGCGCTCTACGACCTGTGGAATACGGCTCCCGACAACGAAAAACCGCAGTACGAGACCGACGACACGGGTTACAACAAGCTGGGCGAGGCTTACCAGTTCTTCCTCGGCCGCTCCTACGACGATTACCGTCCTCTGAACGGCAAGATCGCCGAAGCACGTGTCTGGTCGGTGGCCCGTACGCCCGAACAGATCTGGGACAATATGTACGACATTCAAAACCCGCAGGACGATCCGACGCTTCTTGGCTATTGGAAGTGCAACGATGCCTCGGGCAATACGGTCAAGGACTATTCGATGTACCGCAATGACGGCGTAGCCAAGTACGATATTATCTGGCCGCAGGGCATCGAGATTCCGAAACTTAACGAAAACAACGAGTGATTATGAAGACGATTTTTAGTTTGCAAACGGGAATTGCGACGCTTCTCTGTACGGCGGCACTCGCAGGCCTTATGGCCTGCGACGCCGACACCGTAGAGCAGCAGGGCGGGAAACTTCCCGACAAGGAACCGTTGGAAACCGTGTCCGGGATGTTGCGCAGCGGTAATTCTTCGGAAAAGACGATAGACGTGCTGCTGACCGAAGGCAGCGACGGGTTCGTGATGAGGAATTTCTATTTCCAACAGACAAAACCGGCCTCCGACGGTCTTTCGCTCGACGCATGGGTCGACGCAACCCTGCTCAACGATTACAACGCTGCCGATGGGGTCGAACGAACCCTGCTTCCGGAAGCGAATTACGAATTCCCCGACGGTAAGGTGCTCGACCTCTCGTCCGAGGCGCAGCGCTCGGCGCTGAAACGTGTCAAATTCACGGCGGCGGGGCTCGCTGCCGGAGAATACGTCTTGCCGCTTACGGTCGCCGGGCAGGATGCACCGGACGCGAACAAGACGCTTTACTACAACGTCTCGGTTCGCCAGCCCTATACGGACGAGTATGCGCTGCACGACGGCCATGACCTGTTCTTCGTGTTCTACATCAACACGAACGATTTTCAGCCGCTGTTGGCGCAGGACTACATCATGCGGAAGAAACTGGCCCGCGGAACGACCGTGGCCTGGTACGATGCCGTAGGCAACATCATCAACCTGCGCACCGTGATGCTCGATTACGATGCGGCTACCGGCCGTGCGCTGTTGAACCTCGGAAACGACATGCGCTATGTCCTCGACCATGCCGTGAAATACATCCGTCCGCTGCAGGAGCATGGCAGCAAGGTCTGCATCTCGATTGAAGGCAGCGGGAAAGGGCTCGGATTCTGCAACCTGACCGACGGACAGATCGTCGATTTCGTAGCGCAGGTGAAAACCGTGGTCGAAGAGTTCGGTATCGACGGCATCAACCTGTGGGATCGCGGCTCCGAATACGGCAAGGAGGGGATGCCGGCCATGAACACCGCCTCTTACCCGAACCTCATCAAAGCGTTGCGCGAGGCGCTCGGCAGAGAGAAACTGCTGACGGTCACGGTTTACGAGGAGCCGACCTCTACCTTCTGGGATACACAGGCGACGGGCGGCATAGCCGTCGGGGACTATATCGACTATGCCTGGTCGGGCTACAACCGCGAGAGCGAAGCCCCGCAGGTGCTCGACCCGTGGCATCCCGAACTGGCGTATGTATCCGACTATACACAGAAGCCGATTGCCAACCTGCCCAAGGAGCGGTACGGATGTATCAATTTCCCGATATATTCGACCTCATCCATGGAGATAGGGACAGCCATAAATCAAATACTTTACACGGATATGCTCGACTGGGTGCCGAATTACAAACCCAACAATATTATTGTCTTCAACGACTTGCACACCAATTTGCAGGACAATTACGAAACGTATTGGGATACTATGTTTGCGCAGTGTTGTACGGTTATGGACTCGGAAAATAAATATCTTCTCGGAAGCAGAAACGGATATTCTTATCTATTTGATAATAATAGACTTGGCACACTACCCAATGAAGCAGGCGAAGGGATAGGCGGATACGGCAAATGGAAAAAGGATTGGCAATAAAATCGGTCGATGCGACATATCGAACTTCCCTAATCACTCTCTCACGGCTCTTTAACCGGAGCGACAAACTACTAATTTATCAACCTTAATTTTTGCGTTATGAAAAAGACTTTGAAACTGATGGCAGCCCTCGTGATGGGCGTCGGTATGATGTTCTCCTGCCAGCAGGCAGAGGAACCGACGATGGACAAGGCTCAGGAGCCCGTCGTCAAAACACGTGCTTACGGGGACAAGACCCCGACGGTCACGATCTATGTCGAGACCAACGACGTGAACCCGCTCAACGCCGGGGATTACAAACTTCCTAATGGCAAGCCCTATGCCGACATCGTGGAGTTCTTCGCATCGAACATCCACAAGCGGACGGTGAACGGCGTTGTCGAGCCTACGCTCTACCTGAACGACAAGATGACCAACCTGCTCGAAAACGGCGGCGCCGCGACGTATGTCCAGGGGTTGCAGGCCAAAGGCATCAAGGTGGTGCTGACCGTGCTGGGCGACTGGCAGGGCATCGGTGTCGCCAACATGAACGATACCCAGACCACACAGTTCGCCAAGATCCTGGCCCATGCTGTGGAAAAATACGGTCTGGACGGAATCGGGTTCGACGACGAATACTCCAACTACTCGTCCTCGCTCATCAACGGTTCATTCGGCAGCATCATCACCAAGCTGCGCAACCTGATGCCCGCCGGAAAGCTCATCACCGTATTCCAGTGGGGCAATTACGGTTCTTCGCAGATCAATGCGGCGGCTGGTGCCCAGATCAATCATGCCTATGCCAATTTCGGTTACAATACCTATATCGGAATTTCCGGTGTGACCAAGGATCGTTTCGCTCCGCTGTCGATCAATCTGGGTTCCATTGCTGGCAATGTATCTTATTATGGGGATAGAGCCTATGATTTGGCCGAAGCCGGTTACGGTTCGATCATGCATTTCAACCTGCGTACGAGAAGCCAAGCCGATCCGCTGCCGCTGTTCAAAGCGATCGCCGACGGTGCCTGGGGCGAGACCAACGTTACCTGCGAGAACGGCAACCGTCCGCAGGACTGGACTTTCGTATCGTCGGGGTATGAAATCACCATGGACGAAGTGGAATAACATGATAGCGATGTGTTTGCATTGACCGATTCGGATTGGTTATATACCCGAAAGTGACCGATTCCAGACCCGCACATCCGCAAACAGGTGTGCGGGTTATTTTAACTGATGAAGGGATATGAAAACGTTCCCCCATCCGAAAGACGAATGGGGAAACAAAAACTACCACAAATACATTGACCGATTCGAGTCGATATATACCCGTAAGTGACCTTTCAATCTAAAAACTCTCCGTGGCCGGTTTGTGATAGTATTTATTTAATAACGCACGAATTGATGAATTCGTATTCAAATTATATTTAGTTGGTACAATAATAAGTTGAGATAGTATAAAATAAGCACGGACTCAACCTATTGACACCTGAGGAATGCTACAACCCGATGAACAGATAGGAGAGCCCGTGCTGTTTTTACACGATTCTCCTATCATCCCGTCCATCTTGTCTTGGTAGCATTTTCAGGTGTCGATGACAGGATTCGACAGCTATTCGCTGTTTTGCAAAGATACGAAAAATTATCCAACAGATACTTTGTGAATACGAAAAATACACATGATTCTGCAATACGGAGATCTGTCTTATGAAAACGCTTATTCATACCCGTATATACGCGTTGCTAACTCAAAATGAATCGAATCCGTCGGAATTAGCCCATGCATACGAAGAGTTTATCGAGACGATGACCGAGATGGTTGCTAATTTCGATAACCGGGATGATATTTTGAGAATACTGTATTACAGCCGGGTTGAATTCGACGTATTGTCCCATCCATCGTTTAATCGATATTCGAACAATGTTTTAAGGACGACGTTCATCTATAAAATCATGTATATTCTGGATTGCGAAATCAATATCGTCAGCAATAGTACGAAATATAGCTCGAACCAAGACTATTCGCTCCCTTTATCCTATCAGGACGGCGAGTTGCTGTGGACAGGGACGCAGCAAGAGCTGCTGGAGCTTGCCGTTGCCCTTCATAAAAACGGGATTATCATGTACGGCAACCGCAAGGCGCGTTTCATCGAGATCGTCCGTGCCTTGTCTTCTACATTCCATATCACGATCAACGATGTCTATGTCAAGAAAACCAGGATGCTTGACCGCAGCACGGCGGTCACACCTTTTCTGGATAAATTGAAAAAAGCCTATGAGCAAGTCGTCGAAAGACACCTGCGATAGAGAGAGCGGAGACCTGTCAAGGACGAGAAAATCAGAAAGTTTTTCTCCGTTTGCAAAATTTCAACAGTTTATTTTTCAGTTGATTATATTTTCATACTTTACAAAAAACTTTTTGATTTTTCCCGAGAGGCATCCGGAAAAGTGTACTTTTCAGTGATTTTGTATTATACATTTGCAGCAGAAAGCGACGCATAGTGCATCGCTGCATTCAAAATCCAAATAACATGAAAAACATCCTTTTAGCCGTTGCAGTCTTCGCTGCCGCATTCGTTTCCTGCAACAAGGAGACCGAAGTCGTACCTTCCCCCAATTCTTTCACCGATGGGGCACGTATCGCACTTACGCTTACCGATGATGCCGCCGACACCCGCTCCTTCTTCGATTCGACAGCCTCGGCCGAGGCATGAGAGTCTTCGTTGTCGTCACTGTCGATTTTCGTCTTCGATAATGCCGACAACTTCGTTATTCGCCGGGATTTAACATCCAGCGAGCTGGCCGCGAAATCGGCGACATTCTCCCTACCTAAATCTCTTGCCAGCACCCCCTGCTCATTCTATGCCATAGCGAACTACGACGCCTCGTCGGCCAAGACCCGCGCAGCCCTTACGGCCCTTGTGGAGAAGTCGGCCGCCGACTATAACGGCACCTTCGCCGAGGTGTCCACCGCAGCCAAACGTTCGGGCGGCTTCGTGATGTCGGGCATGAAATCGCAGACCGTCGGGGCCGTGAACTCCACGACCAATGTCGGCATCACGCTCAAACGCACCGTAGCTAAAGTAGCTCTTCAGACGACCATCGACCCGTCGTTCGCCGACAAATATGCCGGAACGCTTACCATCAACTCGGTAAAACTCTCCAAAGCCGCCTCGCAGTCGCTCGTCGTGGTCGGAACGCCGACACCCGGGGCCATGACCTTCAGCCACACGCAGACTCCCGCCACGGCTTCGGGAAAATGCAATGCGCTGTTCTACTGTTTCGAGAATGGAGCTTTGCCCGCGGGCAGCCGCGTTCTGCTGGAAATTAACGCCACATACGATTCGGACGGCAGCACCTCGACTACGGACGACCGTTCGGAGGTAACCTATTCGGTCGAGTTGACGGGTAAGGCCGCGGGCGAGATTCTCCGAAACGGCTATTACCGTGTCGCGGCCAATATCACGGGCCTTGTAGGTCAGGATTGCGCCGTATCGGTCACCGTCGCCGATTGGGAGACGCCCGTGACGCAGAACGTCGAACTGGGGGCATAGCCCTCTTGTTTTGGCAGCTCCCGTCCCTCGCGGGCGGGAGCTTTTTTCAATCCCTTTTTCAGATTTTTCCGACTATGAAAAAATATCTGTTGATACTCGCTGCCATCCTGTTGCTGTGGAGTTGTATCGCCGAGGACAGGACAGAGTGTACAAATCCCCGCGGTGTCTTTGTCAGCCTGACGGTACGGCCCGAAAGAATGTCCTCCGTAACCCGCTCTGCGGATGAAACGGCCATCCGCGACCTGAACCTCTACCTTTACGACGATAACGGCAATGTTGTCCTACACCGTTACCAGACCTCTGCGACGCTGCGTTTCGAATGCCTACCGGGCAACTACCGGATCTGCATTGCCGCCAATCTGGGCCGCGATCTGGGCGACAATCTGCTGTGGGAGGATTTTACCGTTACACACGCCGACAAGTACGATGTATTGCCTATGGCCTATGAGGGCGATATAACGATAATTCCCTCGGCAGACGGGATGCTGACGCTGCCTGCCGTCGAAGTACAACGCTGCGTGTCGAAAATCTCCTATCACATTACCGTTGCTCCGGCCGTTGCCGACATCGAACTGCGCTCCGTGCAACTGTTCTCGGTACCGCGTTCTGTATCCGTGTTCGATATGGCGGCCGCACCGTCGGATGATCCCGACGACTATACGGATTGTCCGGAGGTGGGACTTTCCGGACAACAGGCCGCAGACGACTGCTATCTGTTACCCAATATGCAGGGCATGGTGGCGGCCATTACCGACCAACGGCAGAAGAACCCGGAAAATGCCCCTGCGAATGCCTCGTATCTGCTGATCCGCGCCGTGCGCGGGTCGAAAATATTGGCTTATTATATTTACCTCGGAGGAAACAACACCTCGGATTTCAATGTCCGGGCCAACGCGCATTACCGGCTCAATATCTCGATCTTGGGCGACAGCGAGGTCGATACCCGCATTAGCAGCTATGCCGTCAATGTGCATGACACTTACGAAGAAAACGCGGCCGGCGGATATTGCACCTACAATCCGTTTCAGATGCTCGCTGTGGAGATCGACGGAAACCCCGCACCCCTGACGCTTCGGGGACGTATCGGTGTCGCGCAGGGCAACGCCGGAGCGTTCTGTCTGAACGGCTCTCCCGTAGGCGAAGGCCGCGACCTTACGCTTCCGGAACAGCCCGGCCCCAATGTCTTCGGCGTGAACTACGCTCCGGGAATCTATACGACGGTCAATTCGCAGGTGGTCTATACCGTCACGGTCGAGGATGATGCGGGATTTGCACAGTCGTTCGACATCGGACACCGCTTCGCCAACCACCTCGACGTATATATTCACCCCGCGACGGCTGAAAACGGAAACGGTACGGTAACCGTCGCCGGAGCGTTGTATGACGCTGAAACTTCTTCCCTGACGCACGACCGGGTCGTCCTGTGCCATGAAAAGGGATGCACGCTGACAGCCCTGCCCGAAGCCGGATACCGCTTCGAGGGATGGTATTCGGCAGCCGACTACAAGACACGGCTTTCGATATCGGCCTCGTATGCCTATGTTCCGACCTCGCCCGAAGCCGCGATCTTCCCGAAATTCACGGTCAATACCCGGCCGCTCGACGACGGGGGCACGGCCAACTGCTATATCGCGCCGGAATTGAATACCTCCTATTCGTTCGACGCTACGACGATGGGCAACGGCCGTGCGACGATGAACATCCGCCCGGAGCCCCTGCGGGGTGCGGAAGCACGGGTGCTTTGGGAAACGGGCACGATCCGAGGCGCGATCGTTGAAAGCGCGAAACTGACCGGCGACGGACGTATCGTCTTCCGAACCGGCATGACCTATGGCAATGCCGTAATCGGACTTCTCGACAGCCGCGGGGTATGCATATGGTCGTGGCACATCTGGTCGGTGGATTACGATATCGAGGCCACGGCCCAGACCTATGCTTCGGGAGCCGTCTTTATGGATCGCAACCTCGGGGCCCTGGCTACGGACTGCACGCAGGCCGCTGCCAAAGGACTCTATTACCAGTGGGGCCGCAAAGATCCGTTCCCGTATCCGGCGCTGGCCACGGACGCCTACACGCAGGCTCCGACCGTCTATGCTCCGGGATTCGAGTATGCTGAAAGCAATCCCCGAACCTCCGGAACTGAATCGCCTTACGACGTGATGACCCTCGAATGGGCCACGGCACATCCTACGACTTATATGGACGGGGTATTTTACGAGGATTGGGAAGAGTGGGCATCGGTCGCCGACTGGCTCTACGTCCATCACCCGAACCTCT
>ENA-OROK01004314-OROK01004314.1-human-gut-metagenome-genome-assembly--contig:-NODE-4314-length-10509-cov-2.353262_pt1 | contig 10509 bp, 8 predicted proteins | sample MGYA00242127_ERZ509046 | MGnify/ENA primary metagenome ERZ509046 (study PRJEB26280, sample SAMEA2338728) | human gut metagenome | biome: human gut; feature: human-associated habitat; material: faeces... | reverse complement strand
GCATTTGAGACAAGGTGATGTGAAACGAAAGGGCGCTGACCTTCTGGTCGCGCCCGTGAAGTTGAACGTCAGATTGTCCAAATGCGGTCCGCGCAGCGTCGAGCCGTTACGGCGTTTGGTAAAACGCCGTAACTCAACGCCGTAACTCTACAGCTCCGTTACTTCAACGCTGTTGTAGACCTCGTCCCAGCGATCCATGACCAGGTGGCCGGTCTTGGGATCCATGGCGTTGAGCTTGCCGCAGGTATTGGCGGTCTTGAGCACCGTGACGTCGTCGGCACCGGCAGCAATGGCATGCGCAAAGCCGGCGATGGTCGAGTCGCCGGAGCCCGTCGCGTTCACGGCGGCAATCGCGGGCGTCTTGGCGCGGAACGCGCGGCCCTCATGGAAGCCCACCGAACCGGCAGCGCCCATCGAAACGACAACCCAGGGAATACCGGCAAAACGGTCATCGGCGGCAAGCGCCTCGCGCAGGGCATCGACGTCATCGGTCGTAAAGGACGTACCCAGCAGGCCGTTAATCTCGGTCAGGTTGGGCTTTACGAGCTCAGGCTTAGCGTCGGACTCCAGCGCGGCCTCCAGCGATGCACCCGAGGTGTCGAGCAGCACCTTGGCGCCCGCCTCCTCGGCGATCTTGACGAGCTCGGCATAGTAACCAGCATCGACGCCACGCGGCAGCGAGCCCGAAAGCGTCACAACGTCCGCCTTCGCTGCAAGCTCGGCGAACTTGGCCGTAAAGGCCTCGAGCTCGGCCGGGGCGATCTGCGGGCCGCTCTCCAGCAGCTCGGTCTGATTACCCTCGTGCAGAATATTCAGGCAAATGCGCGTCTCACCGGCGATGGGCACAAAGTCGTTCTTGACGCCGTCGGCATCCATAAGCTCGGCCATATAGGCACCCATGTGACCGCCGAGCAGACCGGTCGCGAGCACGTCGTCGCCCAGCTGCAGCAGCACGCGGCTCACGTTGAGACCCTTGCCGCCAGCGGTCTTTTCGGGCGTCACGCGGTTAACATCGTCGATGATCAGCTTGTCGAGCTGATAGCGCGTATCAATCGACGGGTTCATGGTAACGGTCAGAATCATGTTGAACTCCTGTTCCGGGGCGGCATAACCCGCCCCAAACATACGATAACTCGTTAAAGGATCTCGATCTCAAAGCCGCGGGTGACGGTCTCCCCCGGCTTGGCAACCAGGCAGCCACGCTTGTGCTCCAGAATATCGTCCTCGTCGGAGCAGGTGGACAGACCACCCCACGGTTCAACAGCCACAAAGTCGCCCTCGGGCTTGCTCCACACAATCAGGTACGGCATATCGGGGAACGTCAGGCGCACGCCCTTGTCCTCGGTTTTCTTGGTCAGCGTAACCACGCGGCTCTCGAGCACGTCAAAGATGGTCTCCGCGAAGTCGAAGAGTTCGTGGGTCAGCGGCAGGTTCTGGCCAATCATGGGGTTCTTGCTGCGACGCTCAACATCAATCAGGCCCGTCGAGGGAACGGCAGTGCAGAGCTCGGCGGCCTCGCGCTGCTCAAAACGGAGCTCGTAGTCGTCATAGGATTCGCCCTCGTCAAGTGGGCACTTAAAGCCGGGGTGACCGCCCACAAAGAACGGCATGTCCTCGGTGCCCTCATTGGTCACCTCGTACGATACGGCCACCTTTTCCGAATCGATCGTGTAACGAGCAACGATTTTAAACGGATACGGGTACTGCTCGAGCAACTCGGCATGGTCGGCAGAGCTTAGGCTCAGCGCAACCATGTTTTCGCTCTGTTCCTCGAGCTTCCACTCCTGTTTGCGCGCAAAGCCGTGGCGGGCGAGCTTTACCTCGCGGCCGCCCATGGTCATTGCGTGACCGTCTCGAAGGCCGCCGCAGATCGGGAAACAAATGGGCGCCTGGCCCGACCACACCGCCGGGTCGCCCTGCCACAGGTACTCACGGCCGTTGGCCGCAATAGAAGTGAACGATCCGCCAGCCGTGCTCAGTGCTACGCGGATAGAACCGTTATCAAGAACAAACTCCATAGGAGCCTTCCCTTTCTTACGACAGCCCGCCAAGTCAATAGGGCTGATAGAAAACCGGCCCGCGCCCCCTCACAGAAACGCGAGCCGTCAACGGACTAGTTAATTACGCCGAATACCCGCTAATCATGGTATTCGCCGCGGTCCCACTTCTCGAGGAACTCGTCAAAGAAGTGCGGGTCAGCCTGAGCCTCGGCATCGGCCTTATTGCAGGCATCGATCTTGGCGATCAGGGCATCGTGCTCGGGGGTCTTCTCGTAGGGCTCCTCCAGGAAGGCAAGCATGATATCGGCCATCAGGAACTCGCCGGTGATCTTGCCGCCAAAGCCCACGATGTTGGCGTTGAGCTCGCGACGGGCATACAGGGCAGAGGTCATGTCGCGAACCAGGGCGCAGCGGGCGCCGGGAACCTTGTTGACGGCGTTGGTGATGCCAATGCCGGTGCCGCACAGGGCCACGCCAAAGTCGGCCTTGCCGCTGGCAACAGCCTCGCCCACGGCCTTACCGTAGATGGGATAGTGCGTACGGGTGTGGCTGTAGGTGCCGCAGTCGAGCACCTTGTAGCCAGCCTGCTCCAGGCGGTCGGCCAGATAGATCTTCTCGTCCGTAACGATATGGTCGCAACCGATTGCGATGGTCTTCTTCATCAGAACGTCCTTTCGTCTGAATTCACAAGTTGAGGTAGAAGTTCGAGTTCTCGGTGGCTCTCGTTAGGCCATCTTGTTGAGCATGTCGACACGGATCTGGTGACGGCCGCCGGCGTACTGGGCGCGCAGGAACTCGCGGGCGATCTTCTTGGCAACCTCGGTGCCCACAACGCCCGGGCCCATGGTGACCATGCGCGAGCCGTTGTGCTCGCGGGTCATGTAGGCGGAACGCTCGTCGGAAATGTTGGCGACGACCATGCCCTTGATCTTGACGGCGGCCATATAGGAGCCGACGCCGTACTTATCGAATGCGAAGCCCTGGGAATCCTTGTGCTCCAGCAGGTCCTTGGCAACGGCGGTCGCGGAATCGACAAAGTCCGCGGCAGGGGTCTCGGAATAGTCGACGACCTCGTGACCGTCGGCGATGAGCATCTCCTTGATGGACTCCTTCATCGACATACCGTCGGCATCGGAAGCGATTACAACCCTCATGACATCCTCCTTGAGAGATACGCAGGTGCGTAGTTTCTGTTTGGAAGTGTTGAATCGCGTTCAGGTCCGGGCATCTGAATGTGCGGTTCTTCACTGTTCATGTTTATTTGAACACATTCGAACAGTAACTGCAACAACTATTTGTTTATCTTTGTTCTTTTTTGAACAAATACCGTTCACGGATGATTGCTGACCGTTTGAGCCGGGCGCGGACGTAGCGACCATGTGTTCAACAAACAAAAGGGCGGCCAAGAACGTGTCTCGGCCGCCCTTCTTACAGTTGATCTTCCAAAGAACGCTTTGCCGCCTACTCAGACTGCCTGCCCTTCTTGGCGTGCTTGGACGGAGCACTCAGAAAGCGGCCCGTCAAATAGTTCGCCGGGCCGGAAATATCAATCCCCAGTAGCGTGTGTCCCAGCCACAGAAACGCCGCGAGCACCAGCAGCGGGATAACGCACGAGGTCACGATCATCACAATGACGCCTTCGATGAGATCGGTCACTTGCTGCACAATTTCATCGGTCATCTGCTTGGCGCCGCTGGTCACCGACGTGACGAGGCCCGAGACACCGTCGGCAAGCTGCTCGAGCACGCTCTTGGACTCTGCGGACTCGGTCTTTTTCTTGCTTGTTTTGGAGCTATCGCTATCTGCCGCACTCGCAGCGTCGGCCGCCTTTTGCTCGGCCGCCTCGATGCTAACGCGATACGTTTCGTCGACCTTCTGCGACACCCAAACGCTTGCAGGCACCAACGCCATGCCAATTATGGCGACCACCAGCACACGCGTTGCCACGCGGCGAATGACCGCGCTCGTGCTCCAGCGTCCGTGAATGCCAAGCGACACCGCGAAGAGTACGAGCGAGAACGGAATCAGGATGCCCAGCCCGACCGACCATAAAATGGTCAGCAGATATTTTTCGAGGTAGAGCACGGCAAGCACGATACCCAAGTTTCCCGAAAGCTGCGCGAGCTGCTCGGCAACTGGCGTTCCCGTATCGCCCGGCAGCGCAGTGATACCCGCAGATAGGGCGACGCACGAGGTTGTGAGCGCCAAAACATTGCCCTTCTTTTGATCGATGACCTCGATGGTGGAGTCCCAAGTCTTGGTATCGGCAAAATGCGGACGAGCTACAAAGCCCGACAACAGCGCCAGTACCACGAGCGCAACGATAAAGCCAATCTGCAGCTTTTTGTTTGCGCACACGACATCGGACAGGCTGGGCTGCAGCTCGGTTACCGTCGTATGCTCGGTTATCTGGACAGGACGCCCATGAGCCATCTCGCGCGCATCTGTCTTTTGAATCAATCCGTTGTCCGGCATTTGGACACCTCCTCATTCCGGCCTGCATTGCGGATGGAAGTATACCCACCCATCGAAAAACCGAACGGAAGGGCGTGCAGAAGCTCCAAGACTGCCCCCAACGACTAGTCGTTTAAGAACGTCCCCAATGACTGTCTCGGGATGAGTTGCGGTGGAATAGGGATTGTTTTACGCCCGCCGGCCCCTATTCAGTCCCCATTTCACCGCAACTTGAAGGAGAAAAGAAAAAGCCCTGTCGCGGGTAGCGGCAGGGCTTTTGGAAGGGGACTTGGTTGTGCGGGCTCGTTAGGCGAGCTTGGCCTCGAGCGCAGCGATGCGCTTGTAGGCGTCGATGGTAAAGCGGGTCTGCTTCTCCAGGATCATAGTGGTCATGAGGGTGTCCTGAGCGTGAGCCATGATGAAGGTCATCTCCATCTCGCCACCGCCAGCCTCCTGCGAAAGCAGCTTGGTCTGCGTGTCGTGGGCACCGATGAGCGCATCGCTGGCATCCTTGTGCAGCTGCTCGGCCTTCTCAAAGTCACCCTCGCGAGCAGCATCGAGCGCTGCAAGCAAATCGGTCTGGGCGTCACCTGCGTATGCGACAATCTCGAATCCAACCATCGAGATTTCTTCTTTGGTTGCCATATTGCGTTCCTTTCACATATGAACCAATGGAGAGCATCGCGTCCGGGCATACGCGCTGCGTTGTGTATGACAGAAACAATAACATTCAAACAAAAAAGAACAGCGCAAAACGTGATTTCGAGCTATGAACGGTCACTTTTCGCCCGTGAACGGTTTTTGAACCAATCTGAACAATATCGAACACAATTAGCGGCAACCCAAACAGGTCCACACCCTAGCGTATATCGCGCACGGTATCGCCCTCGACGAGCACGCCCGGAAACAGCATGTGCTCCACACCGGGTTCAACGCCCTCGGTGCCGGCAATCTTGTCGACCGCCCACATGCCGACGCGCTTGTTGTCAAAGCGCACCGTGGTCAGGCGACGGTCGGGCACGATATCGCCCAGACTGTCATCAACACCCACCACGCTCACGTCCTGGGGCACGCACTTCCCGCGCGACTCGAGCCCACGGACGCAGCCGTAGGCCATGGCGTCGTTGGAGGCATAAATGGCCGTGCAGGTCGGATCATCCGCAAGCACCTGGCCGGCAGCATATCCACTCTGCGCCGTCCAGTCGCCGCGCACGAGCTGCGGGGGCTCAATGCCATGCGCACGCAATGTCTCACGCCAGCCTTCCTCGCGCCGCATGCCCGAAAGCGAGCGCTCGGGGCACGAGATAAAGTGCACGGTCTTGTGTCCCTGCCCCAGCAAGTATTCGACCACTTGGCGTGAACAATCGAACTGATCGTTATCGACCGTCGAGCACAGCGGGTGCTCCAGCATGGTAACGAGCACTGTCTGCATACCGGGCAGCGGCTCAAAGGTGCCAAAGTCCGCCGGCATGCGATTCATGATCACAACCATGCCGTCTACCGGCAGCGCGCTCATACGCGATGATGCGCTCTCGAGGGTATACGGATGCCCGTCTACTTTAGTGAGGGTGATGGCATAGCCGTGCTTATCGGCGGCGGCGGCAAAGCCCTCCATACGGTCGAGATTGCCGGTGCCGGTAATGTTGAACATGGCGACGCCGACGGTCTTAAACTTACCGCGGCGCAGCGATCGACCGGCAAAATTGGGGCGATACCCCAGCTCGCGCATGGCGGCACGCACGCGTTCCTTGGTCTCGGGGCGCACGCTGGGCGAATCGTGCACGGTGCGCGAGACCGTCTGCTCCGAGACGCCCGCGAGGCGCGCTACGTCTTTGACGGATACCGATTTTTTAACAGCGGCCATAGGTCGATCTTTCTATGTCAACGATGCCATTGGTGGCACCTTGCGCAGTCATTTTTAACGCCTTCAAGTATATCCAACGCCTCCCCCACCATACGCTCACCACCCAAAACCTACCGTTCACCGACATTTTTGCTTCCCCAAACGGCTTTTGTCGATCAAATGTTAACGTTGCCATTGTGCAAACACAGAGCCTCCGGGCGGCTCAAACGTTTACGCACATGGAATCGACGGTCCACAGGCACAGGGACCACCGGTTCGCATCTTTTTTTGTGTCGCAAAATGGCAACGTCAACATTTTGGCAACCGAACGTCAAAAGCTACCATCGTTGCTAACCCACCGACTCTTAGGAGCATTGCATGGAGCAACTCATCGCCATCATCGAAAAGGGTCAGCCCTTTTTCAACGCGATCGCCCGCAACAAGTACCTCAAGGCGATCCGCGACGGCTTTATCTCCGTCATCCCCATCATCATCTTCTCGTCCATCTTCTGCCTGGTAGCCTCGGTCCCCAACATCTGGGGTTTCTACTGGCCCGATGACATCAACAACGCTCTGTGGAAGTGCTACAACTACTCCATGGGCATCCTGGCCATCGCCTGCGCCGCCACCACGGCCAAGCACTTCGCCGACGCTCAGAACCGCGACCTGCCCAAGAATAACCAGATTAACTTTATCTCATGCATGTGCGCGGCCATCATCGGCTTCTTGCTCCTTTCGAGCGACACGATCGCCACGGACGCCGCCAGCGGTTTCAACACCACCTACCTTGGTTCCAAGGGCCTGCTGACCGCCTTCATCGCTGCGTTTGTGACCGGCATCATCTACAAGTTCTTCATTAAGCGCAACATCACCGTCAAGATGCCCGAGCAGGTTCCGCCCAACATCTCGCAGACCTTCAAGGACATCATCCCCTTCTCCGTCTGCATCACCGTCTTTTGGGTTTTTGACATCGTCTTCCGCGCTGCTTTTGGCTTCTGCTTTGCCCAGGGCGTCATCCAGGTGTTCCAGCCCCTGTTCACCGCTGCCGACGGCTATATCGGCCTCGCTGTGATTTACGGCGCCATGAGCCTCTTCTGGTTCGTCGGCGTCCACGGCCCCTCGATCGTCGAGCCCGCCATCGCCGCCGCCCTTGTTGCCAACATGACCGACAACCTGGCCGCATTCCAGGCTGGCCAGCACGCTTCCGCTGTCCTGACCCAGGGTGCCCAGTACTTCGTCGTCTGCATGGGCGGCACCGGCGCCACGCTCGTCCTGGTCTTTATGTTCTGCTTCCTGGCCAAGTCCCAGGAGATGCGCGCCGTCGGTAAGGCCGCTATCGTTCCCGTGTGCTTTGCCGTCAACGAGCCGCTGCTGTTCGCCGCACCCATCGTGCTCAACCCCGTCTTCTTTGTCCCGTTTGTCTTTGCCCCGATCGCCAACATCTGGATCCTCAAGATCTTTATCGACTTCTTGGGCATGAACGGCTTTATGTACACCCTGCCTTGGACCGTCCCCGGCCCCATCGGCACCATCATGGGCCTGGGCTTCCAGCCGCTCGCTTTTGTGATGCTCGCCCTTATCCTGGTCGTCGACTTCGTTCTGTACTACCCGTTCTTCCGTGCCTATGACGCCCAGAAGTGCGCCGAGGAGGCCGAGATCTCCCAGGAGGAGCTCGCCGCCAAGAACGCCGAGAAGACCGCCAAGCTCAACGATGCCTTCCAGGGCAAGGCTGACGCCAAGAGCGTTGCCGCCGAGGCCGTGAAGGCCGACTCCCCCGCCGCTTCCGCAGCACCCGCTGCCGAGACAACGACCGCCAGCGACCTCAACGGCAAGCGCGTGCTCGTGCTCTGCCAGGGCGGCGGAACCTCGGGCCTGCTCGCCAACGCGCTGGCCAAGGCCGCCAAGGAGCGCGGCATTAACCTCGAGACCGCTGCCGAGGCCTATGGCAACCACGTGGACATGCTCCCCGACTTTGACCTGGTCGTCCTGGCCCCGCAGGCCGCAAGCTACCTGGCCGACCTGCAGAAGGACTGTGAGCGCGTGGGCAACAAGTGCGTCGCCTGCCGTGGCAAGCAGTACATCGAGCTCTCCCAGAACGGCGACAAGTCTCTCGCCTTCGTGAGTGAGCAACTTTCGAAGTAAGTAACGCCCAGGGCCAGCCGACCATCCAAGACCGGCTGGCCCTTCGATTTAGACGATTGGATCATCATGTCCGTTAATCCTGCTAGCGTCACCAACCCGCCCGCGCAGTTTCCCGAGGACTTTGTCTTTGGCGGCGCCACCGCTGCCTACCAGGTAGAGGGCGAGACCCGCACTCACGGTAAGGGCAAGGTTGCCTGGGACGACTTTCTGGAGGCCCAGGGGCGCTTCTCCCCCGATCCCGCTTCGGACTTCTACAACCAGTACCCTGTCGACCTGGAGCTGTGCGAGGAGTTCGGCATCAACGGCATTCGCCTCTCCATCGCCTGGAGCCGCATCTTCCCCAACGGCACCGGCGAAATCAACCCCGAGGGCGTCCAGTTCTACCACGATCTCTTCGCCGAGTGCCACAAGCACCACGTTGAGCCGTTCGTCACGCTGCATCACTTTGACACGCCGCTTCCCCTCTTTGAGAAGGGCGACTTCCTCAACCGCGAGACCATCGACGCCTTTGTGGACTTTGCCACCTTCTGCTTTAAGGAGTACGCCGACCAGGTGACCTACTGGTTCACCTTTAACGAGATCTGGGCCGACGCCTCCAACACCTACATCGAGGGCACCTTCCCCGGTGGCGTCAAGGCGCATCTTGCCGAGGCCTTCCAGTGCGAGCACAACATGATGCTCGCCCACGCCAAGGCAGTGCTGGCCTTCCACAACGGCGGCTTTAAGGGCAAGATTGGCGTCATTCAGTCGCTGGAGTTTAAGTATCCGCTCAACGAGAACGACCCCGCCGACATCAAAGCCGCCAACAACGAGCACGTGCTGCAAAACCAGTTCTTGCTCGACGCCACCTTCCGCGGCGACTACGCGCCCGACACCCTCGAGTGCGCCAACCGCCTGGCCGCCGTCTCGGGCGGCACCATCGAGATCTTGGACGAGGATCTGGATATCATGCGCGAGGCCGCGCTCTACAACGACTACCTGGGCGTTAACAACTACCAGTGCCGCTTCTTGAAGGCCTACGATGGCGAAAACGACCTGCACCACAACGGTACGGGAGAGAAGGGCACCGGCCGCTGGCGCGTTAAGGGCATTGGCGAGCATGTGAACAAGCCTGGCATCCCCACCACCGACTGGGACTGGATCATCTATCCCGAGGGCCTGTTCGATCTGCTCGTCTACATTAAGCAGCGCTACCCCAACTACAAGCAGATCTTCATCACCGAGAACGGCATGGGCTACAAGGACCCCTACAAGGACGGTTTTGTGGACGACCAGCCGCGCATCGACTACATCGAGCAGCACCTGCGTTGGCTGCTCAAGGCCATGGAGGTGGGCGTCAACGTGGGCGGCTACTTCCTGTGGAGCCTGCAGGATCAGTTCTCCTGGACCAATGGCTACAACAAGCGTTACGGCTTCTTTTACGTTGACTTTGAAACCCAGAAGCGCACGCCCAAGGCAAGCGCCTACTGGTACAAGCACGTGGCGCAGACCCGTCGTCTGGACTAGTGGCTGGCGGGGTTGCCCGCTCACACAACCTGTCCCCATTTCTCAGCCGGGGGCGGCACGTCACACGGCGCGCCGCCCCCGGTCTTTTTGTTTTTGGGCTGGTCGGGAGCCGTTTGTCTCGATCTGTAACATCTAGCCGAGTTTTTTGGTCCTAGCTGTTACAGATTGAGACGAACAGGATTGCTCTTTCCGAAGAATCTAAATCTGTAACACGTAGCCCGCTTTTGACCGTCTACCTGTTACAAATCGAGACAAACGGAGTAGGACCTAACCCCGTATGTCCCTAACAGTCGAGCGTTCGACCAGCGTACTCGGCACATGAATCGCCTCGATAGACGAGCTCTCTCCAATCGCCGCCTCAAACGCAAGCTTACCGACACCGCGCAAATCAAATCGCAGCGTCGTCAGTCGATTGTGAGGAACAAGTCCCTCGAGTGCGTCGTCGATACCAACCACGCTCACGTCGTCGGGCACGGACAGGCCCGCGTTCTCGAGCGCGGCGATAACGCCCAGCGCCATCTGGTCATTTGCCGCAAGCACGGCAGTCGGCGCCTGCGACCCGCC
>ENA-OROK01004297-OROK01004297.1-human-gut-metagenome-genome-assembly--contig:-NODE-4297-length-10541-cov-49.707896_pt1 | contig 10541 bp, 17 predicted proteins | sample MGYA00242127_ERZ509046 | MGnify/ENA primary metagenome ERZ509046 (study PRJEB26280, sample SAMEA2338728) | human gut metagenome | biome: human gut; feature: human-associated habitat; material: faeces... | reverse complement strand
CTTTCTTCGTTGCTTTCATCTTCAATGTCTTGTGTAAATGCGTCAGAAAGTCCCGCGATTGTGAGTGCCAAATCAACCACAGCCCGTTTTTTTGCTTTCTTCAAAGCACTGTTTGCACTATCAAATGCTCCCGCTACACCGAAAGAACGCTCATTTGTGTTAGCGCACCCGACACCCGTTCTTACAACCTTGCCGTCATAGTATGCGGTTGCCTTAATCTCATAATAGAAAAACCCTTTATTATAGTCTTTATAACTATCGGTAATTTCGGTATCATAGGCGAGATTATATCCCATAAGGACTTTTTCCGCTCCGCTTTTCCATAATGACGGTGTTTTTGCTTTCGGCACTTTACCAAAATCAACACCCCTTTTAAGCGTTGTCGAAAAATCTCCTATCCTCAATTCATAGTTGTTTCTTCTGGTAGAAAGTTCCGCTTTTGGTGCTTCATAAACAATAATGTTATTTTCCATTATATTTCTCCTTTAATTTTTTATTGTGTTTAAGTAAAATATCAAACCACTCATAATCGAGTTTTATCGGCTTGAAAACATATCCGTCTTTTTTTAAGTGCAATACATATTCGCACTCGGTGTTTATGCCGTACTCGGCAAGTAAGTTCTTGTACCCGACCAACTGCACCGACAACGACTTCTTGTCAATCACACTTGTTGCCTTGTAATCAATCAGAAAAATCTTTCCGTCGATTTCGCAAACAAGGTCGCATTTCCCGCAATACCCTAATTTCGCCGAAAACAGTGCCTTTTCCGTGTAAATCACTTTTGGTCGATAAGTTTTATACCATTCGACAAAACTTGCGATATAGGGCAAATATGGGCTTTCTTTCATTTCGTCATCAACTTCGCCTGTAAGCGCATAAGTTTCGCAAAGTTCGTGGACTTCCGTGCCACGTTGCTTTGCCCTGTCAAGCAAACTTTTGGACAATGCGTCTAATCGCTTGAAAGAAATCGGCTCGCAAATTTCGGTTACACTCGGATATTCTATGCCGTCTATTGTATATTTGTGGGTTTCTTCGTCAAAGTTAGTCGTCATCGTCATCTTCAAAAATTGAAACTTCGTCGTCCGCTCTATCGACTTCACTATCTTTGCTGCCAAACAACCAATCAAGTAACATTTTTCTTCTCCTTTATAAGTTTTTTAATTACCTTGTCAAGTGATTTTATCGGACACTTTTCATAAGTGTTTTCAAAACTCACAAAATCATAATGACCGTCCAAAAGGCACTCATACTTCGTTACTACTGAACAGCACACATCACAAGGCTTTAATTCGTGTACATACTTATGACAATTACATTCTTTACAACTCTGCGGCTTGTCTTTCTCAAAAGCATAAAACCGTTTCATTGCAGTTGTCCTTTTTTCATTTTATCGTAATAGTCCCTAATGGCAATGTCCACTTGTTTTGTAAAGGATATTCCATAGTACCCCTTAATATCACTCATTTTCGTATGAGTGCTTTCGCTGATTTTGATACTTCTTTTCGTTTCTTGTTTTTCTTTCGAGTTTTCCATTTCTAACCTCCAACTATTTATCATTATACCATTTGTTTATCCGTTTGTCAACCACTTGCGACTACTTTGACAATGCTTTTTTATACTTTTTTTCTTGACTTTATAGGTGGTCTATGGTAGTATTTTCCTATAAATAAAACCAAATTAGGAGGTTTGTTATGATTTGCCCGAATTGCAAAAGTGATGATGTAAAAGTTCAAGTTGTTGCCGAACAGAAAAAGCGTGGCGTTCTCGGTGTTTGCCTTTGGCTTATTCTCGGTTTCTTTACTTGCGGTGTTGCACTTCTATTTCCTTTACTTATAAAGAAAGGTAGTAAAACCAAACAATATGCTATTTGCCAAAATTGCGGTCATCGCTGGGAAGTTTAATTTTTCTTAACTTTTTCGCAAAAACCGCTTGACAAACGCATAAAGCAAGCATATAATAGGCTTGTAATCGGTATTCGGTGAGTGATAGCATTGAGTATCGGCAACTGAATATCGGTTATCCTAAACCGCTTAAACAACCCCGCCTATCACAATAAGGGAAGTTTAAGTGGTTTTTTTATTGGATAAAAGGAGATTGCTTATGGCGGAATATAATAAACAAAGATATTACTGGATAAAACTTACCGACCATTTTTTGACAAGCGACACGGTGGATTTTTTACTTTCGCAAAAGAACGGCGCAAACTATGTTGTCCTGTATCAAATGCTTTGCTTAAAATCGGTAAACTCAAACGGCTTACTTGCAAGACAAATCGGTGAAATCATTGTCCCCTACGACGTTGAAAAGATACAAAGAGATTGCAAACACTTTGATATTGACACCGTTCGGGTGGCTTTGGAACTCTACAAGAAACTCGGGCTTGTCTATGAACAGCAAGACGGAATGCTGCAAATTGCCGACTTTGACAGGCTTGTTGGAAGTCAAACAATTTCCGCCGAAAAGAAACAAATTCAAATTGCAAATAGGCAAAGTGGAAAACAAGGTGGAACAAAGGTGGAAAATTTTCCACCAGATATAGAGATAAAGAGATTAAGAGATAAAGAGATAGATATTAAAGATATAGAAGAAAAAGACATAAATGTAGAAAAAGAAAGCCCGACGGACAAGCCGTCGTCGCCCGCTCCAAAACACAAGTATGGGCAATATAAGAATGTTTTATTGACTGAAAAGGAATATAACACGCTTATCGGAATGACAGACGGAAAGGAAGCGATTGAGTTTTTATCGGAGTATCGAGAGTACAAAGGGTATAAAGCAAAGAGCGACTATTTGGCGATAAGAAAGTGGGTTTTCAACGCACTTAAAGAGCAACGAACAAAGCAAGGCAAGGCGAACTTCACAGAGCGTGAGTACACCAAAGAGCAGTTGGATATAATAGGGCGCGTGCCGAGCATTGAAGATTACGACTTATAAGGAGTGAATATGGCACTTATAGAATATAGACTTGACGGAACGGTCAACAAAGTCGAAAACGCAATAAAACGCATACAATTAGCGAACTTATCGGAAGAGCCGTTGTATGTATGTTACAGCGGCGGAAAGGACAGCAAGGTTATCCGACACCTTATGGGAATGAGCGGAGTACCGCACGAACTGCATTATAACTTAACTACGGTAGATATTCCGTCGGTTGTCAGGGAGATAATGGACGACAAAGAAGTTATCGTCGAAAAGGCAAGATACTCTGACGGAACTCAAAAAACTATGTGGAACTTGATTGTAAAAAAGCATATTCCACCGACAAGAATATGCCGCTATTGTTGCTCCGAACTCAAAGAAGCGAGCGGGAAAGGACGGATATGTGTTACGGGCGTAAGAGCCGCTGAAAGCGTTTCTCGTGCCAAAAAAGCAGGTGAAGCAAAGATATTTGGCGGAAAGGGAGTGGAAGTCATACACAATATGGATAATGATGAAAACCGCCGAATGATTGAACAATGTTACAGAACACAAAAAACGCTTATTAACCCGATAATTGATTGGACGGACGACGATATTTGGGAGTTTTCAAAAGCCGAAAACATTAAACAAAATCCGTTGTATATACAATGTGGCGGCACAAAGAAAAGGCTCGGTTGTATATTATGCCCTATGGCAAGAATGGAGGATAGGATTAACGACTTAAAGGACTATCCAAAAATTGCAGAGTGCTACATTAAAGCGTTCGATAAAATGCTTGAAAATATGCCAGACCAAAGCAAATTGTCGTGGAAGAACGGCACAGAAGTTATGGACTGGTGGTTATACGGGAACAAGGAAACCGACGAAAATCAAATCAGTTTTGACGATTTATAAGGAGTGAAAGAATGAAACAAGCAGAATACCAAATCTCTCTATTTGACGGCGACCACAAATTGACAATAGATAAGCCGATAAGACTTATTGAGTTATTTGCGGGCTATGGAAGTCAAGCGTTGGCGTTAAAATATTTAGGTGCAAATTTTGAGCATTGGAAAATATGCGAATGGGCGGTTAAGTCGATACAAGCATATAAAGACTTGCACTTTGGCGATGACAACACCGACTATTCGGCAGCAAAGACACAAGATGAAGTAATAAATTATCTTTATAGTAAGGGGATAAGCGCAAATTACAATGAGCCGATGACAATCGACCAAATCAAGCGACTTGGCGAAGAAAAGCAAAGAGTTATATATAACAATCTTATTGCCACACACAATCTTGTATCGGTATGTAACTGCCACGCAAGCGACCTTGAAATATCAGACACCGATAAATATACTTACATTATGACTTATAGTTTCCCGTGTCAAGACCTTTCCTCTGCGGGCAAAGGGTTAGGAATGGAGAAAGGGAGCGGAACACGGTCGGGGTTGCTTTGGGAAGTTGAGCGAATACTTGACGAGTGCAACGGAAATCTCCCGCAAATCTTGCTTATGGAAAACGTGCCAGAAGTTATCGGCACTAACAATAGTGAACACTTTTCGCAATGGGTTGCAAAGTTGGATAGTTTAGGTTATAAAAGCAAGTGGGAAATCTTGAACGCAAAAGACTACGGTGTCCCGCAAAACCGCGCAAGGTGTTTTATGGTGTCGTGGCTCGGGAATTACTATTACGACTTTCCGAAAAAAGTTAAACTCGAAAAACGAATTAAAGATATATTAGAAACAAATGTTGACGAAAAATATTACTTGAATGATGATACAATCGAAAGAATAAGCAAGTGGAAATCTCAACAACAGCCGCTCGACCATATTCTTAACGACAATAGTTGCTCGCCTTGCTTAACAGCACGAGGCGGGGGCGAAGAACATAGCGGAATGATATTATATGGAGAAACAAATGGATAATAAATTTATTGTGCGACTTGCACACGGATATTTTAATGGAGGGGTGGAAACCTTGCCAGAAGCGTGTCCTACAATAGACGCACATATAGGCTGTTGGCATATTTTAATAGGTGAAAAAATGAATGATAATAGATTTTTCAAGCAAGCGTTTGAAACCGCACAAGAAAATGAGTGCAGCACAGGCGACACAATAGACGCATATAACAAGAAAGTAAATCAAAGTGGAACATCTCCGACAATTACAACGCGACCAGAGGGGTTCAAAACAGCAATACTGGTTGTTGACGGCTTTAATCAATCTATTAGAGCCGACCAGACGTGTTTTGGCACAATCACAAGGAATGTAGGTGCAGACTTAAAACGTAACGGACAAGGACTAATAGAGATAGAGCCGCTTGCGTTTGACGAGCAAAACGGATATATTCGACAAGACGGCACAGTAGGAACACTAACAACCGACGGAAGCAGCCCTAAACATAACAACCGAATTATAGAAAACCTGCGCATAAGGAAAATTACGCCAAAAGAATGTGGACGGCTTATGGGGGTGCGAGATAAAGATATAGACACAATGGCGGTCAACCAAAGCAACTCATCGTAGTATCACTTGTATGGCGATAGTATCGTTGTCGATGTGCTAATGGCAATTTTCGGACAAATGTTATAAAGGAGAATTGGAGATGAACGAAAAGAAAATCATAATACATATAATCGACACTGACGAAGCAACGGCACTTGAATGTGTTAGACAATGTGTTTCGTCGGAAAACAAAAATTGCGTGTGGAGTTTTACAAAATCAATGAGTGAAAGAATAATCGTATTTGACACGCAAAACAAGAAAAGCGTGAAATACACGGTTTATAAAGACGACATATAAACAATGCACCGTCGGGGCGGCGACGGCGTAAATATACAACAACATAATAAAATAACACCCTTGTCGGGAAACCGCCCTTTCTCGGCTGACATAATGAGTAAAAAATGACACTTAAAGAATTATTGGTACAATACGGAAACACAACTGACCCCGTTAAGGAAGCAGAAATTATAGAAAGGTGGTTTGTTGAAAACGACTTTGAAGATTTAGGACTTTCTATGATTGCTCGCTTGTCGGCGAAGAAAATCAAGAAATTACAAGATAAGTTATCGTTCGCACAATCTTGGCTTCCGAGCAAAATTGATGTGAACTGTAATAAAGAGTTTGCCAACGATAAGCCAACTGCTGATATGTTAAATAAAATTATAACATATTGTATGTTGTCTATGCCGTTACCTGACGACATTCTTGAATGGGCAAAAGCAAATATTCCAAACATAAATGTTCCGAGAGTATTTTTTATGCCGACAGTAAAATATCTTAAAGACAGATATAATATAGAGTTTAAGGATAAACCCGAATGGAATTTTTAGGGGTAAAAAATGGAAGAAAAAACTATGACAATCAATGAACTTATCGACAGAATGTATATTGACGAATTGTTCTACAAGTTGGACGAGTTAGCACAAGAATAAAGAGAAAAGGGATAGGCAAAGTGCTTATCCCATTCTATAATTCGTAATATGCAATCAATAAGCATAAAATTAAGAGTATGAATAATCCACTCATAATCTTATAGAGTTTCATTTTCATACCCTTTGTGTTTTGTTATTTTTTAGCGCAAAAATCGTCAAAACTGCCGACAAATGCACCGTTTGCAACAGCCGCACGGAACTCGTTAAGAAGTTCGAGTTTTGCCTGTTCTTGCTGTCTTTGTTCGGCTTCTGCTTTCTTTTGCTCGATAAATTCATCAAGCGATACAAGGCAGTTTCCGTCCGCCACTTCTCTGCGATATTCCGCTTCATACATATCGTGGTCGGCTTTCGCTTTTGCGATTGCTTGTGCTTCTTCGTTTGCTTTTTGTGCTTCCGCTTCCGCATACGCCTGCTCTACAAGGTCAACGGACTTGCCGAAACCGAGAGCCTTTGCGGTTTTACGAAGAGCCACCATAATGGGGCTTTCCCAACCCGCACTCACACAACCCAAACAAAGAATTGCCATAAGTAAGCCAAACACGAGTACACCGATTATGATACTTGCCCACAAAGGGATTTGCGCATTCCCATACACAATCCCACACGAAGCACCTGCGCCTGACATTGCACTTGCGATAAACGAAGCAACAATACCACATATCGTTTTAGGATTGTTTTTAAGGTAAATTGCAAAAGCACTTTGCTTTTTTGCTTTCTTTTCCTTGACAACTTTTTCCTTTGCCATAGTTTTACCTCTTTTTTTGTTTATATTTGTCGCACAAAATGCTATAAAAATAGCCCCAACTTTTGGAAGAGTTTTGACCGCAATAGGTTTAGTGGCTTCCATAAGTTTAACCGCCTTGCTTGTTTGCACCGCTACCTTTGTTACTTTAAGTGATGAAACCAAAACGACAATCGCTTTAAGTGCGTAAACGGCAAGTGCCACCGATAACGCACCTGTAAATATATCGGCTATACTTATGATAAGTGTCGATACATTTGATTTCAAGTCGCTCCGATACGTTACAAGTATTTTAAGTATCATCACAAAAGACAACAAACTTGCAATAAGCGAGCAAATTTGCCAATCTATTGAGGTTAGGCACATTGAAACAATGCCGAAAAGCAAGTCAATAACCGACAAAATAAGCAATGTTCGATTATCAAGAGCCTTTCGGACAATCTTTTGTTTCAGCACCTCATCGTCTGACATAATTAAAATACGGGAATATAGGGGGCTTCTACGGGTTCTTGCACGGGTGCTTCCGTAACAACGGGCTGCTCAACGACTTCGGGGGCAACTTCTTCTACGGGGGCGGGAGCGGGTACAACTTCTTCTTCCACGGGTTCGTCCGCAACTTCTTCCACGAAAAGCATAAGATAATCAAGCGTTTTCTTTTTTGCCGAAATATCAAATGCCGCTTCTTCCTTTAAGAGAATATCCGCAAATGCGCTGATAAGCACATCGCTCCAACCGCGCTGTTCGCCAATAGCCTTTGCTTCGTTGAAAGCGTGTAAGTCGTTATCCGCAATTTCGCCTTGCAGTCTTGCAATTTCACCAAGTAATTTTTCCGAGTTTACTTTTAACATAGTTTACACTCCGTTTTTAATATTATAAAAGGCTCAAAAGTTCAAGAGCCGCTTTGTCGGGGAATATTGTTACGCCGAAAGAGTTTTGCACAAGCAACAAAATCACATAGACAATCACGCCTATAATCGACATAATTGCAAGCGATGAACAAATCACAAGTGCGGGTTTGCCGAAGTTTGCTATTTGCATAAAGACTTCGTTTACAGCGTTAAATATCGAAAGAATTATTGTAACAAGGCAATAGGGCAATGTTAAGATACACAACATAAGCACCATAAGCGGTATGCCGTACGACCTATCCGCATAGGTTTTAGGCTGTTCTCTCTCATAAATATATTCCGTGCCGTCCTTGCGACGGAAACGGCGCATATCGTCAGCCTTTTCGCCGTCTTTAATAACTCTCTTCTTTTGTACTTTACGCAAGTTAGAAAAGTCAAATTCCAAAATAGGACGGAAACTCTTATAAAAGGCTTCCGCTTTGTTTTGTTTTGCCTCTAACTTCTTGCGTTCTTCTTCAAGTACCTTGTTTTCAAAGTTAAGTTTTAATTCGTCTTGCTTTGTCTTTTTAATATCCGCCAAAAAGTCGCGGTTTTCACGCGTTTCTTCAACGGACTTTTCAAGAGTAAGTGCGTGGACGATTTCCTTACCCGTTTCATTTACATCGCGCTTGCCCGAAACAAAATCTTCTTGCATACGAGCAGTTGCAATGTTGGTGAACGTGGAAACTTCTTTCGGCACATCAGGAACGGCGAGATTTGCGTTTTGCGGCACTTTCTCCGTTTCTTCAACAACTTCATCGTCCGAAAGGTTTTCGTCGATTTCAGCAGTGTTTTCGTCAGCCATTTGGTCTTTCATTTCGCTTTCAAATTCGTCAGCCCTATCTTGCCAATCCATTTTTACCCTCAATTAAAAAGCGCACAAACACATAGGTGTCTGCGCACTCATTAAATAAAGAATAGCACACAAAAGTGGTTATGTCAACACCTTTATGCCAAAAAGTAATGATTTTTTTAATTTATTTTTCGGTATCGCCGTCAAACGTGGTTTCGTCAGGTATTTCTTCGACATTCTGTTCTTCTTCTATTTCTGGTCTAACAGGTGCTATTTCTAATGCAGTAAAATCGTCAGTGAAACACAAATAACCTGCTTTTAAGTAAAGATAATCCTCTGGCGAAACTTTTATATATAAATCCGTTTCGTTGATAGGATATGTTGTAAAATCTCTTTTTGATAGAGGTATTATACATACTTGTCCGTCAATTATGGTTAAATGGTTTTGTCGCTGTAATATATCTATATCAATCATAAATATGCCTCCTTTAATATACGCAACTTATAGAAGAAATTGTCGCGTGTGCAGGATTACCAACTGCTGTACTTTCAAAATAAAACTGTGAATTATTTTTCCACGAAATAGTCGCCGTGGTGTGGCTGACACCATTATATTTTATATACACAGACGCGTTTGTTCCACTATTGTTTACAGTATATGTACCTGATACGTTTTTTCCTCTAAATGAGAAATTAACATTTATTGAAACACTCGTTACCCCAGAAGGTAAAGTAACAGGCCAGTTGACAGTAACTTTTTGGTTTTTCGCTTGAAAAGAATAAGAACCTGTCCACAATTCGTGCATATAAGCAACATAATAAGTTCCTATGTCTATATCAAAACGTCCTCGGTTCATATCATAAACCGTTATGTTATCTACGGCTACATTTGCGGAAAAACCTTTGCCTTCTTCACCAGTAAGGTCGCCTGCCCAAACATTAGACGTAGATATGTGTACTTTATAATGAGATTTAGGTATTCCTGCTATACTTAATACATCGCCGTGATAAACAGTGTCAGTATTGTTAATAAGTTCATTATCACTACGAGCGTGTTGATTAGGAGAGTCAGTTCTTTGTATAATATATCCTGTTATATTTTCACTTTTTGTTATATATGTAGTATATGGTTTTCCCCATACGGGTACTGCTGCTAAAACTTCACCGTCATACCCCCAACCCATATTATCAGTTGTAATAGTTTGAGAATAAGGTGAATCAGCAGTCTTAAATCTAATACAGAATTTACCATATCTATTCGTATCAGTTACTAACACACGAATATAATAATATTTATCTTCTATTAAAGAACTTGTATTTGTTATACCACCCCAAGTATCATTTACAAGTCCTACATAACTATCAAGTGTCGCTTTACTATATGAATTTACAGAAGCCCTTGTTGCTTCACCACTTAAATCCCCTTCTCTTACACCATATTTTAACACCGTTAAATTAGTGCCATTATATTTTATTTCTTTTGGTGCTACGCCGTTAAATCTAAATGACATAATCTTATATAGTTATCGTTAATGTTGTTCCCGAAAGGGAGAAAGCGGATTTGGGGACACCACTTGCTTCACTTAAAATCTCGCTCGGTGTCCTATAATATATCCAGCCACTACCGTCGAATACGCACACCATTCCAGTGCCTGAACCGTAATTTGACTTAACCCCTGATTGCAACCAAGAGCCTTTAACATAGCCACTCGCATTTATCGAATATCCTCCCGATGTGCTACCTGTTATGACTTGCCCTTTCGTAAAAGTGTTTTC
>ENA-OROK01004284-OROK01004284.1-human-gut-metagenome-genome-assembly--contig:-NODE-4284-length-10566-cov-3.453049_pt1 | contig 10566 bp, 6 predicted proteins | sample MGYA00242127_ERZ509046 | MGnify/ENA primary metagenome ERZ509046 (study PRJEB26280, sample SAMEA2338728) | human gut metagenome | biome: human gut; feature: human-associated habitat; material: faeces... | reverse complement strand
GTTCACCGTGCCCGCGAGCGCGCCGCAGACGCGGTATTTGCCCTTTTCCGTCATGCTGTCACCGGCAATGTACATCTGCCCCAGACTTTGCAGAATTTCCTTGGTGCAGGTGTAATAGTGGTTCGTGATGAAGGTTTGCAGCTTGGCGACCAGCGCCTGTGCGCCCTTGGAAGCGGGAGAGGGGCCCCGGATGGCGCCGAAACGGGCAAAAATGTCCATCAGATCGTCGGCGTTCTCCTGCGCCTGCCGGGGCGTGACGTTTTTCTTCTCAAACTCCTGCCATGCCGGAGTTTTGCCCCACTTCTGCTTGGCCTCCGCTGTGTATTTTTCGATCTCATTGGTATCAAATTTGGAAAAATCCATAGAAAACACTCCTGTTTGTTGAATTTCCCGGGCGTGGGAAATGAGCTGCTCCAGATGTTCCCGCTGCATTTCCAGCAGGTGCACCTGCTGGGCGAGGGCGGTCATAGGGTCAAAATCCGGGGCATCCAGAATCCGCTTGATGTCCTTCAGCGGGAATTGCAGCTCCCGGAAAAACAGGATAGACTGCATCCGCTCCAGCGCCGCGTCGTCATACAGCCGGTAGCCCGCTTCCGTCACTGCGGTTGGCTTCAGCAGGCCGATAGCGTCATAATGGTGGAGCGTGCGCACACTCACGCCAGTGATACGGCTGACTTCCTTGACGGTTTTCATTTCCATCCCTCCCGATGAAAACAGTATAAACTATGACGTTGGGGGAGAGTCAAGAGGGAAAATGAAAAATTTGCGCAATTTGAATGGAGCCATGTTTTTTCGGTAGAAAAATACCGGGGAGGTTCCGGGAACCCTTGCGGCGGGTCCTTGGGTGTGGTATGATAATACTTACAAGGGCACCAATTTGAAGGAGGGATTCCCATGGAAAAGAGCAATATCGACGAGAAAATCAAGCTTCTGACAGGAAACGGCATGTGGCACACGCAGGAGGTGGAGGGCTTGCCCTCCGTCCATCTGTCCGACGGCCCCCACGGCCTGCGCAAGCAGGCGGAAAAGGGCGACCATCTGGGCCTGGGGGCCTCCGTGAAGGCCACCTGCTTCCCCACGGCAGCCACTGTGGCGTGCAGCTGGGACCCCGCCCTGGGCGAGCAGATCGGCCAGGCCATGGGCGAAGAAGCCGCCGCGCAGGAAGTTGCCGTGCTGTTGGGGCCGGGCCTGAACACCAAGCGCAGCCCCTTGTGCGGCCGCAATTTTGAGTATTTCTCCGAGGATCCGTATCTTTCCGGCAAAATGGCCGCGAGCTATGTGCGGGGCATCCAGTCCAACGGTATTTCGGCCTGCCCCAAGCACTTTGCCGTCAACAGCCAGGAACTGCGCCGCATGGCGTCGGATTCCGTGGTGGATGAACGCACTTTGCGGGAACTGTACCTGACCGGGTTTGAGATCGTGGTCAAGGAAGCAAAGCCCAAGACCATCATGAGCAGCTATAACCTCATCAACGGAACTTACGCCAACGAGAACCGCCACCTGTTAATGGACATCCTGCGCGGGGAGTGGGGCTTTGACGGCGCTGTGGTAACGGACTGGGGCGGCAGCAATGACCATGCCCTGGGCGTGCAGAACGGCTCCACGCTGGAAATGCCCGCCCCCGGCGGGGACGCGGTGCGCGAGCTGATGCAGGCTGTGCAGAGCGGCAAAATTACCGAAGCGGATGTGGACGCCCGGCTGGACGAGCTGCTGACGCTGGTGTTTGATACCCATGCCGCCGTGCAGTCCCACAGCCGCACCTTTGATGCGGACGCTCACCACGCCCTGGCCCGCCGCGCCGCAGCCGAAAGCATTGTGCTGCTGAAAAACGAGAACGACCTGCTGCCGCTGGCCGAGGGCGCAAAAGTTGCCGTGATCGGCGACTTTGCCCAGACACCGCGGTACCAGGGCGCTGGCTCCAGCGCGGTCAACTCCATCAAGGTGGATACCTTTTTGGACTGCCTGAAAGAGAGCGGCCTGGCCAGCGTGGGCTTTGCCCCCGGCTTTGACCGCCAGGGCAAACCGGATGCCGCCAAACAGGCCGAGGCTGTAGCCCTGGCCCAAAAGGCCGAAGTGGTGCTGCTCTGCCTGGGGCTGGATGAAATCAAGGAAAGTGAGGGTCTGGACCGCGGCGATATGCGCCTTGCGGACAACCAGATCGAACTGTTAAAGGCCGTGCAGCAGGCCAACCCCAACACCGTTGTGGTGCTCAGCGCAGGGGCTTCGCTGGAAACCCCGTGGCTCAAACACTGCCGTACCCTGGTGTATGGTGCGCTGGGCGGCCAGGCGGGGGCGGGCGCCATGCTGGATGTGCTGACCGGCAAAGTGAACCCCAGCGGCAAGCTGGCCGAAACCTGGGTCAACGCCTATGTGGATACCCCCGCCAAGGATAACTTTGCCGGGCCGGGCCGCATGGTGCAGTACCGCGAGGGGCTGTATGTCGGCTACCGCTATTACCAGACCGCCGGTGTGCCGGTGGCATTCCCCTTTGGCTATGGGTTAAGCTACACCAGCTTTGCCTACAGCAATTTGCAGGCCGCGTCCAATGGCGTGACCCTGACCGTAACCAACACCGGCAAGCGCGCCGGAGCAGAGATCGTGCAGCTGTATGCGGCAAAACCCGGGGCAGAAGTGTTCCGCCCCGCACAGGAGCTGAAAGGCTTTGCCAAGGTGCAGCTGCAGCCCGGCGAAAGCAAGACCGTGACCATCCCGCTGGACGACAAGGCATTCCGCTACTGGAACACCAAGACCGACAGCTGGGAAGTGGAAGGCGGCAGCTATGAGCTGCGGGTCGGCGCGTCCAGTGCGGACATCCGCCTGACCGCCGTGGTGGAAGTGGCCGGTACCGGCGCACCCAACCCCTATGCGGGCAAGCATCTGCCGCACTATACCAGCGGCAAGGTGCAGAGCGTGCCGGATGACGAATGGGCCACCCTGCTGGGCCGCCCGGTGCAGCAGGGAAAAGTTAAAATTGACCGCAACATGACCCTGGGCGAGCTGAACCACAGCCGCAGCCCGCTGGGCTGGCTGATCTGGCTGGTGCTTACCGCATTGCTGAACGCCAGCTACAAGCGCGGCAAGCCGGACCTGAATGTGCTGTTCCAGTACAACATGCCGCTGCGTGCCCTGGCCAAAATGACCAGCGGTGCCATCAGCATGGGCATGGTGGATGGCATTGTGATGGAATTACAGGGATTCTGGATCATCGGCCTTGTGCGGGTGATCATAGAAGCCGTGAAAAACCTGGTGCTGAACGCACAGCTGGAACAGCGCCTGCGCAACAGCTGAGGAAAGAGAGGGGCTATTTATGCAGCTATGGAATAATTTTGCGGCAAAACACCCCGCCGCAGCCAAGTGGGTGCGCGAAGGCGGACTGTTTGTGATCGTATCCAACCTGGTTACGGTGTTCAAATATCTGCTGCTGCAATTTTTGCCGGCGGCGTTCAGCAGCCTGCCGGTAGTGGATTTTGGCTGGCCGGGCATCCCGGTCACGCTGTTTGGCGAAACCTTCCAGTGGAACATCCTGGGGTATGATTCCGCCCATGGCGGTCTGCCGTACTTTTGCGCCTACATGGTTGCCATGGTGGTGGGAGAATGCATAAACTTTCCCATCCAGCGCAACTTTGTGTTCCGCAGCAAGGGCAACCTGGCCAAGCAGATCGCCTGGTATGTGGTGGCGTTCTGCTTGATCACCTGCATCGTCAACTCCATCAACTGCGTGTGGGTGGCGGTTGCGGGCCTGCTGGTGCCGGATTTCATCTACAACATTGGCACCACCGTGCTCAATGGCGGCATTTCCATGGTGATCTTCTTCTTTGTGAACAAGATCATCTTCCCAGAGGGCGCACAGGCAAAATAAAGTCCGGCAGGATCACTGGTGCTTTTCCCGGTACTCGAACAGGGCGGCGGCACGGTACAGGAAAAAGTCCTTTGGATGGTATAAAAATGTGATTGTCAGCAACGGCGAAGATCTGAACGGATAAAGAAGAATGCTGCCTTTCCCTGATGTGGAGAAAGACAGCATTTTTATTGCGTTTTTCGGAAAGAGGTAAGCAGCGGCCCCTACAAAGGGGTAACGGCTGGCCATAAAATGGCGCTATTACATGGTGTGCTTTGTGAGAAAGCGCTGTAGTGTGATGATATAAAACGGATGGGTGCATGGTGTGCGCCCCTACGGAATTACAACAAAACACCCCCGCCCGTGCGGTAAATGAACTGCATAGGGCGGGGGCACCGTTATTTTACAAAGAAAACGCGCAGAGCGGAGATTTTAGGCAATACCGCACAATTCTAAGTGCCGCAGCCGCCGGAGCGGTGCTTAAGCCGTCAGGCGGGAATTGTGCGGTGCTGCCTTTACTGTTCCACGGCACCGGTGGGCAGCTGGGGAACAGCGGTCAGGATGCGCATGAACTCTTCGCCGGTGATGGTTTCTTTCTCGTACAGGTACTTGGCGATCTCGTCCAGCTTGCCGCGGTTTTCAATCAGCATCTGTTTGGCTTTTTCATGCTGCTGCTTGACGACTTCCACGACCTTATCATCCACTGTGGCGGCTGTGCGCTCACTGCAGGCCAGGCTGGCATCGCCGCCCAGGTAGGCGTTGTTCACGGTTTCCAGGGCAACCATGTCAAAGTCGTCGGTCATGCCGTAGCGGGTAATCATGGCGCGGGCCATCTTGGTGGCCTGCGCGATATCGTTGGATGCGCCGGTGGTGATGGAGTTGAACACCACTTCTTCGGCGGCACGGCCACCGGTCATGGTGGCAATTTTGGCCAGGATCTCTTCCTTGGTCATCAGGGTGTGGTCGCCGTCCTCTACCTGCATGGTGAAACCCAGCGCGCCGGAAGTGCGCGGCACAATGGTGATTTTCTGCACGGGGGCGGAATGGCTCTGCAGGGCGGCAACCATGGCATGGCCGACTTCGTGGTAGGCCACGATGCACTTTTCTTTGTCGCTCAGGATCTTATTCTTTTTCTGGGCACCGGCCAGGATGGTATCCACGGCTTCCTGCAGGTCGTACTGGGTAACGGCCATGCGGTGGTGGCGCACAGCGCCCAGGGCGGCTTCGTTGATAATATTGGCCAGCTCGGCACCGGAAGCACCGGGAGTCATGCGGGCAACCACGGCAAAGTCACAGTCGGGGCCGATTTTGACCTTTTGAGCGTGCAGGCGCAGGATGCTTTCGCGGCCTTTCAGGTCGGGCAGCTCCACGGGCACACGACGGTCAAAACGGCCGGGGCGGGTCAAAGCGGGGTCAAGGGATTCAGGACGGTTGGTGGCGGCCAGAATGATAACACCCTTGGCGGCGTCAAACCCGTCCATTTCGGTCAGCAGCTGGTTCAGGGTCTGTTCGCGTTCATCGTTGCCGCCCATACCGGAAGCACCGTCACGCTTTTTGCCGATGGTATCGATCTCATCAATAAAGATAATGCAGGGGGCTTTTTCGTTGGCCTGTTTGAAGAGATCACGCACCTTGGAAGCGCCCATGCCGACGAACATCTCGACAAATTCAGAACCCGCAATGGAGAAGAAGGGAACACCGGCTTCGCCGGCAACAGCGCGGGCCAGCAGGGTTTTACCGGTGCCCGGGGGGCCGACAAGCAGAACGCCCTTGGGCATTTTGGCACCGATATCCTCGTAACGCTTGGGGTTATGCAGGAAGTCAACGATTTCCTGCAGGCTCTCTTTGGCTTCGTCCTCACCGGCAACATCGGCAAATTTGATGGACTTGCCATCCTCAACGACATACTGTTTGGCACCGGATTTGCCGCCGCCAAAAATCATGCTGTTGGCGCCGCCGGTCATTTCACCGACCCGCTTGCGCATCATGCGGTTGAACCAGACGATCAGGATGATCATGGGCAGCAGCGAGATGACCCAGCCCAGCAGGGTATCCACCCAGGTGGTCTGGTTGTACACCTTGCCAAAGGAAACGCCGGCGCTTTCCAACCGGGTGACCAGCTGCAGGTCCTGCGCAATGGAGTTGGTGCAGTAGGTGGTATCGTTTTTGTCCACAAAATAGATCTGCTGATCCTGAATTTCAACGGTGCTCAGCTCGCCGCCTTCGAGCATGTTCAGGAAGGTGCCGTAATCGACCTGTTTGACCTGGCCTTTCATCATGGCGGGGAAGGCCCAGAAATTGAGCAGCAGCAACACCACAAGGATCACGGCATATACAATGCCGGTCGTCTTTTTGGGGTCGCGCGGCTGTTGGGTTTCGTGCATAACAATTCCTCCAGTTGGGGGCGGTAATAGGGGCCCCCGATAGATTCTATCATGAAGAATAAAAATGAACTGCGGATGAACAAGGCATGAAATAGCTGGAAATTCCGGTAAACTTTGCGTGAACAAGGGCAGTTTGTGGGCAAAAACAGGAATGCAGACCGCGTAACGACAGGGAAAAGTGAAAAGAATCTGAACGGTTTTCCACAAACAGAGGAGCTTCTTGTGGAAAACAAAAACGCGCGGCGGGGAGACAGGATGTTGATGACAGTATACCATGGCTGCAGCTCAGTATGCGGGACGATGCAGGCATCGTCCTCTACAGATCGTTTACAGGTTTGCGGTGGATGGATTTACGTTTCTCCGCGGCGTGATAAGGGCATCGCGCCCTACAAATCTTTATAACAAAAGCGGGGCGCTGCCAATCAGCAGTGCCCCGCTTAATTTTGTGTTATGCAGTTTTATCGCCCCAGGCGCACCGGCTCCGGAGGCTCCTGGCCGGGGCGCAGGTCCATCCACCAATAGGCAAGGTCCAGCCATTGGCCGAACTTGTACCCAGTGCGGGGTTCCACGCCGATTTTTTTGAAGCCGAGCGCCTTATGGAACGCGCAGCTCTCTTTGTTCTGGCCGGTCACAAGGGCAACGGCGTTGCAGTAGCCGCGCTGGCGCACGCCGTCCAGCAGGGCTTTGTACAGCCGCCCGCCAACCCCCTGGCCCACACAGTCGTGGGCGCAGTAAACGGTCAGCTCCACATCCCACGCATAAGCTGTGCGGCTGTGCCAGGGGTGGGCGCAGGCAAAGCCGCACAGCTTGCCCGCTGCATTGACGGCAACCAGGAACGGCGCGCGCTGCTGCACATAGGCGATATTTTCGCGCTGGAATTCCTCGGTACACAGGTCATACTGGAAAGTGGCCGTGGAGTGGGTGACATACCAGTTGTACAGCTCCGCCACGGCGGCGGCGTCCTCCGGCGCGGCATCCCGCAGGGTGATGGTGTTTTCAGCGGTCCACTGGGCGGCAAGGGCTTCCTTTTCGGGTTTTGGCAGCTTTTTCAGGGCGGCTTCCCGCTTCAGGGCGGCACTTTTATCGGTGCAGCGCTCGGCATAGGTCAGCTTAACGGCACCTTTGGCGTGGGTATACTTGGCACCGGCCTTGCCGCCCTTGTGGGCGCGCAGGCGGCGGGCAAGGTCATTGGTCCAGCCGGAATACAGGCTGCCATCCGCGCAGCGCACCATGTAGACCCAGGCGGAAGCCGGGTCGGGCTGGCAGTCCGCCGCGGTGCTGGGGCGGGGACCAAACTGCTCTAGAGTTTCGGCGCTCACTGTGCGCTCACCGGCCTTCCGGCGGCGCGCAGGGCACGGCGGCATGCCTCAATGGCATCCTCTTTGGTTTCCGCGGTGACAAGGAAACGACTGGGGTGGCAGAACTTGAGAGCCAGGCCGCTCTTTTCGCGCAGGATCTCCTCCGGCTGGCCACCCCATGCGGGCGGGAACGGCACCTTGCTGCGGCGGGTCTTGTAATCGGTCACGCACTGGGCGCTGTAGCCGCCGCGCTGGCTGGGGTAGACAACAAACAGGGCATCGGTTTTGTACAGGCCGTTTTTCCAGGGCATGTAGTCCGGCAGGACCACAATGCCGTCCTTGGAGTTTTTGTAGGCGTTCTGGACGGTCTCGTCCGCGCGGTTCACGGCGTTGGCTGCGGCAATCTCGTTTTCCAGCACCTGCTTGGCAAAGGGCACGGCGCGCCAGAAGCAGGCATCGGAATCTTCGCCGGAATCCCACACGGGGTTAAAGCTGCCGATGGCATCGGCCAGGGAGTTCTGTTCGCCGGTGTTATCGTTCAAGTCCAGGGGCTGAACAAAATTTTCATCCAGCAGGCGGGCCTGGTGGGCACCCACCAGCTGGGCACCCAACACGCGCCACAGCAGGCCAAAGGCCGCATAGGGCACGCCGTTGGGGCGGCTTTCGCGCGGTTCCTGGTGGTGGTCAAACATACCGCAGCCCACATCGTACACAATGCCGTCAAAACCATCCGGCACAACAAAACCGCGGGTTACTTTGATATCCGGCCGCACAATCATCAGCAGCGCTGTGGCAAACACATCGTCTGCATGGAACTTGCCGCCGTGAGTAAAACCTTTTGCAGGAATTTTCATAGAATAGCCTCCGTCTATGGGGTAAAATGATGATTAACTAATATTATAACATGAAAGCGTAGGTTGGTAAATGCAAAATCTGCGCGGGCGGGCCGGATTTGGAACAAGCGGCAGCATTTGGCCGAAAAACGGTGATTCACAACCGGCATAAAATATGATATACTAACCTAATATGCCCTTTTGCGGGCATACCGGACATTCGGTGTGTTGACGCGGAATGTTGACCGCAACTTAATGAACAAACAAAGCGAAGGAACTGGATACCCATGCAAAACATCAAAAAAACATTAAAAAGCAAGCGCTTCTGGCTTGGCACGGTGCTGCCATTTGCGCTGGCTGTGGCAGCGGCCTTTGTGGCGCGCTACCAGTTAGAAATTTCTGACGGCGTAACTGCCAACTACATGGCGGGGCAGTGGCCGGTATACGCACCGCTCAATGCGCTGACGGCGTTCTGCCTGACGCTGGTGGTGTTTGCCCTGTGCGGCAGCTGGGGGATTGCAACCGGCGTTTCCGGCCTGATTTTTACCGTGCTGGCGCTGGTCAACTATTACACGCGGGACCTGCATGGTTCCGCCCTGATGCCGCAGGACATCCTGAACCTGGGCACCGCGGCAGAGGTGATGGGCAGTTATACCCTGCACATTACCCAGACAGTTATTACCATTGCGCTGCTGTACATCCCGGTGCTGGTGGCTGCCGTTGTGCAGGTCAAACTGGCCGGCAAGCATAAGCGCAGCTGGAAACAGCGCGGCGCCCATGCGCTGGCCTGCGCCTGCGGCATTTTTGCGGTGCTGTATCTGGGGTATTTCAGCCCCAACCCCATCAAGCCCGCCACTACTTACGGCTGGGCCTGGCAGGAAACCTATTATAAGTACGGCTACCTGGCGGGTAGCCTTGAAGCCGCCAGCCTGATGGTGGACCCCATCCTGCAGCCGGACGGCTACAGCGAGGACGCCGCCACCGAGGCCGCTGCAATGGCGCAGGACTATCAGGCCAGCCCCGAAACGGCAAACGAGCAGGACTACCCCGATGTGTTCCTGATCCTGTCCGAAAGCTTTTATGACTTTGACCTGGTAACGGACCTGCAGGCCGACCAGGAGATCATGCAGGTGACCAAAAACCTGCCCAACTCCATTTACGGCCACACCATCAGCCCGCATGTGGGCGGCGGCACCAACTCCAGCGAGTACGAGATGCTTTCCTCCAACTCGCTGATGTTGATGCCCTCCATTACACCGTTCAACTGGTTGAACCTGCACAAGGCAAACAGTCTGGTCAGCAACCTGAAAGATCTGGGGTATGCCACGCTGGCAGCCCACCCCTATACCAACTCCAACTACCGCCGCGATTCTGCCTGGCTGACGCTGGGCTTTGACGAGACCCACTTCCAGGATGATTTTCCGACCAAGGAAACCTATGGCAGCCGCCCCTACCAGACCGACAGCGCCACCTACCGCGACCTGGAAGGTTTGTATGAAGCAATGCCGGAGGACCAGCCGCGGTTTGTGTTCCTGGTTTCCATCCAAAGCCACGGCGATTACGATATGAACCCCCCGGAGGAGGATATCGTGCATGCCGCAACCGATTACGGCGAGTATGATTCCATCATGGATGAATATCTGAGCAACATCTATATGACCGACCGTGCCTTTGGCGAACTGACCGAATACCTGACCGAGCAGTACGAAAAGACCGGCCGCAAGGTGATTGTTGCCATGGCAGGCGACCACGCCCCCAGCTTTGTGGATCATGTGGCCGACCATACCTTTACCGATGAGAACAATTTGCAGATTTTGGAGCGCAGCACGCCCTACCTGATCTGGGCAAACTACCCGCTGGAAAACGCAGGCCAGACCAGCGCCACCGACGAGTACAACCGCATGGATATGTGCATGCTGGCTCCCACCCTGGTGGAAAATGCCGGGCTGCCGCTGACCCCGTATTACCAGTACCTGCTGGCACTCAAGCAGGTGGCCCCGGTGGTGACAGCCGCCAATGACTATATGGACGCGGACGGCGTGACCCACATCTACGGCGAGAATGCAGAGCTGGATGCCTGGGTGCATGGGTACTTCTATTTGGAGTATAACAATATCGGTGCCAAAGCAACCAGTCAGCAGAATTTGTTCCAGGTGGAAAAGTAAGGGCAATACCGCATAATTCTAAGTGCCGATACGGCGAGCGAGGTGCGG
>ENA-OROK01004270-OROK01004270.1-human-gut-metagenome-genome-assembly--contig:-NODE-4270-length-10584-cov-2.174660_pt1 | contig 10584 bp, 10 predicted proteins | sample MGYA00242127_ERZ509046 | MGnify/ENA primary metagenome ERZ509046 (study PRJEB26280, sample SAMEA2338728) | human gut metagenome | biome: human gut; feature: human-associated habitat; material: faeces... | reverse complement strand
TATCTTCTTCATCCCCGGCATTGGTAAAATTACATCTGCCTTTTCCTGTAATAAAAAGCTTCTTTCCAAGCTTTTCATTCTTTTCAATAAGTGTAACCTTATTATTGTTTCTGGCAGCAGTTATCGCAGCCATCATTCCTGCTGCTCCACCGCCAATTATTATAACATTGCTCATTATCGCTCTCTCTTACTTTTCTTCATCAATAGCTGCATTATCCATACATTTTCTTAATTCATTGACAACATTTTCATCTAACATATTAATCTCATCATTGCCTGAATACTCGAAATTATCAACAAACGTGTTAATCTTCTCAATATTCTCTACTACCTGTTCACTATTCTTAAGGCATATTGATACTATTAAAGCATTAATAAGACTCATTGGTGCAACAAGTGAATCAACTATTGACGCCATATCACTTCTTGCAAACAGGTTACATGATGAATACATATTCATTGGTGAGTGTACTGAATCTGTTATGGCAATAACTCTCGCCTTCCTGTTATTGGCAAATTCCATTGCTTTAAGCGTTCGCATTGAATATCTGGGAAAGCTGATACCTATTGCAACATCACCTTCACCTATGTACATCATCTGTTCAAATAATTCGTTGGTATTGCCAGTCTTTACCACCTGTACATTTTTCTTGACCAACCTAAGATAATACCCAAAGAATTCTGCTAGTGGTTCGCACGACCTCGCTCCAATTATATACACGCTTTCTGCAGCCATTATATCCTCAACAGCCATATCAAACGATGCTGTATCAAATGACTTTAATGTATGCTCTATCTTTCTTGCATCCATTGACATAACATTATTCACGACCATATTGGTTGTCATGTGTGAATTAAGTACATCTATTCTATCGAATGAGTGAATTTTTTCTTGCAAAATGTCTTCTAACGCTTTCTGGAACTCCGGGTACCCTGAAAACCCCAATGCTGCCGGAAATCTCACTGCCGTAGACTCACTTACTCCAACAACTTCTCCCAGCTTTGCCGCAGTAAGGAATGCACATTTTTCATAATTAGCCAGAATATACTCTGCTATTCTTTTATGTCCCTTGCTAAGTCCTGACATTCTAACTCTTATGAGATTTAATACATCTGTATGTTGTTCTAAATCATTCATTATCTATAAAAAGCTCTTCAAAATATGGCAGTTCTTTTACCCAGTCACAGAAGGTATGCCACTCTGCAAGCTTATGACCCTTTCTAGAATAATATATTCCAACAAGATTCTCATAATTGAGAGTACATGTTCTCATCTGGTTATAACTTTCAGGGAGAAGCTGTATCATGCTGTACCATAATGCTTTGTCCTTAGTCTCTACAAACTGTGTTCTGATTCCTTCCAGAAAATCAATATTCTTCTGCATCATATCAAGAGCGGCATCAGTCATATGGTCTGTACTGAAATCAGACATCTCAAAAGGCTTGCTGTGAATCTTGTGCATTGTACTTGTTGAATTGGCAACTGTTCCAACCTTATATGTATCGTATTCCTTCCACCAGTAAAGTGGTGCTGTTATATCGACTGTAACAAATATCTGTCTTATGAACTTTCTGTGGTCTGAGCCTGCCTTACATAATCTCTTGGCAAGGTCAAGATCATTAGGACCAAAAACAAATTTTCCTTCCTCATCAAAGTAACTGTCCATTCTTGCCCAGCTGTTCAATGGATTTCTTGCACCTCTGATGGCATTATTCATATTCATGACTTCAAATCGTTCTAACTTAATCACAATCGTGCTCCTTTTGCTTAATTATACTGTTTAATTTTACATGCAAAATGAATTTATATCAAGAGAAACATTCTGGATTGCAGGCTTGCTGCCTGCTTTTTTTGCAGGTCAAGTCTCTACGCAGCTTCGCTGCAAAAAAAGACCGCCACATACGCTTTTGCGCACATGACGGTCTATTATATTAATTATTAGACTGGATAAGCCTTATTAGCTGTATCTGCCTTTGTAGGATCAACCTTTGTCTGCTGAGCTTCTCTATACTTGAAGAACTCTGTCGCAACCTGTGGGAATAATGCATATGTCAGCACATCCTCATCCTGCTGAATCCACTGCTTGCACTCTTCACGGAGTGTATCAAGCTCATCCGGGATCAGATCTGCCGGACGACACGTGATCGGTTCTACATCACCGAGAGCTTTCTTCTGAAGTTCCGGATCAACCGGTTTTGTTGTCTTTCCGTATTTTCCTGCGAGAACATCTTTTGTTTCTTTTGTAACCATCTTATAACGTTCACCCATCAATACGTTAAATACTGCCTGAGTTCCAACGATCTGTGAAGAAGGTGTAACCAGTGGCGGCTCACCAAGATCTTTACGGACACGCGGTACCTCCTCAAGAACTTCATAGAACTTGTCTTCAGCACCCTGCTCTTTTAACTGGGATGTAAGGTTGGAAAGCATTCCTCCCGGTACCTGGTACAGAAGAGTTTTGATATTTACACCAAGGTTCTTAGGATTCAGAAGCCCGCTCTCAAGAGCATCGTCACGGATTGGACGGAAGTAATCAGCAATCTCAGCAAGAAGATTCTGATCCAGTCCTGTATCGTAAGGTGTTCCCTTGAATGTCTCAACCATAACTTCTGTTGCAGGCTGAGATGTTCCAAGTGCGAATGGTGAGATTGCGGTATCAATGACATCTACACCGGCCTCTACTGCTTTCATGTAAGTCATGGAAGCTACACCGGAAGTATAATGTGTATGCATTTCGATCGGGATACTTACAGCTTCTTTCAGTGCTGTAACAAGCTCTGTTGCCTGATATGGAACAAGAAGTCCTGCCATATCTTTTACACAGATAGAGCTAGCACCCATATCTTCGATTCTCTTTGCAAGGTCAACCCAGTATTCCAATGTATAAGCATCTCCAAGAGTATAAGACATTGCAACCTGTGCATGTGCTTTTTCCTTGTTGGCTGCTGTAACGGCTGTCTGAAGGTTTCTCATATCATTGAGACAGTCAAAAATACGGATAATATCGATTCCATTTGCTACAGATTTCTGTACAAAATATTCTACAACATCATCTGCATAAGGACGGTATCCAAGGATATTCTGTCCACGGAACAGCATCTGAAGCTTTGTATTCTTGAATCCATCACGGAACTTTCTAAGTCTTTCCCATGGATCTTCTTTAAGGAAACGGAGGGAAGCATCAAATGTTGCTCCACCCCAGCACTCTACAGCATGATATCCGACTTTATCCATCTTGTCGACGATCGGCATCATCTGATCTGTTGTCATTCTGGTTGCAATCAGGGACTGATGTGCATCACGCAGAATGGTTTCTACTATTTTAACTGGTTTCTTTTCAATTTCTGCCATTTATTTGTCCTCCAAATTTACTTAACGCCGAAGATGGCCATAAATGTTCCGGCTGCTACTGCAGTACCGATAACTCCGGCAACGTTTGGTCCCATTGCATGCATAAGCAGGAAGTTTGTAGGATCTGCCTCAGCACCAACTTTCTGGGATACACGTGCTGCCATAGGAACCGCAGATACACCTGCAGAACCGATCAACGGATTTACTTTTCCCTTAGTAACCCAGCACATCAGTTTACCGAACAGTACACCTGCCGCAGTACCGAATGCAAATGCTATGAGACCGAGGATAACGATCTTGATCGTATCAAGGTTCAGGAATGCTTCCGCACTTGTTGTAGCACCTACAGACGTACCAAGAAGGATAACTACGATATACATCAGAGCATTAGAAGCTGTCTCTGTCAACTGTCTTACTACGCCACACTCTTTGAACAGGTTACCAAGCATCAGCATACCAACCAGTGGAGCTGTTGTAGGAAGGATCACGCAGACAACGATCGTAACAATGATCGGGAACAGGATTCTCTCCAGTTTGGAAACCGGACGAAGCTGATCCATTTTGATCTTTCTTTCCTTCTCTGTTGTAAGAAGTTTCATGATCGGTGGCTGGATGATCGGCACAAGTGACATATAAGAATATGCCGCTACAGCGATTGGTCCCATGATAGCTGTCTGCTGCAGTTTACCTGCAAGGAAGATAGATGTCGGACCGTCTGCACCTCCGATAATAGAGATAGCTGCTGCTGCCTTGTCGGAAAATCCAAGAGCCATCGCTCCAAGATAAGCGGCAAAGATACCAAACTGTGCTGCTGCACCAAGCAGGAAACTTGCCGGGTTAGCAATCAATGGACCAAAATCAGTCATAGCACCAACACCTAAGAAAATAAGTGATGGTAAAATACTCCATTCATCAAGTAAATAGAAATAATGTAACAAACCGCCTACGCCGTTGTTTGAATCTTCAATCGAAAGCATAATGTCCGGATAAAGATTAACAAGAAGCATACCAAAAGAAATAGGTACTAAGAGCAGAGGTTCATATCCTTTTTTAATTGCAAGATAAAGGAAAACAAACGCAACCAGAACCATAAGGTAATTACCCCATGTAAGTCCGAAGAATGCACTCTGGTGAACGAGGTTTCCTAAAGTTGTTATAATATAACTCATCTTATACCTCCGTAAGTCACTTTATATCAGTATCATAATTAATTTAATGAAACTAATACCTTACCTGACTCTACAGAATCACCAGCTGCACACTCAACAGTTGCAATTGTGCCATCCTGAGGAGCACAGATTTCATTCTCCATCTTCATAGCTTCAAGGACAACCAATACATCGCCCTTCTTTACAGCAGCACCTGCTGTTGCATTAACCTTAAGAATCTTTCCTGGCATTGGAGCGTTAACTTTAACTGCTCCCTGAGCACCTGCTGGTGCTGCTGCCTTAGGTGCAGCCTTTGGAGCTGCTTTAGGAGCGGCTGCCTTAGCTGCTGGAGCTGCACTGCCTGTTCCTTCTTCTACAGTAACATCATATACGTTACCATTAACTGTAATTGTATAGTTCTTCATGATTATTTCCTCCTATTATTAACCTTTCTAATTGAGCGGACAACAAGACCATCCGTAGATGTTCCTTCTGATGCTGCAATTGCTGCAGTAATAACTGCAATAAGTTCAAGATCGTCCTCAACATTTTCTTCTTCATTAGAAACAATCTGTGCTATAGCATTATCAACACCAACAGAAGCTGTGTCTTCTTTCTGTTCTTTCTTTCTGTTCTCATATACGCTTATATACTTGAACAGAGAAATAATGAATGAAATGAATATAAGAACTACAAATACAGTTCCCATACCAATAAGTGTATTCATTCCGGCCTTACCCATCTTCTCACCTGTTGTGTATGATGGATTAATAGCTCCACTTTCAAGTGTGTAATCTGTATTGATTACAAATTCGAATGTACATACTCTCTTTTCGAATTTAAGTTTAACTGAAATAGTACATAATTCACTTGTTTCATCACTGACCTTTACATTAATGTTGTTAACATCAACAGACTCTTTGAGTTCACCAAGTTCATCTTTAGTGCTGTTCCAGCTATTGTATAATCCTATTGTTTTAACATTCATTCCCTGCTGGTTAACAATATACATCTTACTGTTAACATCATTAAGGGTTATTCCTGCTTCTGCATCTGCAATAAGAGCATCTGTTCCTGCTTCACCCTGATTGCTGTCAAGGTAAAGAATCATATCCTTTGCCCAGTCCTTGAGGTAATTCTCAACATAAGCAACCTCGTTATCTTTAATGGATTCTTTAGCTGTATTAGTATCAATCTGTGCATTACCACAGGCTGTCATACTGAATACGCAGGCTAACATGCAGAATAACAATAAGAATCTTTTCAAATTAGTCTTCTTCATATTGTCACCTCTTAATTAAACTGTTCCATGCTTCTTATCAGGACGAACCTCTCTCTTTGAAAATAACATTTCAAATGCAGCGGCTACATACTGTCTTGTATTCTCCGGGTCAATAACAGCATCAACATATCCTCTTGCTGCTGCTGACTCAACACTTGACTGTAACTTAGCATATTCAGCTGCTTTCTCTGAAACAGTTGCTGCCACATCAGAAGCGGCTGCTATCTCATCAGCATACATAATCTTTGCTGCAAGCTGTGAATCCATCATTCCGATAGAAGCTGTTGGCCATGCGTAGACAAGGTCTGCACCTAAAGACTTAGAGTTCATAGAAACATATGCGCTTCCATAAGCCTCACCTGTAATAACACTAACCTTAGGTACATCTGCGTTAGCAAATGCATATGTAAGCTTGGCACTTGCAATTGCAATTCCCTTCTCAGCTGCCACTGTAGCTTCGAATCCTTTAACATTAGTAAGTGTAAGTACAGGAATTTCAAATGCATTACAGAAATTAACAAAATTCTCTGCCTTGTAAGCGCCCTTAACTGTAAGAACCGGTTCAAACTTTTCAGCCACTTCACCCTCTTCATCATAAAGAGCTGTTCTGTTAGCTACAGCACCAATAGTAATTCCATCTACCTGAATAAATCCTGTAACCATTTCTTTAGCATATGAAGCCTTAACTTCAACAAATACATTATCATCAGCAATATCTGAAAGAGCTAATGCAGGATCAGCAATCTCTGCTGCCATATCCGGGCATGCTCTGTTAAGATCATCTGTTGTTGCAGAAACTGCAGCATCCTCTTCGTTGTTAGCAGGAAGCATAGAAACTAACTGTCTTACACCATTAGCAATAGTCTCCTCATCTCCTGTAAAATCAACAACTCCTGCTTCTGCCTGGAACTTAGCTGACGCTGAGTCAAGCTTTGATTCATTATTACCATCTAATGCATTAGGGCTGTTAACAAAAAGCTTGGCCTTGCTATCTTCCATAAATGTAAAATCAGATAATGAAGAAAGAATTGCAAGTCCACCGCCACAGTTACCGTAAACTGCTGTGATCTGTGGAATAACACCTGATGCAATAGACATCTTCTTATAAATTGTACCGAAACCTTCAAGAGCATCTGTTGCTTCCTGAAGTCTTAAACCTGCGCAGTCAATAAGACCTATCACAGGAGCTCCCATCTTCATAGCATAATCATAAAGTGCTGAAATCTTCTTAGCATGCATCTCACCGATAGAACCATTAAGAACAGTTGCATCCTGGCTGTATACATACACAAGATTACCATTAATAACTCCGTATCCTGTAATAACACCATCGGATGGAGCCTTCTTTTCCTGAATGTTAAAATCTGTAGATCTGGCAGTCACACCAGCACCGATTTCAACAAAGCTGCTATCATCAAGTATTGCTTCAATCCTTGATAATGCCTGTGTTGTATTACTCATTACGAGACCTCCCTTGTTTTTTACGTTGCTATTGCGCAACTCTTTGTTAATTTTATTACAATCTGCCAATAATTACAAGTATTTTTAGTCCTTTGTTTCAAATACAATCACAAGTCCTTTTTTTATATTTATAACCGCCACATTTTCTTTAATTTCATTACTCTGGCATATGCTTAAACCCTGATTAAGTATATAATCATCAAGCACATATTTAAACCCTGCAAGACTTATAATTGTTTCTTCAGATAGTGGAACAAATGATACATAATCACCATACTGTCCTGTTTTGGACACTTTCACTTCTCCCATCTTGTCATTTATAAGATATATTTTATTGTGACTGTCACATATAAAACATGGTACGCCACTGTCAAGTGCAGCCTTCATATTGCATATATTGGTAAATGTGTGATCCATCCTTGTACCTGTCGCCCCAAGTATATATATAACTGAAGCTCCGGCTTTCAATGCATTTATAATAGCAATATGCGTATCTGTATAATCCTTTTCTTTAGGATAAGTCTTAATATCTATACTTTTATACTTATCAAGCAGTCCATCTTCTACTGAGTCATAATCCCCCAGTATCATATCCACAAGTCCGAGTTCATCAATATATTTAAGACCACTGTCAGCTGCAATTATGTATTCAGCATTTATTGTCCTGACAAAATCCTTTGCCCAGCTTATATCAAGACTTCCCCCTGTCACTATAAGTGTTTTCATATCAATCTCCTTAATCTTACTAATCTGTAATATCTTTCTTTCGTATTTTACCACATTAATCCAGATGTTCTTTATTTTTTCACAATTATATTTTATAATATCTGAACAATAAAGGACTTATGGTTAAGTTCTATAACAAGGAGGAATATTATGTCTGAAAACGCAACTGACATAACTAATGACAACATTCAGGATAATAACGGGAATGACTCTCTTCTTACAGGTGGAAGCCTGTATGAAAGCAGCACTGACAAGTACAAGGATAACTTATCTTCTGCCATCACATTCTTTGTATGTGGAGGAATCGGAATCATTCTTATGATTCTTAATGATATCGGTATCATTAAGATAGTAACTAAAGATGCACCTTCATTCCTTTTTATTAATATTGTTCTTGGTCTGTTATTTATCGGATTCATTGCAATCGGTGTCTGGTCTTTGAAATACTCTAACAAAATTAAAGCCAAGGCTGAAACTGAGGATAAGAAAGCCGCCGATGTACTTAACTGGCTGGAAGACAACATAACTAAAGAAGATATTGAGAATTCTTACACTGGAGATATTCAGGAAGAAATGAAATATTTTAACCGTACAGCTTATGTTAAAGAACAGTTAACCGTACAATTTACTGAACTCTCAGATGAAGAAGCCGAGAATTTTTCAGAACAGTTCGTTGAAAAAATGTTTAATTAATTCTTATAATCAATAAAACCCGCTGTGTAATTAACAGACACAGCGGGTTTACTATATTCTGATTAGTTGTTAGAAAGGAATTCATCAATTCCCTTAGCTCCAGCTTTTCCTGCTCCCATGGCAAGAATAACTGTAGCTGCACCTGTAACAGCATCTCCACCGGCATATACACCTTCCTTAGATGTTTTACCAGTTTCTTCTTCTGCTACGATACATTTTCTCTTGTTGATGTCAAGTCCCTTAGTTGTTGAAGATATAAGTGGGTTAGGTGAAGTACCAAGTGACATGATAACTGCATCTAATTCCATAACAAACTCTGAACCAGGAATCTCTACAGGCTTTCTTCTTCCTGAAGCATCAGGTTCACCAAGTTCCATCTTAATACACTTCATACCTGTAACATTACCCTTGTCATCTGTAAGAATCTCTGTCGGATTAGTAAGAAGGTCAAATATAATTCCTTCTTCCTTAGCGTGATGTACTTCCTCAGCTCTTGCTGGAAGCTCCTCCTCACTTCTTCTGTATACGATATGAGTTTCTGCTCCAAGTCTTAATGCTGTTCTTGCAGCATCCATAGCAACATTACCACCACCAACGATAGCAACCTTCTTAAATCTTGCTATTGGAGTATCATACTCATCCTTGAAAGCTTTCATAAGATTACTTCTTGTAAGGTACTCATTAGCTGAGAATACTTCGTTAGCATTCTCGCCCGGAATACCCATGAATCTTGGAAGACCTGCACCAGAACCGATAAATACTGCATCAAAGCCTTCATCTTCAAGGAAGGCGGCTGCATGCAAAATTGCATGATGTTCAATAGCAGAGACGATGATGTGATTTCCTTTACAGCGAAGCAGCCGTGCGCAGCCAATAAGTGCCCAGCTGTCAGATTCAGAGCCTCCGGAAGTAAAAAAGATACGCTTTGGATCAGCATGGATCAGGGCGGCAGTATGTGCACGCGCGTCCAAAACGGCGCGTCGTGGTTCATCAGAAAAATCATACAGCGAAGAGGGATTTCCCCATTCACTTTTCATATAAGAGATCATAGTGTCGCAGACCTCTGGCAGAGGTGGGGTCGTTGCGGCATGATCAAGATAGATTTGGTTCATAAAAAAGGATCCTTTCTTTATGGAAGTTGCTGCCTTCTATTTTATCTTATGAAAAAACAACTGTAAAGTACCGGGATTGCGAAAAAAGGCAGTTGTCATATTCGTTTATTCGCGGTATAATTAAAAACAACTGTGTGCAGCTGTTATGAAAAAAATTTGCTGCCGCAATTTCATTTACTAAAAGGAGGCAATTATGGAATTAATTACAGTCCGCGAAATTTTCGCGCAGCCGGACGCGTATATGGATAAGGAAGTAACAGTAGGAGGATGGATTCGCAGTATCCGTGATTCCAAGACATTTGGATTTATCGTACTAAGCGATGGAACTAGCTTTGAGCCAATTCAGGTTGTATATCATGATACCATGGAGAACTTTGCAGAGATCTCAAAGTGCAATGTAGGTACAGCCCTGATTGTAAAGGGAACATTAGTTGCTACACCGCAGGCAAAGCAGCCATTCGAGATTCAGGCAGTGACTGTTACAGTTGAGGGTGCATCTACACCAGACTATCCGTTACAGAAGAAGCGTCACAGCATGGAATATCTGCGTACCATTGCCCATCTGCGTCCGCGTACAAACACCTTCCAGGCAGTTTTCCGTGTTCGTTCTTTGATCGCATTTGCTATTCATCAGTTCTTCCAGGAGAAGGGCTTTGTATATGTGCACACTCCATTGATCACTGGAAGTGACTGCGAGGGTGCAGGTGAGATGTTCCAGGTAACAACTATGGATTTAAACAACATCCCGAAGACAGAGGATGGAAAGGTTGACTACTCACAGGACTTCTTTGGAAAGCCAACTAGCCTGAC
>ENA-OROK01004269-OROK01004269.1-human-gut-metagenome-genome-assembly--contig:-NODE-4269-length-10584-cov-3.139234_pt1 | contig 10584 bp, 9 predicted proteins | sample MGYA00242127_ERZ509046 | MGnify/ENA primary metagenome ERZ509046 (study PRJEB26280, sample SAMEA2338728) | human gut metagenome | biome: human gut; feature: human-associated habitat; material: faeces... | reverse complement strand
TGGCCCCGGCTGGCTCCCGCATGGGAATGGGCTGGTTTGACATCGCCCGCAGCGGAGTGCCTGCGCAGGTTTTCTCCGCATTCTTCCAGGGGTGCGCAAACGAGATTGCGGTATTCCCGTCAAAGGGCTTGGCGGCGGCGGCTTTTGCCGTTGTGGATTCAAAATATCTCGCGCGGGCCGATTCGCGCCTGCGGCTTGAGCGCCAAAAATCGGCGAGGCTCGCGTGCGCCGAGACCGTCGAGTTTTTGGGCAGCATCCTATACGAAGACTCGCACAAAAAGGAGGGCGCGCGCGAAAAACTTTCCGAAACAAAAATTACCCCAACCGACAACCCCAAGCAAGACAGTCAAAATGAAAAATAAAATTGTTGCAATTTGCATTTTTATAGCCTGTGCGGCAGTGTCCGCCGCGGGAGGCGAAAAAATAAAATTTGCGTTTTTATCGCCCGACGCCCACAACCAGGCAAACTCTGCCATCTACAACGGCGCGCGCGACGCCCTTTCCGAGCTCTCAAAAAAATACGGGAAAGATATGTCTGTCGAATTCTTTTCCGCCGACAAATCAATAGAGCGGCAGATATCGGAAATGTCGAAGGCATATTTGGACGGATTCGCCGGCGCGCTGCTTGTGCCCGTGGACGCCAAGGCGGTTGAGGGCAAAGTGGCCGAGCTTTCCCCAAAGGGATTTCCCGTAGTTGGCATAGGCGCGCGCGTAAAAGGCGCAATATCATATTGCGGAACGGATTCCGCCGCAATGGAAAAGCTTGTAAGGGAAGAGCTGAAACGCTTGTCGGCCTCGAAAAAAACCGCAAACTATTGCTATTTTTACACGGATTCCACCGCAATATCCCCGTCTGAAAAACAGCTATTTACTCCCGTTTCAAGAGACGAAATTGAGGCTGTGCGCAAACTTGCCGAGCCTGTCGAAACTTATTCCGTAAATTCGTATTCCGAGTATGCCAAAGAGCATGAAATAGACATAATGCGCCGCGACAATTACGGTGAAATATTTTTAAATCCGCGGCTGCTTGCAAATATGTTTCCCATAAAGGAAGATCCTGACAGGGTTTTCGCTTTTTGCCTCGGGTCGCTCCCGCAACTCGATATGTACCTATCGGGCGGCCAGCTCGACTCCTGCGTTTACGACGACTGGTACGGATGGGGATATTACGCAATGCGCACTCTTGTTGAAAAGGTTGTCGAAAAGCGCGAGCCCGCAAAGAAAGAGGAGCTTTTAAAGCCTCTGCTTGCGACTCCCAAAAATGCCGATTCTTTCAGAAAAGACTGGGCGAGATGGTTGCGGTAGATTTTTTTGCAGGCAATTTATGCGCCTTTTCAGAGTGGCATAAAGCCTAAGTGCGTTGTCGCTTTACCGCGCGAAAAGAAACTTCAACTTTTATCTTGTGCGGCGCAGGCTCGCCGCATCGGCTTCTATATTTTTTGAATAAATTCCGCGCGGCGAAATGCGGCTTTGCGGATTTGAAACTTTCCTCGATTTCTTATTCAATACTTTGCGAATTTGCATTCTTTTGCAGTTTGCTTGCGAATGTAAAAACTCGGCTATTCATTTTTTTTGAAAGCTAAATTCTTTGTGATTTTTTCACCGTAAATTTTTTTACCGACACATTAAAAATTTTCGCAATAGCGGTAAACCGCAATCCATAAGTAGTGTTTGCTTTGTAAAATATCCAATGCGCACGCGCGTTCCAATACAACGATATTTTTTTCTTAAAGAAAGTCGCATAAAATTTTCCTATTTCCCAAAATTCTTTGAGAAAATAAACGGATAATTGCTTGGCAAAATGCCGTTTATGTAGCGCGAATAAATTGCGAAATGGGAGAGGCTTTGATGCGGGCGCAAGTGCCGCAAAAAAAATTAGTCTGCCGAGCTGAAAGTTAAGGTAATCGTATGCTGCTGCTTGTCCGGCGGCGGCATTAGTGATATCGACTTGAATGTAGTGGCGACCGAGTTGTCGAAAGCCGAATTGCCGCTGCTTCTTATAATGCGGAAGGCCGATATAACGCCGCTTTTAGATACGACAAACGATATTTCCGTTTCGAGTTCCTCATATAAATCCTGCGGGGGAACCCAGTTGCGCTTTGCCATAGAGTGGATATATTGCGCGTATGCGGCGAGCTCGTTTTTCATTGCGGCGCCTGTTGTGGCGGACGCCGATATGTTGGCTATTTGGTTTATGTTGGAGAAACTTGCCTTTACGCTCCCCACCTTTACTTTTCGCTGAGTCGTGCGTTGGCGCTGGGGATTGGAATTGCGCTTTTCGGGATTCTTCTTCAAAAAATCCTTGTATGAAATCCTCTTTTGCTGTTTGGGTTTTGGGGTTGGGTTTGGCTTCGGCGCGGGCTTTGGCTGTGGTGCGGGAGCGGGCTCGGGTTCCGGTTCGGGGGCGGGCTCGGGTTCAGGCTGCGGCTCGGGAATGTCGAGCTTTTCGATTTCCTCGATTTTGGGTTGGGTAATCTGCGTTTCTTGCGGTGCGGGTGCGGGAGCGGGCTCGGGCTCGGGCTGCGGAGAAGGCTCGACCATAACAAAAACTACGGGCGGCTGGGGCTGTTCGTCCGTCTTTAACACGGTTTTCACAAATACGGCGACTATCGCCGCAAGCGCCACCGCCGCATGGAGCGCGATGGAGCAATATGCACCGAGTTTGACGTTGTTGCTTTCAGCCATTTTATTTTACTTCCGTGTCGAGGTGCAACTTCGTCAGGTTGTGGCGTTTTATTGCGTCGATGACGTCGATGACTTTCTGGTATATAAGGTTGCGGTCTGCCCTAAGGCTTATCGCGGGCGGATCTTGTGTCTTCGACAGCGACGCCAATAACGAATTTAACTCAACCAAATCAACAGGCTGTTTCCCCCAGTATATTTTCCCGTCCGCCTTTATCGTTATGAGCTGAAAGTCGATGTCGGGGCGGACGCTCGCGCTGTTCGCGTCCTGCTGGGGAAGGTTTACGGGGATTGTCTGCTCGAGCAACGGGGTGCTTATCATAAATATTATAAGCAACGAAAACGCCAAGTCCATAAGCGGCGTTACGTTTAGCTCCGTCATTGCGGCGGGCGGTGTTCGTCGTCTTATTTTCATCGGATTTTAGTCGTCGAAGTCGCGGGGTGGGGTCGGAGAAGAATCGTCGTCGTCGAGTGAAAAGTCTATTATCTGCGACTTTCTTGTGGGGGAGTCCGCATTATTTTGACTATCTGCCTCGGGGTTTGCAAAATCCTTTACATCGGCTGTTTTTTGTTGATTTGTGGCAGTTGGCGCATTCCCGGAGAATTGGACTGGCGGCGGGACTTGTTCCGCGCGGGCCGCCTGCTGCTGAATATTAGGCGCGTATCCGGCGCGCGGCGCTTGCGGTTGGACAGAGTGTGCGTATCCGGCGCGCGGAGGTTGTTGCTGGACAGGGGGTATGTATTCAGTACGCGGAGCTTGCGGCTGAGATGGATATTGGTATTCGGCGCGCGGAGCCGATTCTGCGGGCTGGCTGGGGTATGGATATTGTTGCGGATTTACCGGAGCGTATTGTGGTTGCGCTGAATATACAGTGCGTATGCGCATTTCTATAATGTCGGATAGCAGGCTTGCGAAGTTTTCGGTATCGGTCATTAGTTTGCGCGACTGGCTCGTCAGATAATTATATCCGAAAACCGCAGGTATTGCGACAAACAGCCCGGCTACTGTCGTGAGAAGGGCCCCCGCGACGCCGGGAGCGAGCTGCTGCAAAGTGACGGACGCTTGTGCGCTCATCGAGCCGAAGCAGTCCATGACGCCCCATACGGTGCCCAGAAGCCCGAGAAACGGGGCTCCGCTGATTACAGTTCCGAGAATAATCATGCTGGACTCGTACTTCATCAGCTGGCGCGACAGCGAACGTTGAAGGGCGTTATCGACAAATGTCATTGCGGAATTTTTATCGTCGGAATTCGCGGCGTTTTGAGCCCCGGACTGTTCGAGGGCGGAAGCGGCGTCGCGCAAGATTTCCGCGTATGGGCCAGAGAGCCTGCGCATTGCCGCGGCTTCGGCCACCGAATTTGTCTGGGCGACGGCTTTTGCCGTTGCCGAGTTCTGCCTTTTCATCTCTGACAAGTCCGCCTTTTTGCAGAACATTGCGCCCCAAGCCAAAATGCTGAACCCCAATAGTATTATTACTATTACTTGTCCCGCAAAATTGGACTGGAAGAAGTAGTCCATAAGCGACGAAGCCACTACGGGGTTTACATAGAAATCAGATAAAAATGTGCCATGCATGCCGTACTAATATTTCATGGAAGCGCCAAAAATCGAGAATAATTTTTGCATAGGCTACAATTTGCGCGATTTATCGCGTTTTTTTTTAATTTGCGGAATACTTCCATATTTTTTTTCAATGCAAAAAAAATAGTTGAAAGTCCGTTTAGTTCAGTTAGTGTCGTCTTAATGTGACGGCTTAATTGTATTGATTAGGCGTATATGCCTGTTTAAGGGCGTCGGCGCGGTTTATCTGGAAACCGGATTGCGGGCTCTATGCTGCATGTAGCCATCCGTATGGATAAGCCTTTGGGTATTTTCAATAAACGCAAAAAAAAGGATATAGAAATGGCATCACCAAGACCTCTAAATGTAGGACTCGTAGGCGGCGGTTGCGGCGCATTTATAGCCCAACCCCACCAAAAGGCGATTTTTTCGGATGGAACGCGCCGCGTAGTGGCGGGGGCGTTGCACCCGGATCCGAAAATTGCAATGGACGAGGCCGCAAAATGGCCCTATCCCATAAAGGGATACCCGTCGTACGTGGACATGATTAACGACCAGAAAAATCTGCCCGACGACGAAAAGCTCGACTACATTTTGATTGTAACCCCCAACTTCGTCCATTTTGATCCCGCCCTGAAAGCCATAGAGGCAGGAATTCCCGTAATGTGCGAAAAGCCCCTCACGGTGAACCGCGAGCAGGCCGACATCCTCACCGAGGAAGCCACAAAGCGCGGACTGCCGTTTGCAGTTGCGCATACCTACCTCGGGCACTGGACTTCATGGTTGTCGCGTTTTATAGTTACGAGCGGCCTGTTGGGCGAAATACGCTGGGCGGACGCTTCCTACATACAGGGATGGCTCGCAAAGAAAAGCGAAAAGAGCGCGAATTGGAGGACGGATCCGAAATTCTCAGGCGGTTCCCTTTGCCTCGGCGATATCGGCACGCACGCATTGATGCAGCTGCGCTTTGTAACCGGGCTTGACGTCACAAAGGTTTCGGCGCATATGGAGTCGGTAGTCAACAATCTCGACGACCACTCGACTGTGTATTGCGAGCTTTCAAACGGCGCAAAAGCCATGGTAAGGGCTTCGCAGATAAGCATAGGGCACAAGAACGACCTCGCTCTTGAAGTCGTGGGCTCCGAGGGTACGCTCGTATGGCGCCAGGAAGAGTCGGAGAAAGTAAAGATAATGCTTCCCGGCCAGCCCGACAGAATATATTGGCGCGGCAATGTAATGCCCAACGACGGCTTCTTCAAGGATATCCCCGAAGCTCTTCTCAAAGAGCCGAAAATTCCGGCCGGCCACTGCGAGGGCTTCCACGATGCCTACGCGAGGCTCCACCGCGAATTTGAAAAAGACATTCGCGCATGGAAGGAAGGCAAACCCTTCTCGTACGACCACACCCGCTACGCGACTGTTCTCGACGGGCGCATGGGATTGGCCTTTATCGACGCCTGCTTGGAGAGCAATAAGAACTCCGCTGCGTGGGTCGAAATCAAGTAGCTTTGCCTGCGTGCAAAATTAGCCGCGGCGGTTTGAGAATAGCGCGCCGCTCGATTTTGCTTAATCTAATTTGCCAATGAAACGGGAACTCAAAGTTTCCCGTTTTTTTTACATTGCGCTAAAATCAAATATGCATATGTTGATGCTAGTATAATTATTGATGTGGCTTTAAATACTTTAATATAATAATGAATATAGATATAAAACATTCGTTGCTGACTAAAGAATCATCGAATTTTATAAAAGGAGTGTTGATAGCGTTTGTTGTATTTGGACATAATATGTTTATAACATCGGTACACTCAAAAATACATTTGCTAGTGAGCTTATTTGACGTTTCAAATTTTTTTATATTAGTATTTGCGTATGGAAGCGGAGATGATTTGCCGTTTGGTAAATATCTAAAGAAAATATCTCTTAGGATGCTTCCGTATTACATATCAACATTTGTAGTTTACGCCGTATTATATAAAATATATACAGCTTCTATCGAAACTGAAAGTTTATCGATTGGATTAAAAGATTATATTCTTGCAATCATTCTCGGGGGACCGAGATTAAAGGAAACAACGGGTTTTTTACTGTTATGGTTCTTCCCCGCGTTTTATTATTTTTTGATTTTTAAATATTTTGTTTTAAACCGTAGGCTTTATTTTGTTGTCGCGTTGTCCTTTGCTGTTTTTCTTTATTTTTACGCTATAGATGGATATTATTGTTATCAGAAAAGTAATGCTATAATTTCATCATTATACTTTTTATTCTATGCAATGATAACTAATATAATTTTAAGGAAGTTTAAATTGGAAAGAATTTTCTGGATTTCTTTATTTTTATATGCGGCAATTTTTGTCGGCATACTATTTATAGATATTGGTGTACTGTTTTTCTTAGTTCCAGGACTTGTTTTTATAATACTATTTCGTATATCTAAGATCAATTCATTATTGGAATGTTATATCGGAAAATTCTTTATATTTATGGGGAAAAATAGCTTATATATATATATATCACATATGCTATTTTTCTATATCTTGTACTTTCTGTATTTCAAAGACTGCAAAATGTCTATATGTGAAAAAGCAATATATACATATATTTTGGAAATAGTGCTGACAATATTGTTTTCAATTGCTTTCAAATGGACAAATAAAACCATTTGCAATATTACGACTGCATTTATTAATAAAACAAATTATAATAATACTGTTAATTAGCGCCATTTTTAGGCAAATCTAATGAAAGGCTTTTTGAAGCATTATTGTGCTTCTTAAGGGATAAATATATTTACCATGACTGGCAGCGCAATTTTACAATGAAAATAAAATTGCCTTAAACGTCCTATAAATAAAATATTTTAAAGATTCCGATTAAAGCTAAGGTTGTCTTTCATATAAAAATGCAAAAACTTATCCATACATTAATATAGTATTTTGAACGAGATTATTGCGATGGGCAAAAAAAAGGACGGTTAAAAAACCGTCCGTATAATAATTCAAGATGTACAACTCGACTTTTGGATAAACGCGAGTTAAAAACGTCCGTCGCGAAATAATCCAAGTTTGTCGTTTAGCTTCTTTTCCTACGCAAGGCCAATAGTAGCGCGGCGGCGCCGATAATTGCGGCTAAGGCGGCAGGCTCCGGAATTTGCGTGAATGTCACAGAAAGGCTGTTCCCGTCCCAAGCGAAGTCGGCCAATGCCCCGTACAGATTTTTTGCGACAAAGTCCGCATTGGCGTCGTCAACGTCAAAGCCCTCGAGCGAGCCGGCGGAAAGCAGTTCAAAAGTATCGTCTATATAGTCGGCGCCGTTTAGGCCGTCGAAATCCACTTCTATTTGGCCTGCGCCGTTTTTGGCGAAGGTGTTTTCTATCGTGATTTTATATCCGTTTTTAATAGCTGCCATATCGAACAACAGCCCGCCGGAAGTCCACTCCGCGGAATTTATCGCGGTGCTTTTGTTCCCAACCCCAAAATATCCGCCGTTGAGGGAAACTTTGCCAGTTGTGGCGGTTGCCGAAGATAGTACAAATTTTCCGCCGTTTATAGTGATATCGTTGAGGGAACCGTTTGTGATTGACATAGTTTGCTTGCCAGTGGCGGAGGCGTCCATTACTATATTTAATTTCTTGGCGTTTGCCGCCCCGCCGTCTACGTCGGTTATAGAGCCGTTCCACGAGTAATCGGATTTATTTGTAAATGTTATGGAAGTGTCGTTGTCTATGTATATCTGATGTACTGAGGTGCTTTCTCCCGAAAGGCCGCCTATGGTTGTAGTGGCGTTGGACATTCTCCATCTGCCTGTGTCGCCGACGTTTGCAGCTTTCATTACAAACGCGCCATTTACTGTAAAGTTTCCAAGCTGGGTCCATAAAGCGTGTGTTTGAGGCCCGGGTGCGTTGGAGGTAAACACCAAATTGCCCTTTACGTAGATATTGCCCAAATAGTCGGCCAGATTATTTGATGCAAAATTTATAAAATTTGCATTTGTGCCGCTATTGCCGGCATACAAGTCGTTATTTATGGTCAGGGTAGAGCCGGTTTTTATCCTAATATATGAGCCCCACCATGCCGGAGAGGTCATATTATATGTGAGGCTGTCAAAAGTTGTATCGCCTTCAATATTTACAAAAAAGTGGCCTTTCCCACCTACAGATGCCGATGGCGCGTTTTGTTTTACGTTTACAACAACATCTCCCGCAGTAAAGCCTGCATTGATCGTCGAAGTCACTTCCGTGGTGGTGGAAAAGTTCAGGTTGAGGTCGTTGCCGGCAACTTCCGACACTGTGGGAGTCCATTTTGAAGTGTCGTTCCAATCAAATTTTTCTGAAATCTCGCCATTTTCTCCCGTAATGAGCGAAAGGCTTTTTGCTCCCAGAGTGCCAACCATGGAAAAAGCCGCCAAAGCGTAAATTGATAACTTTTTCATATCCATAATCTTAATTTTAAATCTAAATTTAAAACCTAAAACAAGCGTATTCAATGTCAAATAATTTCTTGCTAAAATAGTACAAAATAAATCGGACTAACTCCTTGTTGTTTAACTTTTACAATCAATTAAAAAAATATTGTATTTTTCATAATTCTTAAAGAGGGGCAGAGCGCAAAATTCATTTTTATTTTGGCGGCATATAGTTTAATATAATTTCGATTTTTGCATATAAATTTACTTGCGGTAAATCCGCCGTAATGCACTCTAATATTATTATGAATACCGACGCAACTCCGCGCGCCTGGACGGAAATCTCCGAAACCCCAGTCGCGGACTGTAAAGTTTTTAAAATAATAAAAAAGACCATGCGCCATCCGGACGGCCGCACGGGCGATTTTTACGTCAATCGCTCCAACGACTGGGTCCAAACTGCGGCGCTCGTCGATTCAGGCTGTCCGTCAGACCCCTTTGTTGTGCTTGTAAACCAGTATAGATTTGCAAGCGGCAGAATGTCATGGGAATTTCCGGGCGGAATAATCGAGGCGTCGGAATCTCCGGAAAAGGCTGCTGTGCGCGAACTATTGGAGGAGACCGGATATGCCGGCGAAAACCCCGTACTCTTGGCGTCTTACTCTCCCAATCCAGCCCTTCATGAAAACCTCTCGCACTTTGTAGTTATTGACTCGGCAAGGAAAATCTCGGAGCCACACTGGGACTCAAACGAGGAAATTCAGACAAAACTCGCGCGGGTGTCCGAACTTTGGCCAATGGTGAAATCCGGAGAGATTTACCATTCAATCGCGATAAACTGCGTTTTCTTCCTCGAAAAATTCTTAGCTGATAGGGCGCCACAAAAATGCCTTTAAACGAAGATAGCCGGATTCTCAGCGATTTCCGCGGAATGCCCTACCGCGAAAAGATTTCGCGCGCGCGCTCGACGGGCGGCGCCCCAATGCGCTCAGACAAAATAGTTGAAAAGCTTATGGCGAGAATATCGGCCAAGGTTAAGTCAAAGTCCTCTTTTGAAACAATAGTCGAGAATTGGCAAAAATGCGTTCCGCCGAAATTCGCGGGCAAGTCTTCGCCGGCAAATATGCGCGCTGGAATTTTATATGCGTGCGCGCAAAATCCGCAAGTCCGCCAAGAGCTCCAATTCTCGGCACGCTCAATATTAAAGAAAATAAACGCCCTCGACGGTTGTTCCGCCGTAAAAACTTTAAAATTTATATGAAAATCGCTTTAGCGCAAACCGCCGTAATTCGCGGAGAATTTGAAAAAAATCTCGACAGGGCGGAGGCAACAGCAAAGGAGGCCGCCGCACAATCCGCGGAGCTTGTCGTATTCCCGGAGATGTTCGTTTCGGGATTCGACTACAAAAAAAACGCGGAATTCCTCGAAAAACATCCGCGCGAAATCGAGGAGCGGCTGTCGGATATCGCCGCCGGATGTTCCGTGGCAATGGCAGGCTCTTTCCCGCATATTGAAACGGGTTGGCGCACGCCGAGTAACAGGCTTGCTCTTTACGCTTCAGATGGCCGGGAACTTGCGCATTACGACAAAATCCACCTTTTCGGAGTCTTTCACGAAGACAGATTTGTGACACCGGGGAAATCCGCCGTCGTAAATAATTCCCATTTGGGCAAAATAGGCTTTGCCGTATGCTACGACATCCGATTCCCCGAACTTTTTATGCGCCTTGCCGACATGGGGGCAAAACTTATAATAATATGTGCGGCGTTTCCGCACCCGCGCTCGGAGCACTGGCGGATTCTGTGCCGCGCCCGCGCAATAGAAAACCAGTGCTATGTGGCGGCGGTCAACCAATGCGGGCCTGAGGTTTTCCGCGGCGGAAGCGTAAAATACTGCGGGATGTCGGCGGTTTTCGACCCGTGGGGCGAAATTGTGGC
>ENA-OROK01004267-OROK01004267.1-human-gut-metagenome-genome-assembly--contig:-NODE-4267-length-10586-cov-4.277372_pt1 | contig 10586 bp, 7 predicted proteins | sample MGYA00242127_ERZ509046 | MGnify/ENA primary metagenome ERZ509046 (study PRJEB26280, sample SAMEA2338728) | human gut metagenome | biome: human gut; feature: human-associated habitat; material: faeces... | reverse complement strand
TGGCCGCTTCCACCATGGGCCCCGGCGTCAAGATGAACGCCAACAAGCAGCTGTAAAAAACCGGCTGAAACATTTGATATCTTCGGCTTGACAAACCGTCACGCCCCTGATATAATACCAGATGCGTTCCAAAGACAGCAGGTGGCGCAAGCCGTAAGTCCTGCCGAGGATGGCAAATCGTTTCGATTGCTTTACACCGTCCTTGTGTCCTTGGATACAGGGACGGTTTTCTTTTTGAACGCACCGACAAATTTTCCGGAGGTGAAATCAAAGAATGCCCAACGCAAAAGTTCTGTCTGAAAAGCAGGCCATCGTGGCGGCGCTGACCGAGAAGCTGCAGAATGCAGCCGCCGGTGTCATCGTTGATTACAAGGGCATCACCGTGGCAGAGGACACCGCTCTGCGCGCGGACTGCCGCGAGAACAGCGTGGAATACGCTGTCATCAAGAACACCCTGCTGCGCTTTGCATTCAACAACGTGGGTCTCAACGAGCTGGACGATCAGCTCAACGGCACCACGTCCCTGGCCGTGTGCATGGACGATCCCGTCGCCCCTGCCCGCGTCATCGCTGACTATGCAAAGAAGCTCAATGGCAAGTTCGAGATCAAGGGCGGTTTCATGGAAGGCAAGGTCGTCTCTCTGGAGACCGTGAATGCTCTGGCTTCCATCCCCGCTCTGCCCGTGCTGCAGGCCCAGGTTCTGGGCACTATGCTGGCCCCCATCTCTGCTCTGGCCTGCGTGCTGAAGCAGATCGCCGAGAAGGACGGCACTCCCGCCGAGGAAGCCGCCGCCGAGTAAATTCCGGCACCACCCCGGGGCCTCTCCGCCCCACCCAAATCAAACAAATATCTTACAATTAGGAGGCTTATCAAAATGTCCGAGAAGATTACTGCTATGATCGAGGAAATCAAGGGCCTGACCGTTCTGGAGCTGTCCGAGCTGGTCCACGCTCTGGAGGAAGAGTTCGGCGTGTCCGCCGCCGCCATGGCCGCTCCCGCTGCCGAGGAGAAGACCGAGTTCGACGTGGTCCTGACCGGTTTCGACGCCGCTCAGAAGATCAAGGTCATCAAGGTCGTCCGCGAGGTCATGGGTCTGGGTCTGGCCGAGGCCAAGGCTGCCGTCGAGGGCGCCCCCACCACCATGAAGGAAGGCCTGTCCAAGGAGGACGCCGAGGCTCTGAAGAAGCAGGTCGAGGAAGTCGGCGGCAAGGTCGAGCTGAAGTAAGTTTCACCCAAATAAAAAAATGCTGCAAGCGCTGCGCTTGCAGCATTTTTTTGCGCTTTTTGTGGATTCTGGCGGATAAAATGCCGCGGAATTTTTCCGCTTGTGAAACTCGGCGGGGTCTGATATAATAGCCGTGTATAACTTCAGAAATCCTGCATAAAAGAAACAGAGGTGACGTCTTATCAAGACACAGAAAAAACCGGGGCTTTTCCGGCACCTGGGCCCTGTCCTGGGCCGCTATAAGGGCTGGACGGCAGCCGCCCTGATATTCGGCATCACCGAGGTGGTGCTGGAGCTGCTGATCCCCATGCTGATGTCCACCATCGTGGACGGCGGCCTGTACCGGGAGAGCACCTTCATGCTCCAGGGGCTGTTTTCCCCGGAGCTCATCGCCAACCGCAACCGCTTCGTGCTGACGGTGGGGGCCATTATGGTGGGTGTGGCCTGCCTGTCCATGGCCATGGGCGTTCTGGCTGCCCGCTGCTCCGCCATTGCCACCCAGGGCTTCGCCCGGAATATGCGCAGCACCCTGCTGGGGAAGATCGAGAGCTTCTCCTTCTCCAACATCGACCACATCTCCACCCCCCAGCTGATCACCCGGGCCACCACGGACATCAACACCCTGCGTGACACCATGCGTCAGTCCCTGGTGACCCTGTACCGGGCCCCGGTGATGGTGATCCTGGCCACGGTCATGAGCTTCATCGTCTCCCCGGGTCTTGCGCCCCTGCTGCTGATCTGCATCCCCCTGCTGGTGGTGCTGATGGTGATCCTGCTGAAGGTGGGCCAGCCCCGCTTCAAGCGGATGCTGAAGATGATGGACGGCATGAACCAGGCCGTCCGGGAAAATCTGGTGGCCAGCCGGGTGGTGAAGGCCTTCGTCCGGGGGGGCTACGAGTCCAAACGGTTTGACAAGACCACCGATGACCTGCGGCAGGCCCAGCTGGGCGCAGGGAGACTGTTTACCCTGTCCGGCCCCATTACCATGGGCATTATGTGGACGTGCAGCGTGCTGATCCTGTTTTTCGGCGGCCGGGAGATCATTTTCCGGACCACCGGCCTGCTGACCGGCCAGCTGGTGAGCCTGGTGAACTACGCCGGTATGGCGGTGAACTCCCTGTCCATGATCAGCTGGCTGGTCATGTCCCTGTCCCGGGCCCAGGCCTCCCTGGTCCGCATCAACGAGGTGCTGGACGAGGAGATCGACATCACCGACGGCCCCTCCGACGCCGCAGTGGAAAGCGGCAGCATCGACTTCGAGGACGTGTGCTTCAGCTATACCCGGGACCCCGACAAGCTGGCCCTGCGCCATGTGACCCTGCACATCGCCTCCGGAGAGACCATCGGCGTCATCGGCGGCACCGGCGAGGGCAAGTCCACCCTGGTGAGCCTGATCCCCCGGTTTTACGACGCCCTGTCCGGCACCGTGAAGGTGGACGGACGGGATGTGCGGGAGTATACCCTGGAAAATCTTCGCAGCGGCGTGTCCATGGTATTGCAGAACGGCTCCCTGTTTTCCGGCACCATCGCCGACAACCTGCGCTGGGCGGACCCCAACGCCACCCTGGCCCAGATGCAGGCGGCCTGCGCCATTGCCCGGGCCGACGAGTACATCGACCGGTTCCCCGACGGGTATGAGACGGTGCTGGAGCAGAACGCCGCCAACCTGTCCGGCGGCCAGCGGCAGCGGCTGCTGATCGCTCGGGCCATTCTGAAAAAGCCCAGGATCCTGATCCTGGACGACTCCACCTCCGCCGTGGATATGGCCACCGACGAGCATATCCGCCGCTGTCTGCGGACGGCGCTTCCCGGGGCCACCAAGATCATCATTGCCCAGCGCATCAACTCCATCATGTCCTGCGACCGGATCGTGGTGCTGGACCAGGGGCGGCTGGCGGATATGGGTACCCATCAGGAGCTGCTGTCCCGCAGCCCCATTTACCGCGACGTGTATGAAAGCCAGATGAGAGAGGGGGCCGTGGACGATGCCGCGTGTTGACCTGCAGAAATACAATAAGAAGGTAGAGAACCCCGTTGCCATCCTGTGGCGGCTGGTGTGCTACTTCAAGCACTGCCGCCTGCTGCTGACGGCGGCGATGCTGTCGATCCTGGCCTATGTGGCGGCCACCATCGGGGCTGCCTACTGCATGAAGCCCCTGACAAACCTGCTGGAGGCCAGCGGTGCGGCTCCCAACGAGACGTATGCCAAGTACATCAGTCTGATCCTGGGCCTGGCGGGCCTGTATCTGCTGTCGGCCCTGACCAACTATCTGCTGAATCGGCTGATGCTGGAATGCAGCGCCATCATCATGAAGCAGCTGCGCACGGAGCTGTTCGACACCATGCAGCGCCAGCCGGTGCGGTTCTTCGACGAAAACAAGACCGGCGCCCTGATGAGCTACTACACCAGCGACATCGAGGCCACCAACGAGCTGCTGCAGCACAGCATCACCCAGCTGGCCATCTCCATCACCTCTCTGCTGGGGACCATCGGCATGATGCTGGCCCTGTCCATGCGGCTGTCTGCCATCATGGTGGTGCTGGGGGCCATCGTGGTGCTGGTGGTGCGGGTCACCACCAAAATCAGCAAGCGCACCTACGCCAGCCAGCAGCGCCTCACCGCCGCCGTCAGCGGCTATATGGAGGAGATGATCACCGGCCAGCGTGACGTGAAGGTGTTCACCCACGAAAAGGAGGTCATGGAGCAGTTCGACGTCATCAACCAGGACCTGTGCAAGGCCTCCACCACCGCCACCACCGTCACCTCTATGGTGGGTCCCATTCTCAACAACCTGTCCCACATCTTCTATGCCATCACCTGCGCGGTGGGCGTCCTGTGGCTGACAGGGGAGGGGGCCGGCGGCATCCTCATCGGCTTTTTGCAGTATGTCCGCACCTTTGCCGACCGCGTCAGCCAGATCTCCGAGCAGTTCAACGCTCTGATGATGGCCCTGGCCGGTGCCGAGCGGATTTTTGGCATCCTGGACCTGCCTCCCGAGGAGGACCAGGGCCAGGTGACCCTGGAGCAGAAGGGCGACGACTACCACTGGCGTATGCCGGACGGCACCCTGGTGCCCCTGCGGGGCGATGTACGCTTTGACCATGTGGACTTTGCCTATGTGCCGGAAAAGCCGGTGCTGCGGGACCTGTCCCTGTACGCCAAGCCCGGCCAGAAGATCGCCTTCGTCGGCTCCACCGGCGCGGGAAAAACCACCATTACCAATCTCATCAACCGGTTTTACGATATCCAGGCCGGCTCCATCACCTACGACGGCATCGACGTGCGCAACATCCGCAAGGACGACCTGCGCCGCTCCCTGGGCATCGTGCTGCAGGACACCCACCTGTTCACCGGCACGGTGATGGAGAACATCCGCTACGGCCGCCTGGACGCCACCGATGAGGAGTGCATGGAGGCCGCCAAGATCGCCAACGCCCACTATTTCATCTCCCACCTGCCCCGGGGGTACGACACCGTCCTCTATTCCGACGGCGCCAACCTCAGCCAGGGCCAGCGCCAGCTGGTGGCCATCGCCCGGGCGGCGGTGTCCCGGGCTCCGGTGCTGATCCTGGACGAGGCCACCTCCTCTGTGGACACCCGCACGGAAAAGCTCATCGAGCAGGGGATGGATTCCCTGATGGCCGGGCGCACGGTGTTCGTCATCGCCCACCGGCTCTCCACCGTCCGCAACGCCAACGCCATCATGGTGCTGGAGCAGGGGCGGATCATCGAGCGCGGCGACCACCGGGAGCTGCTGGACCAGAAGGGGAAGTACTATCAGCTCTGCCACAACATGATCGAATTGACCTAACTGTTCACCGAAAACATCTGCGAGATATAATCGTTAACCGTTAATCTGCGGCGAAAGTTAGCGGATAAAAACAGCAGAAAATCCGGCGCAAGAGAATAAAAATACAAAGAAAATGGATAATTGTCATTTTTTTTGGAATATTCACAGAAAGTTTAATCTTAGTGTTGAAAAATCTACTGTTTCATGATACAATTAGGAAAACATTTTAATCCTGGGCGGCGATAAGTAAAATGCACAAAAACCGTCCGCCATCGGCGAACAGACTGGTGCGTAGTGGACAGCGAGCCGTGGACGCACCCAGCCGTCCCCAAAGGAAAGATCATGGCAGAAAAGAATAAAAAGCGCGGCGGACGCCGTGCCCATCTCAACGATTTCCATGTGAATCTTGCCGGTGATTATGTATATACCGGCGCCCACTACTCCTATGTGGACCAGGGCCGCAGCCGCGACCGGGTCCAGCGGGAGCTGCTGGGACTGAGCGTTGCCGTCGTGCTGGCCGTGGTGGCCGGCGGCTGCAGCGATGCCCCCGCCATGCTGAACTGCTGGTACGTCATCCTCCCCTATATCTGCGAGGCCGCGGCGGCGGTCAGCGTGATCTGGGCGGTGCTCCGGCTGCGGAAGGCGGAGGAACCCATCCGGGAGTACATTTATAAAAAGAGCGTGCAGGCGCTGCCCCACCGGGCCATGCTCTGCATGATCTTCGCGGGCCTGGGCTTCGTGACCATGGTGCTGTACCTGGCCATGAACGGCTCCGGCGGCCGCGTGGCCTCCGTGATCGCCTACCTGGCGCTGAAGGCGCTGGTGGCCGGGGGAGCGTGGCTCCTGTGGCGGTATATGCTGACCCTGAAATGGGAAAAGCTCCCCGCCCGCGACTTGGATACGCCTCAGGCGTGATCCACCAATTTCCTTTGTGAACTCCGGGCTTCTGCCCGCGTTCAAAAATATTTAAGGAGGATTCCAATGAAGAAAGCTACCCGTATCTTGGCTCTGGTACTTTGCGCTGTCATGTGCCTGGGCCTGTTCGTTGGCTGCGGCAACAAAGGCAAGCAGAACAGCGACACCCCGTTGGTCGTGGGTTATTCCCCGTTCAACAGCAAGTTCTCCCCCTTCTTCTCCGAGACCGCTTATGACCAGGACGTCTGGACGATGACCGCTATCGGCCTGCTGAACAGCGATCGCCAGGGCTCCATCATCATGAAGGGTATCGAAGGCGAAACCAAGGCCTACAATGGCACCGACTACACCTACTATGGTCCCGCTGACTGCGAGATCGTGGAGAACACCGATGGCACTGTGGACTACAACTTCAAGCTGCGCGAGGACCTGAAGTTCTCCGACGGTGAGCCTATCACCATCGATGACGTCATCTTCTCCATGTACGTCCTGTGCGATCCTACCTACGACGGCAACAGCACCCTGTTTGCTCTGCCCATCGAGGGCATGGATGCTTACCGTTCCGGTATGGACACCCTGTACAACCTGATGCTGGCTGCCGGCCGCGACAACACCGACTTCTCCAAGTGGGAAGAGGCGGATCAGACTGCCTTCTGGGCTGACGTGGATCAGGCCGGCGTGAAGTTCGTCCAGGCCATCATGCAGTACTGCATTGCCCAGGGCGCTAACGCCGAGGGCGATTCCGTTTCCGCCTGCATGGCCAACTGGGGCTTCGAGCTGCCCGCCGATGCTACCGAGGCTGATGCCTTCAATGCCATCGTCGCCAAGTATCCCTCCCTGGCCGAGGCTGTCGACGCTGAGAAGCCCGAAGGCACCACCTTCACCAGCCTGCTGAACGACTACGAGACCAAGTACACCAAGGGTATCGAGACCGGCACCTCCGCTGCCAACATCTCCGGTATCAAGAAGACCGGCGACTACAGCATGACCGTCTCCCTGACCCAGGTCGACGCCACCGCCATCTATCAGCTGGGTGTGACCATCGCCCCCATGCACTACTATGGCGAGAAGACCAAGTATGACTACGACAACAACAAGTTCGGCTTTGACAAGGGCGATCTGAGCCACGTTCGCGAGAAGACCACCACCCCCCTGGGTGCTGGCCCCTACAAGTTCATCAAGTTCGAGAATGGTACCGTTAACTTCGAGGCTAACGATTCCTACTATCTGGGCGCCCCCAAGACCAAGTATGTCAACTTCCTGCAGACTCAGGAAGACGATAAGCTCAACGGCGTCGTCACCGGCACCGTGGATATCACCGATCCTTCCTTCAGCTCCACCACCGTGGACGCCATCAAGGCTGCCAACAAGAACGACGATGTCAACGGCCCCGCCATCACCACCGATACCGTGGATAACCTGGGCTATGGTTACATCGGCATGAGCGCCAACACCATGAACGTCAACAAGGAGCCTGGTTCCGATGCCTCCAAGGCTTATCGTAAGGCTTTCGCCACCGTTCTGGCTGCTTACCGCACCGTCGCCATCGAGTCCTACTATGGCGAGCGCGCTTCCGTCATCAACTACCCCATCTCCAACACCTCTTGGGCTGCTCCTCAGGCTGCCGATCCTGGCTACAAGGTCGCTTTCTCTGTGGATGCTCAGGGTAAGGACATCTATACCTCCGACATGACCGACGAGCAGAAGTATGAGGCCGCCCTGCAGGCTGCCCTGACCTTCTTCGAGGCCGCCGGCTGCAAGGTCGAGAACGGCAAGGTCGTCTCCAACCCCGAGGGTGGTATGGATACCGCTAACTACGCCATCGAGCGCGAGGCCCTGATCCCCGCCGACGGCAAGGGCGATCACCCCTCCTTCATGATCCTCACCGAGGCCTCCAAGGCTCTGGAGAAGATCGGCGTGCACCTGATCGTCACCGACCTGTCCGACAGCACGCAGCTGTGGGATACCATCGAGGCCGATCAGGCTGACATGTTTGCTGCCGCTTGGAGCGCCACCGTGGATCCTGATATGTATCAGATCTACTTCTCCGGCATGGACGGCAAGGCTGCCGGCGGCTCCAACTACATGTACGACATCAACGATGCCGAGCTGAACCAGCTGATCCTGGATGCCCGCGCTTCTCTGGACCAGAGCTATCGTAAGACTCTGTACAAGTCCTGCCTGGACATCATCGTTGACTGGGCCGTTGAGGTTCCTGTCTATCAGCGTCAGAACGCCATCATCTTCTCCACCCAGCGTGTCAACATGAACACTGTTACCCCCGACATCACCACCTTCTATGGCTGGCTGAGCGAGGTCGAGAAGATCGAGCTGAACTGACAAAGTTCCGCACCCAAGACCTGTACGACAACATAGGTTAAGTCACAAGGTACGCCCCCGGCGGCTCCGGCCGCCGGGGGGTGCCCCGACTGCATATCAAGGAGCGACCCGGGCGGGGCCGGGGGTGTTGCTTGATGTGCAGTGGGTAGTCTATAGGGAGGGGCGGAACAGACGTGTTCCGCCAATCTGCATCACTGTATCATCAGATCGGAGGGTTATCAGTGCGCAAATACATCATCAAAAGAATTCTAATCTCAATCGTCATCCTGTTCCTTGTCGCATTCGTCATCTACGCATTGATGCGCTGTCTCCCCACGTCCTACGTGGAGGCTATGGCGCGTCAGAAGTCCATGCAGCCCAACTCCAAGTCCTTTGAGGAGTGGATGGAGCAGCTCACCAGAATGTACAATCTGGACGTGGGCATTGTTCCCGGCTTCTTCAAATGGCTGGGTCAGATGCTGACCTTCAACTTCGGCGACAGCTGGCTGTGGACCAAACCCGTCACGGAAGTATTCAACAACTGTGTGTGGATCTCCTTCTTCATGGGCCTGATCGCCTTCGTGCTGGAGATCATCATCGCGATCCCCCTGGGCGTCATTGCCGCCACCAAGCAGTACAGCAAGACAGACTATGTCATTTCGGTGCTGGCCTTGGCCGGTATTTCGCTGCCCACCTTCTTCTTTGCTTCTCTGCTGAAGCTGTTTTTCTCCGTGAAGCTGGGCTGGTTCGACCTGTATGGTCTCACCGGCCGTAATCACGAGCAGCTCTCGGCCTTCGGGAAGCTCCTGGACATGGGACATCATCTGGTTCTGCCCATCGTCACCCTGGTGGTTATCAGTGTCGGTTCCCTCATGCGTTACACCCGCACCAACATGCTGGAGGTGCTCAACGCTGACTTCATCCGCACGGCCCGGGCCAAGGGTCTGTCCGAGCGCAAGGTCATCTATCACCATGCGTTCCGCAACACCCTGATCCCCCTGGTCACCATCATCGGCGGTTCTCTGCCCGGCCTGTTCTCCGGTGCACTGATCACCGAGACGCTGTACTCCATCCCCGGCATCGGCTACATTTCCTACCAGTCCATGGTGGGCGGCGACATTCCGTTCTCCATGTTCTACCTGGTCTTTATGGCCGTGCTGACCCTGTTGGGCAACCTGATTTCTGATATTCTGTACGCCGTGGTGGATCCGCGGGTACGCATCGCTTAAGAAGGGAGGAGGAAGTAAAATGGCAGATCGCAAAGATAAGATCAATGAGCAGCAGGCCGAGCAGGAGATCCGTGAGGAGATCCGCGAGGAAATGAAGCACGCCGACCAGGAGCCTGCTCAGGAGCAGTATTCTCTGAACGATGACCGTCGTGTTAAGGTCCTTTCTCCCGGTATGCTGGTGGCCAAGCGCTTCATCCGCAACCGCATGGCCGTCACCGGTCTGGTCATCCTGGTTTTCATGTTCGTGTTTTCCTTCATCGGCGGCCTGATCTCCCCCTATGGTCAGGACCAGTTCTTCTACACCGATAAGACCATCCGCCGTGACTTCGGCGCGGCCAAGGAAAACACCGAGTTCCAGTACGCCAGCAACAACGACGAGTTGTTTGGCCTCACCGCCCAGGCCAGAGCTATGCTGGCCATCCAGCAGGGGAAGACCACCTTCTCCAACAAGAGCGACAACTTCACCCTGACCAAGGTTTCCGACGACTTCTATTCCGTGGAATACAACGGTCAGGTGGTGGGCTACGCCGGCAAGGAGCTGGTGAACGCCTCCGCCAAGGACAACACCCTGTCCTTCGAGTTCAACTATCAGGCCCTGCTGGCCTCCGCCTCCGGCGCTAAGGAATTCACCGCCGACGGCGTAGCCTACACCCTGGCTGAGGATGGCAGCATCACCTCCCAGGACGGCGCTGATGTGGCCTATGTCAGCAACATCATCGTCAACGCCATTTCCCCGGACGTGTTCCTGAGCCGCGACTTCAAGGAGAAGCTGTATGCCGCCATTGCCACCGCTGAAAACGGCAAGGCTGCCTTCAGCTATACCGACGAGTCCCTGATCGTTGTCGAAGAGCCTGAGGAGGAGCCCGACACCGAGGAGCCGTCCTCCGGCATCAACACCGAGGACCCCAACGCTCCCACACAGGAGGAGACTCCCACCAGCGCCACCGCTGAGTACGATCTGGAGTATGATCCCGCCACCATGAGCTGGAAGATCCTCCAGGAGAGGCCCAGCCGTCAGTACGATCAGTATTCCTTCCCCAGCAAGGACCACTGGCTGGGCACCGATATGTACGGTATGGATATGCTGACCCGCCTGATGTACGGCGG
>ENA-OROK01004258-OROK01004258.1-human-gut-metagenome-genome-assembly--contig:-NODE-4258-length-10609-cov-6.391700_pt1 | contig 10609 bp, 8 predicted proteins | sample MGYA00242127_ERZ509046 | MGnify/ENA primary metagenome ERZ509046 (study PRJEB26280, sample SAMEA2338728) | human gut metagenome | biome: human gut; feature: human-associated habitat; material: faeces... | reverse complement strand
GGCAACCGCTGCAAGGACGAGTGCCTGCCCGAGGAGACCAACCGCCGTATCGTCGATATCATTTCCGACGTGAATATGGCCTATTCTGAGCACGCAAGAAGATACCTCGCCGACTGCGGCCTGCCCAAGGAGCGCACCTATGTCACAGGGTCCCCTATGGCGGAGGTCCTCCACAACAACCTCGCCGATATCGAGGCCAGCGACGTCCATCAACGCCTCGGCCTGGAGAAAGGCAAGTATATTCTCCTGTCTGCCCATCGCGAGGAAAATATCGACACGGAGAATAACTTCCTCTCCCTCTTCACTGCTATCAACAAGATGGCGGAGAAGTATGACATGCCCATCCTCTACAGTTGCCACCCCCGCTCCCGCAATCGTCTTGCTGCCTCAGGCTTCCAGCTCGACCCGCGTGTCATTCAGCACGAGCCCCTCGGCTTCCACGACTACAACTGCCTTCAGATGAACGCTTTTGCCGTCGTCAGCGATAGCGGAACCCTTCCCGAAGAATCCTCTTTCTTCACCAGCATCGGCCATCCCTTCCCCGCCATCTGCATCCGCACCTCTACCGAGCGTCCCGAGGCCATCGACAAGGGCGACTTCATCATTGCTGGTATCGACGAGAAATCATTGCTCCAAGCTGTTGACACCGCCGTCGAGCTTTGCCGTGACGGTCAACATGGCATCCCCGTCCCCGACTATGTGGATGAGAATGTCAGCACCAAGGTCGTGAAGATCGTACAGAGCTACGTGGGCATTGTCAACAAGATGGTGTGGCGTAAGTTCTAAAGAACGGGTTATAATATCATTACAGACATTTATAACGATTGACGTCAGGCTGAGGGCTATAAAATATTAACGTCCGATTAACGGTGATTAATGTGAAAGCGCTGGCGGTCTGCCCGACGAATATGAACAATTTGAATTATGGTAGGTACATAGAGAATATCCTTACCCGCATGAAAGATGGGGATAAGGACTATCGGGCTATGCTTCCATGTTTCTAAGTTGAGAAAATAAGAGAGGTGAAGGGGTGCGCTTAGGTTCCCCTTCACCCTAAAAACGATAGTATTTTTTTAAAAAAAACATATATGCGTAACTCTTTGAATAATTGCGGGGACGCTGTATTGGTGCTATACAAAAGAGCAAAGGAAATGGCAGTTTTTATACTCTAAGCAAGTTTAAAAAGTTCATTCATAAAAAAAGTGATAATGTTGGTATAGAATAAAATAACGATTTATATGACATTTTCGAAGGGGAAAAAACAGATTCTCATTTTATATGGGTCCACAATAATTGGAGTGTTATTAGGGGTTGTAAGTTCTGTAATTAACACAAGGTGTCTAAGCCCTGAAAAATATGGTGATGTAAGGTATATTCAAAACCTAATAAGTTTCATTTCTAGTATTTTGTTGTTTGGATATTTAACCTCAGGTTGTCGATTATTAGCCTTGTCAAAAGATGAGAATTATAGTCGGAAAATAAGAGGGGCTATAGTTTCAATTGTACTTATAACGGTCGGATTATTGTCTCTTTCTATGTTGTCTCTATATGTATATAGTATAATTAATGGGCATAGTAATCTTTCTTCCCTTTATTTAGTTTCTGTCTTTTTGGGAGGTAATGTCATCCTTCTTAATTATATCAATACTTCTGCGCAAGGTGATAATCATATTGGGCGAATAGCAATAGCGCGGCTTTTACCAAGTCTTATTTACGTTTTACTGGCCCTGCTTGTGTATAGGTTTTATTCGGCAACTCCACTGTTAATGCTAAGTTTAACTAATGGCATATCTGTGTTGGTTCTTAGTATCCTTATTAGTACGACAAAGCCAGATTTTAGTGATATAAAACAATCGTTAAAACTGTTGAATGAAGAAAATAAAAAATATGGGAGACAAGTATATATTGGGTCGTTAGCAGGTGTTTCAACATCGTACATAGCTGGCCTTACTTTAAGTTATTATTGTATTGATAATACGAATGTGGGCTTTTATACATTGGCTTTAACAATTGCTACGCCTTTATCTCTGTTACCTTCAATAATTGGTACTACATATTTTAAGCAATTTGCTAATCAAAAAAAGATTAGTAATAAAATAATTATAGGTTCTGTATTGATGACAGTGATAACATTAATAATCTTTATTGTAATGATTGATTATGTGGTGCAGTTGCTTTATAGCGACTCTTATAAGTCTGTCAGCACATATGCTTCTTTTCTTGCTATAGCAACGTCTTTACATGGATTAGGCGATATGTTTAATCGTTTTTTAGGTGCTCATGGACAAGGTAAACAAATTAGAAATGGAGCCATAGTTTGTGGAATAATAATTACAATAGGAAGTGTTCTGTTGGTTTGTTATTGGCAAATAATTGGCGCTATTATAACGAAAATCATAGGTTCAGCGACTTATATGACAATGATGATATATTATTATGTAAAATTCACTCACAAAAAAAATGATATATTTTGTACTTAATAATTATACTCCAAATACAGCGTCGACAAATCGCATAATTGGGTATTTGGAGGTTTTTGAACAAAAAGGAATTCCTGTCACTGTTTGTTTTGTTCTTCCTGGGTTGCATGATGAAACTGTAAGCAAAAAGTATGATAATATTCGGTTCAGATATATGTGGAAAGGCTTTCCACATAAGAATAAAATAAGTAAAGCTCTTATATTCTTATGGTCTTTATACAAAATTAGAAAGATTATCAGACATGGGGATATCGTATATACATACAATATAAATGCTATTATAAAATATCTTATAGGTAAAAAAAATATCTATTATTTTGCGGAAAGGACTGAACATTTAGACGTTACAGCTAAAGAGCCGTGGCCATTAGGATTGAGTCGGAAAAAATGTATTGAAACATGTAAAAGGTTGGATGGATTATTTGTAATATCGTCGCAACTAAAAAAATATTTCGTTGACAATGGATTAGATGCTTGGAAAGTGCATGTAATTAATATGACGGTTGATAGTAATAGATTTTCAAATATTGAAAAAAATAAAACAACAGAACGATACATTGCATATTGTGGTACTGCCTCTAATAATAAAGATGGTGTTGATGAACTAATTAAGGCATTTAGTATAGTTGCAAATTCAATAGACGATATCAAGCTATATATCATCGGTAAAATTCCGACCAAAGAGGATAAAGTAAACAATTTAGCATTAATAGAAAATTTGAACTTAAAAGAAAAAATAGTCTTAACAGGTGTTGTCTCATCTAATAAAATGCCTCAAATGTTAAAAAATGCGGAAGCATTAGTGTTGGATCGTCCAAATTCCCTTCAGGCTCAGTACGGTTTTCCAACTAAATTAGGGGAATACCTTCTTACAGGGAACCCTGTTGTTGTTACTAAGGTAGGAGATATTCCTTTGTATCTAAAGGACGGCGTTTCTGCATTATTGTCAGAGGATCGTAATCCCAAAGAATTTGCAGAAAAAATAATATGGAGTCTTACACATCCTGAAGAAGCTGCAATTATTGGTCAAAACGGACAGAGAGTTGCTCTTCAATACTTTAATAACGATACAGAAACGAGTAAAATTATTTCGATATTTCAGACTAGTAGAAATTCTCATGTTTAAAAACAATTACAAATGAGTTACACAGTAGCAATTATAACATTAACTCTTCTGATAATATTGTCAATATATCAGATTAAAGTATGGAAATATAGAGTTCTACTATCGCCCGCTATATATTTTTCATTTATGTGGATGATGGGACCTATTGGGTGTTTAGTATTGTATCCTTTAGGTTTTTTTTATGACCCATACCCCGAATATATAAATGAGTTAAATGTTCTAGTCAGTGTTACGGCTATTTGTTTTCTGTATTGGACCAAATCTGGACGTAATTGTATATGTGAACAATCCATATTGTTGGACATATCGAAAAGAAGTGTATATAATTTTTCGTGTATGCTAATTATGCTTGCAGCCTTTTATGATTTTGTTAGCTTGGGAGGAAATTTAAATATGGGAGCTGCAAGAGAAAATTTGGTGAATATTAACGCGTCTCGTTCAACTTTTGTCGGGTATGCACATGTTTTATGTATTCCTTTATCTCTTTATGCTGGATATGTCTTATGTAAAGATTTAGTGATTAAATATAAATTAAGTTCTAAAATGCTTCTTGCCCCATTATTAGCGAACTTAATTTTTTCGGTGAACGTAGGCGGAAGGGTTGATATCGTATATTCATTTTTAGCGTATGTAATAGGGGCTTCTCTCTATCTAGCTATTAATGCAAATTTGTCAAGATACAAAAAACCAATCTTTTATGGGGTAGTTGGAATAATAGTGTTTGTGGGATTTATTAATTATGTTGGGCAACAAAGGCAAGAGTATTATCATGGAACAATTAACCCAATAGAAGAGTATCTTCAAAATAATAACAAAATTGTTGCTGCAATTTATGGTCCTATTGAATATTTAAAGGCGACCTATGTAGGTTACCAATTAAGACGAGTTGATGCTGTAGATAAAGATCATCTTGGTTATGGGATATACACTTTTAATGGTTTTATAAATTGGACAATACCATTTAGTAATTTGGTTGGGCTAGGTGATGTTTCAATTGCAAAAGCCCTAAATATTTATTACGATCCTCAAGAAACCTATGATTTTGAAAGAGAATATTATTATACAACGCATTCGTGCTACTTGACGATGATTAAGGATTTTGGATTTATAGGTTCAATAGTTTTAATTTTCCTATTGACCGGCATTGCGCATAAACTGTTTGTCGGAATCCAAAAAAAACAAGTCATTTGTTATGCATCGAGTTTATATTTGTACTATCTTTTTTGGAATTATTGGGCTAAATCTCCTTTTTATGGACATTTGTCGCAAGGTGTTCTAATGCCTCTTTATGGATTTTTATTGATTGATATTTTAAATATGCTTGCAGGGAAAAAGTTTAGAAAATGAAATAACAATCCCTTTCATAACATCGCTATCGAATGGAGTTGCTGATCGTCAACTAACTACAATTTTGGATCATATATTATGAAAGGATGTAGTGTCTGTGTGGTTGCGTTTCTCGTATGAAAGACCTGTAACTTCTCAAATTAGGGCTCAATTTTGAAATAGGTTTTTCTGACTTTTACATTCTCTAAATGGTAAAAAACACAGGTGTGTAAAAAAGTTTATGGAACTTCCTAAAATGCCTTTTAAATACAGTTGTGTTATCCGATCATCGCCTATTGGAAGATTGCTATTGTTGAGGAAAACGAAATTGATTATGAAAAAAAATAAATTGTTAAGAGTTATGCCAATCTCTTTGCTGGGCAGAATCCTTCTGAGAGATTTGCCTGGTCGCGAGCAGCCTACGGAAAGCTTGCAATTATTAAGAAAATTAGGTGTTAAATTAATTTAGTGGTCACCGGTGGTATATGAAAGATATTTCTTTTTTTATTTGTTCTCTTGCTAGTGGAGGTGCGGAGCATCAGCTAACTTTGCTTGCTGATATGTTGGCAAAAAAAGGTTATAGGGTTAGAATTGTTACATTTGCTGGCGTTCCGGATCATTACTCGTTTGACAAGAGTATTAAGAGAGTTAGAATATATCATAAAAATTCTATCTTCAATTTTTTTTGTGTGTTTTTTTATTTGTTAAAACTGCGAACAGACTGCTTCATTAGTTTTGGCCAACGTGAAAATCTTTTTAGTCTTATTCCTTTTTTATTTAAGAGAACTAAATATATTGCGGGCGAACGTAACAATACGGTTGGTTCGTCGTCTTTGACAGAAAAGTTATTGGTGCGCTGGTTGTATCGTAGAGCTGATTATATAGTATGTAACAGTTGTTCTCAGGGTGATTATCTGTCTAAACGCAAACAATATCTCGCCAAAAAAAAAAAAGTTATTCATAATTATACAGAAATTGATACTTTTAGATATAGCTATCCGCCTAAGAATGCTATAACTCAAATTGGTATTTTTTGTCGTTTGGAGCCTCAGAAAAATATTAAACGGTTTGCTGAAGCAATTAAAAAACTCAAAGAGACAATAGATTTGCCTTTTTGTATTAATTGGTATGGTAATCGGCATTTCGTTAATAGTTCTCTTCAGGCTTATTATGATTGTTTTATTAATCAAATTAAACGTGATGGTTTAGAGGACACGATAGTAATTCATGACCCTGTTAAAAACGTGCATGAGTTGCTTCCTAATTTCGATGCAATTGCCTTGCCCTCACTGCATGAAGGTTTTTCCAATTCTATATCCGAAGCTATTTGTTGTGGAAAACCTATGTTGGTAAGCAATGTTAGTGACAATCCTGTTATGGTGAAAGAAGGTTTTAATGGTTTCCTTTTTGATCCAACTAATACAGATGAAATTGTATCTGCTTTTAAAAAATTCTTGAATGCTTCCTATGAACAACGATTAGTTTTTGGGCAAAATAGTAGATTTCTAGCAGAAAAATTGTTTGATAAAGATAAGTTTATCATTGATTATATAAGTTTAATTTCATAAATTTAAATCTGATCGTCTTATGCCTACATTGTTACAAATCAATGTTACAGCCAACTGGGGTAGCACTGGAAAAATTGCGGAACAGATAGGAATCTGCGCACAGGAGAATGGATGGGAATCGTATATTGCGTATGGCAGAATGATGAATCCGTCGAAGAACAAACTGATAAAGATTGGTACGCAGTTGGATGTTTATGAGCATTATGCGGAAGGTAAGTTCCTTGACAACGAGGGGCTGGCTTCGAGAAAAGCAACAAGGTCTTTTTTAAAAAGGTTGGACGAGATACAACCGGATATTGTGCATTTACATAACATTCATGATCATTATTTGAATTATAAGTTGCTTTTCAGATATTTAGCCGATAAGAAAATACCCGTGGTGTGGACTCAACACGACCAATGGGCAACAACTGGACATTGTGCATTTAATCTTTGTGGATGTGAAAGATGGAAAGATGGATGTCACGATTGTCCAACGTCAAAATGGTATTCTTTAGACCTGTCTCGCAGAAATTTTCAACTAAAACAGAAACTATTGGCCGATATCCCGTCTTTAACTATTATTCCTGTTTCGGAATGGTTGGCGGATAATATTCGTAAATCTCACGTCAAAAATCGAACGATTCAAGTTATTCACAATGGCATCGATATTAAGACCTTTTGTCCTCAACCAAAAAATGTCCATGAACGTTATGGTATAGACAAGAATAAGAAAATCATTCTTGGAGTGGCAGCAGTTTGGGATGCAAGGAAAGGTTTGGATGATTTTTATAAGCTTTCTCAAAAAATGCCATCTCATGAATATGCAATAGTAATCGTTGGAAAACTGACTACGGTTCTTAAAGAGAATAATAGTGGTTGTCAAATGGTTTTCGTAGACAGAACGCAAAATGCATTGGAATTAGCACAGCTATATTCTTCAGCGGCTGTCTTTGTTAACCCAACTTATCAAGACAATTATCCGACAACAAATTTGGAGGCTATAGCCTGCGGAACTCCTGTGATTACTTATAACACAGGAGGAAGTCCAGAGGCTGTTGATAAAGAAACGGGTGCAGTTGTCGAGCAGGGAGACATCAATGGCCTTGTAGATAATATATATAGATTGACATCGCAAATCTCTACTAAGGCTTGCCGCTTAAAAGCAGAGAAAGAGTTTGATAATACAAAATGCTTCAATCCTTATATTTCATTGTACAATAAATTATTAGGGGGGGGTAAAATAGTCATTGTTGGAGTTTCCAGCATTTGGAAAAAATATAAGGGGTTGGATGATTTGATAGCTCTTAGCCGTGATTCGCAATTCGTAGTAATTCTTGTTGGTTTACAATCAAAACAAATTAAGATGTTTGGTGGAAAGGAATATGAAAATTGCCATTTAGTTCCTATATGCCGAACTCAAAGTCAAAGTGAACTGGCAATGATTTATTCTTTGGCTGACGTCTTTGTCAATCCAACTTATGCCGATATGTTCCCTACAGTTAATCTTGAGGCCCTCGCCTGTGGTACGCCTGTTATTACCTATAGGACAGGTGGAAGTCCTGAGGCTATAGATGAGAAGACGGGTGTGGTTATAGAACAGGGTAATGTACATGCGTTGGCGGAAGCCATTCGTAGGGTGAAGGCTACGCCTTTGTCTTCAGTCGATTGCCGTCAGCGAGCAGTGAAATGCTTCGATAAGAACAAATGCTTTGATAAGTATATCAAACTATATGAAAGGTTGCTGAAATAGTTTGACTATAGAACAAGTGTAATAAAATGGTAAATGAGTGCTGGCAACTACCTTAGGCTGTTTTGAATAAAAGGTAATTCTGTGAAAGAGGAAAGCAGACAGTTGTTGTTTTTTTTGCGCATGGTCGTGCGGCGAGAGGAAGAGGAATGCGCTCTGAGCGGAGCTGATTGGGTGGGTCTGATGAAGCTGGCCATGGCCCAGGCTGTGCCCACTCTCGTCCTCGACGGTCTGCAGCAGTGTTTGGCGGAAAATGTTGAGTGTAAGCACTTTGACGAGGAGATAGGCGGGCAAGCGAGGCGGATGCAATGGGTGGCCCAGATGATGGCTATCGAGCGGCTCTATGCCAAGCATGAGAAGGCTATGGCAGAGCTGGCGCGCCTTTATGCTGCCAAGGGATTGCGGATGATGGTGCTAAAAGGGTATGGGTTGTCGTTGGACTGGCCTGTGCCAAACCATCGTGTGATGGGCGATTTGGATATTTACAACTTTGGTAGATGGCGGGAGGCGGATGCACTTGTCGCCCAAAACTGCGGAATAAAGGTGGAAGAAGCGCACGAGCATCATACGGTATTCAATTATAAGGGGGTGATGGTGGAGAACCACTATGACTTCATCAATACCAAGGCCCATCGGGACGCTCGCAAGATAGAGGATCGGCTGAAGCTGCTGGCCGAGAAAGACTGTAGGGAGGTAGAGGTGGAAGGAGCCAGAATTTATTTGCCTTCGGCTGATTTTAATGCGATCTTTCTGATGCGCCACATGGGACAGCATTTTGCGGGCGAGCATCTCAACTTGCGACAGATTCTCGACTGGGGATTCTTCGTGAGGGCGCATCATGAGGAAGTGGATTGGAGTGCTGCCATTGGCTTTTTGAAAGAGATCGGGATTGATGTCTTCTTCCATCAAATCAATGCCATTTGTGTTGATTATTTGGGATTCACTGAGGCTGATTTCCCCACCATAGAGCGCAACGCGCAGATGGAGCAGCGGATTTTGATGGACGTGCTTCGACCTGAGTTTGATGAGGAACGGCCCAATGGTGGTTTGGTGTCTGTCATCTGGTTTAAATATAAGCGTTGGTGGGCCAATCGCTGGAAACACCAGTTGGTCTATCATGACCGTCTGCTGACTACTTTTGCGACGTTGGCTTGGAGTCATTTGAAGAGATTTGAAACGATAAAAGAGTAATGCGATGAATATTCTTTTTCTTACCATGTCCTCAGGTTTTTCCCATATTGAGGCCCGGGGCATTTATACTGACCTGATGCGCAAGTTTCGCGACGAGGGACACGAAGTGTATATCGTCCATCCCAACGAGCGGAGGACGGGGAGGCCCACCGAGGTGAACGCCGAGGGCGGGATACGTTGCCTTGGCGTGCGCACGCTCAATGTCACCAAGACGAATGTCATGGAGAAGGGCATCGGGCAGCTGCTGCTGGAGAGCCAGTTCAAGCGTGCGCTCAAGAGGCATTTCGGTGGCGTGAAGTTTGACGTGATCCTCTACAGTACGCCGCCTATCACTTTCAATAACGTGATCCGTTATGCCAAGAAGGCTTCTGGCGGTAAGGCGATGACCTATCTGCTGCTGAAGGATATTTTCCCGCAGAACGCCGTGGATATGGGGATGCTGTCGAAGACGGGCGCGAAGGGGCTGCTATACAAGATGTTTCGGAGGAAGGAGGAGGCGCTTTATCGCCTTTCGGATTTTATCGGATGTATGAGTCCTGCCAATGTGCGCTATGTGTTGCAGCATAATCCCGGAGTGAGTGCCGACAAGGTGGAGATAGCCCCCAACAGTGTAGAATTGGCTTCGCAGGAGAGGACGGAGGAGGGCAAGTCGAGTGCCATCCTTGCCAAGTATGGACTGCCTACCGACAAACCTATATTGATATACGGCGGCAATTTGGGCGTACCCCAGGGTATCCCGTTTCTGCTGGAATGTATGGAGGCTAATGCCGACCGCGAGGATTGCCATTTTGTCGTCGTTGGTTCGGGCACTTACTATCAGCGGTTGGCCGACTGGTATCATGCTCGCAAGCCCAAGGCTGTGACCGTGATGAAGGGATTACCCAAGGCAGATTATGACAGACTGGTGCGAGCGTGCCAGGTGGGTTTGATATTCCTCGACTATCGATTCACGATCCCTAATTACCCCAGCAGGCTGCTTTCTTATTTGGAGAACAGAATGCCTGTCATCGCTTGCACGGACCCGAATTGCGACACAGGATCTATTGCCGAGGCAAATGGCTTTGGGATGTATGCTCCAAGCAACGACGTGAAGGCGTTCACGGCTGCCGTTGACCGCATGATGAAGGCGGACATCAAGGCTATGGGCGAAAGGGGCTATGCTTTTCTCAAGGCAAACTACTTGGTGGAG
>ENA-OROK01004257-OROK01004257.1-human-gut-metagenome-genome-assembly--contig:-NODE-4257-length-10615-cov-3.916856_pt1 | contig 10615 bp, 11 predicted proteins | sample MGYA00242127_ERZ509046 | MGnify/ENA primary metagenome ERZ509046 (study PRJEB26280, sample SAMEA2338728) | human gut metagenome | biome: human gut; feature: human-associated habitat; material: faeces... | reverse complement strand
AATATCGCAAGTCGAACCGTTTAGGTTCTTCTTGCGATATATTTTACAGGTTGCCTCAATTTTTTCACAAATAAACATTGACAAGGCACCTCTGCTCCCCTATCATAACTAAGACGGCGGCCGACTTTCGCGTATCCCTCACCTGCCGGCCCCCTTTGGAAAGGAAACAAGCCATGGAAGTGATCTTAGGCATTGATATTGGCGGCTCTACTACAAAGATCGTAGGGCTGCGGACCGACGGCAGCGTGATCTCCATGCTCCGGGTCCGGGCGGAGGATCAGGTCACCAGCCTGTACGGCGCACTGGGCAACTACCTGACCAGCAACGGTCTCTCCCTCGGAGATGTGCGCCGGGTCGTTCTGACCGGCGTTGGCGCCAGCTATGTGGATGGGGATGTGTTCGGCCTGCCCACCTGCCGGGTGGATGAATTTCAGGCCAGCGGCACCGGTGCGCTGGCTCTGTCCGGTCAATCCTCCGGCGTAGTTGTGACGATGGGTACCGGCACCGCCTTTTTGTGGGCGGAAGCCGGAAAAGAAGTGCGGCACCTTTGCGGCAGCGGTATCGGCGGTGGCACGCTGGGTGGCCTCTGCCGCAAGCTGGTGGGTATGGAACGCTTCTACCAGATCAAAAAGCTGGCCGCTCAGGGGGATCTGAGCCATGTGGATCTCACCATCAGCGACATTGCCCGGGACCCTGCCTCCACGCTGGACCCCAACATGACCGCTGCCAACTTTGGTGATCTCTCTGAGGACGCCACCCCCGCCGATCTGGCCGCCGGCGCGGTAAATCTGGTCCTTCAGGCCATCGGCACTATGACGGTGCTGGCCTGTCAGAGCTGCCATACGGACACCGTGATCCTCACCGGCTCCATGACCACGCTGGATCAGGCGGAGCCAAACTTTGCGGCTTTCGAAAAGCTCTACGGCATCCATTACGTGATCCCGGAAAACGCCACCTTCGCTACCGCTATCGGTGCCGGACTTTGCAGCCTGCGGCAGAAATCTGTAAAGTAATATAGCTTTAAAGTCATTGCATTGACTAATTTTATGCATCCGCATAGGAAATCAACCAAAACAGCTCTCCGGTATTCACCGGGGAGCTGTCAGCGGGGCGAAAGAAGTTCGCCCCGCTGAACATTTTCGGAACTATATGAGAGTTCCGAAAATGCGGGATTTTAATGGCGCAGGGAAACAGGCGAAGCGCCGCCGGTGGCGGATGAAGCAAGCCTGTTTCGAGGAAGGCTCCCAAACAGCGGATACGCAGTATTCACTGTTTGGCCTGAGCCGACGGTGTATCCCTTCTTGGGTTTCCCGCGCACACCCTTCCTTACCATAGCGGAGAATTCATCGTTTTATCAGTAAGAAAAACAGCTCCCCGGTATTCACCGGGGAGCTGTTTCATGTTGGATCGGATCGGATTTACTCCTGATCGTCGTCAGAGTCCTCTTCCAGAGAGCTCATGTCGAACTCCAGCTTCTCGCCGCAGTTGGGGCAGATGACCTCGCCATCCTCCAGCACGGACTCATCGAAATAGATGGTCTCCTCGCAGGTGGGGCAGGTGGTGGCGTAGCAGTCCTCGTCCTCTTCGGCGTCATCCTCATAGTACTCGTCGTTGAAAGACTCCTCGTCATCCTCGTCATACACGATGTCCTCGATATCCTCCAGATCATCGCTGACAACGTCCAGACCGTCCTCCAACTCGCCCTGAGCATTCCACAGGTCCTCCAGCTCCAGGCCGATGTCCTCCAGAATGTCCACCATAGCGGACAGGATCTTGCCCTCGTTGGTCTCCGTGTCGATCTTCATGCCTTCCATCAGGCCCTTCAGATACGCAACCTTCTCAGTGATCTCCATAGTGATCGCTCCTTTCAAAATATCAATTTTGGAAATAAAGGGAGGATTATCGTTATAATCCCCCCTTCAAAACTTATTCCTTCACGCGGCCCAGGTACTCGCCGGTGCGGGTATCCACCTGAATCTTCTCGCCCTCGTTGATGAACAGAGGCACCTTGATGATGGCGCCGGTCTCCAGAGTGGCGGGCTTGGTGACGTTGGTGGCGGTATCGCCTCTCACGCCGGGCTCGGTAGCGGTGACTTCCAGCTCCATGAAGTTGGGAGCCTCCACGCTGAACACGCTGCCCTTGTAGCTGACCAGAGTGCACATGGTGTTCTCCTTGACGAACTGGAAGCCGTCGCCCAGAACGTCCTTGTTCAGCGGGGTCATGTCATAAGTCTCGGGGTCCATGAAGTAGTACAGATCGCCGTCGTTGTAGCTGTACTCGGCGTTTCTGCGCTCCACAGTACCGTTCTCGAACTTGGCGCTGGGGTTGAAGGACTCCTCACGGATTGCGCCGGTCATCACGTTCTTGTACTTGGTACGCACGAAAGCGGCGCCCTTGCCGGGCTTGACGTGCTGGAAGTCCACGACCAGCATGGGCTTACCGTCCATCTCAAATACAACACCCTTACGGAAATCGCCTGCGGAAATAGGCATAGTTAAATCCTCCTCACAAATCTTTACGAGAAAACGACCGTGAAGTGGACATTTTCTCAATTCTTTCCTGTCTTATATAATTTGACCGATGATATTTTACCCTATCTTGTCCGTTATTGCAAGTGGTTTTCCGGTTATTTTGTGTTTTCCCCCGGATTTTTTTGGCATTTATAGGGGCAGGCTCTTTTAAACGGGCGCTGCAGCAGGTGCAGAACATGGTTCCACAGTCCCACAGGTCCCCCCAGCGGCTCCACCATCCACGCCCGGACGCCCGCCCGGTGGGCCGCCAGCATATCGGTCAACAGCTTATCTCCCAGCATGGCGGTGTGGGCCGGATCTGTTCCTGTTCGCTCCATAGCGGCCCGCAGGCCCTTTGGACTGGGCTTTCCGGCATGGCCCTGATAGCCGATGCCCAGATCTCCGCAGAACTCAGTCACGCGAACGCCGGATCGGTTGTTCGACACGATCATCACGGTGATCCCGGCGTCCTTCAAGCCGTCGATCCACTGGCGCAGGGCGTCATCCGGGCGGCGGACCGCCTTGGGTGCCAGTGTATAGTCCAGATCCGTCAGCAGCAGCGTCACGCCCTGACTTTGCAGAAAGGCGGGGGTGATGTCCCGGTAGCTGTCAAAAAGAATGTCCGGCGTCAGCATAAGCCGCCCTCCTCTCACATAAGAATAACTGCAGTATACCAGAATCCTGACCGCTTCACAAGGGGGAACCGCCATGCAGCTCTATTTGACCGTCCGACCGGAGGACACGCGAACCGCCTCCGCCTATCCGGCGGGACTGGCCCACGCCGCCTACCGCATCGGGGAGGGGTCCTCCCTGTTGAGCCGGAATTTACTGACACCGGCCCGGTCCGGGCCGATGGCCCCGTTGCCGGGGCTGCTGGTTCTCAGTGACCGTTCCGCGCCGTCCATTGACCGCCCGGCGGCACTGGCCGAGGCCGTGCTCCGGGAATGCGCCCGCCGCAGCTATGGCGGAATCGTTCTGGATTTTGACGAGCCGTCCCGGGAGGATCGCCGCCGCTTTGCTGCCCTATTGGGGCAGCAGTGCGCCAAAAGCCGAAAGTTCTTCTACCTTCCCCCGTCCTACGCCGGGGCTGTCGAGCGTCCCACCGTCATCTTGAACACAGCCATCTCCGGCGGCAGCTTTGAAACCCACATCCGGGAGGAGCTCGCCCGCTACGGCGGCGGGCGGAATGTGGTCTTTGACCTCCAGCGGCTGCGGATGGACTTCCGTCTCCCCGCCCGGAGCGGTCAGGGAGAGCCGCTGACGCAGGCGGCGCTGGACGCGCTCTTGAAGGAGCGTCAGCCCGCCGTGTTTTTCTCCAAAGACCTGTTTGCCCGCTACTTCACTTATACCAAGAACGGTGAATCCCACTTCATCCTCTTTGATGACGCCGACACGCTGCGCCAAAAGCTGCGTCTTGGGCGGCAGTTGGGCGTGGCCGCCGCGTTTTTCCAGTGGCCGGAGGTCTGCGACATCGCCGACTCGCTGTTCCGCCGCAAGTAAAAAAGAAGTACCGCACCTCACGGTGCGGTACTTTTGCTTCTTAGTAGAAACGCTTCTTGTTCTTACGAGCGGCCTCAGACTTCTTGCGACGCTTCACGCTGGGGCTTTCATAATGCTCTCTCTTGCGAACCTCGGCGATAACGCCTGCCTTAGCGCAGCTACGCTTGAAACGCTTCAGTGCGCTATCGATGGATTCGCCTTCCTTGACATGAATCTCAGACATTTATATTTCCCTCCCTCCGAGACATCCGGCTTGATCCTGGATGCTTAGGGGCTACGTATAGCCTTAACGTACATCATTATAGGAAATAATCAGAAGAAAGTCAAGGATTTTTTCTCAAATCCGAAAAATTTGATGGTTTCCCGCATTTGAGCCGATCGTTTTCCCTTACCGGGGCTTTACGATCAGGTTGATCAGACGGTTCTTGACCAGAATGGTCTTGACGATCTGCATCCCCTCGGTGGCCTTCTGCACCTTATCCACAGACAGTGCGGCGGCCTTGACGGTCTCCTCATCGCTGTCCACCGGCATGGTGACGGTGCCCTTCATCTTGCCGTTGACCTGAATGGCCATCTCCACAGAGGAAGCCACGGTCTTGCTGGCGTCATATACCGGCCACTCCGCCTGGCAGCACATTTTGCCGGTCTTTGCGGCAAAGCCCAACTGCTCCCACAGCTCCTCGGTGATGTGAGGTGCAAAGGGATTCAGCAGGCGCAGCAGGATGCCCAGATCGCCCCGGGTCACGCCGTTGGCGGTCATTTCGTTGACGGCAGTCATCATGGCGGCGATGGCGGTGTTCATCTTCAACGTGTCGATATCGTCCGTGACCTTTTTGATGGTCTTGTGGAGGATGGCCTCGTTGGCGGGGGTCAAGTCCTCGCTGTCAGTGGCGGTCTCCGCCAGATTCCAGACCTTATCCAAGAAGCGCTTGGAGCCCTTCACCGCGTCGGTGGACCAGGTAGCCGCCTGCTCAAAGTCGCCCACGAACATGATATACAGACGCATGGTGTCCGCGCCGTACTGGGCCACGATATCATTGGGGTTCACCACGTTGCCCCGGGACTTGGACATCTTCTCGCCGCCCTCGCCCAGGATCATGCCGTGGCTGGTGCGCTTGGCGTAAGGCTCCTTGGTGGGTACGGCGCCGATGTCATAGAGGAACTTATGCCAGAACCGGGAGTACAGCAGATGCAGCGTGGTGTGCTCCATGCCGCCGTTGTACCAGTCCACAGGAGACCAGTATTCCAGCGCCTCCTTGGAGGCCAGGGCCTTATCATTGTGGGGGTCCATATACCGCAGGAAGTACCAGCAGGAGCCGGCCCACTGGGGCATGGTGTCGGTTTCCCGCTGGGCGGGGCCGCCGCACTTGGGGCAGGTGGTATTCACCCAGTCCGTCATCTTGGAGAGAGGAGATTCGCCGTCGTCGGTGAGTTCGTAGCTTTCCACCTCCGGCAGCAGCAGCGATACCAGCGGTGAGGGCACCGAGGACAACGTCACCACCGATGCCACCGTGGCTGCCATCCAGAACGCCGCAGGGGAGGAAGTGTCCCTCTATCAGAGCGACGTGCCTGCCATCACCGGCGAGATCCTGAGCGCCCTGCGCACCACAGGCCGCAGCCTGATCGTGCTGGGCGAGGATTATACTCTGCGGATCGATGGCACCAGCATCAAGAGCACCCAGGGCGGGTTCAGCACCGCCCTGACCTTTGCCCCCGATGAAAACGGCCTGAGCTTCCAGCTGGGCGAAAGCGGTGCGCTGCCCTGCGTGGTGCAGATCACCCTGACCGGTGAGAACGCCGCTTACAGCCGCCTGTATCTGGCACAGCGGCAGCTGGAAACACTGGAAGAGGAGGATGCCTGAGCATGAACAAGAGCAATCATCGCAGCCCCTTTGCCATTGTGGGACGGCTGATCGTGCTGGTAAAGCCCATGCTGCCCATCATGGCGGCAGCCATCGTTATGGGCGTGGCGGGGCACTTCTGCGCTACATTCATCACCATTTTCGGCGGCTTTGCCATCCTGACCGCTGCCGGGCTGCAAAGCCCGCTGCCCACGGTGGGCACGGCCTTCGGGTGCATTCTGGTGTTTGCCCTGCTGCGCGGCGTGCTGCGCTATGCGGAGCAGGCGTCCAACCACTATATCGCCTTCCGGCTGCTGGCGCTCATCCGGGATAAGGTGTTCGGCGCACTGCGCCGCCTGACCCCCGCAAAGCTGGAGGGCCGCGACCGGGGCGACCTGATCTCCCTGATCACCGCCGACATCGAAGCGCTGGAAGTGTTCTACGCCCACACCATCTCGCCGGTGTGCATTGCCGTGCTCTGGGCGGCGGGCGTGACCGCCTTTACCGCGCACTGGCACATCCTGCCTGCGCTGGCGCTGCTGGCGGGTTATCTGCTGGTGGGCGCGGCGCTGCCGGTGTGGAGCGCAAAGCGCGGACAGGCCGTTGCCCGGGAATACCGGCAGGCGCTGGCGGATACCAACAGTTATGTGCTGGAAAGCCTGCGCGGCCTGCGGGATACCCTGCAGTATCAGGACACCGCCGCCCGGGCGGCGGGCATCACCGCCCACAGCGAGACGCTGGGCGCAAAGCAGACGGCGCTGAAGTACCGCGAGGGGCTTATTGTTGCCGTGACCAACACCCTGATCTTATTCACCACACTGGCGGTGCTGGGCGTGAGCCTGTGGCTGTACCAGCGCGGTGAACTGGCGGCGCAGGGGGTGCTGGTGTGCACCCTGACCGCCCTCAGCTCCTTTGGGCCGGTGGTGGCGCTGGCGAACCTTGGCGCAGGGCTGACGCAGGTATTTGCCAGCGCAGACCGTGTGCTGGCGCTGCTGGACGAAGCACCGGTGACCCCCGAGGTGACCGACGGCGAAAACACCCCCTTTGCGGGTGCCGAGGTGCGCGGCGTCAGCTTTGGCTACGCGGGGGAGCAGGTGCTGCGGGAGATCAGCCTGACCATCCCGGAAAAAAAGATCGTGGGCATCACCGGACGCTCCGGCAGCGGCAAAAGCACCCTGCTGCGGCTGTTGATGCGCTTCTGGGACGTGCAGACCGGCAGCATCCGGTTCGGCGCAGAGGACATCCGGCGGGTGAACACCGCCGCCCTGCGCGCACAGGAAAGCCTTGTGACGCAGGAGACCGAGCTGTTTGCGGATACCATCGGCAACAACATCCGCATCTCAAAGCGCGATGCTGCGCAGGAAGAAGTGGAGGCTGCCTGCAAAAAGGCTGCGCTGGATGACTTTATCCGCAGCCTGCCCAAGGGCTACGACACCCCTGTGGGCGAGCTGGGCGGCACCCTTTCCGGCGGCGAGCGGCAACGCATCGGCGTGGCGCGGGCATTTTTGCACGATGCGCCTTTCCTGCTGCTGGACGAGCCCACCTCCAATCTTGACAGCCTGAACGAGGGCATCATCCTGCGCGCCGTCCGCGCCGAGTGCAAGGACCGCACGGTGCTGCTGGTATCCCACCGCAAGTCCACTATGGCTGCGGCGGATGTCAGTTTCTCGGTAGAGAGCGGAAGAGTAAGTTAAACAAATGCAAAAACCGGACAGCCCGCGGGCTGCCCGGTTTTGTTCTGTCAGTTCGTCCCGCTTCCAGCGAGCCACTGCGCCGCTTCTGCGTCATTGCACAGCACCCAGTGCTGCGGGCGCAGCTGGCGCCACGCGGGTGGCGCTGCGGTGTAATCGTGCATGGCGGGGTCGTACACCAGCAGCTGCTTCTCCCGCTCCCGGCGCGGGTCCGGCATGGGGATGGCAGAAAGCAGGCTGCGGGTGTAGGGGTGCAGCGGGTGGGTGACCAGCTCCTCGGCGTCCGCAAGCTCCACGATATTGCCCTTGCGGATGACGGCAATGCGGTCGGAAATATAGCGCATCACCGAAAGGTCGTGGGCGATGAACAGGTAGGTGATGCCGCGCTGCTTTTGCAGTTGGCGCAGCAGGTTGAGCACCTGCGCCCGGATGGACATATCCAGTGCACTGATAGGCTCGTCTGCCACGATGAACTCCGGCTCTACGATCAGCGCCCGGGCGATACCGATGCGCTGGCGCTGCCCGCCGGAAAATTCGTGGGGAAAGCGGGAAGCAAACTCCGGCAGCAGACCCACGTCCAACAGCGCCTGCCGCACCTTTTCCTCCCGCTGCGCGGCGGTAAGCTCCGGGCGCACGTTCTGCAAACCCTCGCCCACGATGTAGCTTACCTTGGCGCGTTCGTTCAGGGAGGATTGCGGGTCCTGAAAGATCATCTGAATTTCGCGCGTGAGCTGCTTATCCAGCGCACGGGAAATTTTGCCGTTGATGCGCTGACCTTTGTATAAAATCTCGCCGCCGGTGGTGGGCAGGATACGCAGAATGGCGCGGCCGATGGTGGTCTTGCCGGAGCCGCTCTCGCCCACAAGACCGAAGGTCTCGCCTTTATAGATGGTGAAACTGGCGTTCTGCACCGCAGAATAGGCTTTGCGCCCGCTGCCGTAGGTCACCTGCAGATTTTTTACTTCCAGTAACGGCTCTGCCATATCACAGCCCCTCCTTTTGCAGCTTTTTCACCGCAGCGGGCGGCTCGATGCGGGGTGCGCGGGGATCCAGCAGCCATGTGCGCGCTTTGTGGGTGGGCGACACCGCAAAGTAGGGCGGCCGCTTGACAAAATCGATTTTCAGCGCCTGCGGGTTGCGGGGCGCAAAGGCGTCGCCGCAGATCTCGGCAAACAGGTTGGGCGGCGTGCCCGGGATACTGAACAGGTCCTCGCCCTTTACGCCCATCTGGGGCATACTGGACAGCAGCGCCCATGTGTAGGGGTGGCGGGGGTCGTAGTAGATTTCGTCCGCCGTGCCGATCTCCACGATGTCGCCCGCATACATCACCGCCACCCGGTCGGCAAGGTTTGCCACCACGCCAAGGTCGTGGGTGATCAGCACGATGGTCAGGTGGTATTTCTCTCGCATCTGCCGCAGCAGCTGTAAGATCTGCGCCTGAATGGTCACATCCAGCGCGGTGGTGGGCTCATCGCAGAGCAGAATTTTCGGGGTGCACGCCAGCGCAATGGCAATGACCACCCGCTGCCGCATTCCGCCGGAGAATTCGTGGGGGTACTGCTTGTACCGCAGCGCGGGGTCCGGGATGCCCACGTCCCGCAGGTATTCCAGCGTCTTTTCCCGCGCAGCAGCGCCCTTTAAGCCCTGATGCAGGGTGACGGCCTCGGTGATCTGCTCGCCGATGGTCTTGAGCGGGTTCAGGCTGGTCATGGGGTCCTGCATCACCATGGCAATCTCCCGCCCGCGGACGGCAAGCCACTCTTTTTCGGTCTTGAGCGCCGCAAGGTGCAGCGGGACGCAGCCGGGGGTGGGGTAGTAGTCGATGCTGCCGCCGGTGATGCTGCCGTTCGCGTCCAGCAGGCCCATAAAGCTTTTGGTGAACACACTTTTGCCGGAGCCGCTCTCGCCCACAAGGGCAAGCACCTCGCCCCGGTAAAGGTCAAGATCGATGTCCCGGATGGCGTGCAGGGTGCGCCCGCGCAGCCCGAACCGGATCTGCAAGCCGCGCACCGAGAGGATGGGGTCTTGGGTCATGGCTTCCTCCTTACTGCAGATGGTTCTTGGGGTCGGCGGCGTCCGAGAAGGCGTTGCCGATCAGGTAAAAGGCGATGGTGACAAAGCTTAAAATCAGGGTGGGGTAGAGCAGCTGATACCGCAGCCCCGCCTGCATCATCACCTTGCGGCCGTCGTTCACCAGATTGCCCAGAGAGGGCGTTTCCACCGAGAGCCCAAGGCCGATGTAGGTGATGAACACCTCGTTGCCGATGGCTTCCGGGATGGTAAGTGCCATGCGCAGCATGATGACCGAAACCAGATACGGCAGCAGGTTGCGCAGCACGATGCGCAAAGTGGGCGTGCCGATGCAGCGGGAGGCGACGTTATAGTCCCGGTCGCGGATAATTAAGATCTGGTTGCGGATGAACCGCGCCATCTCGATCCAGCCCTTGATAGACATACCAAGGATCATCGTCCAGATGCTGGGGGTAGCCACATAGGAGATGAGGATGAGCACAATGGCGGTGGGAATGTTATCGAAGATGTTGTACAGCTCGGTAAAGAGAAAATCCAGCCCGCGCACATAGCCCCACAGCACACCGGCGGTAATGCCCACCACAGCTTCGATGAGGGCCACGAAGAAGGCGATGGTCAGACTGGTGCGTGCACCGGCCCAGATGCGGGCCCACAGGTCCTGGCCGATGGCGTTGGAACCCCAGATAAAGCCCTCTTCCCCGGGGGCGATATTGCGGAACTGGATACCGGTGGTAGAGTCTACTTGGCAGAGATTGGGATCTGCCTGACCTGGCAGATAAGGCTGCAAAAAGGCAAAGCCCACCACGAACACCAGTGCAATGAGCAGGGCCACGGCGATCTTATTCTTGAAGAAAGCACGGAAGGTGCTGCCCCAGTAGCTGTAATTGGAGTAGGAGGTGGCCTCGGCACGCTCCTCGCTGAACCCGGCGGGGGTGAACAGCTCGTCCTCGGGCAGGTCGGCCCAAGCGGCGGGGCCGTCCTTCTGCAGCTTGTTCAGATCGTTTTCCAGAACAGCTGCCTTGTGATCTTTCATGTGGAACA
>ENA-OROK01004252-OROK01004252.1-human-gut-metagenome-genome-assembly--contig:-NODE-4252-length-10618-cov-2.388810_pt1 | contig 10618 bp, 9 predicted proteins | sample MGYA00242127_ERZ509046 | MGnify/ENA primary metagenome ERZ509046 (study PRJEB26280, sample SAMEA2338728) | human gut metagenome | biome: human gut; feature: human-associated habitat; material: faeces... | reverse complement strand
GAGATCATCGGAACAACCGGCCGCCAATAAAAGTGCCGTTGCCATCGCTACGTACCATTTTTTCTTTTTCATAATATTAAAATTTTTGTCTGTTATCTTATCCTATTTTTACTCTTGCCGTTTCTCTGCGATCTGCCTCAAGTTCTCCTCCACCTGCGAGGCTACGGAAGGATCACCGGACAGCTTGCCCAGCAGGGCCTCCGCCTCGTCCAAGCGGTTCTCCAGCATGGCGATGGCCGCCTCCGCCAAGGTACGCTCCGCGGAATTGGAAGTCTTCGCCAAATAACGGCGGGCCGATTCCAAGCGACCCGCGTCGATCGCCGTAAGGGCGGCGTTCAGATTCGACACCGGATCCTCCGGATACATACGCACGGCAATCTCGAAGACCTCGCGGTAAGCGTCGCTACCCGGTTCCATCGTCTGCGCCACCTGAAACATCTCGTTTAGACTCAACTGCCTAGGGTCCGAATAGATCAGCTCACGGGCCTCCTCCACCGTAAACGAACGGATCGTGTAGCGCACCGCGTAATCCGAATGGCGCAAGGCGGGATAAATATCACGCAAGAGTACCCGATACGAGGCCCCCCGTTCAACGCCTTTAGCTTCGCCTCGCGGCGGTCGTAATCCTTCGGCTCGTCCGCACGGATGATGGCCAGCAACTCCTCCTTGTCCGCAAGCGAGGAGTTCTCCACCCGTTTCTCCAATCCGGCCCAGTCCTCCGGCTCGAAATCCACTGTGAAATGGGCCTGCTCAAAGTGGTAAAGGCCCTTCACGTATTCGATCAACGCCTTGGCGCGGTGCTCGGCCAGATAAGTGTTATGCTTATAGGTACCTTCCGGCGATGCGAAACCCTTGATATATACCTCCGTGATGGTAGCGTAAGGATCATCCTTCACCGACGAGACGGTCTCGAGGATCTTGCGCAACTCCGAGGGATTGTCGCGATACTCGGGATATATCTCCGTGCGGTTTACCGGGAAGTCGAGGAAGGCGCTTCCTTCCTTCACACGCTCTTTCACACGCTCTGCCTCCGGCGTGACGTAGGCCAAAAGCGGCCGCAATACCACAGGCTCTGCGATTCGGATCGGGAAAAGCGGTGACTTATCATTACTCAACGCCTCCCAGCCGCAACCGCAAAAATCGGCAACCAGCGACACCTCCGAACGCTCCATCCACTTAACGAAAGGAATGGAGGCATGGTAATCGAACGTCTGCTCCTTCCCATTGTGACGGCGTAAGACAAACTCCCCGTTCGCCGTCGCATCACGCTTGGATCGCTCGTACTGGATCTGGCGGTTGCGCCCGTTCACGATCACGGGAGGCAAAGCCCTTACGCTATCGCCCCGCTCGATCAGCGGCGTACAGACCAAACTCCGGTTGGCCGGTAGCGACAACTCGTCCAACGCTAGTTTCATATCAATTATCAAGCGATCGCCCACATGCTCCACCAACCGCTCCTTCACGACGATGGCGGTAGCCGTCTGCTGCGCCTGTACGGGAATCGTAGTACCCACACAACCGGCCAAACAGGCGATCCCAAGTATCATCCATCCTTGTAGATTCTTCATTTTTCAGTCCTCCATCGATTAAAATTGGTAAATGAGATTGATCGCCGCCTGCGTAGGCCCGAAGTAATGCTTCTTGATCCCTTCTTGCTTGCGGCCGCAATTTGCGCAGGGATACTTGTCCGACTTCAAGTACAGATAGCCCACGCCCACCGTGGCCTCCAAGTTCCAATGGCGAGACAGCAGCCACGAGTATCCATAACTGATACCGGCTCCCGCGCCCCATCCCTGGTGACGCTCGCCCTCTGTACCCAGCCATTTGATATCGGCTACATTATATAATAGGTACGGAGTATGCACGCCGAGGAAATGGCCGTTAAACGTCTCGCAAAACCAATACCTCAACTCCGGGTGCAGACGCAAATGCTTCAGTGAACGGCCATAACTCCCATCATCGTTCTTGCCGCTGAACGGATTCAAGCCTGCCTCCAACTCAAGTGTCCAATGACGGGCGAGATAAACTTCAGCCCCCAAATTAAACGTGGCAGTAGCCCAATAAGGAATATTACTCTTGATCCCAATCATGGAGCCTTTCCCTTCGGCCGGTACCCCCTGCGCTCTCGAAAGAAACGGGACTGCCAACAAGAATAGCATGAAAATCGTCTTCTTCATTCTTTCTTATTCATTATGTTGTTAATCTTATATCTTCTCACCCTTCTGCCCCCTCAAGACCCAACTTCCTAAAATCAACTAACGGCAAGAATGGCCCGTGGACTTATTTATGGAATAAGGTTTAGCGTTTCAAAAACGTCAGCGGAGAATAAACGTTAAACAACATTTTATTGTCGTTTATATAGTATATCAATAGACCACACGGAACGTTTCAGAAAAACATGTACATGTTTTCCTGAAAAGACGTACATGTTTTTTGGAAAACACGTACATGAAATCCAATAAATATTATGGTGTTTCTATACAGCTGCCAATCAATGGCTTACATATAGGCCTATCCAAACGAGCTTATTGTATTATTTGTTTTTGATATTCAGGAGGAATTTGTAGAGTATAGAAATTCCTCTTTAGTTGAGAGAGTGAATCAATAAAGGTGAATATGGTTCATTTTAAAGACATAGCTTCCCCTAAATTCCTTATTTGGTGAAAAGAACTTGACAATTTTAATGCAGAAAAGTTGTGATAATAAAATATTTATTATGTATTTTTGTGAACTAATAGGGAGAAAGTTACTATTTTAACGCTAAAACTCCTTATTCCATAAATAAGTTCACAAACCATCCATCCTTTTCTCTAAAATCCGATTTACAGAGCCTATCACCTTCATGTTCGCATGAGCCAAACGTGATATATCCAATTCTTCCAGATAAAAACGAGTCGTTTTCTCCGACGAGTGCCCCAACGCCTGGCTGATCAAGGCCATCGGCATATCGCAACGTAAAGCTTCTGATGCCCAGCTATGGCGAACAACATACGACGTAAACGGATTCGGTAACCGTAAAGTTTGCCCAATCCGTTTCAGCCGGGCATTATGCTGAGCCAAGCTACGCTTATACCTCAAATGGTCCGGATTCCCGGGCGGAAGAATCGGGAACAAATACGACGATCCGGTCGCTCGCTGCCGATCCGCATATTTCCGGATCAATTGCAACATACTACTGGTTATCTCCAACCGGATCATACGTCCTGTCTTATGACGGTGATATACCAACTCATTCCCCCGGATATTCTGCCTCGTCAAGTACGCTATATCCACAAAAGGCATCCCGCAAGCCATAAAACTGAATAGGGAAAGATCTATCGATAATTCCACTTGCGGGTCATCCGCCACCTTGATCTGAGCGATTTGCTGGAACAAAGATGCGGGAATCGCACGCCTCGCCGTCATCGCACGCCGGAGTTTCAAATTCTCAAACGGATAATATGACGCAGGAACCAACGACTCTTGGCAAGCCATATTATAAAGCGCCCGCAAACTACTGATATACGTATTTACCGTATTAGTAGCTAATCCTTTTCCCTGAAGATACGTGATGAAATCTATCACCAACGCACGATTCAAATCGGCCAAACAGAACCCCGGGTTCTTCACGAATCTTAAAAAATGCCTTACGGCCACCTCATACAACTCAGCTGTCCCTTCTTTCTTTAACTGCCGTTTCATGTCTCTTCGTTTTCCCATATAATCCATCAATGAGATTGCTAACTTTTTCTTACGTCCTCGTTTCATACTCCTTTCACTAAATTATTTATACTTTACACGAACAAATTAATTCAAATTATTACTTTTGCTCCCGAAAATAAGAAAATAGGTAACAATTAAAAGCATAAAAGCAACAATAAATAATATGGCAAACAATCGAGTCACATTCGGTAGTAAATTGGGCGTAGTACTAGCTACCGTAGGATGCGCCGTCGGATTGGGAAGCGTATGGCGCTTCCCGTATATGCTGGGAGCAAACGGAGGTGCGGCCTTCCTACTGGTCTACATACTTTTCATGATATTCTTGGGCATTCCGGTGATGGTAACCGAGTTTTTCATTGGCCGGTATTCCCGTAGTAATACGGTGGGTTCTTTCAAGAAAATGGCTCCCGGTACAAAATGGTGCTGGATTGGGTACAACGGTATCTTGGCCGCGTTTTTGATCTTAAGTTATTACTCGGTCGTCTCCGGTTGGACGCTTGAATATGTTTGGCAAACGCTAAGTGGCCGTTTGTATGGACAGCCGGATATAGACTATACGGCCGATTTTCAGGATTTCGCCTCCAATGTCTTCCGTCCGATCTTTTGGATGGGCACTTTTATCGGGTTAACTCACTTCGTGATTGTCTCGGGTGTAGAAAAAGGTATCGAACGGGCCTCTAAGATCATGATGCCGCTTTTATTCTTGATCTTGCTGATCATGTGCGTACGTTCCGTGACCTTACCGAACGCTGAGGCCGGATTGCTTTTCCTTTTCAAGCCAGACTTTAGCAAATTGACTTCCTCAGTGGTCTTGAGCGCACTAGGACAGGCTTTCTTCTCTTTGAGTTTGGGTATGGGCTGCCTGATCACTTACTCCTCTTACTTCGGGAAAGATACGAATATGCAGGCCACCGCTTGGCAGGTGACAATCATTAATACGCTTGTCGCCGTATTGGCAGGTATCATGATATTCCCGGCGGTATTCAGTTTCGGCATCACCCCTTCTGCTGGTGCGGAACTCGTGTTTATCACGTTACCGAACGTATTTGGGCAATTACCGCTGAGTGGCTTGTGGTCCTGTATTTTTTATATCTTGCTAGCGATGGCAGCACTGACTTCCACGATCTCTTTACATGAGGTAGCTACGGCCTACGTTCTTGAGGAGTTCCACATGACACGCAAGAAAGCGGCTTTGATCGTTTCCTTAGGGGTATTCTTCTTAGGTATTTTCAGTTCTCTCTCATTCGGGGTGATGAAAGGATTCACGGTTGGAGGCTTGGCCTTTTTCGACGCGCTGGATTACTTGACCGCCAAGATCATGCTACCGCTGGGAGGTATGCTCACTTGTATTTTCGTAGGTACACGTGTCGATAAAAAAGTATTGAAAGCCGAGTTGACCAATGAAGGGACTCTTAAGTTCCGTCTTTTCGGCGCTTACGTATTCTTTATGAAATACGTGGCCCCAATCGCCATCGGTATCGTATTCCTGAACGAATTAGGGATCTTGAAATGGATTACCGGTAAATAATACCGAGAATTCCTTGTCAATAGAAACGGAACTTCTACCTTTGTCGGTGGAAGTTCCACAAATCAAAACATAAGACTATGAAATGGCATGATTTACTTTATTTCTCCAAGGGGGAAAGGCAGGCTCTTACCCTACTCCTTTCCTTAATAGCGATGGCATGGATCGCAATTATCGGGACGGATTTCTACCGTTCCCAATTTCAAACAGTTCCATTGGTAAACACCGGAATCAAACAAGATTCCTCACAGATCTATTCGAATAAAACACCTTCAAATTCCATTCGGAAAGAAAAAGAATCCCATTCGAACGAAACTAAAATCCCTTCCGAAGGGAAATCCAAACGCATCCGAAGGGAATCAAAGCCCCATTTTCCCTCTTATCCCAAAGCAGAAAAATGGCCGCAAGGAACGGTTGTCGAATTAAACTCGGCTGATACCACCGCCCTTAAAATGGTTCCGGGAATTGGTAGCGTTTTTGCCAAGCGGATCATTAAATACAGGGACTTATTAGGAGGATTTTATTCCGTAGAACAACTAGGAGAAGTATATGGTATTGACGAGGATCGTTATGAAGCGATGAAATCGTGGTTTTCCGTGGACCCGTCAGTTATTAGTCATCTATTTGTCAACCAACTGTCAGCTAAAAAACTAGCCAGTCACCCATATGTCAGTTATAAACAAGCTAGGATCATCGAAAAAATGATCCGGAAAAAAGGGAAATTACAAGGTTGGGAGGATTTATCCCTATTGGAAGAGTTTCCGGAGCACGAACAACAACGATTACGATATTATCTTTCATTCCATTGATATTTTCACTATGTTTGTAACAAAACATATTCTGTATGATCTATCTGAAGCAAGTAAAATTACTGGACCCGGACTTGGTAGCCGGCAATCCCGAGGAGCTAAAGTATCCCTATAAAGCTCCGGCTGTACGTTTCACGGAATCATTCATTTTCCGCAAGCCGGTCACTTTCCTTGTCGGGGAGAACGGGGCGGGAAAATCCACCCTGCTGGAAGCGATGATGAGTAAATATGAGGAAAGGGATGAGGAAGAACCGGGTATGCTATATGACGGAACCGAGGCATACAAGATTTACGCCAATGTCTTACCCGAGCATATTAAACTGATCGAGACCCAAAAACCGGAAAAGCATTTCTTCTTCCGGGCAGAATCCTTTTTTAACCATGCGGCCGAATTGGATAGGCAAGCCCAACTGGAATTACGTAAGTACAGCCGGATCTACGCCTATAAAGCTTACGGTGGCAGGAGTTTATTGGAGCAATCGCACGGCGAGAGCTTTCTCAGCGCTTTCCTGAATTACGCCAGTCGCAATACATTATTTATATTAGACGAGCCGGAAGCCGCACTCTCCCCACAACGACAGCTGGCCCTTTTAGTGCGTATCCACGAACTGGTGAATAACGGTTGCCAACTGATTATCTCCACGCATTCCCCGATCCTGATGGCTTATCCGAACGCGGACATTTATGCCATCGATGATACCGGAGCGCACATCACCCCGTATGAGGAAACAGAGCATTACCAGCTCACTAAATATTTCCTCACGCATACGGAGCAAATGATGAAAGAACTGCTTGGGTGAGATTACTTCTCCCAAGCATTTACGATCTCGGCAATGTAAACGATATGCGCATTACCGTTCTTCTCATCATACCAACGAGGGAAAACGGTAGGATCTAAAAACTTGGCCTCCTCGATCTCGGACTTATAGACCACTTTGCATTCCAACGTAAGGCGAGCTTCCTCGAATACAGGATTACCAGCCTCCGTAAAAAACGGTGTCAACCCCGTAGCGGCCACTTTATCAATCTCCCGGCCGGATTTAGAGCCACAAATGCTATGGGCTTTCCGGTGCTCCGGTCCTAGGAAAGTAATCGTGAATTCATTCCTAGCATCGATAAACTCACGGGTATAACGCTCCGGACGAATAAAGGCAAACACCACCGGACGGTTCCATAACACTCCCACGCCGCCCCAACTGGCAGTCATCATATTAAACTTCTCCTTATCACCGGCGCTTACCAGCATCCACTCCTTACCAATCAACTCGATAAAGTTGTCTTTGATCTCATTCGGATTAATCGCTTTCATATCTCATTTTATTTTTCCTCAAAGATATAAAATATTCCCTTACTTACCGGTACTCATCACACCGGAGTCATTATCAGCGTTATTCACCTTCTTCTGGCCGGCGCTGAACTTACGGCCGAAGGAGAAATTATAGGAGATCGTCGCGATGAATAAGCGAGAACTTTCCTTGATATAATTTGAACGGCGGAAAGAGGCGTATTGGTTCCAGTTCTCCGTCTCCTGCTTATAATTATCCGTAAACGGATTGATGACACGCAGGCCAACCATCAAGTCCTTATGCCGATAACCGAGTTGAATTCCTTGGATATTCTCACCCCCACTCATCGTCTCGCCCTTAAACCAGTTCCAATTTGTCATTACCATATACCAAAGCGACCATTTCTTCCATGTAGCGGAAACATTCGCCTCGCACCACCAGTTCGTATATCGATGCGTGTAGGTATTACCGTTACTCATATAATGGTTCATACCACCATTGACAGAAAATTGCAAGATGTCCTTGATCGGACCGACCCGCAAATTGGCAGACGCGACAACCCGTTGCCAGTTTTTCTGATTATCCCAAGTCTGGATGATCTTATTTCCTTCCAGATATTTCTCGTCCATGATAGCGTCCGGCTGATACTCATAAGCGCCCAAGGCATTCACGTAAAACAGACCTTTGCGAAACTCGTAATTCAATTCCGTATAATAACTCATATAAGACTTCAGGTTGGGATTACCCCGCTGTATTTGCAAGGAATCGATCACTTGGTCAATCGCACTCAACTCACCCAAAGAAGGAGTCACATTCCCCATCGTTGATTTCAAACGGATGGAAGATTCCCCGGGCAAAGCATAAAACAAGGTCAACCGGGGACTCACCGTATAACGTTCATAATCCGCATCCTCACCCCGTTGACTATAAGACGAGCGATTCACGGTCACACCCAACGAGTAATCCAGTTTTTTCACCTTTCCCTTGAACTCCGCATATACGGAACTCTCCATCTGTTCCATATGCGTCTTATAGTTATGCCCATTGATATAACTGTTATCCGAGAAAGATTGGTTATGGCGTAAACCGCCGCTCAACCGATTACCATTCGTTAATTTCTTCTCATAGATAGCCTCGCCGATAATCGAGTATTTATCACCATCCACCACATTATTTACATCAGTCAACAATTGTTCATGTTTACTCTCTTGATAGATACGGGTCGATTTCGTTTGGTTATAAGTCCCTACCACGTTAAACACCAAGGTCTGGTTATGCTTCAAATCCCGTTGGTAATATAAATCCAGCGCAGGAGCTTGATAGGCTGATCCCGATAGATCGATCATATCCACTTTATCCTCCGGATTCGCCTTATTCATCAAGACTCCTTGATAATCCCAATGCGGTTGATGATTATTCCGGTAGCGGAACGTGGCGTTAAACATATACTTATCCGGCTTTTGATAGCTATAGTTCACATTCAGGTTATGCATGAACAAACGAGCGCGCGAAGGTTCGCCTATTTCCACACGGTTCAAGGTCGTTCCATTCGCTAAATGGAACTCTTCCTCGTTATTCCGTTTCATTCCATAGAAATCACGAGGACCGATCCGATAAGAAGCGCCCCATTCCGAGTTCTTATGATTGATCTTTCCCCAAGCATTATGTTCACCCCACATGGAATTGATACCTTGCGCCATGTCCAGACCAAAACTACCTCCCGTATCCGGCCGGCGAACAATATAATCCAGCACGATATCGGCATTGCCGTAACGTAAGCCCGGGTTATCATGATATTCTATACGGATGATATCCGAGGGATTCAAGGCCTTGATCTCATCCTGTTCCACCTTCACGCCATTGATACGCACTTGGACTACCCCATTTCCCGTGGCCTTGATCTCGTTGTTCAACAAATCCACCTGCACTCTCGGTAGCATCATCTGCTGCAACAAATCCATACCGTTTCCCGAAGCCTTCATCTGGCGATCCGATGGGAAGACCACTTTTTTATCGGCATGGCTCGTCTGGGCAGAGGCGCTAACCGTCACCCCGTCTAAGGATACCGCATCATCATTTAAGGATATTTCTCCCAAAGAAATATTCTTGGACAAGCCTTCCAAGGAAATATACTCCGTCTTAAAGCCTAGACTAGAGACAGATAGAATATAACTCCCTTTTTTAATCTTATTTAATAAAAAATGCCCCTTCATATCCGTAGTCGTACCCGCTACAAAAGAAGAGTCCATTGTTTGCAATACCACATTTGCAAATTCTCGTTAAAAGCCGAAGAACGTATGAAATATTTCTGTAACTTTGAGTGCGGCATAACTCTTCACGAGAAAGCCGATGTGCGATCTTTTATTAGTTTAGTTTAAAACACACATAAATTTGAATATCATGATGAAGAATTTATTACTCATTCTTTGCTTTTTTCCCATGTTGGCATTAGCCCAGGAAGAAGATCAAAGCAAATACATGGTCGGAGCCGTTCCGGAAGTAAACGGAAAAGTTGTTTTTTCACAGGAAATTAACGCTCCGAATCTTTCTAAAGATCAAATTTTTGATGCCATCCTAGCATGGGCGAATACCCGTTTCAAAACAGATAAAGGAAATTGGGGAATGGTTGCCTATTCGAACAAGGAAGAGGGACAAATTGCTTGCTATGGAAACGAATACATTGTTTTCGCAGATAAGACTTTTTCTCTGGACCGGGCAAAAATAAACTACCGGATGAATTTTGTTTGCACTCCCGGTAAATGCAACGTGGAAGTAACCAATATCACCTACCTTTACCCGGAAGATAGCCGGGAACGTCTGGCCGCCGAAGAATGGATCACTGACAAGCAGGCGATGAATAAAGATCAGACCAAACTGATCAACCGGATTGCAAAATTCAGAATCAAAACCATTGATCTGGTTGAAAGTTTGAACGAAGGGGCGCAAAAAAGTTTAGGCGCACAAAATGCCCCCGTAGCCACAACGACAACCACAACGACCCAACAAGTTGCTCCCGTACAAACCGTTGCCACCATATCTGCCGCCCCGGGAGATGCTTTACAAGGCTACAAGCGTATCGCTCCCGACAAGATTCCGGGAAATATTATTAAAATGTTATCCGAGGACTGGATGTTAATCACGGCTGGAAACGACCAGCAGTTTAACCCGATGACGGCAAGCTGGGGAGGTCTCGGAAACCTGTACAACAAACCAGTGACATTCTGTTTTATCAATCCCGCTCGCTACACTTATGATATCATGGATAAAGGAGACACCTATACATTAACTTTCTACAC
>ENA-OROK01004240-OROK01004240.1-human-gut-metagenome-genome-assembly--contig:-NODE-4240-length-10636-cov-10.031472_pt1 | contig 10636 bp, 5 predicted proteins | sample MGYA00242127_ERZ509046 | MGnify/ENA primary metagenome ERZ509046 (study PRJEB26280, sample SAMEA2338728) | human gut metagenome | biome: human gut; feature: human-associated habitat; material: faeces... | reverse complement strand
TCGTTCCGTTTCGGCGAGGGCAGATATTTCCGTATGGGACGCAAAATCGGCGCGGTCAGCTTCCTTGAAATCCTTGCGCCGGAGCTGAACGACCGTATGCTTGCGGACATTCTCGACCTTGAAACCGGGATCGTCGTCAATCTCCATATCAAGAGCATCGACCAAACCGAAGCGATAAAGACCATTAAGCGCAAGATAACCGACCTTGACAAAATGAAAATCGAGGAACAAAAGAAAGCGGTACGCAGCGGCTACGATATGGACATCATCCCCTCTGACCTTGCCATGTTCGGCGGCGAAGCGAAAAATCTCTTGCAGGACTTACAGAGCCGCAATGAGCGAATGTTTCTCCTGACTTTCCTTGTGGTCAATATGGCGGACACGAAGCGAAAGCTGGAAAATGACATATTCGCAGCGGCGGGCATCGCGCAGAAATACAACTGCGCTCTCACCCGCCTTGACTACCAGCAGGAGGCGGGGCTGATGTCCTCTGTTCCGCTGGGCGAGAACCTTATCCCCATTCAAAGAGGGCTGACGACTTCAAGCACCGCTATTTTTATCCCCTTTATCACGCAGGAGCTTTTCCAAACGGGTGCAGCTTTGTATTACGGCTTAAACGCCCTGTCAAACAACATGATCCTCTGTGACCGCAAGCGGCTTAAAAACCCCAACGGGCTAATCCTTGGCACCCCCGGAAGCGGCAAGAGCTTTGCGGCGAAGCGGGAAATCACAAACGCTTTTCTCATTACCGACGACGACATCATCATCTGCGACCCGGAAGCGGAGTATTACCCCCTTGTGCGCCGCCTGCACGGACAGGTGATCCGCATTTCCCCCACAAGCACCCAGTATGTCAACCCTATGGATATTAACCTCAATTACAGCGAGGACGACAACCCCCTTGCGCTGAAAAGCGACTTTCTCCTTTCCCTCTGTGAGCTTGTCATCGGCGGCAAGGAGGGGCTGATGCCCGTGGAAAAGACCGTCATTGACCGCAGCGTAAGAAACGTGTACCGCCCGTTTTTAGCCGCCCCCGACCCGGCGAAAATGCCGATCCTCGGCGACCTTTACGACGAGCTTTTAAGACAGCCGGAGCCGGAAGCGGCGCGGGTGGCGGCGGCATTGGAGCTTTACGTTTCGGGCAGCCTGAATGTCTTTAACCACCGTACCAATGTGGAGCTTTCAAACCGCCTTGTCTGCTTTGACATCAAGCAGCTTGGGAAGCAGCTTAAAAAGCTGGGGATGCTCATTGTGCAGGATCAGGTGTGGAACAGAGTAACCATAAACCGGGCTGAAAAGAAATCCACCCGCTACTACATGGACGAGTTTCATTTGCTCCTCAAAGAGGAACAAACCGCCGCCTATTCCGTGGAGATTTGGAAGCGTTTTCGTAAATGGGGCGGGATCCCAACCGCCATCACGCAGAATGTCAAAGACCTTTTGAGCAGCCGCGAAGTTGAGAATATCTTTGAGAACAGCGATTTTGTCCTCATGCTCAATCAGGCGCAGGGCGACCGGGAAATCCTTGCAAGGCAGCTCAATATCTCCCCGCAGCAGATGAAATACGTTACCCATACCGAAGCGGGCGAGGGGCTGATCTTCTACGGAAACGTGGTCCTGCCTTTCCTTGACCGTTTTCCGCAAAATACCGAGCTATACCGGGTAATGACGACCCGCCCGGAGGAAGTGGGCGGCACATGAGATTAGACACCATCATCAACCGCGACGCGCTGTGCGCCCTGCGGGAGCTGCCCGCCGAGAGCGTCCATTGCTGCGTCACAAGCCCGCCCTACTACGCCCTGCGGGATTACGGCATGGACGCGCAGATCGGGCGGGAGGACACGCCGGAGCAGTACATCGCAAGGCTTGTCGAGGTTTTCCGTGAGCTGAAACGGGTGCTGCGCCCGGACGGTACGTTTTGGCTGAATATTGCCGATACCTACTGCGGCACAGGCAGCAAGGGAGCCTGCACCGACCCGAAAAAACCGAAAGGCAGAAACGGGCAGAGCCTGTCCCTTGCAAGACGGGCGGCAGGCTGCAAGCAAAAGGATTTAATCGGTATTCCGTGGCTTTTAGCCTTTGCCCTGCGCTCTGACGGGTGGTATCTGCGCAGCGCGATTATTTGGCAGAAGGACAACCCCATGCCCGAAAGTGTGCGGGACAGACCGAGCCGCTGCTATGAGAACGTCTTTTTGCTTACGAAGTCCAAGAGCTATTACTATGATGCCGCCGCCATTGCGGAACCCATTGCCCCAACAACGGCGGCGCGATACCGGGGCGGGCGCAGCGCGGGACACAAATACGACGGCGAGGTACCCGGACAGGGCAAGGTGCAGGGCATCAACCGGGCGCGGACGGGCGGCTACTACGATGAAGCCCTCATGCCGACCACGCGGAATAAGCGGGACGTGTGGCATATCAACACCGTACCCTACAAGGGCGGGCATTTCGCCGCGTTCCCGCCGAAGCTGGCGGAAACCTGCATTTTGGCGGGCTGTCCCAAGGGCGGCATTGTGCTTGACCCGTTTTTCGGCAGCGGCACGACGGGGCTTGCGGCAAAAAGCCTTGACCGCCATTACATCGGCATTGAACTGAACTATGACTATTGCACCCTTGCAAGGGCGCGGATCGGAGGTGAAACGAATTGAGCAAAAAGCTGAAACCCCGCGATAAAATTACGCAGAAAATGAGCCGGGACGGGCTTATCGAGGTCAACGAAACCGCAGGCACCGCCGAGCTGGTCAGCGGGCGCGAGCAGGACGCGGATTTTTCCAAGCAGCCCGAACAGGCGGCGCAGGAAGCCGCGCAGCAGCTTCCGCACCCATCCTCCGGCGCGGCAGCTCGTCCCCATACCCCGGAGCTTTCCCCGAAGCGGGACGACGCCGCAGCCGAGTGTGTTTTGGAGCATATCGACGCTGCCCATACCCGCGCAGCATCCAAAAAGGCGATAAAGCGAGTGCAGCGGGAAGCGGCGGCAAAAACAAAGACCTCACGCCTGCAATTCACCGAGGAAGAACGGGCGACGCCGGAGCTTCAAAAGGCGATCCGCAAATCGGAAAGAGCCGCCGACCGCTTGGACGAAGCACGGGCGGCTATTCCGAAGAAGAAAGTCTTGACAAAAGAGCGCACCTTTGACGAAGCCGCAGGCAAGGGCAAAACCCGCCTGCGCTTTGAGGAAAAGGAAAAACCCATACCGGGCGGCAGACAGCAGCACAACCCCCTCTCCCGCCCCGTGCAGGAGGTCGGCGTTTTCGTCCACAATAAGATACATTCCGTTGAAAAGGACAACTCCGGCGTGGAGGGAGCGCACAAGAGCGAGGAATTAGCCGAGCGCGGCATCCGGGCGGGGGCGCGGCAGATGCGAAAGAGCCGCCGCAGCCGCAAGCTGAAACCCTACCGGGCGGCGGCAAAAGCGGAAAAAGCCGCGTTCAAGGCAAACGCCGATTTTCAGTATCAAAAGGCGCTGCACGACAACCCGCAGCTTGCCGCGTCTAACCCCGTTTCCCGGTTTTGGCAGAAGCAGCAGATCAAGCGGCAGTATGCAAAGGCGGTACGAACGGGCGGCGCAAAATCCGCAAGGAAAGCCGCAGAAAACACCCGTAAGGCGGCGAAGAAAACCGCCGAAGCGACGAAAAAGACCGTCGCCTTTGTAGGGCGGCATTGGAAAGTTTTTCTGATTGCCGGGTGTGCGCTGCTCCTGCTTATCATGCTGATGTCCGCAATTTCCTCCGGCTCTGCTCTTTTTTCGGGGCTTGTCAACGGCGTAATCGGAACCTCTTACACATCGGAGGACAGCGACCTTGTAGCGGTGGAAAACAATTATGCGGCAAAGGAAAACGATCTGCAAAGCAGGATAGACAATATCGAGCGCGATTATCCGGGCTATGACGAATACCGCTACGACCTTGCGTACATCGGGCATAATCCCCATGAATTAGCATCCTACCTGACCGCCCTGTTGCAGACATACACCCCACAAAGCGCACAGGCAGAGCTTGACCGCATTTTCAATCTGCAATACAAGCTGACCGTCACGGAAGAAATCGAGGTGCGCTACCGCACGGAACAGCGCACAGGCAGCTACACGGATGCGGAGGGCAACACCCATACCTATACCTACACCGTTGAAGTCCCATATAACTATTACATTCTCAATGTAACGCTGACGAACAGACCCATATCCTCTTTTGTATCGGAGCTTCTAACGCCGGAGCAGCTTGAAATGTACCGTGTCTATTTGCAAACAAGCGGCAACAAACCCCTCGTTTTTGGCGGCGGCTCTGCGGACACTTCCGCGTCCGAGGATTTAAGCGGCGTTACCTTTGTCAACGGCACCCGCCCCGGCAACACCGTCCTTGTGGATATAGCGAAGTCGCAAGTCGGCAATGTAGGCGGTGCGCCTTACTGGAGCTGGTACGGCTTTGACAGCCGCGTGGCTTGGTGCGCCTGCTTTGTGTCCTGGTGCTACGGACAGGCGGGTTTATCCGAGCCGCGCTTTGCGGGCTGTCAGTCGCAGGGCGTTCCGTGGTTTACCTCTCACGGGCAATGGGGCGCGAGGGGTTATGAGAATATCGCTCCCGGCGACGCCATCTTCTTTGATTGGGATTTAGACGGCAGCGCAGACCATGTAGGTATCGTAATCGGCACAGACGGAAGCCGCGTTTACACCGTGGAGGGTAATTCCGGCGACGCCTGCAAAATCAGAAGCTATCCTCTTGATTACGCCTGTATCAAGGGCTATGGGCTGATGAATTGGAATTAAAATTTGAAAGGAGTTTTGACAGTATGACAAACAGCAAAATTGACCGCATTGAAAAGGAAATGCAGAAAACGCGGGAGAAAATCAGCGAGTATCAGAACAGGCTGAAAGAGCTTGCGGCGCAGAAAACCGAAGCGGAAAACCTGCAAATCATCGCTCTTGTGCGCTCCATGCGCCTGACCCCCGCAGAGCTTACCGCCCTGCTTTCCGGCGAGCCGATCCCCGGCATTGCCGCCGCAGGGACAGACTACATGGAACAGGAGGAAATCGAAAATGAAGAATAAAGGCTTTTTCAAAACAGCCGCCGCCCTGCTTGCCGCCCTTGTCCTCTTGGGCGGCTTTTCTGTTACCGCCTATGCGGGCGGCGGTGAGGACATTCCCACCAACGACAGCGGCGTGATCGTAGAAACCGAGCCGCAGCCCCTTACGCCGGACGGTAATCTGTCGCTGATTGACGACATTGAGGGAGAAGCCGCCGAGGACAAGCAGTTTATCATTGTGCAGAGCAAAAACGGCAACTACTTTTACATCATCGTTGACCGCGCCGCCGAGGGCAAAAACACCGTACATTTTCTCAATCAGGTGGACGAAGCCGACCTGATGGCGCTCATGGAGGACGGCAGCGGCAAGGCGCAGGCTCCCGCCGTTTGCACCTGTAAGGACAAATGCAAGGCGGGCGCAGTCAATACCGCTTGCCCGGTATGCTCTGTCAATATGAACGAATGTGCAGGCAAGGAAGCCGTGCCGGAGCCGGACGATGCGCCGCCGGAGAAAGAAAAAAGCAATGCGGGCGGGCTTGTGATCTTCCTTGTCGTTACCCTGCTTGCCGGTGGCGGCGCGTTCTACTACTTTAAGATTATGAAGCCGAAGCAGGGTATCAAGGGCGACACCGACCTTGACGATTTCGATTTTGACGATTACGGCGAGGACGAGCCGGAAGCAGGCAGCGAGGAACAGGAGGACGAGGAATGAGGTTAGTCATTGCAGAGAAGCCGAGTGTAGCGGCGGCACTTGCCGCCGCCCTTGGCGTAAAGAACAAAAAGAACGGATATATGGAGGGCGGCGGCTACCTCATTTCGTGGTGCGTGGGGCATTTGGTGGAGCTTGCGGAAGCCGCCGCCTATGGGGAGCAGTACAAAAAGTGGAGCTATGACAGCCTGCCGATCCTGCCGCAGCCGTGGCAATATACCGTATTCAAAGACAGGCAAAAGCAGTTCAAAATCCTAAAAGACCTCATGCGGCGCAGCGACGTTTCCGAGGTTGTCAACGCCTGCGACGCAGGGCGCGAGGGTGAGCTGATTTTTCGCCTTGTCTACCATGCGGCGGGGTGCGATAAGCCCTTTTCCCGCCTTTGGATTTCCTCTATGGAGAAAAACGCAATCAAAAAGGGCTTTGCGGAGCTGAAACCCGGCGAAGCGTATGACGCCCTCTATGCGTCGGCTCTATGCCGCGCAAAAGCGGACTGGATCATCGGCATCAACGCCACCCGCCTTTTCTCCGTCCTTCACGGCAAAACTCTAAACGTGGGGCGCGTTCAGACGCCGACCTTAAAAATGCTTGCAGACAGGGACGCGGCGATCACCTCTTTCAAGAAAGAAACCTACCATATCGTCCGTCTTGATGTTGGCGGCGCGGAAGCGGCAAGCGCAAGGATCTCCGACGCCGCAAAAGCGGAAGCGGTAAAAATGGCTTGCGAAGCGTCGCAGGCCGTGTGCGTTTCGGTGAGGCGTGAGAGGAAAACCGAGCAGCCGCCCCGCCTGTTTGACCTTACAGGCTTGCAGCGGGAAGCCAACCGCATTTACGGTTACACCGCAAAGCAGACCCTTGACCTTGCACAAGCCCTTTACGAAAAGCGGCTGCTTACCTACCCGCGAACGGACAGCAATTATCTGACCGACGACATGGGCGATACGGCGGTGCATATCGCCGCGCTGCTTGTCGGCAAGCTGCCCTTTATGAAAGGCGCGGCGTTTACGCCGGACATAGCCCGGACGCTTGACAGCAAAAAGGTGTCAGACCACCACGCCATCATTCCGACAATGGAGCTTGCGAAAGCAGACCTTGCCGCGCTGCCGGAAAGCGAAAGAAATATCCTCACCCTTGCCGGGGCGCGTCTGCTGTTCGCCGCCGCCGAGCCGCACGTTTTTGATGCGGTAACGGCGGTGTTTTCCTGTGCCGATACCGAGTTTACGGCAAAGGGAAAGACGGTTCTTTGCGACGGGTGGAAAGAGCTTGAACGACGCTACCGGGCGACGCTGAAAGGAACGCCCGACGCCGAGGGCGACGAGGAAAACGAGCGTATTTTAGATGTGCCGACCTTTACCGAGGGACAGAGCTTTGACAGTCCAGCCGCAAGAGTTACGGCGCACGACACGCAGCCCCCGAAGCCGCACACGGAAGCAAGCCTGCTATCTGCTATGGAACGCGCCGGAAGCGCGGACACCGACCCGGACGCAGAACGTAAGGGGCTTGGCACTCCCGCTACCCGCGCCGCTGTGATTGAAAAGCTGGTCAAATCCGGCTTTGTGCAGCGCAAGGGAAAACAGCTTATCCCAACCCAAAAGGGCAACAACCTTGTTTGCGTTCTGCCCGATACGCTGACCTCTCCGCAGCTTACCGCCGAATGGGAAAACGCTCTGACGCAGATTGCAAGGGGTGCAGCCGAGCCGGAGGACTTTATGCGGGGCATTGAAGAAATGGCGCGGGAGCTGGTGAAAGCCTATCCGTTTCTTTCCGAAAATCAGAAAGACCTGTTCAAAGAGGAAAAGACGGTGATCGGCAAATGCCCCCGCTGCGGCGGGAATGTCTGCGAGGGCAGAAAAAACTACTACTGCGAAAAGAAGGACTGCGCCTTTGTCATGTGGAAAAATGACCGCTTTTTCGAGGAACGCAAAACCGCCTTTACCCCGAAAATTGCCGCTGCGCTGCTTGCGGGCGGCAGGGCGAAGGTCAAAAAGCTGTATTCCCCGAAAACGGGTAAAACCTATGACGGAAGCATTGTATTAGCCGATACGGGCGGGAAATACGTCAACTACCGTATCGAGCTTGCGAGGGACAAAGAACTTACGCAGCAAGCATAGGAAAGGGGTACCCTTTCCGTAAAATCCCCGTTCTGACGCTACGCGCAGAATGGGGATTTTGCCTGTTGGGAAGTTTCCCAAACCCTCTATAAAAACGAACTGAAAGGAGCGAATGAATGAGCGAACAATTTTCTATCTTGATTGACAGCCGCAGCCGCTTTGAAACGGGCGCACCGGGCGGCGCATGGCTTCCCATGCCCGCTACACAGGAGCAGCTACACGCGGCTATGCGTAGCGTCGGTATTACCGCCGACAACCCGCAGGATTTTTTTGTGGGCGGCTTTGCGAACACCGAGGATTGCCCGTTTGACGTGCCGCTTGCCGTTATCCAAAGCGGCAGCATGGACGAACTGAACTATTTAGGCAAGCTGCTTGAAATGCAACGTGACGAGGACAAAGCAAAGTTTGCGGCGGCGGTTACGCTTGGCGAGTACGCCGGAAATCTGAAAGACCTTATCAACCTTGCACAAAATCTTGATTGCTACTGGATTTACCCTACCGTCCAAAGCGAGGAAGATTACGGCTATTACCTTATCGACGAGCTGGACGAATTGGAACTGCCCGAAGAAGCAAAAAAGTATTTCATGTATGAGGAATACGGGCGCGACGCCGCTATCAATGACGGGGGACGCTTCACCGAGCAAGGCTATGTTTACAACAATAAAAACACCTTTTCGGAGTGGTACAACGGGCGCGATATTCCCAAAGAATACCGTATTATGAGCTACCCGCAGCCGACGCACCTTGACCCGGAAAAGGTTGAAATGGACGCTATCGGCACAAGGCAGGCAGCGCCCCTTACTGTCGAGCCGCCGCAGCCCGTTATCCCTATCAACCTTACCGCAGAGAAGCCAGCCGAAAAGCTCAAGGAGATTACCGACCGTTTGGAGCAAGGCATTACGGAGCTGTTCGACAGCGAACGCTACAAGGAGTATCTGCGCGTCATGTCAAAGTTTCATAATTACAGCTTCAACAACACCCTCTTGATCGCCATGCAGAAGCCCGACGCTTCCCTTATCGCGGGCTTTACCGCTTGGAAAAACCAGTTTCAGCGCAACGTCAAAAAAGGCGAAAAAGGCATTAAGATTATCGCCCCGTCGCCGTTCAAAATCAAGCAGGAAACGGAGAAAATCGACCCGCAGACCCAAAAGCCCGTGATCGGCAGGGACGGAAAGCCCGTCACCGAGGAAAAGGAGATCACCATACCCGCCTACAAGGTGGTGTCCGTCTTTGACGTGTCCCAAACCGAGGGAAAGGAATTGCCGGATATTGCCGTTGACGCTTTGACGGGCGACGTGGAGCAGTACAGTGATTTTTTCGCAGCCCTTGAAAAGACCTCTCCCGTCCCCATCGGCTTTGAGAAAATCGAGGGCGGCGCACACGGCTATTATCACTTGGAGGACAAGCGTATTGCGCTTGACGAGGGTATGAGCGAGCTGCAAACGCTCAAAACCGCCATTCACGAAATCGCCCACGCAAAGCTGCACGATATTGACCTGAACGCTCCCAAAGACGAGCAGCAGCCCCGCGTAGACCGCCGAACCCGCGAGGTGGAAGCGGAAAGCGTCGCCTACACCGTTTGCCAGCATTACGGGCTTGATACGTCGGACTACTCTTTCGGCTATGTTGCCGGGTGGAGCAGCGGGCGGGAGCTTGCGGAGCTGAAAAACTCCCTTGAAACGATCCGCTCTGCCGCCGCAGACATCATCAACAGCATTGACGGGCATATCGCAGAGCTGCAAAAGCAGCACGAAGCCGAGAAAGCCGCACCCGATCTTGCTGCCGCGCAGGAGGCACAGAGCGAAAAAGCCGCCCCGCCCCTTACGGACTTGCAGAAGAAAGCCGCCGCAATCGCAGAAAAATACGAGACGCTTTCCACACAGGAAAAAATCGGAGTGATTGCGCAGGCGTTCGGCGGTACTTCGGGCAGGATTGAAACGTCGCCCTGCACGGGAAAATGGCGCGGCACAAGCGATATATCCATCCGCTTTGATAACGGCGCGTCCCTGTTTCTCGGCAACCGCCTTACGCCGAAAGCAAAGACCGCAGCGGTACAGCGGGAGCTTGTCAACGCTACCCTGCTGCGGTACAACCCGGAGATCGTTAGCGCGACAAAGGAAGCAGCTCTCGCTTCCCTCATGGAGCGCGAAGCAAAGGACAATGCCATTGCCGCGCAGAAGGGCTTGAAGCCCTACACCCTGCTCAACGTCGAGTTCAACGACGGTGCGGGCGGTCAAAGTAGCGGGTATATGGGCTGGTACTATGTAACACTGGCGGTGGACGGAAACATCTGCTCCCATATCGAAACCGGGCTGAATTACGACATCGCGGATGGCAAGGTGAGTGCAGAACCCACGCGGGAGAAGTATTTTGCGGCGGGCGCGTTGAAAGATAGTGAGGTGGACTATGTTTTCAACAACGTCGGCTTTTCCTCTGCTTCCGGGCTATATGCGCTACCTGTCAGCGATGCCGTTTTGCAACGTGCCGAAAAGACGCTTGCGGAGCGCACACAGGCGCAGGCGGCGCAGCGTACAGAAAAAGACGTGATTTATACCATGCACACCAATCCCCGCAGCAAAAGTCTTGCCGACCGCTCTTTCCTGCAAGCCTATGAACAGCAGCCGGACGGGAAAGCAATACCGGGCGACTTGCTGTTTGTCGGGACGCCGGAGAAATGCCGGGAGCTGTTACAGAGCTTGAACGCCGGGGAGCTGACGCAGGGCGAGGTCAAGGCACTTTATGCAAAGGCGCAGGAGCCGGACAGGGACAGCTTTTCCATTTACCAGCTCAAACGCGG
>ENA-OROK01004229-OROK01004229.1-human-gut-metagenome-genome-assembly--contig:-NODE-4229-length-10652-cov-3.305747_pt1 | contig 10652 bp, 6 predicted proteins | sample MGYA00242127_ERZ509046 | MGnify/ENA primary metagenome ERZ509046 (study PRJEB26280, sample SAMEA2338728) | human gut metagenome | biome: human gut; feature: human-associated habitat; material: faeces... | reverse complement strand
GAAAAGGAATTGAATTTGAAAGCAAAATCGTTGGTGGTGTTGTTCCAAAAGAATATATCAAACCAATCGAGGAAGGTGTTAGAGAAGCTGCTCAAAGCGGTATCTTAGCAGGTTACCCTGTAATCGACTTTAAAGCTACATTGGTAGATGGTTCTTACCACGAAGTTGACTCTTCAGAAATGGCCTTCAAAATTGCTGGTTCTATGGCATTCAAAGAAGGATGTAAACAAGCTAAATCAGTTATATTAGAGCCAATTATGAAGGTTGAAGTAACAGTTCCAGAAGAATACATGGGAGATGTTATTGGAGATATCAATTCTAGACGTGGAAGACTAGAAGGAATGGAAGCTGTTCAAGGAAATCAAGTAATTAGATGCTTTATTCCATTATCTGAAATGTTTGGATATGCAACAGACTTACGTTCAAAAACACAAGGTAGAGGTACTTATTCAATGGAACCAAGCCATTATGAAGAAGTTCCAAAATCAGTATTTGATAACATTGTTGCATCAAGAGCTAAAAAACAAAACTAAGAATATAAATCGAACCACAGATATACATAATTGCTTTGTAATTTATGTGGTTCGAAGTAACTTAAAAAAATAGTAAAAAATACTTGATTTTAGCTATGAAATAGTATAAAATACAAGTACTTGAAAAAAAGATTTTAATATTAAATTAAAATAAATGTAGGAGATTTATAAAAATCCCTAACAAAATTAAGGAGGAAAATTAAATGGCAAAAGCAAAATTTGAAAGAACAAAACCACATGTTAACATTGGTACAATTGGTCACGTTGACCATGGTAAAACAACAACAACAGCAGCTATTACAAAATATTTAGGCTTATTAGGAAAAGCAAAATATGAAGCATATGATCAAATCGATAGTGCTCCAGAAGAAAAAGCAAGAGGAATCACAATTAACACAGCTCACGTAGAGTATGAAACAGACAAAAGACACTATGCTCACGTAGACTGCCCAGGACACGCTGATTATGTAAAAAACATGATCACTGGTGCTGCTCAAATGGATGGAGCAATTCTAGTTGTTTCAGCAGCTGATGGTCCAATGCCTCAAACAAGAGAGCATATCTTACTTGCTCGTCAAGTAGGTGTTAAATATATCGTTGTTTACTTAAATAAATGCGATATGGTTGATGATCCAGAATTATTAGAATTAGTTGAAATGGAAGTTAGAGACTTATTATCAAGCTATGATTTCCCAGGTGACGAGATTCCAATTATCAAAGGTTCATCATTAAAAGTTCTAGAAAGTACATCTACAGATCCTAATGATCCTGTATATGCTCCAATTAAAGAACTTATGGATGCTGTTGATAGCTATATCCCAACTCCAGATAGACCAGTTGACCAACCATTCTTAATGCCAATTGAAGACGTTATGACAATCAGTGGTAGAGGTACAGTTGTTACTGGTAGAGTTGAAAGAGGACAAGTAAAACTTCAAGACGAAGTTGAAATTGTTGGTTTAGCTAAAGAATCTAAGAAAACAGTTGTTACAGGTGTTGAAATGTTTAGAAAAACATTAGACCAAGCTGAAGCTGGAGATAACGTTGGTATCTTATTAAGAGGTACTCAAAGAAACGAAGTTGAAAGAGGTCAAGTATTAGCAAAACCAGGAACAATTCATCCACATACAAAATTCAAAGCACAAGTATACGTTCTAACTAAAGAAGAAGGTGGACGTCATACTCCATTCTTTAATGGATATAGACCACAATTCTACTTCAGAACAACAGACGTTACAGGTGTTATCGAATTACAAGCTGGAACAGAAATGGTTATGCCAGGAGATAACGTTGATATGACAATCGAACTTATCACTCCAATTGCTATCGAAAACGGATTAAGATTCGCTATTCGTGAAGGTGGACGTACAGTAGGTTCAGGTGTTGTATCTGAAATTATTGCTTAATTTAAATTATGTAATATAGAAAAGGCAAGGATTACAAGAAATTGTAAAACCTTGCTTTTTGCATTTGTATAGATTAACACTTTTATCTACGAAAAATGTACATAAACATATATTTTTTATTGACATTTTTAGACTTTAATTATATACTATACACGTACCAAAGAACAAAATTTATAGTGATATTTGTAGAAAAAAGGAGAGTTCTTTTAATGAAGAATTTTAAAAAAATATTTGTAACTTTAATGCTTACGGCAGTATGCTTTATAACGATTTCAACTATATCAAAAGCTGCAACAACATTAAAAGTAACAGGAGATACTTTAAATGTAAGAAAAAGTCCTTCAACTGATTCTAAGGTAGTTGCTATGCTATTTAAGGGTGTAGAATGTGAAATGTTAGGGGAAGAAGGAAACTGGTACAAAATTAAGTATAAATCTTATACTGGTTATGTAAGTAAAGACTATGTTAAAATAATAAATGAAGATACAACAAGCGAAAAAAATACAGAAAATAATACAACAGACAATACAACAAACATTACGGAAAACACTAGTTCATCAAATACTTCTGCAAATGAAACAACAAGTAGTAGTCAAGAAAGTAATGTAGTGATTTATAAAAAATTAAAACAAGATGCTAATATTAAAATATTACCATTAATTTATGCAAGTAGCATTGAGAATGTAAAAAAAGGTAAAAATGTAATATTATTAAGTGATACAATTGGATGGTCATATATACAAACAGATTATAATTGCGGATGGATAAGAACTGATTTATTGGAAAATTCAAAAGAGGAGCCAGCATCTAGTAATAACAATAGTGATGAAAAAACTTCTACAGAAACATACCAAGAAAAAACTGCATATATAAGTGAAAGCTCAGTAAATATGAGAAAAGGAGCAGGAACAAGTTATAGTATACTTAAAGTATTATCACTTAATTCTCAATTAACTATAATTGGAGAAGAAGATGGATGGTATAAGGTAAAAAGTGGAAGTACAACAGGTTATGTATCAAAGGAATTTGTATCAGATACAAAAACGACAACAACAAGAGGAAATAATACCTCAAGGACTGAGAATGTAGAAACTGAAAATGAAAAAAAAGTTGAGGTTGATACATCAAAAAAAGGTACAGATGAGACAGTAAAAACAACGGAATCCACAACTCAAAAAAGTGAGCAAACAACAACGAAGAGCGAAAATACAATTAAAGGTACAGATGTTGTTGCATATGCAAAAAAATATTTAGGCTATAAATATGTATATGGCGGAGATGGATCAAATGGAACTTTTGACTGTTCTGGGTTTACTATGTATGTGTATAAACATTTTGGTATAAATCTTGCACATGGTGCAAATGCACAATACTATAGATCAGGAAGAGGAAAACAAATTACTAAGTATAATGATTTGGAAGTTGGAGACATAGTTTTCTTAACTGATTATGAAACAGGTGTGGGTATTGGTCATTGCGGAATATACCTTGGAAATGATAATTTTATTCATGCATCAACAACATGTTATGCTGTTGAAATATCTAGCTTTAAAACAATTTATAAAGGAAGATTTTATTCTGGACTAAGATTAATATAATTTAAGGGGCACTATGGAAAGGTTTTTATGAGACCATTTTACATTGTTTCTATAAGTGCAATTTTAGGAATTATAACAGGGCTATACTTAAAAAGTATAGCTCTTTTGTTATGTGTATTAATGATATTAGTGTGTATTTTTTTAAAACTAAAGAAAATGCTAGATAAATATGTGATAATTGGATGCATATGTTTTACTTTGTTTTGTTTTTATACATTATTATTGGAAAGAAATTATAAACAGGTGTGGAAAAAATATGATAAACAGACTATAACTATACAGGGTGTTGTTGTTTCAAATGGTAATCAAAAGAAATATAAAACAGCATATGAAATACAAGTATGGAAAATATATAATGATAAAGGTTTTAAAAAAGAAAAATTTAAAGTTTTATGTGATATAAAAGGAGAAAAAGATGATATAGGGCTTGAGCTTGGAGATGAGATAATATTCAGCTCAAAATTTGAGGCACCTTATACAGCGAGAAATGAGGGATGTTTTGATTATAGTCAATACCTAAAAACTAAAAAAATAGCTGGTAGTGTAATGGCTCAAAAAGAAAATATAAAAGTTGTTGGAAAAAATAAAGGCAACATGTTTTATAAAATAATTACAAATCTTAGAAATATATTAATAGAAAAAACATATAAAATATTGCCGAAAAATGAAGGGGGATTGTGTATAGGGTTACTATTGGGAGAAAAAAGTGGGATAAGTAGTAATGTAGAAAATAGTTTTAGACAGGCAAGCTTGTCACATATGTTGGCAATATCTGGAGCACATATATCGTACATTTTACTAGGAATTTCAACAGCTCTTACATTTTTAAAAATTCATAAAAAAATAACTAAAATTTTTATAATTTTTTTCCTGTTGATTTTTATGTTTTTGGCAGGTGGGTCACCTTCAATTGCGAGAGCATGTATAATGGCAATATTAAACCTAATAGCTGAAGTGATTTTTAGAAAGGCAGATACATTTAATAATTTAGGAATAAGTACATTTATAATTTTATTATTTAATCCTTATGCTTTATTAGATATAAGTTTTCAGCTTTCATTTGGAGGAACAATTGGAATAGTAACATTTGTCGAACTGTTATACAATATCAGATTAAAGAAAAAAGGAATAACAAAGAAGAAAGACATGAAGGTACAAGAAAGTGTTACTAAAAAACAAGAGAAAAAATATAGTGTTTTCATATATAAAATTTTAATATATGTTGAGCAAACTATGATAATGTCTTTAGCAGCCAATATAGTTATTACACCAATTATGTTATATAATTTTAGTTCACTTTCATTAGTATTTATAATTTCAAATTTATTAGCAACTCCAATAATGGGAATATGCTTGATTTTAGGAATGATTTTTATGGTTTCTCTAATTATTTCGCCATTTGCATATGTGATTTCAATTTTTTTAAAGCCATTACTTAAAATATTTATTTTGATTGCAGAGCTGTCAAGCAAAATGCCATTTTCGAAAGTTTTGATGCCAACACCTAAAATATGGCAAATTATAATTTATTATTTTATTATTATAATTTATTTTTTTAAAGATAAACTTCAAATAATTTATCCACACATGTTGAAGAATTATAAGAAATTAATTGCATTTTGTGTGATTCTGGTTATAATACCATATTTACTTACTTTTATTCCGACAAATAAAACAGAAATTTACTTTATTGATGTGGGACAAGGGGATAGCATGTTGATTGTAACACCAAGCAAAAAGAAAGTTTTGATTGATGGTGGAGGAAGTGAGTTTGGCTCATTTGATGTTGGAGAACAAACTTTGCTTCCATATTTATTAAACAAATCAATTTTGAGTATAGATTATATTTTATTTACACATTTTGATTCTGACCATTGTCAAGGCTTATTAACTGTTTTAGAAAATATAAAAGTGAAAAATGTAATTATTGGTGAGCAGGGCAAGGAGAGTGAAAATTTTGAAAAATTTTCAAAACTCGTAAAATTAAAAAAAGTTAATGTTATTACAGTAAAAGCAGGCGATAGGCTTAAGATAGATAAGGATTGTAGCTTTGAAGTGTTATACCCAGAAACAGATTTGATAAAACAAAATATATTGAATAATAATTCAATTGTGACAAAATTTTGGTATAAAGAGTATAGCATATTACTTACAGGAGATATTGAAAAAATTGCAGAGGAAAGGCTAATACGTAAATATAAAGATACAAATAAACTTCAAGCAAATATATTAAAAGTTGCACATCATGGCTCAAAAAGTTCATCGATTCAACAGTTCTTAGATGAGGTAAAACCTGAGATAGCACTTATTGGAGTAGGAGAAAAAAATACTTTTGGACATCCAAATGATGGAGTAATTGAAAGATTAGAAAATTTACGGTTGTGAAATATATAGAACTGATTTATATGGAGAAATAACTATTGTTATAAAAAATAATAAGGCAAAAGTTAATAAATGGTTAGATATTGAAAAATAGCCTAAAAGTAGTATAATATATAGGAAAAATATAAAAAGGAAGCAAAAATATGTTATCAAAATATTCAGATCAAACAAATGAAATAAAAAAAGATGAGATACAAGAAGCAGCAAATGAAATAAAAAATGGAAATTTAGTTTTATTTCCAACAGAAACTGTATATGGAATAGGGGCAAATGCTTTAGACACAGAAGCGGTAAAGAAAATATTTATTGCAAAAGGTAGGGCACAAGATAACCCTTTAATTGTGCATGTTTCGAATATGGAGATGGTAGAAAAAATAGTTTCAGAAGTAACAGAATTAGAAAAAAGACTAATAGAAAATTTTTGGCCAGGTCCACTTACAATAATATTTAATCGTAAGAGTAATGAAATCATTCCGAATGTTGTAACAGCAAATTTGGATACTGTAGGAATTAGAATGCCTAGCAATCTAATTGCGAAAGAACTAATAGAATTGTCAGGGGTGCCAATTGCAGCTCCAAGTGCAAATGTTTCTGGTAAGCCAAGTGGGACTAATGTTGAAGACATTATAGAAGAGTTAGATGGAAAAGTTTCATATATATTAGATGGTGGTTCAACAGATATAGGCCTAGAGTCAACTGTTATTAAAGTTGATGGAGATAATATTAATATACTTAGGCCAGGAAAAATAACAAAAGAGCAACTGGAAATGGTTGCAAATCAGGTTAAAGTTGATAAAAATGTGTTAGGTCAGGTACAAAAGAATGAAGTTGTGGCATCTCCTGGTATGAAATATAAGCATTATGCACCAAATACAAAGTGTATGATGGTGTATAGTGAAAATGCAGATAAAATGATTAATAAAATTAATGAGTTAACTAAACAAAATGAAAATGTTTTGGTTTTAGCTAAAAATGAACATATTGATAAATATATAGCAAAAAACAAGTGGAATATGGGTAATAGCTTAGAAGATGTTGCAAAAAATATATTTACATTTTTGAGAAAAGCTGATAAACAAGATATAGATTTAATAATTATTGAAGGGGTTGGAAGCAAAGGTTTAGGACTTGCTATTACAAATCGTTTAATTCGTGCTTGTGCATATAATTACATTGTTTTATAAAAACAATATTTAAATAGATTTGTACTTTATTGAATAAAATTTCCAAAAAATCTCATACTAGTATTAAATTATTAAAAAGGACTGATATGGCATGAGAAAAGGATGGATTATTGCATTAGCTTTGTTTTTATTGATAATGGGAGTAGTTTTAGGTGTTTCTGTTTATAATAAAAACAAAACAGATCAAATCAATACAGTACAAGATAAGAAATTAGCAGAAGAAAATACTGCTACAATTTATACAGCCTCTATAGAAGAAAAGGTGTCACCAAATGCTAAAATACTTCAAAAGGTATATTATACAGGTTGTGATCATTTATTAAAAGACACTGTTGATGTGCCAGAACAACTTATAAACAAAAGTAGAGAAGATGTGCAAAATTATTATAAAAAATGGACGATTGACAGTTTTTCACCAGGAGAAATTACTATTTATAAAGAAGAAAGTGGTTTTTGTGATCAACACTATTTAGTTAAAGAACATAATGGAGTATTGGGAATATATAATATAGATGAAAAAGGTAAAATTACACTAAAAAAAGATACTGAGATACAAACAAGATATTTAACTGAAATTGATTTAGAAAAAGTTAAAAGTGGAATTGAAGCAATTGGAAATATGGAACTTAATAGTGTGCTAGAAGATTTTGAATAAAAAATAGATGAGATTATTTCTCATCTATTTTTAAGTTTTCTTTTTTTAGATATCCTTGTTTATAAAATGTAATATAATACATAACAAGAGAAAATATTGTAGCTGCTAATGCTAAATAGTAAATCCACATATCAAAGTGTGGTAAGGGAGATATTGAGTTTGAAGGTACACTTGCTATTTTGTTCCAATATGTGATTATAAAAGAACACACAATCGCTATATAAAACAATACTGTTGCAAGCTTTCCAAACCATCTACTTGAAACTACTAATTCCTTTCCATAAAGGAAAGATGCCCCAGCTATCATTGCTGCTTCTTTTAAGGCTACTACAATGATAATCCAAAAAGGAATAACACCTTTAAAGGTGATTGTTAAAAGTACAGCCAATTGAGTAGCTTTGTCTGCTAAAGGATCTATAAGTTTTCCGAAATTGGTTATAAAGTTAAACTTTCGTGCAATCCATCCATCTAATATATCTGTTAAACCAGATATAGTTAAAAGTATCAATGCTGTAATATATTGCTCTTTAACTATAAAATAAATTATAAATGGTATTAAAAAGAATCTTGCTACAGTTAATATATTGGGTATATGCTTTGCCATAAAAATATCTCCTATTTTTCAACTTTAAATTTTAAATTACTTTCTTCAAGAGAAACTAGAACTTTATTACCGTTTGATAAATCTGAGCGTAATATCATATCTGAAAGTTCATCTTCCAAATATCTTTGGATTGCTCTTCTTAAAGGTCTAGCCCCATATTTTATATCTGTTCCTTTTTCTAATAAGAATTTTTTTGCATCATCCGAAATGACTAATGTAATATCTTTGTCAGCTAATACTTTTTTTGTATCATCAAGCATTAAATCAACAATTTGTAGTAATTGTTCTTGATTTAATTGCTTAAATATTACAATTTCATCTACACGGTTTAAAAATTCTGGTCTGAAAGTTTCTTTTAAACTATCCATAATTTTATTTTGATTTACTTGAGATCCACCAAAACCAATTGAATTTATGTTTTGATTAGAACCAGCATTTGATGTCATTATTATTATAGTATTTTCAAAACTTACGGTATTGCCTTGACTGTCTGTTAAACGTCCATCATCTAAGACTTGTAATAAAATATTAAATACATCTGGATGAGCTTTTTCAATTTCATCTAATAGTACTATAGAGTATGGATTACGTTTTACTTTTTCTGTTAATTGACCTGCATCATCATAACCTACATAACCAGGAGGAGAGCCAATTAATTTTGAAGTTGAGTGACTTTCCATATATTCTGACATATCAATACGAATAATTGAATTTTCATTTCCAAACATTTCATAAGCAAGTGATTTTGCAAGTTCGGTTTTACCAACACCAGTTGGTCCAACAAATATAAATGATGGTGGCCTTTTGGTACTTTTTAAACCTGCACGATTACGTCTTATAGCTCTTGAAACAGCCTCGACAGCTTCATCTTGACCAATGACTCTTTTATGCAAATTTGATTCTAAATTTAAAAGTTTTTGAGTCTCAGCTTCCGTAATCTTTTTGACTGGAATTTTTGTCCAACTTTCAATAACTTCAGCAATATCTTGAACAGTTAAATTAACAAGTTTCATTTTTTTATTTAATTTATCAATCTGTTCTATTAAAGCACATTCTTTTGCTTTTAATTCAGCAGCTTTTTTATAATCTTCTGTTGAATCAGCAGAAGCAGCTTCTTCTTTATCTTCTTGAACATCTTTTAATTGATTTTTTAGAATTTCTAATTGATATAGTTCTTTATTATTTAAATTGATTCTAGAACATGCTTCATCCAATATATCAATAGCTTTATCTGGCAAAAATCTGTCATGGATGTATTTTTCGGACATTATAACAGCTTGTTTAATAACATCAGTAGAAATCTTTACCTTGTGAAATTCCTCGTAATATTTTTTTATACCTTCAAGAATATCTATTGAATCTGTAATTGAAGGTTCTTCTACAATAACTGGTTGGAATCTTCTTTCTAAAGCACTATCTTTTTCAATATATTTTCTGTATTCTTTTAATGTAGTGGTTCCAACTAATTGAATTTCTCCATTTGAAAGAGAAGGCTTCAAAATATCTGCAGCATTCATGGAATGTTCAGCATCACCAGCACCTATAATATTATGGATTTCATCTATAACTAATATAATGTTTCCTAAGTTTTTACATTCATCTATAATAGATTTCATTCTTGCTTCAAATTGTCCTCTAAATTGTGTTCCAGCAATTACAGATGTCATGTCTAATAAATAAACTTCTTTATTCAATAATTTTGCAGGTACATTTCCATTAGCAATTTTTATGGCTAATCCTTGAGCTATTGCTGTTTTACCAACACCAGGTTCTCCTATTAAGCAAGGGTTATTTTTGGAACGTCTATTTAAAATTTGAATAATTCTTTGAATTTCTTTATCTCTACCAACAACCATATCTAATTGATTATTTTTTGCTTTATTCGTTAAATTAGTTCCAAATGTATCTAAAGCTTTTTTCTTTTTATCTTTAACTTTTTTATCAACTTTAACTTTTTTTCTGTCAGAAGATGATTCTTGTGCACCTTCGGCATTTTCGCCAAACATATTAGAAAAGATAGAACCTAATGGAATAGCACTAAACTGTGGAGTAGGATTATCTTCAAAGTTAGTAGAATCATCTGATGTAAAACTAGAAGGGTCAATACTAGATAAATCTATATTATTTGCCATATCTTTTACAATAGTTTCTAGTTGCTTAGTCATGTCATTTAAGTCATTTTCAGACAAGTTAGCTTGTTTCATTAAACTATCTATAGGATTTATTCCTTTAGCCTTTGCACATTCATAGCATAAACCTTGTAATTCTTGTTTACCGGTTTCATCTTGCT